>Ga0302046_10004204_pt1 | contig 12822 bp, 9 predicted proteins | sample RVTome_11_FD_200261 | JGI IMG/M metagenome (GOLD analysis project Ga0302046, IMG submission 200261) | Soil microbial communities from uranium-contaminated site in the Upper Colorado River Basin, Wyoming, United States - RVT147D111 (version 2) ...
CACGCGCAGCGCGAACAGCGCGCCGATCGTGGAACCGACGACGATGCCGCCCACGAGCACGGTCCAGTTCACGTCGACGCCGACCACGAGCAGGGTCGCGACGACGGCCAGCGCCATGCCCAGGGAGGCGAGCGCGTTGCCGCTGCGCGCCGTCTTCACGCCCGACAGGCGCTTGATCCCGAGGATGAAGATCAGCGCCGAGACCATGTAGAGGATCTCGACCACGGACGCGGAGAAGACGGCCAGGATCGGCATCGCGTCAGCCCAGCTTCTTCTTCTTCGGGCCGAACATGCGCAGCATGCGGTCGGTCACGAGGAACCCGCCGACGACGTTGATCGTCGCCATCGTGATCGCGAAGAACCCGAACACCTGCCCGAGGAGCGGGAACCCGGAGCCGGCGCAGTAGAGCGCGCCCACCAGCGTGATGCCCGAGATCGCGTTCGCGCCGGACATCAGCGGCGTGTGGATCGTCGGCGGCACCTTCGTGATCAGCTCGAAGCCCACGAAGATCGCGAGCAGGAGCACCCAGGCGCCGACGATCAGGAACGGGATCCCCGCGTCGGCCTCCGCCTCGGCGGCGTTCGCGGCGAGGAGCGCGAGGTGAGTCATGCCTTCCCGGCCTCCACGGCTGGTGCGGGCGCCGGCTTGCCCAGGAGCTCCGCCGTGCGCGCGTGGACGACCTTGCCTCCGTGCGTGAGCAGGCATCCGGCGATCACGTCGTCGGCGTGGTCGAGCGCGAGCAGGCCCTCCTTCACGAAGGGCTTCAGCAGGTTGAGCACGTTCTTGGCGTAGAGCTCGCTGGCGTGCCGTGGAACGGTGGCGGGGATGTTGGCGATGCCGACGATCGTCACGCCGTGCCGCTCGACGACCTGATCCTTCTCCGCCAGCGCGCAGTTCCCGCCCGACTCCACGGCCATGTCGACGATCACCGAGCCCGGGCGCATCGAGCGCACCATCTCCTCCGAGACGAGCACCGGCGCCTTCTTGCCGGGGACCTGCGCGGTGGTGATCACGAGGTCCGCCTCGGCCACGCGCTTGGCCACCTCCTCGCGCTGGCGCCGCAGGAAGTCCTCGGACTGCTCCTTGGCGTAGCCGCCGGCGTCCTCCTGGTCCTCCGCGCCAGGGACCTCGATGAAGCGCCCGCCGAGGCTCTCCACCTGTTCCTTGGCGGCCATGCGCACGTCGGTCGCCTCGACCACGCAGCCGAGCCGGCGCGCGGTCGCGATCGCCTGGAGGCCGGCGACGCCGGCGCCGAAGACGACCACGCGCGCGGGCGGCACGGTCCCGGCCGCGGTCATGAGCAGCGGGCACATCTTCTTCAGGTGCGTCGCCCCGAGCAGGACGGCCTTGTACCCCCCCACCGTCGCCTGCGAGGAGAGCGCGTCCATCGACTGCGCGCGCGTGATGCGCGGGACCAGCTCCATGGCGAGACAGGTGACGCCGCTCGCCTCGAGCGCCTCGACGACCTCCGGATTGCGCGCCGCCTGCACGAACATCACGACCACGGCGCCGCGCCGCAGGCCGGAGAGCCGCGCCGGCTCGAGCGGCCCCACGGCCAGGACCAGGTCCGCTTCCCGCGCGGCCACCGCGCCGACCAGCGCCGCGCCCGCCTGCGCGTAGGCGTCGTCCGGGAACCCCGCAGCGACTCCCGCTCCGCGCTCGACGCGCAGCTCGAGCCCGAGGGAAACGAGCTTCTTGGCCGTCTCCGGCACGACGGCGACACGGGTCTCGCCCTGCGGCGTCTCGAGGGGAACGAAGGCGATCGACACCGGCGGGAGCTTAGCAATCGAGCCCCGATCCTTGCAGGGGATAGGTCGCCTTCATCGGACCGAGTGGGGCGTGGAGTACGATTCGACGCGCATGGCGAAGGTGGCGAGGAAGCGGAGTCGCTCGAGGAAGATGCTCGCCGTGGCGGTCTCGCTGGGCGCCCTCCTCGGACTGCTGCTCCTGGTCGAGGCCGGCGTGCGCGTCCGGCAGTGGGTGAAGTACGGCACCCTCTCGGCCACCTTCTACCAGCTCGAGATGCACGCGGCGTCGGGGCTGGAGATCCCCGCGCCCGGGAGCTCGGTCGGGACGGTACGGGTCAACTCGCTCGGGTTCCGCGGACCGGAGATCGAGCTGCCGAAGCCGCCCGGCCGGATCCGCGTCGCCTTCCTCGGAGGCTCGACGACCTTTTGCGCGGAGACCTCGGGACTCGAGGCTACCTGGCCCTACCTGGTCGCACAGGGACTCACCGAGGCCTTCCCCGACGCATCCATCGACCAGGTGAACGGCGCGGCCGGCGGCTACTCGACGCGCCAGTCCGCGCTGAACCTCGAGCACCGCGTCGCGCCGCTCGATCCGGACGTCGTCGTCGTCTACCACGGCACGAACGACCTGACGCAGGACAGCCGCGAAGTCGCGGCGCGGCTCGGCCTGTTCGACCCGGAGGTCCTCGAGCAGGACGTGCTCGGCCGGTACTCCCTGGCCTGGTACCTAGTCTTGAAGAACGTGCGCGCCTGGCAGCGCAAGCAGCCCTCGGACGCCGAGCGCCTCGAGGTGGACCCGGCCACCTACTCGGGCGCGTTCCACGAGCGCCTGCGCGCCCTGGTCGAGCAGGCGCAGGAGACGGCCGACCTCGTGGTGCTGGTCACCTTCAGCCACCGCGTCCGCGCGGGGATGGAGCCCGAGGAGCTGCGCGAGGCGTGCGCTACCTCGCTCCTCTACATGCCCTACATGACCGCCGAGGGCGTGCTCGCCGGGTTCGACGAGTACAACCGCGTCGTGCGCCGTGTGGCGCAGGAGACGGGCGCGCTCCTGGTCGACGGCGAGGACTCGATCCCCGGGAACGCAGCGCACTTCGCGGACTCCGTGCACCTGACGAACGCGGGCTGCCGGCTGCAGGCGAAGCGGGTGCTGGAGGCCCTCACCGTGAGCGAGGCATTCCGAGCGCTCGTGGCGGGCAGATCGGATCAGCGCGAGAACAGGTGACTGTTCTCGCCGGACCAGGCCGTGAACGCGAGCAAGGGCGCGAGCCGCGCGAGCTCCGCCTTCAGCGTCGCGGGCATCGACGCGTCGACCGTCGCCGCGGGCCAACGGCGCTCCACCGTCAGCCGGTGCTCCCCCGGGACGTAGTAGGAGAGGAACTCCTCCAGGCGTTCGGTCGTGAGCTCGCCGCAGCGCCACTCGCCCTTCCAGTCGTCCATGCGCAGGAGGAAGCCGGTGAGTCGGTTCAGCTCGCCGCGCCAGGCGGACAGGCCCTCGCGCGTTCGCTCGATCTTGTTCTTCAGGTTCTGCCCGTCGTACCAGGCGTCGGGGTGGATGCGAAGGCTCGTCTCGAGGGCTTCCGCCTCGATCGCGAGACACAAGTACGCATTGCGGTAAGCGGCGTCGAGGTCCTTGCCGAGCTCGCCCCCGAGCACGCTCTTCAGCTCGCGCTTCTTCCCCTTGGAGCGCGTCAGGTAGGCCCACAGGCGTCGCACGCGGTTGCCGTTGAAGGCCGTCGGGTGGTGCAGGCTCGTGCGGCACTCGAGACCGAGGTCCCGCGCCGCCTCCTTGCCCAGGGTGAGGAGCTTGCGCCGCGTCGTGAGGCGTCGGGCGTTCGCCTCCGGGTTCGCGCACATCGCCTCGGACAGCGCGAAGAAGTCCGCCGGCTCGAAGGTCACGCCGCCCGGAAAGGGCGCCGGCTCGGAGGTTCGGAGGGTCTTCTCGGGCATGGGTTCGTCCGGGGGATGGTCGCAGGAGTAGTCGCCGATTCGTAGATAGGATAGTGGAACGAGGGCGGATCCCCCCCCGCCCCAGCAGGTCTCTCGCCGATGCGCTTCGCCCACTTCCAGTTCGACCCGAGGCTCGAGAAGCTCGGAGAAGGCCCCTCGAGCGAGGTCTATCGCGCGGTCGACACGCGTCTGGGACGGACGGTGGCGCTGAAGATCCTGCGGCCGCACATCGAGTTCGACCCGCAGGCGCGCGAGCGCTTCGAGCGCGAGGCCAAGCACACCAGCAACCTGGCGCACCCGAACATCGCCACGATCTACGAGTACGGGGAGGACCGCGGGACCTCGTACATCGCGATGGAGTACCTGGAGGGCCGCACCCTCGACAAGATCCTGCGCGAGCACCGGCTCGACTACGAGCAGGGCATGAGCATCGCCCTCCAGGTCGTCGCCGCCGTCGCGCTCGTCCACGAACGCGGCCTGATCCACCGCGACCTGAAGCCGGCCAACATCATGGTGATGGACGACGGGCAGGTGAAGCTGCTCGACTTCGGCATCTGCCGCAGCACCGGCGAGTCGAACATCACCCAGGAAGGGATGCTGATCGGGACGGTCCTCTACATGTCCCCCGAGCAGGTCCTGGGCGAGGAGCTCGACTACCGCTCCGACGTCTTCGCGCTCGGCTCGGTCTTCTACCACGCCTTCAGCGGCGAGCTGCCGTTCCCGGGCAAGTCGTTCCCGGAGGTCTGCCTCTCGATCCTCGATGCGTCGCCGCGCCGACCCTCCGAGGTGCGCTCGGGTTTCCCGCACTCCCTCGAGGAGTTCCTCTTCAAGTGCCTGTCGCGGGACAAGCCGAAGCGCTACGCGCGCGGACAGGAGGCCTACGGAGCGCTGCTCGCGGTCTCGGACAACATCAAGATGACGAGCAGCGCCGAGCGTCCTTCGGCGCTGAGCGGCCACGTTTGGATCCCGCCCTTCCACCTCGTTGACCAGGCGGCGGCCAACTTCGCCGGCGGGATGCGGCGCGACCTGTACGGCGAGCTCGAGCGCTCGACGAACCTGCAGGTGACCCTGCCGGAGGAGCAGGAAGTGCCCGCGGACCTCAAGGACGCCTTCGTCCTGCGCGGCTCGCTGGACCTGGAGGGCGACCTCGGGCGAGTCGACCTCGTGCTCGAGCGCGTGCGGTCCAACGGGATCCAGGACACGAGGCTGATCTGGCGCGACCGCATCGAGCAGTCGGACAACGACGAGTGGGGACTGCAGGCGAAGCTGGTCGGCGCGATGGTGCGCTCTCTCAAGCGCAAGCTCACCGAGTACGCCCTCGAGCCCTCGCCCGAGGTCAAGCGCGATTCCGCCAAGGCGGAGCAGCTCTGCCGCCGCGCCCACGAGCTGTTGCACCGCGGCACGACGCGCCACCTGATGGCCGCCGTCGCGACGTTCCGTCAGGCGCTCAAGGAGGACGATCAGTGCACGCTCGCCCACGCCGGGCTGGCCGAGTCCTACGTGCGGAAGTTCCTGTACTGGGACGGCGACGTCTCCTTCCTGCAGGAGGCTCGCGAGCACGGCCAGCGCGCCCTGACGCTCGACACCTTCTCGGCCGAGGCGCACACGGCGCTCGGCTTCGCCGACCTGATGTCGGGGGACGCGACGGAAGCGCAGCGCGAGCTCCGTCTGGCGATCCAGATCGATCACGACGAGTGGCTCGCCCACCGCCTTCTGGGCGGCCTCTTCGCGCGCATTGGGAACCACGAAGGAGCCTCGCCGCTCCTGCAACGAGCCATCGCGCTGCGCCCGACGCACATCGGCTCCTACGACCACCTCTACGACGTGCTGTGCAAGCTCGACCGGTACGAGGAGGCGATCGGCGTCGCCGACCGCGGCATCGCGCTCGCGCGCAGGCACCTGACCGAGGTCCCGGACGACCAGGAGGCGCGCGTGCACATGGCGCTGCTCCAGGCACGGATGGGTCTGGTCGACGAGGCGCGCGAGACGATCGAGACCGCCCGCCGACTCTCGCCCAAGGACCCCTACACCGCGTTCCACGCCGCCTGCGTGCATGCCTTGCTGGGCGAGCCCTCGGAGGCGATCGAGCTGCTGCGCGAGGCGCAGGAGCGCGGGTTCCACCTACCGAGCGAGGCCCTGCGCCATCCCGACCTGGAGACGCTGCGCGGGCGGCCCGAGTTCCAGCGACTGCTCGGCTAGCGGACTTGCCCCGGAGGCTGCTGGGGCGAGAGCGAGCTCGAAAGGGAGAGCACGGAAGCCGCACCGTCCGCGCGCGAGGTTAGGATCCCGGGCTTTGCCACGCCCATGAGAGCTCTCGACACCCCCCTCGTCGTGTTCGACACGGAGTCCGCGACTTGCGCCGGCCCGCCCCACCTGATCGAGGTGGGAGCGGTCCGGATCGAGGACGGCGAGGCCCAGGAGCGCTTCCAGGCCCTGATCGCCCCGGCGGTGCCGGTCGATCCGGAGGTGACGCGCGTGCACGGGCTCTCGGACGAGGACCTGCGCCGGGCACCGGACGCCGGGCCGGTCCTGCGCGAGTTCTTCGCCTGGGCCGGCGACGCCACGCTCGTCGCGCACGGGGCGCGGGCCGACGCTTCCGCGATCGGGTTCGAGTGCGCCCGGCGCGGGATCCGGCCGCCGGCGCTGCGCGTGCTCGACAGCCTGCCCCTCGCGCGGCGCGCCTTCCCGGAGTGCCCCGACCACCGGCTCGCGACGCTCGCGGACCACCTCGAGCTCGAGCCCCTCGAGCTCCACCGCGCCCTGCCGGACGCGGTCGCCTGCTGGCAGGTGCTCGAGGCCGCGCTGGAGGTGCTGTGGCAGGGCGAGGCGCCGGGCGAGGCGCGACTGTTCGAGCTGGCCGGCGCGCCGCTCTTGCTCGACCGCTGCCTGCCGCCCGCCCCGACCAGGAAGCCGACCATCCGACGTGCGCTCGAGCGCGCGCGCAGCGAACGCGTCCCGGTTCAGCTCGTCTACGGCGGGCCCGGAGAGACGCCCGCGCGACTCGATGTCCTGCCGCGCCTCCTCTACCGCGGCCGCGAGCGGAGCTACCTCGAGGGCGAGTGCCGGAGCTCGGGCACGCTGAAGACCTACCGTCTGGACCGCATCCACGAGGTCCGGCCGCTCCCATGAACGAGATTCGCAACATCGCCATCGTGGCGCACGTCGACCACGGCAAGACCACGCTCGTCGACGCGATGTTCCGGTTCGCCGGGACCTTCCGCGCGAACCAGGACATACCCGAGCGCGTCATGGACTCGGACGCCCAGGAGCGCGAGCGCGGCATCACGATCCTGGCCAAGAACACCGCGGTCGAGTTCCGAGGCACGCGCATCAACGTCGTCGACACGCCCGGCCACGCCGACTTCGGCGGTCAGGTCGAGCGCACGCTGGCGATGGCCGACGCGGTGCTCTTGCTCGTGGACGCCTTCGAGGGTCCGATGCCGCAGACGCGCTTCGTGCTGCGCAAGGCCTTCGGGCACGGGCTGCGCGTGATCGTGCTGATCAACAAGATCGATCGCCCCGACGCGCGCCCGAACGAGGTGCTCGACGAGGTGTTCGACCTGTTCGTGGAGCTCGGGGCGGACGACGCGCAGCTCGAGTTCCCCGTGATCTACGGCTCGGGCCGCGACGGCTGGTGCACGCGCGACGCCGAGTCGCGCGCGGGAGACCTGCTCCCGCTGTTCGAGGTCCTGCTGGAGGAGGTCCCCGCGCCCGCCCACGACCTAGAGGCTCCGCTGCAGTTCCAGGCGGCGACGCTCGACCACGACGACTACGTCGGCCGCATCGGAGTTGGCCGCGTCGCCCGCGGCGTCCTGCGGCTGGGGCAACGCGTCGTCCTCGCGCACCCCGCACGGAGCGCCCGGCGGAGCGCGGTGGTCAAGTCGCTCTTCCGCTACGAGGGGCTCGAACGTCGTCCGGTCGAGTTCGTGAACGCGGGTGACATCGCCGTGGTGGCCGGGATCGAGGAGCTCGAGATCGGCGACACGCTGTGCCCGCCCGACTTCCCCGATCCCCTGCCGGCCATCTCCGTCGACGAGCCCACGGTGTCGATGGTCTTCCAGGTGAACGACTCGCCGTTCGCCGGGAAGGAGGGCCGCTTCGTGACCAGCAGGCACCTGCGCGCGAGGCTCGAAAAGGCCGCGCTGCGCGACGTCGCCCTCGAGCTGGCAGACACCGCATCCGCGGACGCCATCGAGGTGAAAGGCCGCGGCGTGATGCACCTGGGCGTCCTGGTCGAGAGCATGCGCCGCGAGGGCTACGAGTTCGCCGTCGGCAAGCCGCACGTGATCACGCGCGTCGTGGACGGCGTGCAGTGCGAGCCCTACGAACGCGCGTCGATCGAGGTCCCCACCGAGTTCGGCGGTCGCATCATCGACTACCTCGGGCGCCGGCGGGGCGAGATGCTCCACATGGAGCCGCTCGGGGCGACGCAGACGAAGATCGAGTTCTCCGTGCCCGCGCGAGGCTTGATCGGCGCGCGCACCGCGCTGCTCACGCTCAGCCAGGGCGAGGCGATCCTGAGTCACGTCTTCGACTCGTGGAAGCGCGACGGCGGCAGGATCCCGCGCCGCACGACGGGAGTGCTGGTCTCCGATCGCAGCGGACCGACGATCGCCTACGCCCTGGGCGGTCTGTGCGACCGGGGCGAGTTCTTCGTCTCCCCGGGCGACGAGGTCTACGAGGGCATGGTCGTGGGAGCGAACAACAAGGAGGGCGACCTCCCGGTGAACGTGTGCCGCACGAAGAAGCTCACGAACATGCGCGCGGCCGGCAAGGACGACAACGTCAACCTCGCTCCCCCCCTCGTGATGTCGCTCGAGGAGTGCCTGGAGTACCTCGAGGACGACGAGCTGCTCGAGGTCACGCCGAAGACGCTGCGGCTGCGCAAGCGCGAGCGCAACGCGGACAAGCGCAAGAAGACGACGCGGGTCGGGAAGGCGTAGCCCTACTCACCGAAGTAGCCGAGCTTCTTGAGGACCGCGCGCTCCTCGTCGGTGAGCTCCTCCTCCAGCGCCTTCGCGCCGACCGGCGGGAGGTGGCCGGTCATCCGCTCCGCTCGCTCCTTCAGCGAGAGGACCAGCTCGGGTCTCTCCGCTGCGAGGTCGCGCGCGCCATCGGGATCGGTCTCCAGGTCGTACAGCTCCGCGCCCCTCGGATGGATCACGAGCTGGTGCCGTCCGTCCGTCAAGCTCTCCCAGCGTCCCGACGCTCCGGGCGACCGCAGGTGCGACGGGACGACGCGGTCCGCTGGAAAACGCTGGTCGAGCAGGCTCGTTCCATGGGACGGCCGCGCGCGCAGGCCCAGGGCCGCGAGGACGGTCGGGAAGAGGTCGTAGTGCGAGACCAGCTCGCCGGAGCGCGCGTAGCCGCCGCGCTCGGTCGTCGCGGGACGCGGAGCACCGGCGGGATAGCGCACGAGGAGCGGCACCCGCACCAGCTCGCTGTAGACGGTCTGGCCGTGCGAGAACCAATAGTCGTGCTCGCCCAGGGACTCGCCGTGATCGGCCGTGAACGCGACCAGCGTGTCCGCGAGGCGACCGGAGCGCTCGAGCGCGGCGAGCAACCGGCCCAGCTCGTGGTCGAAGTAGCGGACCTCCGCCTCGTAGCGCGCGCGGTAGAAACCGGGGCGCCGTTCCGCGCCGATGGCCTGGTACTCGGGCAGCTCGCCGTGCCCGACCTGCTTCTCCCCCAGGGGAAGCTCGGGCTCGTCCCCGAGCGGCGCGTCGTCCACGAAGGCGGCGGGGGGCGTGTAGGGTCCGTGCGGGTCCTGGTAGTGCACCCACAGGAAGAAGCGGTCGCGAGCCTCCCGCTCGAGCCACGCGATCGCCGCGTCGGTCGTGCTCGTCGCGCGGCGCTCGTGCACGTTGGGGCGGTTCGACTCGACCGCGTCGAAGCGTGCGTCGTAGGTCTGGAAGCCCTGCTCGACGCCGTCGGCTCCTTCGCGCTCGCGCAGGACCCAGTTGGAGACGATCGCGTGGGTCTGGATGCCGGCGGCGGAGACGATCTCCGCGATCGTGGTCGCCTCCGCCGGGAGCAGGACCTTGTTCGAACTCATCCCCAGCTCGTCCGGCAGTCGCCCCGTCATCAGCGTGCACAAGGCGGGCGAGGTGAGCGGCGCCGAGGACCAGGCGCGGTCGAAGACGACGCACTCCTTCGCGAAGGCGTCCAGGCTGGGCGTCGTCGGTCGCTCGCAGCCGTACACGCCGAGCTTGTCCCGGCGCAGCGTGTCGCAGGTGACGAGGACGACGCGCTCGGCACAGGCCCGGTCGCCCTCGCCGCAGGCCGGAAGGAGCGCGCCCGCGAGGGCGGGGAGGAGGAGCCGGAGGGATCGCGAGGCGCTCATCGGGCGCGATCGTACGGGTCGACCGCGGGCGCCTCTACGTCGACCTTCCCCGTACGTTGGCCTCGGCCGGACCCTGCTAGGATCCGCGCATGCACTTTTGGTCCCGGCCCCCGATCGTCCTGTCGGTCTCCCTCGCGCTCGTCGTCGGCTGCCGCTCCGCTGCTCCGAAGGTCGCCAAGGTGCGTCCGAAGCTCCTCACGTTGGAGCAAACGGTCGGCCGCGGCGAGCCGGTGGACTTCTCCGGCGAGGCTCCGAAGTACCGCTGGTCGGAGGACGGCGTGCACCTCGTCCGCGGAGTCGGCGAGGGGGCGGTCTGGATCGACCCGGCGGATTGGAGCACGACCGCCGCGCGACCGGCGGAGAAGCCGAAGGACACCGACCTGGAGCTCGCGCTCGCTGCCGTGGGGATCGACCCGAAGAAGGAGGATCCTCCGGTGGAGCTGGCCGAACTCGCGCCCAGCGGGGATCGACTCGCATTCGTGCAGGACAACGACCTCGTCCTGGTCGACGTGGCGAGCGGAGTGCGGCGCGCTGTCACGCAGGACGGCGGGCCCAACGTGTTCAACGGCAAGCTCGACTGGGTGTACCAGGAGGAGATCTACGGCAGGCACGACTTCAGGGCCTTCTGGTTGAGCCCCGACGGCGCGCACGTCGCGTTCCTGCGCCTGGACGAGACCGCCGTACACGAGTTCACGGTCGTCGACCACATCGAGGAGGGGAACTTCCGCGTCAAGCCGGAGGTCACCAAGTACCCCAAGGCAGGCGACCCGAACCCGACCGTGCAGCTCGGTGTCGTTACCGTCGATTCCGTCGATTCCGTCGATTCCAAAGGGGGCGTGCGCTGGATCGACCTCGGCGTCGATCCGGCCGAGGAGCCCCTGGTCGTGCGGGTCGAGTGGACTCCCGACGCACGCCTCTCGTTCCAGGTCCAGGACCGCATCCAGACCTGGCTCGACCTGGTCCTGGCCGACCCGCACACGGGCGCGACGCAACGGATCCTGCGCGAGACCTCGCCCGCCTGGGTCGAGCGCGGGCGCTCGCCGCGCTGGCTCGCGGACGGGACCTTCCTGTGGGAATCGGAGCGGACGGGCCAACGACACGTGCTGCACTATGACCAGGCCGGGAAGCTGCTCGCGACGATCACATCCGGCCCGTGGAGCGTCGAGCGGATCGACGAGGTCGACGAGTCGCGCGGCCTCCTGTGGTTCTCCGCGACCAAGGACGGCGCGGTGAACGCGAACACCTATCGCATCCGTCTCGACGGAACGGAGCTGACCCGGCTGACCCGCGGCGACGGGCGACACTCGGTCGAGTGGAACGGGGACAGGAGCCTCTTCCTCGATCGCTTCTCGAGCCTCGATTCGCCGACCTCCGTGCGCCTGTGCGACGCCGAGGGAAACGTCGTGCGCGAGCTCGGGACCGCGGAGGTCCCCGACTGGAGCGCCTACCTGACCTCGCCCTGGAACCTGCACCGCGTCCCCGCGCGCGACGGCTTCGAGCTCGACGTGGCGGTGCTCCTGCCGGTGCCCTTCGATCCGTCCACGGTCTACACGGTCTGGCTCCCGACCTACTCGGGTCCCGACGCGCCCAGCGTGCGCAACGCCTGGAACGACAGTACCTGGTACCAGTTCCTGGCGCAGAACGGCGTGATCGTGATGCAGGTCAACGTGCGCTCCGCCAGCGGCAAGGGGCTCGAGACCACGCACACGGCGTACAAGCAGCTCGGCGTGCAGGAGCTACGCGACCTCGAGGACGCGGTCGACTGGATCACGCGCAACCCCTGGGCGGATGCGAACCGCGTCGGCATCACCGGCGCGAGCTACGGCGGCTTCATGAGTGCCTTCGCGCTCACGCACTCGGACCGCTTCGCGCTCGGCTACGCACAGAGCGGCGTCTACGACTGGCGCATGTACGACACGATCTACACCGAGCGCTACATGTCGACCCCGCAGAGGAACCCCGAGGGATACGCCGCCACGTCCGTGATCGCCGCGGCCGCGAACCTCAGGGGACATCTGGTCCTGACGCACGGCGTGATGGACGACAACGTGCACATGCAGAACGCCATCCAGCTCGTGTACGAGCTCGAGAAGGCGGGCAAGGACTTCGAGCTGATGCTCTACCCCCAGAGTCGTCACGGGATCCGCGATCCGGAACTGCGGTGGCACGACCGGAGGCTCCAGTGGCGCTCGATCCAGCAGCACCTGCTCCACGCGCGGTAGGAAGCCCGCACCGAAAGGCGCCCACCTCCGGAGGGACCGAAGGCGGGCGCGTTGCGTAGGAAGAGGGACGAGCTGACAACCCCCTCGAGCGAGTGCCGGTCTCGAGCGGGCCTCGCCGGGCCGAGAATCCGCAACCGACCGGAGCGAGTCAATCGGGGAAGACCAGGAGAGGTCCCCGGGACTCGCCGTTCTGCCCGGAACGACGGCCTCGACGCCGTTCCAAGTTCGACGAAAACGAACACGAGGGACCGGCCCAGCTACTTCTTCGGGTAGGTGGCCTTCACCCAGGCGCTCCAGCTAGCGTCGAAGGTCGCGTGATCGAGACCGAGAGCCGTGGGGATCGCCTCGCGGAACTGTCGGGCGAGCGTCGCCTCGCGCGCGGCCGACGCGTCCCAGAGCACCGGGCTCTGCACGGCCTGCAGGAAAGCGCGCGCCTTCTTCGGCCCCAGGCTCATGAGGTAGTCCACCTTCGACCACAGCATCATGTGGTCGGCGAAGCCGAGCTTCTCGTACTCGGTCCACTGGAGCATCTCGTCCATCGTTGGGAAGTAGTCGTGCTCG
>Ga0302046_10004205_pt1 | contig 12822 bp, 7 predicted proteins | sample RVTome_11_FD_200261 | JGI IMG/M metagenome (GOLD analysis project Ga0302046, IMG submission 200261) | Soil microbial communities from uranium-contaminated site in the Upper Colorado River Basin, Wyoming, United States - RVT147D111 (version 2) ...
CACCATTGACGATAGCCGATATCGCGCGAGACAGTTCCACGTCCGTCGGGGGCACCGGATAGCGCCAACCATTCAGGAACACGGTCGGTGTCGCGGTGATCCCCAACTGGTATGCGTCCTTCCACATCTGAGGAGCTGGCCAAGAGTTCGAGCTTGCGGCGCAAGCGATCCGGACCTGGGTCCGCCAAGCGGACCTCGATGGAGGGCGTCGCAACGATCGACACTCGCGCCAGGAGCAGGACGACCTGAAGCGGATGCGGAGCGAGAACAAGCAGTTGCGCCTCGAGCGGGAGATCCTGGCAAGAGCTGCGCTCTGGTTCGCTCGGGAGACCAACACGATTCCATCGAAGTCTTCAGGTTCGTGACAGCCCACCAGGTCATGCATCCGGCCGCCACCAAGTGCCATGTGCTGTGAGGTCTCCACCAGCGGGCACTACGGGTGGCAGAAACGAGCGCCCTCGGCGCGTGCGTAGCGGGATGCGCAGTTGAAGGAGCGTATCCGCACGATCCATGAGCGTTCGGATGGAACCTACGGCCAACCGCGCGAGCATGCCGCGTATTCTCAGCGTCTCGTTCCTTCGCGCGCGCTATCGAATGACATACGCACGATAACGTCTATACCGTTCTCCCCTTTCGTCAACCCCCAGGCCTGGGAGCCACGAATCGCACCGTACGACAACGACACAGTATCCGGCCACATGGCTGCGAACAGAAAGTCACCGCCTTCACTGTATACATCGGCCACCGTGGCACGATTCTCCCCTCTCGTCGTGACTTGGATCCACAGTCGTTTCGTGCTGTCGAACCAGATCCTCTCCAACACCTGATTACGATCAGGAATCTCGAATGCCGTCACGGTCCCGCCGCTCCGGCGGGCAGCCATGCCATATGCCTCCCGGAGTGCGAGCGCACTGTCACGCTGCTGCCGGCTCAGCTCGGGCGCCTCATGCTCCTGCCTGACAGACCATGCCAGGACGCCCTTCTCGTCATAAACCTCCACGGCATACCGCGCAGACGATGCTCGCGCCAGGTACCCATCGCTTCTATCCGCAACAAGCGCGCGGGTGGCAAAGGGAACAGCCAGCGCTGCCTCTCTCCCATCGCCGCCCACTATAGTAACAACGATATCTGCAGCGGGCGCGGCCGGGGTCGGAAATGCAAGAGTGTCACCATCGGCCCTGACATGAATCAGCCTCGGTGGGCGCGCAGCTCTGATCATGTATCCGCCCTCAGCGTCAAACATCAACGGACGCCCTGCATATATGAACAGGATACCCTGCCCCTTCTCCCCGATGAGATTCCCCTCCAGATCGAAGCCGATGAAGCGTCTGTCATTTCGTCCATAGATCCATATGTGCCCTTCGCGATCAAACGAGATACAACACGGGCTACCGAAGTGTCCCGGACCGGCCGGAGTACCGTCAATTTTCGTGTTGACTCTGCCCTCAGCTGAGACCACAATGATTTCGTCGACCTGGTCGTCCGTCGCAACCACAACGCCTGTCGGGTGTACCGCGAGCCCAGAAATTCGACCGAATGCATCCTCCTTCTCTCCGCCTACGGATCCAACAACCTGATGCACGACTGCATGAAGGGCATGGCCACGCGCCTTGACGCCGTCATACCCCTCCTCGGTCCGCTGACACGCCGTCAACATCGCTACACTGACCCACGCAGCCCGCCAGCATGCGCGGCAAACACTCATACCCCCTCCCCTATCACGATTACTGGATGTCTTGCCCAGTCGGCCCGCCTTGGGAACCGCAAACAGCTCCCCGACGCCGCGGCCAACTTCTCGGGCCCAAATCCCCGTCCACGCACCTCCTTATAGCCGCGCCAGCAGCCCACCAGCCGCCAAGCTGGCCCAAACCGGCTGCGCCACACTAACGAGGCCTCTCACGGCGCCGAAACGCCTCGCAGCGTTGAGCGTAAGATGCATGCTGTTTCCGCTGTAGTACCGCGGAGACAGCCACAGTGGAAGCGACCGACCGAGTCCGTAGAACCCAAAAAGCAGCGCCCCGAAGCCGACCGACGCCGACGCAAGCGGGATTCCAAGCAGCAAGTAGAATTCGATGCTTGGCAGGATCGTCAAGAATCCTGCACCAAGAGCGACACCAAACAGCAACGAGTGCACGCGAATGTCCAAGTATCTCCAACGGCGTGGTACGGTCCAACCGATGCTGGGTGCTAGCGGCGCTCGCCCAGCCATGCGCAACAGGGCGGTCAACACAAAGGCCAGTAGAAGCAGGGCGGAACGGAGGCTCGAAGGCAACGTGAGTACTGTGCCGATGCCCCCGACCAGCATTCCCAAAGATGTCGATGCCATCAGGGCACCAGCCGTGAACCACACTGCCGTCCGCCATTGTGGTAACCGCGACGATCCACCGACCGGTGGAGAAAGCGAGTGAATCGCGTTTATGCCTCACGGAGAGTAGAGTCCCGCCCATCCAATGCAAAGGGCAAGCGCCATGGAGCCGAAAGCGAACGCACCTTCGCCAGCAGCGTAACCGACTAATGCGAACGCCACCACGATAGTCGCGCGGATCGCGAGCGCACGATTGGACTGCGCTAGTCTTGGCATATGTATTCCCGTGCAGCAAGCGCACTGCGGTGCTCGCGGAGCATTTGCGGCGCGCTTGCCATTACAGAGGAACCTGATTTGGATGCGGGTCGCGCCCCACGTTCGGACTCCGCCTTCGGAGCACCGTCGATAGCTCAACGAGGTCGTCTTCAGTCACCCGACCCCTCTTTGCCCTCAGTCGCCCGTCAGCGGATACTGCAACTGCGAACGGTGTGATGGCAATGTCCCAGTCCTTTGCAATTCGGCCTTGCGAATCCTCGATTGTTGTGACGTTGCCACGCAACGACGCGAGGAAGTTCCCGATTGTATTCGGTGGCCCGTCGCATACAACGGATATCCAAGGCCTTCGCTCGTGATTTCGCGCGAATGCAGATACGACATCACGCGCCGAGCTACACGGGCGGCAGGTCGAGCTGAGGAAGACGACGATCGCATCGCGCCGTACCGAACTATCTAGCCCTGCGCTGACGAGCAGGTTCGTAGAAACGCGTCCGCCCACGCTCGGACCGTTCCTCCGCGTGCGGGCGTCAAGTGAGCTGATCGTGCTCCCCATGACGTATCTTGCGAGCACCGCGGTCAGGATCAGTTGAGCCACCACGAGTGCCCGTAGGGCAGCATAAGAAATCACAAAGAGCTCGGTCATGCCCCGTCGATCACTTTCATAACATCCTGCGCGGTGCGATATACGAAGGCGAGACCCGCGAGCAATGCAACTGAGAAGATCAACTGAACCGGTGTTGGTAGCTGGCCTTCCCGTTCGTAGAAAATGCCACAAGCAATCGCTAGCGCCATTAACACAATGTTTCGGGCAACCTCAACGGAAACGTGGTTTCCTGCCGAGGAAAGGCAGCCACAACGAGGTGATGGAGTAATCGCTCCCAAGCTAAGCAGATATGTCGTGAAGACGAGTAGTATGATGAGCACCATAGCATAGGTTCGTGGCCCGCCGAGTCCCAAGAGCAGCTGTAATGCGATCATCATTTCGAGCACGGCGACAACGTGTACCAGGTACATGGCTTGGCGTTTCTGCAGGGCAAGTGAGTCGGCTAAGCCGGTAGCGGGCACGTCAGGATTCCTAAGCTTGCTCACTGCCGCCGCGAAAAAGACGGCGGACAGCACCAGCCCAAAGGACGTGGTCATCGCGCCAAACAGCGTGCCTGTCCCGCTTCAATCGGGCGACGGGAATCTATGCGCCGACGCATGCTGCGAACCCTTGATATGGTCCATCGAAGCAATAGCAGTCCTCCTCACAACTGCAGTCGCAGCACAGATAATAGTCATTCTCCTCCGGATCCTCCGGACATGGGTCGGGCGGACAGACGAGTATTTCACCGTTGTGGCAGCCACCCCTTCCGCACCAACAGTTTTGGGGCAGCTCCCACATCCCTCCGCCAGGACAGGGGCTGCCTCCACCAGGTGTACATCCTTCGGGGCATTCCGCGCCATCGCAGTCGTCGCAGATTTCAAGTGGGCCGCCAATCGCGCGGTTCGGAGACGCCACAACGAGGCCGAACGCACCTGCGGCGAGGGCGCCGAACCGGCGGCGCGACATCGGAGCGATGGAGGCAGCTCTACTCCCAGGGAGGGGTGCGATTTCGTCGCAAGCCTTGGCCAACCAGCGTAGCACCTGCATAGCATCCAACTCCTTGCCTGATGTCGTTCGAGTCGCAACGCCACCGTACCCTCTACAGGTCACGAAGCCGGCGAAGTACCCAAGGGCCGACCGGGTATGGTCTCATGTGCTTACTCGCGTCCAGTTCCTGCCATCCTTTGCACATGTCTCGGACGCGTAGTCCGAGAGCTGTCTCCGGATATCCCGTCGTGCGAGATTGAGATGGTTGTACACGGTCTTGCGTGCGAGTCCGTGTGCGGCCGCGTACTCGGCAGGATCCTGGTCCTCGATGTACACGGCGATGAAAGCGTTGCGACGTACGCCCGGGAGTTTTCGCGATCGCGTCATCGAGGTCGATCGAAGCCGCGAGCCACCGGCCCATGGTGATGTGGGGCCGGCCCGGGAAGTCGCCGCACAACCTCGCGTGCCTGCGGGACTTCCGCTCCTCGTTCCGGCATTCGTTGGCCATGGTCCTGCACAGGCTTCGGAGCACCTGCATCGTGGCATCGGTCGAGTGGTCCGAACCGCTGCCTGCACTGGCGAGATCGCGGTCCTGAATGAGGTCGTCCGGCGCAGACGAACGCTCTCCAGCCGGCGTGACCCTCTTGATTCTGCCCTCCAGAGCCTTGACGAACGCAGAGTGGACGAGATCGAGTTCGTCGCTGGCGAGCGGTTCGCCCCACGAGACCGCTTCGCTGCGTAGCTTGCGGGCGAATCCGGTCAGGATACCGAGGTATGCGGGATCGGCAGCCAGTCCTTCGACGACGTTGGCCCACGATGCGAGGTCCTCTCCCTGGAGGCATTCGCCGGAGGTGGCAGCGGATGGATCCGCCTCAACGGCGTTCTCGCGCTCACAGCTCGTGCCGCGACGCGAGACGTCGAGGAGGTCAGAATGCTGCTCACTCGCACCAGCCACTGCGGGCAATGATGGCGGCGTGCCTTCCTCGCTCCCCTCCCGGGTGGGGACGGGTGGGAAGTCCTCGATCGCACTGCGATCGATCGGTTCGTGCACCTGTGTTCGGCTTCTCCTTCCGGCGTGACCAGCCATGTGATCCTCTGTGCAGGCGGGCGGGAGGCCCGGGAGTGGTTCGGAGATTCCCGTCTGAGATGTCGATGGCTCGCGCACGAGGGAGCCGCGCCGCGCGGGCTGGCGGGGCCTCGAAGGCGCGACCACGATTCCTCGAGGTCACGGGCGCTTCAGCGGCTTCTGGCATCTCGACGATCCGGGATTGGAACTCGCGACTCGTACGGCGCGCGGCTTCGCGGTTGGGCCACGGCTTCGTGACGTGGGTACATCACCGGCTGGCGAACTCCAAGGTATAACTGCGACGCTCGCCAGTGCAAGGCTGTCGCTCCGGCTCCTGAATCCCGGCACCCGGAGGAGGTCTCGGGAGCCCGGGCGTCGTCAGCGCAGGAGCGGACTCAACGTGTATCGACACGTGGATCGCTCGTGCGAGGCGATGGCGGAGGTCTTTCAGCACCTGGGCGGCAACATGATCATCGCGAAGGAGAAGCCGGGCCGACGCGTGGGACACCGCCTCGAGACCGTCGTGCTTGAGACGAATTCCGCGGCTCGACCGGCCACGGCGAGGTTTCCTCTGGGCGCCGTGGGGCGGCTGGGGCACGAAGGACGGGCAGGACATCATCGCCGGCATCGACTACGTGATCTCGCGGTTTCCTATCGATCGCAACCGCGTCGGCCACTCGTACGGCGGGTTCCTCTCGAACTGGCTCATCACGCAGTACCCCGACCGTTTCGCAGCCGCTGTCGCGGGCGCGGGCATCTCGAACTGGATCAGCGACTACGGCACCGCCGACATCGCGCGCACGAAGGAGACCGAGTTCTTTGGCTACCCGTGGGACGCGGAAGCGCGCGAGATCATGATCCGCCAGTCGCCCATCACGCATGCGGGCAACGTGCGCACGCCCACGCTCTTCGTGCACGGCGAAGTCGACCAGCGAGTGCCATACGAGGAGGCGGAGCAGATGTACACCGCGCTCATGAAGCGCGGCGTGCCGGCGAAGATGATCGTCTATGCGGGCATGCCGCACGGCATCAGTGGGCACTGGAATGCGGTGCACCGCGTCATGAACGAGCTGCGCTGGTTCGATCGGTGGCTCAGGCCGGAGCACTGAGGGAGCACGGATTGGAGGGTCGGAGGGAAGTAGTTCAGTGGGAAGTGGTTTGGGGTTCAGTGGGGAACGGGAAATGGTTCGTCCGATTCCCACTGGAGCAGCCGCACGCCATCGGCCGTCCTCAGGCGGGTTCGATGCGCAGGGTCACGACATGCTCGACATCCATCTCGTCTCTGAACACGCCGGTCACTTCATTGCCGCGGACGGCGAGGGGTGCGAATTCCAGTGTGAAGTTGACGGTGGTGAGGAATCGGCCGGCGGCGTCGAAGAAATCCCAGCGTGAGCTGCGCGGCGCGTCCTCGCCGAAGCTGTTGGCGTATTCGTAGTCGCCGGGCTCCAGGCCGTCGATTCGTTCCACCCAGAACGATCCATCCCAGGAAACGAGCAGGCGGCCGAGCGGCGGCATGTGCAGGCGCGGCGGCAGCGCGGCGCGATCATCGACGAGGCGCAGGAACCAGTCGCGCATGCGGCCGGCCTCGCCGCGGGCCGTCATGGTGTCGTAGCGCGCAATGATCCGGTCGCGGAGGGCCTGGACGTCCTGGGCAGTGAGCGCGACCGGATCGAACTCGCGCAGGATGGCGCTCTTGTGGTTGCCACGAGGATCGAACTCGTCGATGCGGTAGGTGCCGCGGTTCGTGATGAAAGCATTGCCCGCCGCGTCGAAGCCGATCCGGGAGCTGCCGGCGAACAACGGCGCTGCCGGTGAACCATCCGGCCTGCCGTACATGGTGCTGGTGATGCCGAGCAGGGTGTCGCCGGTCTCCTGACTCGACGGATTGAAGCGGACGAGCCAGCTGACGATGTGCGCGGAATCACCGGGCGCGGGAGTGGCGGATCCCCCGGGGTTCAGCGTCGCGAGCCATGTACTCCCCGCGCTGGCGCGCGGAGTCACGATCCGGGCGTCGGGCCAGTGGAACGTCCAGAACGCGAGCAGTTCTCCGTCGGGGGAGTACAGACCGTGGCGGCCGGCCGGCTGCCAGTCGGATACGACGAGGACATCGCCGGCCAGCCAGGCGTTGACGATGGAGTCGTACTCTCCGGGTCCTTTCCCTTTCCGGCCGAACTCGCGCACGAACGCGCCATCGGGCGTGAACACGCGAATGCTCTGGGTCTGACCGTTCACGACGTAGAGAGTGCCATCCGGTGCGACCACGATGTGCGAAATGCGGTAGAACTGGCGGGCGGCATCGCCATCGACGACGCCGATGCGCAGGATCTCCGTCACGCGCGGCGGTCCGTTTCCCCAGCGCCCGCTACGGTCGTTGCGGACCAGTCGCACTCCCGCGCTGTCGGAGACGAGCACGGAATCCGTCGATTCGGCTGCGCGCGGCGGTGCATCGCAGGCGCCCGCCGCGACCAGCAGAATGCAGAGGGCAAGACTCAGTCGAGCGAACCGCACCAGGCCGTACTCGGCGTTGCGGTTGCTTTGCGGGCGTCAGCCTCCGCCACCGCGGCCGCCGCGTCCACCGCCGGCGTCGAACTCCTCCTCGGCGAGCTTGAACGACTCCATGAACTCCGGATCGTCGTTCGTGCCCATGACGCGCTGCGCGGCGTACTGGCCGAGCGTGGGACCCTGCTTGAAGCCCTCCGCATTGCCGCCACCCACCAGCCACGCGTTCACGAGGCCCGGATAGCGATCGATGAGGAAGTTGCGACTCACCGTCGACTCGTAGTAGCACGCGCGCGTCTCGAGCAGCGGCGCGTTCGCCATGTCCGGGAACGTGCTCGCGAGAATCTCGCGCGGCCGCTCGTGATAGCTCTCGGGAATCCAGCGCACCTGGTCGTCCGGATCGCCCTGGCCGCGGCCGCCCGTGCGCACGCGGAAGCCGCGGTTGTCCGGACCCAGTGCGGGCCAGCCCGTCGTACCCGGCACGTTGTAACTCGGCATGTTCGGCCACGTGAAGCGGTTGTCGCCCGGAGGCGTGCCGTAGTAGTAGACGTGACCCAGCGAAATGCGCAGCCGGTTGGCCATGACGTCCGGCAGGCTCTTCGGGAACCACGGGCCGAGCGCGAATACGAAGTCCTTCGCGGCAATGTGGCCGCCGGGCTCCAGCTCGACCGTCTCGAGTCGACCGGCCGCCGTTCGGCGCCCCGGCTTCGCCCTCGCGATGATTACGTTGCCGCCCATGTGGCGGAAGACCTCCGCGACCGCCTCGCACGAGCGACGCGCGCGGCCCACGCCCGCGTCGAACTCGAAGTACGCCGTCTCGAAACCCTCCGTGTTGATCCACGGCCAGCGGTAGTTCACTTCGTCGATCGTGAGCACCTCGTTGCGGACGCCCACGCGGTCGTGCACTGCCTTCGACTGCGCCAGGAAATTGTCCCACCGCGCCCGCAGGATCAGGTCGCCCGTGGGGAAGAAAAGATTCATACGCAGGTCACGGCCCCACGTCTCATCGAACGTGCGCCAGCGCTTGATCGCCTCGTGCGCCAGACGCGTCCACTGCTCGCGGTCGCCGTACGCCGTGCGGATGCCGCGCGTCTCGTCGCCCGACGTCGCGCGCGAGTTCCCCGGGCCATACATGTCGACCAGCGTCACGCGCAAGCCCATCTCCCGCAGGTACAGCGCGGTCCACCCGCCGAACGCGCCCGCCCCGATCACGACGACATCGGAGGTCGGCAGCTGCAGTGCGGGGGACGACGTCATCGGTGCGCTCTCGATCGGTCGAGGACGCACGGCGGAGAGGCCCGCGTGGGCCGCGGCAATGCGGAGGAAGCTCCGGCGATCGAGGTTCATGGCGATTCGCCCTGTCAGGTTGGTTTCGGTTCCGGCAATCTGTCACTCACGACGCCGCGAGTCCAGCGATACGACGATTCGTCACCGTGACCGGGGCGGAACGGCACACTGCCCGCCCACCTGCAGGATCGAGTTCGCGACGACGCCCGGCTCGCGCGTATTGCCGGTGCAGGCGAGGTCGGCGACGTCGCTCAGCGTGACGGTCACGGGCGCGGTGTTGTCCGTCAGCTCGAGCCGGTCCGCGAACTGCGACAGCCAGAGGGTCACGCTGCCCGTCGTTCCCGCGATCTGTGTCGCGCCCTGCACGTTCGTGTGGAGCAGCTGCACGTCTCTGGCGCGCTCGGCAGTGAGGGTGCTGATCGTGGCATTCGTCGCGACGAGCGATGCGCCCGCGCCGACGGTGACGGTTCCGTTCACGGTCGCATTCTCGATGCAGGTGACACCGGAAGTGATGGACAGCGGCCCCGCATGCGCGGAGGTGATCCGGTTCGTGCAGGGGAGGGTTGGCGCGAAGGTGACGTGGAAGTCACCCGCATTTGCGATATTCCCCGCCGCATCAATTGCGCGCAGCTCGATATGGTGCGTGCCCCAGCCGGGCTCGCGGGGCTCCCAGGGCTGCGGCGACAGGCCCTCCGAGCTCAGGCTGCCGTAGACCAGCTCCTTGATGTTCGTGCCGCGTGGCGTGAAGCGGAACGGCGACCCGGCCGGCGCATCGGGCCAGCCGTAGTAGTGGTGCCAGCCATCGCCGTTCACACGGAACTCCGCGACGACGTAACCGGGCTGATCATCCTGCGGCACGAGCAGCATGGTGAACTCATCACGCATGAAGTAATGCCGCGAGCCACCCGGCGCATCGACGGTCGCGACAGTCGACGAAAGCGTGTGACGCACCGTCGGAGCGGTATTGTCCACCGTCCACGTCCTCGTGTCCGCGGGCGCGGCGGGATCCGCCGGATCCGTGACAGTCGCGCTCAGCGCGTGCGTACCGGGCGACAGGTTCTGCCGCGCGAGCTGGAAACTGCGACGGTTGCCATTCTCGACGACGTTGCCATCGAGACGCCACGCGACGGTGTGGACGCGGCCGGTCGGATGCGTCGTCTGGATGTAGACGACGTCGGTACCGCCCACGGGCCGCGTGGTCTGCGTCGAAGCGGTGATCGCGGGCGGTGCGAACGACGGCGGCAATGCATTCTCGACGACGGTCCAGCGGCGCGTCGCCGTGAGGCTGCTGTCGCGGATCGCGGGATCACGCACGAACTCCGTCGGATCGACGACGGCGACCTCCACGATGTGCTCGCCGGCGCCCAGGTTCAGCGGCGCGAGCGCGAGATTGCGGAGTCCGTTCGCGCTCACGACCGGATTCCCGTCGACGCGCCACGTCACGTCCAGGTCGTGGTAGACGGGCTGCGCGGTCTCGATCCAGATCACGTCACGCGGACTCACGGGCCGGTCCGTGGGCGATGATGCCGCAATGAGCTCGACCTGCGCGGAGATGCGGTCCGTCATGCGCTCGCGGCTGACCTGGTCGAACGCGTAGCCGAGCGAGATCATCATCGAGTGTTTGCTGGGTCGCCAGATGCCCGCCGTGTCGCCCTGACCGCCCTGGAACCGGCCGATCATTCCTCCCGACAGACTCTCCTCGCCCAGCCAGCGCCACCATTTCGTCTGCTGCGCGCGCATCTGCTCTTCCGTCATCACGGTGTGGTGCGCCGAGTTCGGCTCATCGCCATCGTGGACGCCGCCCGCACGGCCGCGCGCGCTGTACGTGTACTCGTCCTGCAGCCGGCCGAGCGAATGGCCCAGTTCGTGGGGCGTGATGAGCGGGCCGAGTGAATTGCCGCCGGACGTCGTCGCCGTCCTGCCGCCGATGCCGCCGTACGTGTCGGTATTCGCGATCGACAGGATCTGATCGTAGTCCGGCGTCGCCATCGCAGCGTATCCGCGCGCCGCCTCCTGATCGACGTTGATGCCGCGCGCATTCGCATTCTCGCAGCCGCCGCCGAAGCGCATCGAGAGCGGCGTCGCGCGCGTCTCGCGATGAGCCGGATCGCATGTGATGCCGGACACGCCCGAGACGATTTCCACCGCGTACACGTTGATGTAGTTCCGGTAGCTGCGGAACGGCTCGATGCTCCACAGCACGTTCAGGTGCTTGTCGACGTGCTCGCGGAAGCGCGACTGCTCTGCGGCGGCATAGCCGTCGCCCAGGATCACGAGCGAGAAGCGGGCTGCAGGATCGCCCGTCACCTGGATCGGCACGACGGTGGCGCTGCCCACTTCCTGCGCGATTGCGGGGGTCGTGGCAAGCGCGGTGGCGAGCGCCGCAATGATCGATCGGTTCACGGCTCTGTTGTCCTTGTGGCAGGAGGAAGTCCCCCCGGTGGGGAATGCCGGGGGATCGGGCTGAATGATGGCTGACGATGGTTCGCCGTGCCAGCCCTCCATCGTGTACGTGTACAGGCCCGGTGCAGCCGGGCCGGTGTACGTGACTCGTTCTCGAAGAAATGATCCGTTCTCCGCGCAATGCCGTGCCGCCGCTCTGCGCCATCGTGGGGTCCGCCGAAAGGGAAACCGACTTCAACGGACGAGAACGAGTACGTACACCGCTTCGCTGTACACGTACACCGGCGCGCCATCAGCGCGCCTGTACACGATAACGGCTATGAAGGCGAGATGACCCGGTACGTAACCACGAACTCGATATCCAACTCATCCTTCAGCACACCGGTGATCTCCGGTCCGCGCACGGCGTGCGGCGTGAATCGGGGATGCAGGTCGACCTGCGCGAGGAACCGGCCTTCGCCGTCGTAGAGGTCCCAGCGGGTGGCGCGGGGCTGGCCGCGGCCGAATCCGCCGAACAGACGCTCGAACTCGAGATCCGCGGGTGAAGCGATGTCTGCGCGCTCGATCCAGAACGACCCATCGTGGGAAACCAGGAGACGACGGAGCGGCGGGAGATGAGGCCGCGGGTTGAATCCGCGCTGGTTGTCGATGCGCCGGATCACGCGTTCGCGCTCGGCACTGCGCGACTCGGGATCGCGCGTCGTCATCGTGTCGTAGAACTCGCTGACACGTTCCTTCAGCCGCTCGATGTCCGTCTCCATGATGGGGACGGCGTCGATCGCGCGGGTGATGATGCGGGCGAGGCGGAAGGCGCCGGCCTCGTTGCGGGCGGCGGGGTCGAGGATCGGCTCGTGCACTTCGATGCGGTACGGCTCGCCATGCGACAGGTAGATCCTGCCAGCCGCATCGAAATCGAAGGGCACGGGCGGATCGAACAGCGCCCAGTCCATTCCTTCCGTCTCGGGACTGCCGTAGAGGACGCGTGGCGGTGTGAGGAACAGCGTGTCGCCCATGGTAGCGCTGCCGGGATCGAAGCGCACGAGGGCGCCGCGCTGTGCCCATTTTTCGCCAGGCGCGACGGCGGGCGGCCGATACGGTGGTGAGTACGAGGCGACCCAGCCGTACGGCGTGAGCGCCATCGGGGAGACGCGCCCGCCTCCGATCTGCGCGCTCGGCCAGAACGCGACCAGTTGGCCGTCACGGGAGTAGACGCCATTCCGGCCTCCGCTCTGCCAGTCGGTGATCACGACACTGTCGCCGGCCATCCAGACGCGGTTGACCATGATGTATTCGCCGGGGCCCCGTCCCTTGCCACCGAACTCGCGCAGGAACGTGCCATCGGCGGTGAATGCGCGGACGGTGCCGGTCTGGTCGTTGCCGGCGTAGATGGTGCCGTCGGCCGCGACATCGAGG
>Ga0302046_10004206_pt1 | contig 12821 bp, 14 predicted proteins | sample RVTome_11_FD_200261 | JGI IMG/M metagenome (GOLD analysis project Ga0302046, IMG submission 200261) | Soil microbial communities from uranium-contaminated site in the Upper Colorado River Basin, Wyoming, United States - RVT147D111 (version 2) ...
CCCGACCTTCAGGTAGGTCGCGAACTCGGACATGTTCGAGTCGCCGACGATGACGTGGAGGCGGCGGTACTTCTCCTCGTCGGCGTGGGGCTCGTCGCGGGTGTTGATGATCGGCCGCTTGGCCATGGTGTCGAGCCCGATAAAGGTTTCGAAGAAGTCAGCCCGCTGAGAGAGCTGATAGTCGCAGGGCTCGGTCCCGTTCTCGGCTCCCACCTTTCCCGCGCCCGCAAAGATCTGGCGAGTCACCAGAAAGGGGGTGAACCCCAGCACGATCTGTTCGAATGGAAGGGCTCGGTCCATCAGGTAGTTCTCATGATGGCCGTAGCTATTCCCCTTCCCGTCGCTGTTGTTCTTATAGATGAACATCCGCTGCTGCTCACCCAGATTCAGATTGGCAGAGGCGAGACACATCTCGAAGATCCGCTCGCCGGCCTTCTCGTAACAGACCACGTCGCGGGCATTGGTGCACTCGGGGGAGGAGTATTCGGGGTGGGCGCCATCCACGTACAGACGGCCGCCGTTACGGAGGACCTTGTTGATGGTGCGATTGTCTTGTTGGTTGGGCTTCTCATGCTCCCCGCTCACCTCGAATCCTCTGGCGTCGAGAAGCGGATTCTCCCCCGCGTAATCCCACATTGCTTGCACATCAGAGAAGGCGGGATGGCTATTGATCAGCAGGATGGAGCTCGACACGGGATCAAAGCCCGAGGCATCCTTTGCGGTGATCCCCAGTTCGATTTCCGTCCCGATGATCTTTTCGATCGCCATCTTGCCTCGCGAGAGAAGCTCTCCTACGATATCCGGGCTGCTGACAGATCCAGGGCCGATTACAGGTAATGACCAGTAGAGATCGTTTCGACCTTTCGGGACCGCTTTCCCTCTCGGTCGAAGACCGTCCGCACGTTGACGATCCGCTCGCTCCGTCGCCCCGCGATCTTCGCCCAATCATCAGGATTGGTGGTGTTGGGAAGATCCTCGTTCTCTCGGAACTCGGTCCGAACCGCATCGAATAGGTCTTCGATCGTGATTCCCTTGGCCCCTGTCGTGATCATCCGCTTTACGGCCCGCTTTTTGGCCCTGGTGCAGATCGACTCGATCATGGCTCCCGACACAAAGTCCTTGAAGTACAGGGTTTCTTGCTGCCCAGAGGCGTAGGTCACCTCCAAGAAGCGATGCTCGGGGACGGTTGCAAACAGAAGCTTGATCGCCTCGGCGATCATTGCGAGCACAGCCTTTTCCGGGGTCCCATGGGTCTTGAGCTCGCTCGCCGCGAACGGCAGGTCCGGGGTAAGATACTTTGTGAAAATCTCTTGGGCAGCCCCCTGGTCGGGGCGGTCTATCTTGATCTTGACGTCAAATCGGCCAGGGCGCAGCACCGCTGGGTCGATGAGATCCTGGCGATTCGAGGCCCCGATAACGATCACGTTCTTCAACCCCTCGACCCCGTCGATCTCGGCCAAGAACTGCGGGACGATGGTGGACTCCACATCGGAGGATATGCCCGAGCCGCGCGTCCGAAAGAGGGAGTCCATCTCGTCAAAGAAGATCACGACGGGCGAGCCATCGTTGGCCTTCTCCTTCGCCCGTGCAAAGATTTCCCGGATCTGCCGCTCCGTCTCACCAACATACTTGTTCAGCAGCTCGGGACCCTTGACATTTAGGAAGTACCCCTTCACATCCTGCCCGGTCTTTTTGGCCAACTGCTCCGCCAGAGAGTGGGCAATCGCCTTAGCGATCAAGGTCTTCCCACAACCCGGCGGGCCATAGAGCAGCACGCCCTTGGGGGGCTGCAGCTTGTGTTCCCGGAAATATTCCACGTACAAGTAGGGCAGCTCGATGGCGTCTCTGATCATCTCGATCTGCGAGCCGAGCCCACCGATCGCGTCATAGCCAAGCTCAGGAACCTGTTCCAGCAGGAGATCTTTGACGTCACTCTTGGGCAGCTTCTCCAGAATATAGCCGGAGCGCGGGTCAAAGAGAAAATGGTCGCCCACCTTGAACGGGAGTTCCCTCAGCGGCTCGGCGAGCTCTACGACCCGTTCCTCGTCGGCGCGCAGGCTAACGATGGCCCGGCCTGGATCGAGACGGTCTTTCAGTGTGACGACCTCGCCCTGGCCCTCGAACCCGACCGCTTCGATCACGTTGAAGGCCTCATTCAGCACCAGCTCCTGGCCTTTGCGGAGGGTCTCGGGTTGCAGTGAAGGATGGAGGTTGACCTTCAACTTCCGGCCGCCGGTGTAGATGTTTGCAGTGCCGTCCTGGTTCATCGAGGAGAATGTCCCATAGGAACTCGGTGGCGCGGAGAGCCTTTCCACCTCCTCGCGAAGTGTGTTCAGCTGTTCCTTAGCCTGCTGCAATGTTTGAACTATTCGCTCGTTCTGGTGATGGGCCTGGCTCAATTGTTCGCGCGATTGATCAAGTTTGGATCGAAGGAACTCGAACTCCTTTGGGGTTTGGTCCAGTCGCCGTCGGAGGTGATAGATCTCCTCCTCGAGGGACTTGACCTGGGCCTGGAGAGCCTCGATCTCATCCTCGTATTGAGAGAGCTTTCGCTGATACGATGTATCGCTCTTCGGAATCTGCTCGGAGAGCTTCCGCATTGTCTTTCTGAGGGAACTTAACTTCGTCGAGACCTTTTCAGAGTCGCTCATGGCGGCCTGCCTCCCCGCGCCCTTCGTCCCCGGATTCACTGGTGCGCGTCACGGTGCAATGGGGACGTGAAGCTCAGAGCAATATATTACTTCTGATTTCAGGGCTGTCAAGTTTTTTCCTGAGGCCATATTGGAAGAATCCGCTTCCAGAGCCAATTTTCGGCTGCCATCGACAGTTCAGAGCGCATAGTTCATACTTCATAGCAAAAATTCAACGAGCGACATCGTTTTTGGGTTTGAACTATGATGGCCTTTCGTTCTACTCTGAACGCAGCTTCCTTTGTATGGTTCGCGTTGGCGCGACCCCAGAGAATATGATATCGTAGGGGAGATTGTGGGCCGGGCTTGACTCACGTCGAGGCCTGCGCTTAGGAGCTGAGAATGCCACGGCGGCGGATCCGCAAACACACCCGACAGGCGACCCGCGTTCTCCTTATCGTAGGTGCGATCTTCCTGTCCTTCCTCTTACTGATGGTGTTCGCATTGGGACGATGAGGGGGAAGAGGACGTTCAGAGTTCATCGTTCACAGTAACCTGCAGATTCTACACCTGCGCTTCCGCTATGAACTATGAGCGTTTTTCCGTCTACTGTGAACGGTTTTTCTGTGATGGATGGATGGATTTACAAACCTCGTTGCGAAGGATTATACTCAAGCCAGGCGTCGGACTAAATGGAGTGTTCCCCCCATGCCAGTCGACAATGTCACGCCGACAGAGCTTCTAAAGATCTACTACTACCTGAAGCTGACCCGCGGCTTGGAGCAGCGGGTCATTACTCTCTACCGACAGGGCAGGATTGTTGGCGGCGTGTACATCAGCGCAGGGGAAGAAGCGATCGCGGTTGGTAGCGCTGCTGCGCTTGAGGCCGACGATGTGATCGCACCCTCCCACCGGGACCTTGGCGCGAATCTCATGAAGGGGATCACCCCAAAGGAATACCTGGCCCAGTACCTCGCCAAGCAGACTGGGCTGACGCGCGGACGGGACGGTAATGTCCACTACGGTGACATCAAGCGTGGCGTCATCGGCTTTATCAGCCCGATGGCCGACCTGCTTCCGGTGGCGGCAGGGGTCGGGTTGGCCTTCAAGCTCCGGCGTGAGCGCCGCGTGGTCGCGGCATTCTTCGGCGACGGCGCATCGAGCCGGGGCGACTTCCACGAAGCCTTAAACCTCGCCGCAGTCATGAAGCTGCCTCTCGTCTTTATCTGCCACAACAACCAGTACGCATACTCCACTCCGTTGGAACGGCAGATGGCGATCGAGCACGTGGCCGACCGGGCGAAGGCCTACGGAATGCCTGGCGTCACGGTCGATGGCAACGATGTGCTTGCTGTCCGCAGCGCCGTCGCCGAGGCGGCATCTCGCGCCAGGCAAGGAGGAGGCCCCACCCTCGTGGAGGGGAAGACGATGCGGATGCGGGGCCACGCCGAGCACGATGACGCCTCCTATGTCCCAGCCTGGACGCTGGAGGAGTGGCGAAAGCTAGATCCGATCGACCGATTCGGAGGTTACCTGCGAGAGCGGCAGATCCTCGACGATGCCATAGCAACGGAGATCGACGACCGTCTGTCCAAGGAGATCGAAGAGGCCGTAGCATTCGCGGAGGCCAGCCCATTTCCGGAGGGCAAGGACCTGCTCGATGGAGTCTACGCCTCCTAGCGCCGGCCCAAATCAACTTCGCCTAGCGGCGTTGCTGGCCCCCTGACCACTCCCTGCGACGTACCCGAGGACGTACGCCGGGTACCCGCGCAGTGGGTGCGGGCCAGATGGCCGCGCCTTGCTGTGCTCGTTGCTTGGGCCGGCACATTGTTCACCAATTGCGGGTGGCGAGAATGGGATGCGACCTAGCGGGGAAATGATGGAGATCACCTACCTCGAAGCGATCCGGCAGGCCTTGTGGGAGGAGATGGACCGGGACGACCAGGTCTTCATGCTTGGCCAGGACATTGGCGTCTACGGGGGCGCGTTCAAGGTCACGAAAGGATTCTTTGAGAAGTTCGGACCGGAGCGGGTGATCGATACCCCCCTCTCCGAGTCAGCCATTGTCGGCGCCGCCATCGGCGCTGCCCTCATGGGGATGCGGCCGGTGGTGGAGATGCAGTTCGCCGACTTCATTTCCTGCGCCTTCGACCAGATCGTCAATATGGCGGCCAAGCATCACTACCGCCTCGGCGAACCCGTCCCGCTGGTCATCCGGGCGCCGTACGGGGGCGGCATCCACGCCGGGCCGTATCACTCGCAATCTCCAGAGGCCTGGTTTTTTCACGTGGCGGGTCTGAAGCTAGTGGCCCCCTCCACCCCCCGCGATGCCAAGGGACTCTTGAAGGCCGCGATACGCGATCCTAATCCAGTCATCTACTTTGAGCACAAGTACCTCTACCGCCATATGAAGGGTGAGGTGGCGGATGGGGATGATCTGGTCCCAATCGGCGAGGCAGAGGTGAAGCGCCCAGGCAGCAGCGTGAGCGTCATCACCTACGGCGCCATGGTCCAACAGTCGCTCCGGGCGGCGGAAAGGCTGATGCCGGAGGGGATCGATCTCGAGGTGGTGGACCTCCGCACGCTTCAGCCGCTGGATATGACGACGATCCTCGCCTCGGTGGAGAAGACCGGGCGCGCGATGGTAGTTCACGAGGCGCCGAAGACGGGTGGGATAGGGGGCGATATCGCGGCCTGGTTGGCCGAGGAGGCATTCCGCTACCTGGATGCCCCGATCCTCCGCGTGGCGGCTCCTCACACGCCCTTCCCCTTCAGCCCGGTGCTGGAAGAGTCGTATCTGCCCAACGCCGACAAGATCGCGCTGAAGGCCCGAGAGCTGGCCAACTTCTGAAATCGCCCGGCGAAGAGGGTCGGCGTGCGGGTCGGCTCGCGACAGTATGCCACGGCACATTGCTCAGCGGAGGAACGATTCTCACGGTACACCATGAACATTGAAATCATTATGCCGCAGATGGGGGAGAGTGTCGCCGAGGGGACGGTGGTCACCTGGCTCAAGAAGGTCGGCGAGCGGGTCGCCAAGGACGAGCCGCTGGTAGCCATTACCACCGACAAGGTGGATGTCGAGATCCCCTCTCCCGGCGCTGGTGTGGTCTCCAAGATCCTCGTCCATGAGGGGCGAGTCGCTCCGGTGGGGGCCATACTGGCCTACATCAGCGAGCTAGCGGTAGCGGAAGTAGCCTCTTCTAGCAGCCCGATTGCCGCGATGTCGTCGAATATCACGCAGGCCACGGCGGCGGTCGGCTCGCCCGGACCTCGGCCGGGGGCATGGTACTCCCCTTCGGTCCTCCAGCTCGCGAAGGAACACGGCGTGGACCTGTCACAGGTCAGAGGCACCGGCTCGGAAGGGCGGGTGACGCGGAAAGATATCCTCGACTTGATCGGGAAGGAGCCCAGTGTCATTCCGGCGTCCCCTCGGCGCGGACCTCAGCCCTCCGGCCCCGCTGTTGAAGATCAGATCTTCCCGATCAGCCATCTCAGGAGAACGATCGCGGAGAATATGGTCCGGAGCAAGCAGACCGCTCCTCACGTAACCCAGATCCACGAGGTGGATGTCACGAAGATCGCCAGATACCGCGAGGCCAACAAAGCGGCATTCTTCGAACGGACCGGGATCAATCTCACCTTTCTCCCCTTCGTGGTGAAGGCCACCGTGGATGCCCTGCAGGCCCACCCGCTGCTGAATGCCTCCTACGCCGACGAAGGGATCGTCGTGAGGAAGGCGGTCAACATCGGGCTCGCCGTCGCCCTGGAAGACGGCCTCATTGTCCCGGTGTTGCGGGACGCAGACAAGAAGAACTTCTTGACCTTGGCGAAGGAGTCGGCCCATTTGGCCGCGCGGGCTAGAGAGAAGCGGCTCAACCCCGAGGAGGTTCAGAAGGGCACGTTCACTGTCAACAATCTCGGCGCCTTCGGCGCCCTGATCGGGACACCGATCATCGTCCAGCCGCAGGTTGGGATCCTGGGCTTCGGCAAGGTAGTGAAACGACCGGTTGTTATCGACGACACCATTGCCGTCCGCTCGATGGCCTACCTCTGTCTCTCGTACGACCACCGTTTGATCGATGGCGCCTACGCTGGCGCTTTCCTCAACCGTGTTCAGGCCAACCTTGAAGGGTTCGATGTCTCAATCGTTGAGTGAATCGTTCTTGAGTGGCCCGAGATCCGCCGAGATCCAGAGCCCGGCGAGGGGATGATGTCGATCCTGAGCAACCTCCTCTGGGTCCTTTTCCTGATAGCGGCCTTCGCCCCCTACTTCCAGCAAAAGATGCTGGTGCTGGCGAGGCTTCGGCTGCTGCGGAAGCTCGAGCGGACCCGCGGGAGTCGGGTCATCACCCTCATCCACCGCCAGGAATCACGATCTTTTCTCGGTATCCCCATCCTCAGGTACATCGACATCGACGACTCGGAGCAACTCCTCCGGGCCATTCGCCTGACCCAGAAGGATCTCCCCATCGATCTCATCCTGCATACACCGGGAGGCCTGGTCCTGGCGGCCGAGCAGATCGCGCACGCCATCAAGGCACACCCGGCCAAAGTGACGGTCTTCATCCCTCATTACGCCATGTCAGGCGGCACGCTCGTGGCCCTGGCCGCCGATGAGATCGTCATGGACGAGAACGCGGTCCTCGGCCCCATCGACCCCCAGCTTGGCGAATATCCGGCGTCCTCTATCCTCAAGGTCATCGAGATCAAAGACAAGGACGAGATCGAAGACAAGACCTTTATCCTGGCCGACGTTGCCCGAAAGGCGATCACCCAGATCACGACGTTCGTGCAGGATATCTTACGGGATAAGATGGAGCCGGAGCGGATGGAGATGGTGGTCAAGGCCTTGACCGAAGGACGGTGGACACACGACTACCCGATCCTGTATGAGCAGATCAAAGAGTGGGGCCTGCCGATCCGGACCGACTTGCCCGAAGAGGTCTACGCCTTGATGGACCTCTACCCGCAACCAACGCAGCACCGGCCTTCCGTCCAGTACATCCCTATCCCCTACCGGCGCGACGGGGAACCCCGGCCGAAGGGAGCCCCACCCCGTTAGCCTCCTCCGAGGGTCCTTCAACTCTTCCTTGACCTCTGCGGTCGGATGACGGTGGGCGCGTTCTCGATTTCGCTCGGCGCGTTCCGACCGTTCGAGGATCCTCTCGGAAGCCGAAGCAAAAAGGGCTGAACCCTATCAAGGGTCAGCCCAATGATCGGTTACTCCAGGGATGTCGGATCGATCAGAATGAGGATCTGTTCAGGATCCGCCCCAGGCACAATCGGCCCGGAGAGGTCAGTCTCTCACCTGTTTCACCTCGGACCCGCCGAGGGTTAGTGGGCGCAGCCTCACCCGCCCGCCCCACAGCCCCCTCACCCGCCGCCGGCGCCAACGAGGCCCCGCTCTCCCTTGAAGCTGAAGGCGGAGAACTGCCTTTCAACAGACGCGCCAGGGCAACTCGGACATTCTACGCGAACATTGTCCCGCAAGACGAGTTGTTCAAACACCTGGCCGCAACTTGCGCAGCGATACTCGTAAATCGGCATCCGGTATCCCGTCCCCCGGCTTATTCTCCCCCGCGCTGGACGTAGCTCTTCACAAACTCCTCGGCATTCTCCTCAAGGACCTCGTCGATCTCGTCCACGAGTTTGTCGAGGTCTTCCTTCAGCTTCTTGCCTTTCTTGATCGTCTCAGGATTGGGCTGGCCAGCCTCTGGTGGGGTTCCGCCAGCGTCACGCTTTTGTTTTCGCTCCTGCTCTGCCATGCCACCCTCCTTCTCCCTGGCTCACCGGGCCGCCTGCCACACAAGGTGCTGCGCCTCTGGTATCAGGAGCTTCGTCAGGGCGAGGCGCACGCCATGCTCCGAGCCCGGCAGGCACACGATCACCTTCCCCTTCGCCGCCCCGCAGAGCGCGCGGCTCATCAAGGCCGCGCTGCCGACTTCCTGGAAGCTCAGGTTCCTGAACAGCTCACCGAAACCCGGCAGCTCCTTGTCCAATAGGGGACGAATGGCCTCAATCGTCTGATCCTTCTTGCTGAGCCCGGTTCCGCCCGTCATGACGATCAGATCGATGTCTTCCTCGCACAGCTTCTTGATCACCTCCTTCAGGCCTTTGGGATCGTTCTTCACTATCATAGACGCGACTTGGGAGTGGCCGGCCTCGTTCAACAGCGATTCAATGAGCCGGCCTGATTGGTCGTCTTCCGGCTTGCGACTGTCGGTGATGCTCAGCCTCGCGTACCGGATCGGGCCGACCTTCTGTGACTCTGCACGATGATCGTGAACACCCATCGCTTCTCCGATCATCCCTAGGAGATTTCCTGCTCGATCCGTAATACGATCGCGTACTCGATCCCGGTCAATGCGGACAGTCGCAACAGGTCCCGTTCCGTGATCTTATTCCCCTGGCCCCGGATGGAGATGAGCTCCTGCCGGATCCGCTCCAACACATCCTCGCTCTCGACTGCCATGATTTGCATCACTCCCTTCACCGGGCCTGACCCTCCTCTCCCTCACCCGCAGATCTTGTCGGCCTCGAGGAAGCCTCCCCGGCCTTCGAATGAAACATTCGGCGCATGATGTAGTCACTCCAAAACAATCAACGAGACTGAATGATAGGAATCTCCAGAGCCTCAACCCTGATTCGCTCTGCCAAGGCGCCGGCAAGCTTTCGGTAGATCTCGGCCGTCGGAGACTCCGGCGCACGAATCAGGATCGGCTGGCCCAGGTCACCGCCAATGCGGAGCTCCTGGTCCAGCGGGATTTCGCCCAGGAGCGGAACCCCAAGTCGCTCGCTCGCCTTCCTGCCCCCTCCACGACTGAAGATCTCAGTCGATTCATGACAGTGGGGACAGATGAAGTAGCTCATGTTCTCGATGATGCCCAACACCTTCACCTTCAACTGGCGGAACATTCCGAGCGCCTTCGAGGCGATCAGCATCGCCACATCCTGCGGCGTCATGCAGATGACAACTCCGGTCAAGGGGATCGTCTGAGCCAATGTGAGCTGCGCATCACCCGTGCCGGGAGGAAGATCGATCAACAGGTAGTCCAGGTCTCCCCACTCCACCTCGCGGAGGAACTGCTGGATGGCGCCGGCCACCATGGGCCCGCGCCAGATCACCGGCGAGTTGTCCGGCATCAGAAAGCCCAGCGACATCAGCTTGATGCCGAATCCCTCAAGCGGCTGGATCTTCTGCCCCTCGCCTTGCGGCGCTCCATGTACCCCCATCATGATGGGGATACTGGGCCCGTAGATGTCGGCGTCCAGCAATCCAACCTTAGCCCCGGTCGCCGCGAGGGCCACCGCCAGATTGACTGAGATGGTGGACTTCCCCACGCCGCCCTTCCCGCTGGCGATAGCGACGGCATGCTTCACCCCAGGGATGGCTCCCTTCTGGTGTTCGCTAGCCACTGATCTCCCCCTCTTGTCGCACTCGTCGCCCCGCCTTACCGTTCGCGATGGCGACGCCGTTACTGTCCCGTTCTGCGTTCATCGTTCCTTCCTCACTCATTCAAAGGGACCTGCTCACGTGAACTCTAAGTGAGGCTCGCCTGTACTGTCAAGCATCTTTCGTCCCGCCATTTCCTCGCACCGCGCGCCCCGCTGTCGCCACCAGGACCAGCGTCGCGCCCTTCCGAGCAAAGCGGGCACCGATTGCCCGCTCGATTCCCCCTGAGGCACCGGCGACGACGGTCACCTTCCCCTTCGGCATCAGGTACTGCGCGGCTGGATTAATTGCATGAACTCAGTTCGGGTTTCTAATCGGTCCCGGAAGAGCCCGTGCATCGACGAAGTAATCGCGCGGCTGTTCTGCTTCTCCACGCCGCGCATCATCATGCAGAGGTGATAGGCTTCAATGATGACCGCCACGCCGCGTGGCTGTAGCGCCTTCAGGATCGCATCGGCGATCTCGCAGGTCAGGCGTTCCTGCACCTGGAGTCGGCGACTGTACATCTCGACCAGGCGCACCAGCTTGCTTAGCCCCACGATCTTCCCGTCCGGCAGGTACCCCACATGGCACTTGCCGAAAAAGGGAAGCAGGTGATGCTCGCAGAGGGAGTAGAAGTCGATGTCCTTTACCAGGACGATCTCGTCGTAGTGCTCCTGGAAGATCGCCTCGTTCAGGACATCTTCGACCCGCTTTCCGTACCCGGAGGTCAGGAACTCGAACATCCGCTCCACGCGCTCGGGGGTCTTGAGCAACCCATCCCGGTGAGGATCCTCGCCGATCTCCTTCAGCAGATCTTTCACTAACCGTGCGATCATTCTCGCGCTCCTCGCAAAAGAGTTCCTAGTAGACCCAACGGCGTTCAGAGTTCATGGTAGAAGGGCTTACCTGGATGTGACATCTTACTATGAACTGTGAACTATGAACGCCTTTCGCCCTACGCTCCACATTCTAGAGGAGGACTGCGGGATGCGCAAGGGAAACCGCCCAGAGGCGCGAGAGACCGCGGCTGGGGATCAGGGAGTGGCCTTGGAGGCGGGAAAGACGGCTTCCAAGAACTGCTTGAGGATCCGCGCGGTTAATCCCCAGATGACATGCGAGCCAACCGTGTAATAGTATACTGGAGTTTTCCCGCCATCGCGATCCCACACCTCCTCTCTGAACCGGGAAGGATCGCGCAGGAGAGACAGGGGGATCGGGATCAACTCGACAATCTCGGCCGGGTTCACTCGAAACGAGTAAGGATGGGGGATATATCCCACAAATGGTGTGACGACGAAGTTCGAAGTCGCTGTAACGGTGTCGTCCAACTCCCCCAGGACCTCGACATCGCCGGGTCTCAGACCGACCTCCTCCTCGCTTTCCCGAAGGGCCGTCGCGTGGGGGTTTTGATCCTCGGGCTGTTGGGTGCCTCCCGGAAAGGCGATCTGACCCTTGTGGTGCGGCAGCTCTTCGCTCCGTTTGGTGAACAGGACCTGAAGGCCGTCCCCATCTTCGTACACGGGCATGAGGACGGCAGCTCTCCTGAGACGGGGGTCGTCAACAATCTGTCGCCTCCGTTTCGCGAGGGCTCCACGGATCTGCTCTCTTGTCGGAAGGCTCATACCCTCTCTAGTGCCGGTCCAATCAACATCGCCGAGCGGCGAGGCTTCACCCCGGGGCACTCCCTGCAACGTACCTGACAACGTACGGCTCGGTCGGCCCTCGGGGGCCGCGCCTTGCTATGCTCGCTTCTTGCCCTGGCATGGTGCCCGTCAACTGAGGGCGAAATACGTTGGGCAGCACTAGCACATCGGGAAGGAGGCCCAGTACGAGCAGGCAGGGCAGGTGATGATAACTTCGTTTTCGCAGTACGCGATGAGCGGGCGACGATACGCCTTTGCCCCCGGTCCGCTCCTCACGTAAAGGGTGCAGAGCTCCGGCTTGAGATCATGTTCTTTCACATTCAGCGGGCCGCCACAGCGAGGGCAGCCCGCGATGATCCCGTCCACGTCAGGCATCATCGATTGACCCGCCCATTCTTTGAGGCAGGCAGGCGCATAGCCCCCAAGACAGCGATCAGCCGATCGGGATCAGGCAGCCCTTCCTGACAGATCTCGATGTACCGGACGATCCCGGCCTTATCGACGATCACAAAGGAGGTCTTCCTGGCTCATTCGGCATTCCGGGATAGCTGTTGACGACTCTACACTCCTGATGTTATAAAGTCAACGGCTGCGCGACCTCGCCCCTCAAGGGGTTCACAGTTCAGGGTTCATAGTTCACAGTAGACAGTGGCACGTCGATTGTCGATCTGGTTTCTTACTATGAACTATGAACGCTCTCCGTTCTCCTTTGAACGCTTCTTGCCGTGAACCGTGAACGCTTCCCGGTTCACATGTGCGATCCCGTGGAGCCCTCCGAGGAGGTTCAGACATTTATTCGGACCCGCCGCGTGGCCAGGATGGCCACAGTTGATGCGAGCGGGCACCCTCACGTCGTTCCAATCTGTTATGCGTACGACGGGTCCCGAGTCTATTCGGCGGTGGACGAAAAGCCTAAGCGCTTCGCCCCCAAAACGCTCCGGCGGCTCGTCAACATCCGGAATAACGCCCGGATTTGTCTGATTGTCGACGAGTATGACGAGGACTGGAATCGCCTCCGCTTTGTGATCATTCATGGGACCGCCGAGATCGCGCTCGCCGGGTCGGAGCACGCCCACGCGCTCGATTTGCTTCGCAAGAAGTATCCCCAGT
>Ga0302046_10004207_pt1 | contig 12820 bp, 6 predicted proteins | sample RVTome_11_FD_200261 | JGI IMG/M metagenome (GOLD analysis project Ga0302046, IMG submission 200261) | Soil microbial communities from uranium-contaminated site in the Upper Colorado River Basin, Wyoming, United States - RVT147D111 (version 2) ...
CATGGCGACGCGCGCGGCGATGACGCCGGACAGCTTCGCCGGCTGGGGCTGGCGCGTGCCATTCCTGGTTTCGATCGTCCTGCTCGGCATCTCGCTCTGGATACGCCTGCGCCTGCACGAGAGTCCTGTGTTTCGACGGATGAAGGAGTCCCGGTCGCTGTCCCGCGCGCCGCTGCGCGAACTGTTCCTGCAGTGGCGCAACGTCCGTTATCTGCTGATCGGCACCTTTGGCTGCGTCGCCGGGCAGGCGGTGCTGTTCTACGCCAGCACGTTCTATGCGTTCTTCTTCGTCGAGCGTATTGCGCGCGTGGACGGTTCGACGGTGCCGCTGCTAGCCGGCTCTGCGCTCGCGCTCGGAGCGCCGCTCGTCCTGCTGTCGGGCTGGCTCTCCGACCGCATCGGCCGCCGGCCCGTGCTGCTCGGCGGCCTGCTGCTCGCGGTGCTGGGCTATTTTCCGCTGTTCGAGGCATTGCTGACGGCGGCAAATCCTGCGCTTGCGCGGGCACAGCAGGAATCGCCGGTCGTCGTTCATGCCGCGCGCGACGATTGTTCGCTGCAGTTCGACCCGCTCGGCAACCGGCGCTACGACGCGCGCTCCTGCGACATCGTCAAGTCACTGCTCGCGCGCACGGGCGTGGGTCACGCGACGGAGCCGCTGGACGTGCCCGGGCCGGCGCGCCTTGAAATCGGCGGCTGGTCGATCGTCGCCCCCGATCCGTCGGCGCTTTCGGGCGACGAGCTCGCGGCCGCCATCGCGCAGTTCCAGTCAGGCGCGCAGCGCGCGCTCGAGGCAGCCGGTTACCGTGCGCAGGCGGATCCCGCGGACATCGACCGGCTGCGGGTGATCGGGATCCTCGTGCTGCTGCTGTGCATTGCAGCCCTGGCCACCGGTTCGTACGGCGCGCTCCTGGTCGAGCTGTTCCCCGCGCGCATCCGCTATTCCGCGGTGTCGTTCCCGCAGAACTTCGGCAACGGCTGGTTCGGCGGCCTGCTGCCGGCGGTCGCCTTCACGATCGTCGCCGCCACCGGCAACGTGTTCGCCGGCCTCTGGTATCCGGTTGGCGTGGCGGCGCTCTGCCTGGTTGTTGGGGCGTTCGGGCTGCCGGAAACTCGCGGACGCACGGACGAGTGATGCGCGCAGGCAGGCGATCCCGCCAGCGCGGCGCGGAAATTCATGCGGCGACCGGTGGCGCGACTTGTACCTGGTTGCGGCCGGAATTCTTCGCGACGTAAACGGCGGCGTCGGCGCGGGCAACCAGGTGCTCGCCCCAGACGCCGAGCGCATCGCTGGTGGCGACGCCGATGCTGCAGGTCAGGCGGATCGGCGGGCCGAAGCCATTGACCTCCAGTTCCGCCACGCGCAGGCGGATGCGCTGCGCGATCGCGTGTGCCGCCGTCGCGTCGGCGCTGCTCAGGATCACGACGAACTCCTCGCCGCCGTAGCGGCCGATCACGTCGGACTGCCGCAGCTCGGACTGAATCGGCCTGATGACCGCTTTCAGGCAGGCATCGCCGGCGAGATGGCCGCGCGTGTCGTTGATGACCTTGAAATGATCGAGATCGATGAACAGCAGCGCGATCGGCAGGCCGCGCGCCTGGGCACGGCGGCAGGCGGCGTCGAGCCGCTCGATCAGCGAGCGCCGGTTGAGCACGCCGGTCAGTGGATCGGTCTGCGCGCGCCGCTCGGCGTCCGACAGCGCGAGACGCTGCTCGCGCAGCCGGTCGGCGACGCCGAGCGCGACCAGGATCGCCGCGGCGACCATCGACAGCGGCAGTCCGTAGTGCACCAGCGGTTCCGCATTGCCGACCAGGAAGCTGGCGGCGGTCGCGATCGTGAAGATCTCGAGCAGGCCCCAGGCGAGCAGGAACCAGCCCGCCGCGCGGCTGCCGCGCCGCCAGGCGAGAAAGGCGACGACCAGCGTGAAGATCGCCACGCCGACGAAGATCAGGTTGCCGATCGGCGCGACCAGGCCGCCGGCGCCGACCAGATGCGCGAAATTTGCGAATGCGAGCACGACGAAGACGATCGCGAGGCCGCCGAAGACGCGGTAAATGCGTGGCGAGTACCGGCGCAGATCCGCGATCTCCCGCGCGAACAGGCAGGCCGCGGCGCCGGAGAGCGCCGCCGGCACATTCCAGGCATGCGCATGAAAGGCGCGCGTGAACGCGAAGCCCGGCCAGTCGAAGCCCTGGCCCGACAGGAACGCGATGTAAAGCGCCTGCAGCGAAAACAGCGTCGCGTACAGGAGCAGCAGCCGTTCCTGCAGGACGAACCAGATCACGAGGGCGGCGAACGCCATGGACATCAGCGCGCCGAAGGCGAGCGCGATCATGCGCGCATGCTCGGCGCCCTGCGCGAGCGCCTCGTTGAACGGTGCGAGCTCGAACTGAAGTGTCTCGGCGCCACGGCCTTCCGCCATTATCCGCACGTACAACGGCGCATCCGCAGCCAGCCCGTCGGGCAGCGCATAGAGCACGGTCTGTTCGCCGCGGAAGGCGGACTGGATGGCGGCAACCGGCAGCGGTCCGCTCTGGTTCGCGCCCGGCAGGTAAATTTGCAGCTTCAGATGGCGACCCTGGCGGACGCGCAGCGCAGGCATGATGTTCCCGGCCGCGATCCCTTGCGTCGCCCGCAGGCGCAGCCAGAAAGCAGGCGCGCTCATGCGTGACTCGACGTAGTCATAGGGACCGAATCGAGCGTCCAGCGAGCCGTTGGTGACATCCGCCGCGTCCGCGATGCCCTGGCTATCGGGCAGCGCCGTAACCGCGAAGGCCCCGGCCGGCGATTGGGCGGACGCGCACAGGTGCACAGCGAGCAGGCAGGCGGCGGACAAATAACGCAAGCAGGCACCCTCCGTCCCTGGAGCAGATTACCGTATCACAGGGCTGATTCAGCGTCTGGCGCTGGCGATCATCCGGGTGGAGGCGGTGTTGTACTGGAGGATCCAGTCGCGGCACCGTAATGCCGGGAGGGCGGCACTGTAGTAATAGCCCTGCCCGACGTCGTAGCCGGCCGATGCAAGGAAATTGGCGTCCCACGCGGTCTCGACACCCTCCGCCACGACTTCGAGCTTCAGGGCGTGGGCCATCTGGGCGGTGGACTCGACGATAATCCGGTCGTCCACGCTCGACTGCATGCCCATGACGAAGGACTTGTCGAGCTTCAGCGCGCTGACAGGCAGGTCGCGAAGATAGCCGAGCGACGAATAGCCGGTACCGAAATCGTCGATGGCAATGCGCACGCCTTGCCGGGCGATGTCCTGGATGATGCGCAGCGCCCGCGCGGGGTCCAGCATCATCGCGCTCTCGGTGATCTCGAGCTCGAGTGATCCCGGATTCACGCGTGCTGCTGCGAGCAGCGCTTGCAGCCGTTCGGGGAATGCCGCGTCCTGCAGCAGGCGCGCGGACAGATTCACCGCACAGCGCACGTCCAGCCCGCGGTGGCGCCATCCCTGGGTGTCGCGCAGCGCCCGGCTGATCGACCATTCGGTGAGCGGCCGTATCAGGTCGGTCGATTCCGCGATCGTGATGAACTCGGCCGGGCCGATCTGTCCGAGCGACGGGTGGGGCCAGCGCAGCAGGGCCTCGACGCCCTCGACAAGACCGCTTCGCAGGTTGACCTGCGGCTGGTAGTGGACCTCCAGCGCATCGGCCGCGATCGCGGCGCGCAGTTCTCCGCCGATCGAGAGCCGGCGTACCGAATTGTCGTCGAGTGCCGCGTCATAGCTCTCGACCATGGCGCCGCGTTTCTTCGCGACGTACATCGCGACGTCGGCTCGCTTGAGGAGCGTCTGGGCGTCTGAAGCATCCCGCGGACTGCGTGCGATGCCGATGCTCAGGCCGACTTCGATCGAGATGCCGGCTACGTCGATCGGTTCGCGCAGGCAGCCGCAGAGCCGTTGCGTGAGCGGAGCGACGAGGTCTTCGGCGGCCATGCCGTCCATGACCACCGTGAACTCGTCGCCGCCGATGCGCGCGATGAAGCCTGCTCCGCCTACGGCGGCCTGGAAGCGCCGCGCCACCTCGGTCAGTACCAGGTCGCCGACATTGTGTCCGAGCGTGTCGTTGACCTCCTTGAACCGGCAGAGATCCAGCATCAGGAGCGCGACCGGCCGCGCGTCGCCGCTGTCGCCGTCGCTGAGCGCGGCGTCGAGCCGTTGCATCAGCGCCGCGCGGTTCGGCAGTTGCGTCAGCGAATCGTGCGTCGCCTGGTATTCGAGCTTGCGCTGCTGCGCCTTGCGCTCGCTGATGTCGCGGACGATGGCCGTGTAAAGCCGCTCGTTGTGCAGCCGGACCCGGCTGACGGCGAGCTCCACCGGGAACGTCGCGCCGGAGACCGTGCAGGCGGTCCATTCGGAAACCCCGCCGTGCAGCGCATCGAGCGTCCGCGCCGGCGCCGGGGTGACGGCTGCCGCGAGGTCCGGGATGAAGCGCGCGATCGGCGTGCCGACGAGGTCCCCGGTGCCGCAGACGAACAGGCGCGCGGCCGCGGGATTCGCGGTCTGGATCAGGCCGGCCTCATCCACGCAGACGATGCAATCGGTGGACGAATGCACGATGCTCTTCAGGAGCGCGTCGCGCCGCCGCATGCCGAGCGCGTACGTGACGGCCCGCCAGGTCTGCAGGTCGAGCGAGCGCAGCGTCGCGGCGAGGAAGATGCCGCCGGTCGCCAGTGCGAAGGGCACGACCTCGAGCAGCAGACGGTGCGCGATGAACGCATAGAAGGAGAGAGCGGCGATCGCGGCGCCCGAAACGACGAGCACGACCGCATTCCGGCGCCAGGTCTGCGCCTGCAGGAGCGCCGCCGACAGCAGCGTCCAGGCCGCGAGGACGATCGCAAACGCCCAGGCGGGTAGGCTCCACGGCGGTCCGCGCCGTACGCTCTCGGTCGCGAGCGCCTGCACGACGACGCCCGGCAGCGACCGGTGGATCGGCACGGCGACCATGTCGCCGAGTTCGACCGCGGTCGCGCCGACGTAGACGGTTTTCCCGCGAAACGCCGATTCGGCCACCTCGCCGTTGAGCGCGTCGATGAACGAGACGTAGCTGAATGATGCCGGCGAGATCGAGTAATCGATCGGGATTTCGGCGCCGCGCGGCAGGGCGGTTTCGGGATCGATGATGGACTGCAGGCGCCGACCGCCGACATTCCAGGAACTGCGCCAGCTTCGCTCGAGCCCGTCGCTGGCGGGCCGGCGATTGACGGCCACGAGCCGCGCGTAGCGCGCGAAGCGCTCGAGCGGCTGGGTATGGACCGTCTTGTCGTCCGCCGGCGTTTCCGGCTGGAAAAAAGCCGGTAGAAAGATGGGCGTGCTGCCGGCGCCTGCCAGCGCGGATTCGAGTACGGCGTCGTCGAGCGCGTTCGATGGCGCGCTGAAGTCGATGTCGAGGAAGATGGAGCGCGGGCCGGCCGCGGCAAGCCGCTTGATCAGCCCGGCGTGATGGCGCCGTGGCCAGGGCCAGCGGTCGAGCGCGGCCAGACTGCGGGCGTCGACGCCGACGATGACGATGTCGGAGTCGACGGCCTTCGACAGCGCGGCTGCACGCACATCGCTCGCAGCATGCTCAAGTGTCTGGAGAAGTCCGCCCGCGCGGAACAGCAGAACTGTCGCGACGACAGCCGCTGCCGCGATCCACCAGCCCTGGCGCCTGCCGAGGCGCATCGATCAATCGCCGAGTATGCGCCGGATTCCGTCCAGCAGTCCGCCGGAGTCTTCCGTAGCCGGCGTCGTGTCGATGTCGATCAGCGACGCATCGCCGCCGAGCCCGATGTCAATGCCCGTATCCAGGACCTCGAGTCCGACGTCGATGCCGGCATCGCTGCCAGTCAGGTCCGCACCGAGGTCGACGCCCGCATCCGTGCTGATCGGGCCTGCATCGAGGCCTGAGTCGACGCCTGCGTCGACCGTGCCGGCGCCGAGATCGGCACCGGCGTCCAAGCCTGAATCGACGTCCACGACACCCGCATCGAGGCCCACGTCGGCTGCCGCATCGACCGTGCCCGCCCCGAGATCGAAATCCGCATCGATGCCCGCCTGCGCCCCGGCGAGTCCACTTGCATCGACGTCGGCTTCCAGCACCACCGTGCCCTCGACCGGGTCGATCGGCGTGATCGGGCCGCTGACGTCGGGCAACAGGCCGCCCTCGTTGCCGAGGACCTCGGGGGCCGCCGCGATATCCGCATCCGGATCGGCGACATCGGTGTCCTTCGGTTTCGTGGCCGGCACGGCGCGATCGCGCATCGATATCACGCGGATCGCGTCGTCTCCGCGATGGCGGATGGCGATCTCGCCCGCATTGAGTTGTACGGTTGCGGAGATATCGGGCGCAAGGATTTCGAGACTGCCTTCGTACAACGAAATCGTGCCGCTGTCCGGTTCGGCCGCGACGTTGAACTGCGTGCCCTTGACCACGGCGACGAGATAAGGCGTTTCGACGCGCAGGCGCCGGTTGCCGCGCGGTCCGACATTGTAGAAAGCGTTGCCGAGCGGCTGGACGATGCGCTCGACCGGCGAGTCCGGCATCCCCGGCGCCGGAAATTCCAGCTGCGTGCCGGGACCGACGCCGATCGTCGTGTCGCCCTGGCGCAGGTCCGTCGCGCCGTCGCGGCCCGTGCGGACGGTGGATGGCAGGTCGAGTGTCGTCCCGGCTTTTGCCCCGTGTTCCTCGCCGCGGGACGTGATGCGCACCTCGCCGCGCACCGTCACGACTTCGATGTCGGCGGAGTCCATTGACGCGAAGGCGCTCGTCGCCGAAAGAGACACTGCGAGCAGCAAGGCGGATAGGCGCCGTAGCGACGGCCCGCCGCGCGGATGATCGTTCTGGCTGTGGGTCGGCATCCCCGAAACTCCCTTCTACGGGAGAAAATCGTACTGAATGGACCACACGCGAAGGTGTGAGGCCGATCCCAACATTCGCGCCGCCCAATCAGGAGAATCCTGCGACTGGGATTCACGTGCTGCGGATGTTTCATAACGCCATGCTGAAAGCGCTTGTCATAATCGCGAGTGCCGCGGCGATGCCGGTGGCCGCGACTTCCGCGGCGCCGCTGCGCACGGCCGTCATCGAGGGCTCGACGGTGTTCGCACCGCCGCAATTGTTCGCGGCCTATCGCGATGCGCTCGGCCAGCCGCTGACGATCGATGGCGCGCGCGCGATCTCTGCGGCGATCGCGGAGCTGTACGTCGGCGGCGGTTATGTGCGCCCTGAGGTGAGGACCGACACGGCGCGCGCCGCGGACGGGATTCTCGTCGTCAAGATTTACGAGCCGCACCTTGCGCGCCTGACGATCGACGGCACGCCGGGCCGGCATCGGGAGCGCCTCGAGGCAATGGCGGCGCCGCTCCTGCGGGCGCATCCGCTGCGCCGCGATGCCATTCCGCAGGCCCTGGCGGAGATGCGACGTCTTCCGGGGCTCAGCGTCACGCCGACGACTCGACGCGGCACCGCACCCGCCGCCTACGAACTCGTACTGACGGCCGACTATTCGCCGGTGTCCGGTGCCGTGCACGTCAATAACCGCGGCACGGATCAGATCGGTCCGCACTTCGTGCTGGGTCAGGTCGCGGCGAACGATTTCCTGGGCCGGGGCGAGAAATTCGGCTTCGTGTTCTCGTCCGCGGCCGACACTGGCGAGTATCTGGGCGCGGGGCTGTTCGTCGACGCGCCGCTCGGCGGCGGGGGCACGCGCGGCCTGGCGATGCTCTTCCGTTCGGAGTCGGCGCCGAACGAAGCCCCGGTCAACCTGACGGACGAATACGCGCGCGAGCGCATGACCTTGAAGCTCACGCGCCCCGTCCGGCAGAGCGCCGAGCTGAGCCTGGTGCTGACCGGCGCGCTCGAAGCGGAAGACCTGACGGTGGACCGCGACGGCGTCGATGTGCGCGACGACCGGCTGCGCATCCTGGAAGCGGGGGTGCGCGCGAGCTGGCGAGCGTGGCAGGCGACGCAACTGTCGTCGACGCTGGAACTGCGCAAGGGTCTCGATGCACTGGGAGCCGGCCTGCGCGCGGACGACCTTCCGGACGATCCGCGCAGCCTGGACTTCTTTCTTGCACAGCTGCAGGTGACCAGCTTCACGCGGCTGAACCCCAACTGGACGCTGCGCGTCGACGCCTTTGCGCAGCACTCGGGTGACGTGCTGCCCGACAGTGAGCGGTTCAAGATCGGCGGTGAACGTCTCGGCCGCGGATTCGAAGTCGCCGAGATCGCCGGCGACCGCGGCATCGGCGCCAAGGCCGTCGTGCGCCGGGAGCTGACGGGCAATACAGCCGCGGTCGGCATCACTTCGGTGTACGCGCTCTATGACATCGCCGCCGCGTGGAAAGAGAACCAGTCCGGGCGGGAATCGGCCGCGACGGGCGGAGTCGGCGTCGCGCTGCACGGCAAGCGGCTCTCGGGCTACGTCGAAGTGGTGCGGCCGTTGACCCACGCCGACATCGAAGGCAAGCGATCCACCGCGGTCTTCGCTGAAGTCAGTTACCGCTTCTGAAGTGAAAGGCCCGGTCTAAACCTTTCCTCGATCCTCGATCAGGAAGCTTCGCAGCTGCTCGCTGCGGCTCGGGTGCCGCAGCTTACGCAGCGCCTTAACCTCGATCCGGCGGATGCGCACGCGGGTGACGTGGCGCATGATTCGATCCCCGCCGGCTGCCGCCCGTCTAAAGGCACGGGTTCCGGCGGCCGGGTTCCGGACTAGTCCGGCCCGGGGGTTCAGAGAGACAGGGTGCACGATGGGCAAATGGATTCGCAGGATCGCGGGCGGCCTGTTGGTCGTCCTGGTCATTTCCCTCGGCGTGCTTGCGGTCGCCATCAGCCGCAATGACGCCTGCGGTCCCGCGCCCGCCCTCGCCAGCGATGCCACGCCCATAAAGGCCGTCGTCCGCCGCTGCTACGGCCCGCCCGACGTGCTGGCGATCGAAGAGATCGCAAAGCCGGTACCCGAGGACAACCAGCTCCTGGTCAGGGTGCATGCTGCCAGCGTCAATCCCGCGGACTGGCACTATGTCCGCGGCGAGCCTTACATGATGCGCCTGGACGCAGGCTTCGGCTCACCCAAGGATGTCCGCGTCGGCATCGACTTCGCCGGCACCGTCGAGGCCGTTGGCAAAGACGTCACGCGCTTCAAGTCGGGCGACGCGGTGTTTGGCGGCAAGACCGGCGCACTCGCCGAGTACATCACGATTAATCAGGACGGCAACCTGGCCGCCAAGCCGGCAAGCCTCAGTTTCGAGGAAATGGGCGCCGTCAACGTCGGCGCGCTCACGGCGCTGCAGACCCTGCGCGACCGCGCGCAGCTGAAACCCGGCCAGAAAGTCCTCATCAACGGCGCCTCCGGCGGCGTCGGCACGTTCGCCGTGCAGATCGCCAAAGCGCTCGGTGCGGAGGTAACGGGCGTATGCAGTTCGAGGAACGTCGAGCTCGTGCGCTCTCTCGGCGCCGATCACGTCATCGATTACACGAAGGAAGATTTCACTCGGGCCAGCGAGCGGTACGACGTCGTCATGGACAACGTCGCCAATCGCGACATCCTCGATGTCCGGCGCATCCTCAAACCGGGCGGCAAGCACCTCATCATCGGCGGCGGCGGTCCTGACGCTGACCCGTGGATAGGCGCATTCAAGGCACCGCTCAAGGGATTCGTAGTGTCCTGGTTTGTGGACGAGGACATCGCCTTCTTCCTCTCCCACATGAGCGCGAAAGACCTCGCGACGATCGCCGGGCTCATGGAGCAGGGAAAGGTCCGGACGGTGATCGACCGGCGCTACCGGCTGGCGGAGTCCGCGGAGGCGATGCGCTACCTCGAGTCGGGGAGGGCGAGGGGGAAAGTGGTCGTGACAATCGATTAGCGGCGAAACCTTGGCTTCGACGCGGCGGCGTTCGTGATCGAGCGCGTCAGCCTTCCGGGTTGGCGGTGCCTGAAGTGCTCGAGCATGTGCACGTCGACGAAGATATTGACATCCTGCTGAAGCCGACGGCACTGCAGCCCGGTGCCACGGCGATCCAAAACCAGCCTTTCTAGGCCGCGAAAGGACGTCCGCGCACCTTCATGGCTGCCAGCTGACCTTGCGTTGCGCTCGCGGGTGACGTTCCTAGCTGTCGCCCACACGATGCTCGCGCAGCTTACGGGAAACGATCGCGGCAGCCGCTCGGGCGCCCATTCGCTGAAGCTGATCGTGAGCCCGTCGCAGGACATCCTGATCGTCGGCGCCCGCGAGTGCCAGAGCGGCCTCGTAAGGGCAGCCGATATCCGTCCAGAGACTGGCGGCGCGCGCCCAGTCGCCGGATATCTCGACTGCGTAGGGTTCAGCCGCCCCGTGTGGGACATCGGTCTCGATTCCGGCACGCCAGCGCCAGCAGGCCAGCTCGCCGATCGGCCATGCGGACCCCTGCCGTACCGCCAACCGAAACGCAGCTTCCGTCGCGGCGCCGACGCCCTCCCGGTCGCCTGCAAGCCATGCCGCCTCCGCCCGGGCTGCCGCCACTGGCGCGATTCGCGGAAGTTCGCCGGTCGGCTCGGCCAGCATCAACGCATCGTCAAGCGGTGAGCGAGCATCTGGCTCTGCGCGTCGCGCGCGGACGAGGCCGAGCACGACGAATGCAAGGATGCGCGGGAAGGTCGAGATAACAGGTTTCTGAAAGACGAGCGTCGCGGAATCGACTGCCTCGCTCCAACGCCCACGGTCGAGTTCGCCGCGGGCGCGAAAAGCGAGGAGATAGAAAGACCACAAATCAAGGCCGTGCTGGCCCATGTATGCCAGCGCCCGCTCCAGGTAGCGATCGACGAGCTTGTAGTCGTGCAGCCGGATCCCGGCCTGCACGAGGTGGACAAAGGCTCGCGCGATGGGCTCCGCGAGGTTTGCGCTCTCGGCGAGCTCAAGGCTGCGTTCGAGCTTCTCCCGCCCCTGCGGGAAGCCGGCGAGAAGCTCTGTCGTGCCGATCGTGTTGAGGGCGTGGATGAGTGATCCCTTGTCGCCTAGGCGCTCGGCGAGCTCGAATGCTCGCCCACCCCACGCGAGGGCTCCGTCGAAATCATCGCGGTCCTTGTGCTGCTGCGCCAATGTCGCATAGGCGCGCGCCAGTTCGGCGCACGGCGGCAGCTGCTCGAGCACTGCCACGGCCTGCTGCGCGACATCGGCACACTCCGCCGTGCGTCCAGGACACCAGAGAATGTGTCCGAGCCTGCGAAGCGAATCGCCCTCCTGGCGCGCATCGCCGAGCTTTCGATGGCACTCGATCTCGCTCTTCAGGGCTGCGACCGCTTCGTTCGACTGGTCGGTTAGATAGCATTCTTCGGAGCGGCGCTTGAACAGCGCCGCCCGTTCCCGCGGCTCAAGGCTGTTCGCGAATCGCAGCGCTCTGGCATACTGTGCCGCGGCCTCGCGGTGCGCTCCGAGGGCGGCTGCGCGTTCGCCCGCTTCAGGCGCGAAACGAAGCGTCGCTGGGCCATCATCGGCAGCATCGGCGTGATGAGCAAGTCGCTCCAGATCGGCTACGCCGGTCGGCGGCTCAGTTAAGGCACGTAGCACTCTGCGGTGCAGCGAGAGCCGTCGGTTCGGAGAGAGGGACTCTTCAACGGCGCACCTGGAAAGCTCGTGCCGGAATGCGACGCCACTGGAAGCGTATCTGAGCATCCCGGAAGACAGACATTCCTCGAGTCGGTCGTAGGTATCTTCGGCGATCGCTTCGAGAAGCCAAAGCTCGGCGGCCGGCGGTGCGACCGCGACAGCCTCCAGCAATGCGGCGGCCGGAGCGCTCAGGCGTGCGGCTCGGGCCAGCACGGCGTCGCGAACCGTGTGAGGCAGCCGTTCGTCGCCGGCGGCCAGTGCCTCCGTCGCGAAAAACGGATTCCCTCCCGTATTGCGGAACAGCTTGTCGGCATTTGCCCCGTGCAGCTCGGCGAGTTGCACGATCGCGTTGCGGGACAGCGGAGCGATTTCAAGCCGTCGAATCGACTGGGCACTCGCCAGTGCACCGAGCAGAATGCGAAGAGGATGGGCGCGATTGAGTTCGTCGTCCCGGTAGCACAGTACGGCGAGTGCTGGGACCGCATCGACCCGGCGGCCGAGCAGTGCGACGACATCGAGCGTCGCCTCGTCTGCCCACTGTAGGTCGTCGAGGACGAGGACTGTCGTTGCTCTCGAGCCGAGCTCGCGCATCAGCGCCGCGGCCACCGCCTGCGGTCGCCCACCGCCATGAACAGCATCCGCCAGCTCGCCGCCTGCCGTCTCGGCGATGTCGAGCAGCGGTCCGAGCGGGCGCGGGGTGAACAATGCGTCGCACGTGCCCCAGAGAATCCGCGCCGAATGCGCGTGTTCGTCGCAGAACCGCCGCAGCAGCGCCGTCTTTCCGACGCCGGCTTCACCGGAGACGAGCACCAGCTGACCCCGCGCGCTTCGTGTGATGGCCGCGAGTGAATCGGTGAGCGTCGCTAGAGCGTCTGAGCGCTCCAGCAGTTCCTCCGCCGCACCGGGTTCCCCGGCACTTGATCGACGTGCCGCAGGCTCGACTCCGCGCGGCGGTGGAAACGCGGACTTCAGTCCCTCCACGTCGAGCTGAAAGATGTGTTCCGGTCGATCGAGATCTTTTAGCCAGTGCTCCCCGAGATCGCGGAGCCTGGTTCCCGGCATCTCGGAGTCCTCAAGCATGGAGTACGTCGCGAGCGACAGGAGCACCTGGCCACCGTGCGCCGCGGCCATGATCCGGGCCGCACGGTGGACGCCAAGGCCGTGGTAACCCACGTCGGTCCGGATCGGCTCGGCGGTGTGGATGCCCATCCGTACGCGAAGATGATTCCCGTCCGGCCAATAGTGCGCACCGAGGG
>Ga0302046_10004208_pt1 | contig 12819 bp, 8 predicted proteins | sample RVTome_11_FD_200261 | JGI IMG/M metagenome (GOLD analysis project Ga0302046, IMG submission 200261) | Soil microbial communities from uranium-contaminated site in the Upper Colorado River Basin, Wyoming, United States - RVT147D111 (version 2) ...
ACAGGTTCTTGCTCCTACTCTTACGCTTACTCTTACTCGCCTCCGCAGAGTAGGAGTAAGAGTAAGCGTAAGAGCAAGATGAAGCCGGCCTGTCGAGGGGCGACAACGCTTCGACCCGCGGACTTTGGCAACAGCCCTGGGGGTCAGACTTGACTATTTGACTATGGACCGGGTCAGCTCACAAGCAGGCTAATCCGGCTGACCCGGTCCATAGTCAAATAGTCAAGTCTGACCCCTCCCTTCACTCCGCCGAACGCGCCCGGTAGAAGACGGGACCGACATCCGCATCCGGATCGGCGAACTCGATGCGGCCGGCGACGGGCTGGTTGGTCAGGATGGGGGACCAGGGGCCTTGGGCCTGCAAGGCGCGCTCGATCTGCCAGGGGTATTCGTGCGTGGTGAGGAACACACCGGTCAGATCCGTCCCCGGCGCGAACATCGGCGCTTCCAGGTAGCGCGCATCCAGGAACAGGGAGGCGGAGAATTCAATGTCGAACCCGGTTTCATCATACAGCGCCAGTTGGTAGGTCGTTCCACTACGCACCTCGAAGACATACTGCATGCCCAGGTTGTCAGGCGTGGATGAAAACACCTGCACGGGCACGAGCGACTCCAGTTCCGATCCAGCAAACACCGCAGGGGCAAGGGCGAAGGCCTGCAGGGTAAGCAGGGCCTGGCCGTTCATGGGAGGTGTCCATTGCCACCAGAGCGATCGAGCCTCTTCCAGGCCGGGGAGCTCCGGCTCGTCGGGCTCATTGGAAGCGGCTCGGAACGTGCCCGCGAACGCATGGTAGGCGTCTTGCCAGATCGGGCGGTCGGCGAAGTCATCGTTGGGGGGCGGGGCCGGGGTCTGATTGACGAACACCTCGGCCCCCCACCCATCCAGACCCCATTCATCCACCACCCTCGTGCGAATGTGAACCTGATCATGGAACGGAGGAAAAGAGGGCAGGGTCACCTGATAGGGGGCATTCTCCGCCACGACCTTGACGCCGCCTGACACCAGGAACTCGACGCGGTCGATGGCCCCGTCATCGACAGGCTGCGCTTCCAGCGTCACCGGCACGCCTTCCATGAAGGTTTCCCCCGGCATCGGATCCAACAGCTCCACGGTGGGCGGTGTGCCGGGAGCCACCAGCACTTGGGCCGGCACTCCGGCGCCGGTCATGGAGACGGAGAGATGGTAGGGGACGCCTGCCTCGGCGGTGAACGTGGCCTGCGCGGCATAGCCGCTGTTCTCGCCCTGGAAGATCTCGTGCGCCACCGTTGTCAACTGGTCCACCACGGACCCGGTCGCGACCACCACCGAAGGGGAGGCATTGTAGTCGGAGGAAACGCGGACGGTGTACACGCCCGAGGTGGGCGCCGTCCAGGTCCACCAGACGGTCTCCCTGTGGTAGAGCGGCATGGGTTCGCCCGGTTCTTCGGTGGCCCAGGCGGTGGGGCCGGACACGGTGACAGGCACGCCCGAGATTGGGATGCTGTCGGCGAACTCATCGTTGGGCGGCCGGTTGGAGACGGGGATGATCTCGAAACCTGAGTAAACCGGGAGTGAGTAGGCTCCCTGGTCGTCCACGGCCTGTACTGCGAAGGCGGTGAAGTAGAACTCGTGGGTCGCGGGGACAACAAGCTCGAAGGGCGGGGAGGTGACCACCGCAACCAGCTCTTCATCGAGATAGAATTCCACCGCGGCAATGGAGCCATCCGGGTCCTGTGGGTCGGAGGCAAGGGTGACCAGGGCGCCTTCCAAAAACAACTGTCCCTCCTCCGGACTCGTGATGGCGACCGTGGGGGGAGCGGTGGGGATCAGCTCCAGCTCGGCCACCTCACGGTCCGAGTACCCAGCGAGGCGAATGGCGTAGGTGGTTCCGGCTTCGGCTTGGAAGAGAGTTCGCGTGCGGTTGGGCTGGAAGTATTCCACCTCCTCGGAGACCCACGTCAGCGTGCCCAGATCTTCCCCGACATAGACCTCGGGGAAGGTGATGTCGAAGGGCAGAGAGGACCGGGTTTGCAGCACGCAGGGCCCGCTGGTCGGGGCGGTCAAGGACCACCAGAGGGAGCGGTCGCCACTGCCCGTCTCCGCCAGTTCGCGGGTGGCATCCCCGACCGTGCCCTGGGTTTGCCAGGAGGCGCCGGCCATGGAGATGCGGTCGGCGAAGTCGTCGTTGGGTGGCGGGGAGTTGATGATGCGGAACTCAACATTCTGGCCCACATAGCGAAGGCCGCACGCGTCCACCGCCACTCCCCGGACGTAATGATCGCCGGGGGGGATGAGACCCGTGTTAAGCCAGGTAAAGGGCGGGCCATTCAGGGTGGCGATCCACTGGTCGTCCAGCATGAGGTCCACGGCCACCACGGTCTGGTCGGGATCCTGCGGATGCACCTCGATGGCCCAGGACGCGTCCAAGGCGAGCACCTCGTTGTAGGCGGGAAATGTGACGACCGGTTCAGGAGCCGTAGCGGTTGCGATCAGGAGCCTTAGATCGATGCTTCCGCCGGAAACCGCGAGTTGGTATGTCGTGCCTGCCTCCGCGGGCAAGCTGAGTTTGTAGTTGGGTGTGGATGTCGAGGTCGCAACCAGTTGGAGCATTTCGAGGGAGTCGCCCGTGTAAGCCTTCACCCATGCCGACGCGAACTGCTCGGTGCTCGTCCGGAGGAGGTAAGCGCCGGAATCCGGCGCCGTCCACGACCACCAAACGGTGCCGTCAGTGCCCGTCGATTCGGAGGGTTCGAGGGAGGCGTTGAGGACGCGGCCCGTGGAGCAGACCGGGGAACCGGACAACGGGATGCGGCTGGCGAAGTCGTCGTTGACCGGGCGGACGTGGATGGACCGGGGCACGGCATCGGCCATGGCGCCTTGGTTGTCCCAGGCGCGGACCAGCAACCAGTAACAGCTCGAAGGCTCTTCCGAAAAGGAGGCCTGATAGGGAGGCGTGGTGTCTGTCACCAAGGCGGCCGGGGCTTCGAGGCTGATGTTGTAGAGAAAGAACTCCACACGGTCGATGGATCCATCCGAATCCGCGGCCACGGCCAGGGCGTGCAGGGCGATGGAGGAAGATTGGTCCCATGGTCCGATCGGTTCAACGATGCTGACCTCGGGGGGGCGCGTGGCAGCCAGGTTCAAGACATAGCCCGCGAGCCACGGGAAGGTGCCCCGGACTTGGATGTGATAGGTGGTGCCGGCAATCGCATCCCAAGTCACTTGGGAGAGGGCGGTTTTCCAGACATCCTGACCGATCGCCTGACCGACAGGGGTGAGGGTGGCCCACGAGTCCCCCGTGTAAACGGCGAGGCCTGATTCCGCCAGGACCGGGAGATGTTCGTCCTGGGGCAGGGGCGGGTTGGCCTGGAGGGTGGCGGTTTCGGGACCCGAGCTGGCGGCGGTCCAAGTCCACCAGACGGTTTGAGCGCCCGCCCCGCCCAAGAGCGGCTCATCGGCTTCTATTCCGGCATCGACGGTGGATGCATTCGTTGAAAAGGGAATGGAGGCGATGGGTGAGGCCTGGCTGAAGTCGTCATTGGCCGGCGCCTGGAACCACGACAGCTTGAGCCGGACCGCGCCGGAGCTGAGAGTCGGATAATTCACCGCCACGCCCCCAACCTGGATGGCGTAGGTGGTGCCGGCGGTGACATGGATGCCATGGTAATCCTGGCCGAAGGACAAACCGGATTCGGAATACCGAATGACGAGGTTGGTCAAGATGTCGCCCTGATAGATCCGCAGCAGCGCCCGGAAGCTGCTGCCCTGCACTGAACTGAGGAGGACGCCGTCGGCCGGGGCGGTCCAGGACCACCAGATCGTGCGGTCCAGGGCGGGGACGAACGCGTCGCCCGAGGTGTTCTCGCCCGGTTCCACGCTGGCGTTGATATTGGTGCCCCAGACGTCCAGGTCGATGCCTTCGAGGACGATGCGCTGGTCAAAGGCGTCGTTGGATGGCGGGGAGGTGGAGGCCAGGGTTTGCATGGTCCCTGCCCCGAACAGCAGAACGAGCAGAGTAAGGCTGAAGTGGCTGGTCATTCCAAGCCGTCCGCGGCCTGAGTGGAACTGCTCCCTGATGCGGAATAACTGCATGCCAATTCGATGATGGTCCAGACTTTGGCCCGATCAATCAGAAGATGCAACATCGGATGCGCCGGTGCGGAGGGCTTTTTAGGGGGACCATGGATGGCGGGCGACGTTGGAGAGGACGATACGATCAGCGTCCAATCTGAACCTTCTGATGACAAGTAGGTCATTCCCCAGACCATGCCGGGTAAAGGGTAAAGATGCGGCCTCCATGGACTCCCCGAAGAAGTAGCCGCCGAGGGAACGAGGCGGTTTCTGGCAACCATCAAACCCCCAACCCGCCTCGTCCTCTCGGCGGCTACTTGCCTTTCATGCGTTTTTAAACGGGCTGCTATGGTGAGGAGTCCCGCTAAAGCGACATCGTGTGGCCGATCCTCTCTGGCAAAGGGCAGATGCAAGTGTGTTCCCAGTCTGCGCATTGCCCGCATTCCATCTTGAGCAGGAGGCGGTGGTCTTGGTAGGCTGCAGGGACGCGCCCCGCATGTGGCGGGCACGGTTGTGAAATGGAGGATCAGATGGATCTGAACACGCCCGGTTCAAGAATGTTTTCGCGCTTCGTTCTGTTGGTTTTCAGCCTTGCCCTATTGCCTTGGCCGACGCAGGGGCAGTGGACTTGGGGTTCCTGGGGTGGCATGACGCTCCTCTGCGACCCCGAATCCTCGCTGGTTGGGTCGCCGCGCTACGATTTCACTGCGGACTCGGTGCCCGCCCTGCCGCGTCGGACTCTCCCCCAGCCGCTGCTGGACGGGGTCAGTTCGCTGGAACGAAGCCTGGCCGCGGAGCGGGCCGACCTGCGCTGGGCCCTTCGTGAATGCGGCGCAGAGGAAGCAATGATCGCCCCGCTCCTGGAACGACATGCCGTGGAGCGCAACATGATTATGGTCCACGACAAGTTTGGCTGGCCGGATCCGCCTCAGCCTTTGCAGACCCGAGGCTGTGCCACCGTCCCCGAGGCTTGGCCCCGGGCCGTCGAGGGGTTGCCCGAGGAATTTACCGATTACGTTAACGGGTATGTCTGGTGGCAGGCGGGTCATGCCGAACCGGCCCGGGCCTACTGGACTCAGCTCCTCAGCCGGCCGTCGGAGCAACGCTTCTACAAGTCGGTCTGGGCTGCCTACATGCTGGGGCGCAGTTGGGAGGCCGACGATCCCGGTGAAGCGGTTGCCTGGTATCGGCGTGCCCGGGATTTGGTTCGGGAGGGTTTTTCAGACCGATTGAACCTCTACGAAGCCAGCCTGGGCCGGGAAGGGCGCATTCATGTGCGCCAGCGCCATTACGGAGCCGCGCTCGAGGTGCAGGTGCAGCACCTTGCTGAAGGGGAATCCTTCGCGCTCAAATCGATTCTGTTCACCTGCCGGGAGGCCTGTTCGGATCGGCCCGGCATGCACACCAAGCTGGCCCGGCACCCGCTGGCGCGGGAACTCATCACCGAGCACCTCATGTCCCAGCCCTGGTGGCGATGGCCCATCGACGTGGATCCACCCTGGATGGAAGCGACCCTCGGAGTGCTGGAACGAGTCTCGTGGCTGCGCGCCGGGCTGAAGCGCCTGCATCGGCAACGCATACCTGTGGATATGTGGATCGAGGCCGTCGAGGCCACCGGCGTGACGAATGCCGACTTCGCGGAGAAGATGTGCCTGCTCGCCTTCCGGGGAGAGGAATGGGAGGCGGCCGCGCTTTGGAGTGAACGAGCGGGAGATCGGCCGGTGGCGCGATGGATCAGGGCCAAGCTGGAAGCCAAAGCGTGCCGGGTGGAGACCGCCTTTCAACTCCTAAATGCCCTTCGTGCAGACCTGCTCCTAGCCACCGGTCCGGAGTCGGCATCGTGGCGCTCTCTGCTCGACAAGACCTACGTCCCCGCATGGTATCGGCAACGCCTTCCGGCGGACGAGGTGATTGAGGCGGAATGGGCGGCGCTCCAGGTGATTCGCGGCCACTATGAGATCGGGCTGGAGTCCTTCCTGCGTACCCACTTCTGGCGTGATGCCGCCTACCTGGCGGAACAAGTCCTGTCCCTGGAGGAATTGCAGGCGTGTGTGGCCCGCTTCGACAAACTGCCCGTCGAGACCTGGGCGGTAAGAGAAAGCAGGTACGAACCGGTCACCCATTCGTTCGAATGGCTGCGATACCTTCTTGCCCGGCGCCTGATGCGCGCCGATCGGCTTCGGGAAGCACTGGCGTTCTACCCCGCCTCGCTCCAAGACAAAGCGCGGCAGTATGTGGAGTTGCTTGAACGGGCGCGGGACACAACAAGAACGGACGTGGAACGCGCAACGGCTTATTGGGAAGCGGCGCTCATGGCGCGGCGCGGCAGTGATTTACTGGGCAAGGAGGAGACATGGATTCGGATTACGCGGGGCGGTTTTACTCCGTGGCGAGACGATGAAGAAGCCCGCGTTGCGCGGCATCGGGATGTCGCCGAGAGGATAGACCGGACCGCGTTCGCCGCGGCGGAACTGGGCTGGGAAGCCGCGCAGTTGATGCCCAACAACGATCCGGCCACGGCCCAGGTGTTGTGCCAGGCCGGGACGTGGGTCAAGTACGCGGACCCGCCTTATGCCGATCGATTCTACAAGGCGCTCGTGCTTCGGTGCCGCCAGACCGAGCTGGGAGACTGGGCCGACAAGAAGCGCTGGTTTCCCAAGATGGACCTCGACGGCAAACTGCTTGTGCAGCGCGAGCCGGCGCGCTAAAAGCGCGTACAATAAGTAGCCGCCGAGGTCACGAGGCGGTTATTGGTAATCATCCAACCACGAAACCGCCTCCTGACGTCGGCGGCTACTTACCTTCATACGGTGTTAAGCTGGCTGCTAGAACCGACTGAATCGTACGAAGGTGTGGCGCCTGTTTGTAGTTCCGCCTTTAGGCGATTAGGGCTGTCCGTGCACCGTTACCCGGCTAGAGATTGATCTCGTTGCACTCCAACCCCAACCAAGTCCTGTTTCCTGGAAGAGCCCCGCGCCGATCAGCCACCGGGCAACAGCGCCGCGAAAGCCTCCACCGGCACGAAGCGGGCTCCGAGACGCAGGGCATTCTGCCGCACCTCGTGGTCGTTCGACACGACGTGGAGCGTGCGTCCCGCCGATGCCCGGGCGCGGAATTCCAGTTCCTCCGCGATGCGCCGGTCGGCCCGGTGTTCGCCCCTGCCACCTGAATACTCGACCCGGAAGTTGGGGGTGATCGATTCGGTGTGGCGGGCGGGGCCGTCGAAGAAGGCTGTCAGTTGGACTTCGGGCGCATCCGCCACCAGGCGGGCTAGAGTTCGGATGAGTTGTTGGCGCGCCTCGGATTCTCGGATGCCGGCGGCCGGCATCTCCCCATCCACAGGGGCGAGGAGAAGGTTGTGACCGTCCACGAAGATCACGATGGGACGGTTGTTGAGGATCTGGCTGCGGAGGTTCCAGCCGTCATCGGCCTCCTCATCCTTGGCGGGGCGGCGGGTGCTGTCCTCCAGGAGGCTGTATTTCTTGTAAACGGCATCGTAGAGACGTTTGCGATCGGACGGGATGAGCAGGTTTTGGCGGCCAAGCGTTTCGATCAGCTCGCTGAGAGGCCGCACCTCGGGCAGTGCCGTGGCTTGATTGATCCGCTGGAGGAGACGGGAGGTGAGGGCTTCCTCTGGAGGGCGGGTGCCCAGCAGGTGCTGGATCCGCTCCATTTCCCGGTCCAATGCCTGGAGCATGCGATCCAGGTCGGGGAGAGGATGGAGGGCGTGTTCGAGGGTTTCCCCCACCTCGAGACGGGCCTGCCTTAGTTGCGAGAGCCTAAGGTGAAGCGCCTGACGATTGCCGGTGTGGCGATCCTGCTCTGCCTGAAGGTGCACGACATGCCGGGCCCGTGTGAGCAGGTCTTCGGTGTCCGATTGTCCCTTCTCGACCTCCTCCTCCACAGATTGGGCCTTGGTCAGCCAGGCGCGCTTCAGGAAGGAGGTTTCCTGTTCCACGCCGGCGGCGATGGCCTGGGCCTGGTTGGACTTGAGCGACTGGTTTTCCTGTTCCAGGAGGGACTTTTCCCTGGCCAGGGACTCCAGCTGCTCGCGGAGCTTGTGCCGCTCGCGCTGCAATTGTTCCTCCCTGGCCTTGAGCGCGGCGTCCGCCTCCCGCTTGTCGGCCTTGTGCCGCTTCCGGGCGTTGTCGAGGTGGGTTTCCTGGTCCCGGAGTTTATCCTCGAGTGCCGCAATACGCTCGATCAGCTCCCAGTCTGGATGCGGGCTTTCGGTTTCTGATGACGTGTCGCCCGGCGGGATGGATTCCTCTGATGCCTCCTTGCCAGGCAGCGGGTTCTGGAGAGGCAGGTCGGCGGCGAGACGACAGTGCAGGATATCGGCGAGTAGGTGGCCACTTCGGCGCGTTGTTTCCTCGTCGGGGGCGGGTCGCGGGTGTTCCATCCACCGCACCCCAAGTTGACGGATGGGCTCCCGGTCATCCTGGAGCATGGCGAGCGTGAGGTTGTCCGGGCCGACGGTTGTGGCGATGAGGTCCTGAAGATCCTGAAGGGTCGAGGAGGAGAGGAGCGAAACCAGATCCCGCCCCGGAATGTGAACCAGTATTTGCACCCACTCGGGAAGGGGCCCCTGCCCGTGAATCATGGCCGCGAGTCGCTTGCGAATCGCGGGCGCCTTGGTGAACCCGCCAGGCAGGGCGTTCTCCTTGGCCGCGAGTTCGAGCACCGGGTCCGGGACCTCCTCAAGCCGGCGAACCAAATGATCGACCAGGGGCGCGGTGAGCTGGATGTCCTTGATCTTGGCCATGGGTAACGATGCAGGTCTCAATCTGGGTGTTCGAGGCGTGGAGTCAAGTATTAGCCATGGGCATGCTCGTGCGCCGGAGGATGGGCAGCGTCAAGTTCCGGGGAGGGCGGCCCAGTTCTGGCGCCCAAGCTCCAATGACTTCCACCCGATGGGTGCGGGTCTTTCCGGTGGATTGCGTCCAGGATGTGGTGAATTGCACTCGAGTGAACCAATAACGTGCCCGAGGCGAATTCATTGGTGGAGCGCTTGATGTAAGCCACACCCCCCCGCATCCGAGCCAGACATTCCTCTTCATGATGAGCGCGTCATTCGCTAAGCTCCGGCCGCATGCGTTTGGCCTTTGATCCTCCCAGCCTGTACGGGGACTTGGTGGACGTGCCCGGTGGCCGCTTGACCAGGGTGGATCGCGTGGGTTTGGAGGCATCTCCGCAAGGTGTCGTGACTCGGCAGGCCTCGGCGGTGCCCGATCTCCTCCGGTCCGGGCGCTACGTGCTGCTCGTGCCGGATCCGGCCCTCGACTGCATCCATGCTCTCCGGGAGATCGAGGAGGAATCTTGCCGTAACTACTCAGGTCCACCGCGAATGCACGCGAATGGACGCGAATCGAACGGAGAGCAATGGGGTGGATCTGGTCCGATTCGCGTTCATTGGCGTCAATTCGCGGTGGACCACCTGAATAGTTACATCTTGCCAGCGTCTGATGCTCCTGCTGCCCTGGCGCTTCGAACCCACCGCCACCGTGTTTCAGCAGTCTCTGCATCAGCTGGGGCGGCCCGGGTTGCTGCGCGCCCATCGCTGGTCGAGTCCGACGGCCGCCGCGTCGAACGCGGTCCCCATCCGCGACACCTTGCCGGAAGTGGATATGGGCAACTGGATCTTCGGGGAACCGCCGAACCATGTTTTTGCCCAGGCCAACACACTGCCGCAAGGGTACTGCCTGCAGGTGCACCTCAGCTTTCGTTCCGGTGGCATGGCCTTGTTCGAGTACGCCTGGGAGCCCTTTTTCGGAGAAGGATACGGGTCCATGACTTTGATCGGCGACTCCGGGGCGGCTTACCAGGAAGACATGCATGACTTGCACCTGCAATGGCGTGGCGCGCGGCCGGTGGCGGCATGGGCGCGCCCGAACGGGGGTGGCGGGCTGGCAGCCCTGCAGGCTTTCGCGGACACCGTCCGGGATCGGCGACCCGTGCCCGTCACGCTGAGTGACGCCTTGGCGGCGATCCGCGTGGTGGAAGCCATGCATCAGTCACTCCTCTCCGGAACCGCCGTCGCCCTCCCCATCCATGAGTGACGCAGGTCCCAATCTGCATTCCTATCGCGTGGCCGTGCTGAGTGCTGTCAAGCATGACTACATCCCGCGTGCGGTGGACGCCCATGCGCGGTTCGAAGTGGTCGTGGTCGCCGATGATCCGGACCAGCCGGAGTGGGTGCAGGAGCGCAACCGCCTTCTGGCCGCGGAGCTTGGGGTGCCGTACGTGCCGGATGTGGCTCTGGCCCTGGCGCGCCATCGTCCCGAGATCGCGGTCGTCACGTCCCAGGCCGAGAGGCACGTTGACCTGGCGATGCGGGCCGTGGACGCGGGGTTGCACCTTATCGTGGACAAACCGCTCTCACCCTCGCATGCCGAGTGTCAGCGTCTTTGCGAACGGGTGCAACGCCGGGGGGTGAAGAGCCTGGTATGGAACCGCAATTGTCACCCCGCACTCATCCACGCGCGGAACGTGGTGAGTGACGGAAGCCTTGGAGAGCTGCGTTCGGTGCATTGCGATTTTTACTTTGCCAAGGATGCCGGGCCGCCCAAGGGAACCCGCCGGGCGGACGAGCCTCCGATGTCCTGGCTGACGCATCAGATCCAGGCGCACGCCGACGGATCGGATGGCGGGGTGGGGGAGCGTCCGCTGGGGGAGCTGCAGGTGGAGGGATTGTATCCCCTGGCCTACATGCGCCTGTTGACCGGACGCCCTGTAAAGCGGGTGTTTGCCCGGGCTGCGTCGCATGTGCACCAGGTGCACGCGGACAACGGTGTGGAGGATCTGGCCACCCTCAGCCTGGAGATGGAGGGCGGCTTGATCGGTTCCATCTGCCTGGGGCGGATCGGGGCTGGCAGTCATCCGGATCTGGGCGCGATCAAGCTGCATCTCATCGGGACCCGATCGGCGCTGGTGGTCAGCGAGCCGCGTCCGGAAGTGGCCGTGTACTACCGGGGGCAACCCCCTGACCAATTCCGGCATCGGCGGGTGGCCAATGGGAACGATGCGTTGCTGATGGAGGATTTCCTGCGCGCGATCGAGGAAGGGGGGGAGACGGTGCTCGATGTGGCGGGCGGGCGGGACATTTGCGCCGTCATCGAGGCGGCGCTTCGTTCGGTGGAGAGCGGGCAACCTGAGCCGGTCTGAGGGTGGGGCGCGACGGTCGCCCGCGGCAGGTATTCAACCGGAGGAGGAAATAAAGAAAAATTACGTGTGAAGAATGCCAGAAAAGGGGAGTCCATACGCACACGTATGAAATCCAAAATTCTCCTTCTCGCCGGAGCGGTCGCCTTCGCTGCCGCTGTCACCGTCCCCCAAGCCCACGCCGGTAACATCTCCTTCGGCATCTCCATCGGCGTTCCTGCCCCAACCCCCGTCCTCATTGCCCCGCCCCCCGTCTGCGCACCCGTGCCGGTCCCCGTCGTCCAGCCCTATCCTCCGACCGGATTCTACCTGCAGTTCGGACAGCCGTATCCAAGGCCTTACTACTATTACCCACCGCCGCGTGCCTACCGGCATCGTCCCATCCGGTACTACCCGGGTCCCGCGGGACACATCCATGCGTATCCCCACGCGCCGCCCCCGGGCCGCGGCCGCCGACGCTAGCCTGCGTCTCTCCCGGTGTAGAGAGGCATGCGGGTGAAGCGACTTTGCCCGCATTGTCACCCACCCCACGCAAGCCGGCCATCGGGTTCCTCCCGGTGGCCGGTCTTCATTTTCTTCCCGATGCAAAGAGAGACTCTCTCATGGTGGATATGGGATTCTTCCTGGGCCGGAGATCTTCAGCCCCTCGTTTGTCCGCTTCCCCACCTCAAACCGGTCTGGCATCGTCCCGGCATGCGCGACTGGCGGTGCTTTGACCGGATCCTCCTTGGGTATCTGGCGATGGTAGCGGTTTTGATCCTGGCAGGGGATCGTTCGCGGGTCGCCCACTGGCCCTGGCTGCTACTGGCGCACGTCTTGGTGCTGGTGCTGGTGCCGTATTTGATCCGGACCGGTTCCCGAAAGACCGCACCGGGGTGGGTGACGGGCCTGCGCGGACTCTATCCGCTGCTGTTGTTTCCCTTGTGCTACCGGGAATCTCAGCACCTCAACCAGCTTTTTATCGCGGGCTACCTGGATCCGGTTGTGATCCGTTGGGAAGCCGCGTTGTTTGGCTGCCAACCCAGCCTGGAGATGATGACCGCGATGCCTTGGTGGCCGCTGAGCGAACTCCTGCATGCCGCTTACTTCGCCTTCTACGTGATGGTGGCGGGGTTGGCCCTATATCTCTGGTTCCATGACCGGGAGCAGCAGCGGCATTTCCTGGCGGTAATGACGATGGTCTTCTGCGGGTGTTATCTCAGCTTCATCTTTCTGCCCATCGCCGGGCCGCGACTGTTTCTGGGGCCTGTGGAAGGCTACGCGCTTCCGGACTCGCTCATGCCCCCCGCATCAGTGATCGAGTCGGCTGCCATCGCAACAGGTTGGATGCGACGATGGATTGGCGTGCTTTATGAGCACGGGGAAGGTGTGGGTGGAGCCTTCCCGAGCAGCCACGTTGCGGTGGCGGTGTGCACGGTGCTCTTTTCCTTCCGCTATGTTCGTCGGATCCGATATGTCCACCTGTTGGTGTTTGTCCTGTTGTGCATTGCCACCGTTTATGGCCGATATCACTACGCGGTGGATGTCCTGGCGGGACTGCTGGCGGCGGCCCTGCTGATCCCTCTTGGGGAGTGGGCGCACCGGCGGTGGGATGGGGGAGGGGTCAG
>Ga0302046_10004209_pt1 | contig 12819 bp, 9 predicted proteins | sample RVTome_11_FD_200261 | JGI IMG/M metagenome (GOLD analysis project Ga0302046, IMG submission 200261) | Soil microbial communities from uranium-contaminated site in the Upper Colorado River Basin, Wyoming, United States - RVT147D111 (version 2) ...
GGGTGCACCGGTGGCGTACATCCCTGGTTACGACGCGGCGTGGGAGGCGATCGCCGAGGCGTTCTCGCGGATCCACGCCGGGACGAGCGCCGGTGACGCGCTCACCGACGCCGCGGATCAGGTCAGGTTCGCCGACCAGGGATCGGGGAGCATCACGCGCCCGCTCTAGGCCGTGGCGGCCTGCGGCGCCGGACGGCCGGCCACCGGCGTCTCCACCCGGGCATCCTGGACCAGGGCGATGATCTCCTGCCAATCACGATTGATAGCGCAGGTGCCGCAGAAGAACGAGTCTCCACGCTTCACCACGGCGTCTCCGCCACACCGGCTGCATTCCATGCTGAATCTTTCGGCCGTTGTGTGGGCACTCATGAACGGTTTGTGCACCACGCCGGTTCGCCACGCCCCGCCTGTGGCGGCGATCGACGGGTGACGGGCTACCCGGCGTCGGGGCCGAGGCGCACCGGCTCGATCTTCGAGATCCGCCCTTGCGGGAACTGGATCGCGTAGAGCTCGCCGTGACTGTCGGCGGCGAATCCGGTCACGCCCTCGAGCTCCGGCAGGCTCAGCGTGGAGGGGACGAGCCCCTGATCCCCGCCATCGAGGTCGATGAGTGCGACGCGGCCGCTGCAGAGGTCGCCGTAGACGTATTGGCCGCGGAGCTCAGGGATGGCCGAACCCCGATACACCCGTCCCCCGATGATGGCGCACACCTCCGAGTGGGGGAAAGTGTGGTCCGGCGCCACCGCCGAGTCGCCGCAGCCGATCGGGAGGAGACACCGGTTCCCCTCCCACCACGACCATCCGTAGAACCGACCGGGCCGGTCGAGGGGGATGACATTGATCTCCTCGAACAGAGTGTCGCCGACGTCGGCAACGATCACCCTCCCCTCGTCGAACGAGAACGTCCAGGGATTGCGGAAACCGAAGGCCCACACCTCGGGGGCACCACCGAACCCGTCGGCGAATGGATTGCTCGTCGGTATCCCGTATCCGGTTCCGGCGTCGACGTCGATCCGCACGAGCGATCCCTGGAGGGTGAACGGGTTCGCCCCGTTGTGGGCGGAGTCCCTCTCGATCGGGTTGCTGCCGTCGCCGACGCCTATCCACAGATAGCCGTCGGGTCCGAACGCCATCGGTCCGCCGAGGTGGTAGATGCTGTCCTCGGGGTGCTCGATCTCGAGCAGAACCCGGGCGCTCAAGACGTCGACGGTCAGCGCCTGCGGGTCGGATCGAAACTCGGTGATGAGCAGCCACCCGCGATCATCCGTGTACGAGAGGAACACCCGCCCGTTGTCCTGCCACCCGGGATGGAGGGCGATGCCGAGAAGGCCCCGCTCGATGGCATCGGTCCTGATCAGGTGGGCGATGTCGAGCGCCGGCTCGGGGCGAACATGGCCGTCGGACACCACGCGGACCCGGCCCCGGCGCTCCAGCACGAACCAGCGATCCGTCCCCGGTATCTCCACGGCGGCCGTGGGATGTTCCAGACCGGTGGCGAACACCCGGGCTCGCAAACCGATGAGGTCCGACGGCGGTTCCACCGGTGGCGGCGGCGTCGACCGCGTCACCGGGGGCGAGACCGCCGGCCCCGGCTGTGGACCGAGCACTACGAACCCGCCGGAGCCTGCCGCCGATGTGGCCAGGCCGATGGCGAGAGCCGTCGAGCCCACGAGCAGTGCGATGACGGTCAGTGTGCCGCTGAAGGTCGCCAGATAGGGGCGAACGCGGCCCGGCCTCCCTGGAAAGCCGCGCTCGATCCCCGTGACGACGCCCTCGACCACCGCGAGAGGCTAGTGCCCGATTTCGCGCCCCGCGGAGACGGGCAACTACACCCGACGGACCTGCTCGTCGAGCAACTCGGCGAGGTCCTTGACCTGGACCCGGCCGTCGGCGCCGAGTTCCTTGACCCCGTCGTCGAGCATCACGAAGCAGAACGGGCAGCCAGTGGCGATCACGTCGGATCCGGTGGCGAGCGCCTCCTCGGTGCGCTCGATGTTCACCTTCTTGCCGGTGTGCTCCTCCATCCACATCCGGGAGCCGCCGGCGCCACAGCAGAACGACCGGGTCCCGTTGCGGGGCATCTCGACGAGATCTCCCGACCGGCTCACCACGTCGCGAGGCGCTATGAATACGTCGTTGTGCCGCCCCAGATAGCAGGGGTCGTGAAAGGTGATCGTCTTGTCACCCTTGTTCTTGGGCTTGAGCCGTCCTTCCTGCACGAGGGCCATGAGCACCTGGCTGTGGTGCATCACCTCGTAGTCCCCGCCGAATTGTGGGTACTCGTTGGAGATGGTGTTGAAGCAGTGCGGACATTGGGTGATGACCCTGGTGACTCCCAGGTCGTTAAGCGTCTCGATGTTCTGGAGTGCCAGCTGCTGGAACACGTACTCGTTGCCGGCGCGCCGGGCCGGGTCGCCGGTACACAGCTCCATCGGGCCGAGGATGGCAAAGTCGACTCCGGCCTCGTGGAGGAGGCGGGCAGTCGAGACCGTGGTCTTGCGATTGCGATCGTCGAACGACCCGGCGCAGCCCACCCAGTAGAGGTACTCGGCGGTGACCCCCGGGTCACCGAGGCGCTTCACCTCGAAGTCGAGTTCCTTCGTCCAGTCCGCTCTCGCCTGCTGGCTCACCCCGTAGGGGTTCGACGAGTTCTCCAGGCTGATGAACGTCTGGCCCAGCTCCGGGGGGAAGTCGCCTTCCATGAGTGCCAGGTGGCGGCGCATGTCGAGGATCTTGTCGAGGATCTCGATGTCGACCGGGCACACCTCGTCGCAGGCCTTGCACGAGGTGCAGGCCCACAGCTCCTCGGCGGTGATCCGCTCGAAGACCGAGTCGGCGGTCACTGTGATCCCCCGGTCCACCCCCACCGGGGGGCTCACCGGCGGCGTCCCGGTGCGAGCGGCGACCTCGCCCAGCTTGAGCACGATCTCCCGGGGATCGAGCGGCTTGCCCGTCTGGTTGGCCGGGCACACCGAGGTGCAGCGTCCACAGATGGTGCAGGCGTCGGTGTCGAGCAGTTGCTTCCAGGTGAAATCAGATACGGCGGCGGCGCCGATCGACTCGATATCGGCAGCCTCCAGCAGGTTGGGCATCTCCCGCATCGCCCCCTTGGGCCGGTCCCGGGGGGCGAGCGCCATGTTGATCGGCGAGGTGATCATGTGGCGCAACTTGGTGGTGGGGATGGCGACCAGGAGGACGAGGAACGCGGCGACGTGGGCGACCCACAGGCCCTGATGGAGGCCGGAGGCGATCGACTCGGGTACCAGGGCGCTCAGCGGGTACCCCACGAACGACCACGTCTCGAACGAGGGGCGGCCGTCGAGGGTGATCCGGGCGGCCTCGACGGCGAGGCCCGTGGTCCCGATGACTAAGAGCAGGGCAAGGTTGAAGGCGTCCTCGGGCCTGGTCTTGGTACGGATCTTGCGGGGAGGCCGCACGTACCGTCTCGCCGCCGCCATCACCAGTCCGCCGAGGAAGACCAGGGCGAAGGCATCGAGGATCGCCGAGTACCAGCGGTAGACATCACCCTCGAGGAACTTGAGGTTGGCGGGGGCCAGGTGGTCCAGTTCCAGGGTGACCGTCCCCAGGAAGAGCACGATGAACCCGGAGTAGATGGCGAGGTGCATGAGGCCGGCGGCCCGGTCCTCGAACACCGATCGCTGCGACAATCCCCGCTCCAACTCACGGAGACGCTGCCACCAGCGATCCAGTCGGGACTCGTCGGCTCCTCGCATCCAATTCTTCGCCCGCGCCACGAAGAACCAGGCGAACAGGGCGACGAAGACGGTGGAGGCGACGTAGAAGAGGACGATGAGCGGGTCCGGGATGTTGCCGAACACCACCCTCCCCACTTCGGGGTGGTGCTCGTCGGGGATCGACCCCAACCACCAAAGCACGAGGACGCTCACCGGGAGGACGGCGGCGAGGGCCCACACGAAGCGCATGGCCCAGCGTCTCATCGACTCCTCCGTTCGGCGTCGGCGGGGAGTCTAAGAGGGCGCGCAGACAGGCTCACCCCGTGATCAGGTCTCGGCTTGCCGCAAGCCGAGACCTGATGGAACCGGTGACCTGTTTGGCGCGCCCTCTAAAGAGCGGACGCCACGCTCAGCCGGGTGTCTCGGGCCTGCGCTCCACGATCGCCGGGGCCCGGTCCACGCCGAACCACCGGAGCAGCATCATCCGGAACAGCATCCCGCCGTACACCGGGATCAGCGGCAGGTAGCGCATCTTCGACTCGCCCGCGGCCCGGGTCGTGAGCGTCATAGGTATCTCGACTATGCGTGCTCCTCGATCGACCAGCCGGGCCGTGATCTCGAGCTGGGCCTCAAAGCGACGGCCCTTCAGGTGGAGGCCCTCGAGCACCTCCGACCGATAGGCGCGAAAGCCCGTGGTCGTGTCGCGAACCCGAATGCGAAGCAGGGTCCTGATGGCGAAGTTGCCGACGCGCGAGATGACGGACCGAAGGAGCCCAACGCCCTCCATCCCGCCGCCGGGTACGAACCGGCTGGCATAGGCGACATCGCTGGACAGGCACGCCTCGACTAGGGCAGGGACGAGATCGAGGGGATGACTGAGATCGGCATCCATCGTGACGATTACATCGCCGGATGCCTCGCGAAATCCCGTCACGAGGGCCGCTCCGAGTCCTCGGTTCGTCTCATGGGTCACGACCTTGAGCGAAGGATGGACGCCTCGCAGTCGGGAGAGCAGCTCCGGCGTCGAGTCCGCCGAGCCGTCGTCGACGACGAGCAATTCGTCGTCGGGTCCGAGCACAGGGCTCACCGCCTCGACGAACCTGGCGATGACGGCCTCCTCGTTGTACGCGGGAGCGAGGATCGTCATCATCTATTTGTTCTCCTGCTGGCTGCCTGGTCGTCTATCGGGCATCTCACCGCTCAACTCGAGGGCTACTCGGAACGTCGCTCGCCCCACCATCAGGTCCGGCATTCTGCCGGTCGCGAAACCGGGGAGATCGACGGGCCACCATTATCATCCTCCCTCCCGACCGAGGACGACTCGATGCCAGCGCGCCACGAAGACGCCAATCGATCGTGCCCGGCCAGCACCTCGTGGAGACGGCCATGAACGACTCCGCGGCTGCCCCGTCCGCCTCACATTCCGGCGATGCCGCTTCTGACACCATCCGGATGCGCGATCGGCGCTGGTTCTCGTGGGGCGTCGGTGGTCTGATCGCCCTCGCGTTCGTCGTGGGCACGCTGGGCAATGAATTCCGAGTCCAGGATTGGGATCCGCAGTACACCCGCACAGCGATCGAGAGGACGATCGTCTACGGCGGGTCGTACTACGAGAACGCCATAGTCAACAAGGGGCCCCTCGAGCCGTTCGTCTATCACGCCGCGACGTGGGTGACCTCGTTCGACGGGTACTGGTACGCCATCTCAGCGGTTTCCACCCTGCTGTCGATGGCCCTGGCCGCTGCGATCGGGTGGACCGCCGTTCGCTTCGGCGCCGTCCGTTGGATCGCCTGGCTCGTTGCGGCGATCGCGTTCATGCACTTCTCCTTCTCGCCGGCCGCCTACGCGGGCGTCGTATACGTGAGGAACCTCACGGTGGTGCTGCTGGCCGCCTGCTGGGTGTTGCTGTTGTCGGAACGCGCCTGGGCCACGAGACGGCGCCGGGTATGGACGACCGCGGCAATCGCCGCGCTGGTGGGCCTGGCCGTCCAGAGCCTTCTCACCACGGTCCTGTCCGGCCTCGTCCTCCTCGCGGCCACTCTGATCGCCATCCGAAGACGGACCGAACCATGGGAGCCGATGAGCCTGGCCGGAGTCGGCATGATCTCCGGCACGATCGTCTTCGTCAGCGCCCCCTTGTGGTACTGGATTCGAGGCGCCATCGAGGAATTCTGGGCCGGATGGTGGGTGTACTCCAACTATGTGCGCGCCGCCACCGGTTCGAGCCTGGCCGACCAGTTGCAGTTCGGATGGGACCAGTTGTTTGCCTACTACCAGACACGCCCGCTCCTGTTCACGATCGTTCTGGGGACCGGAATCGTGACCGTCGCCAGGTGGCGCCGCTGGACCACGTTGATGCGTCTCGCCCACGTCACCCTGATGGCCTGGTGGGGTGCGGCGTGGCTGGAGTTGGCTCTCACGGAGAGATACTCGAGTCACTACTTCTCGGTCACGGCGGTCCCGACGGCGTTCATGGCCGCTCTATTGGTGGGGCACATCGCCTCGAGACTGGACCTCTCCCGCCTTGGGCGGGCAAAGATCGGATGGTCGATCGGCATCCTCGCGGTGGCGGTGTATCTGATCGGCCCGTCGATCCCAGCCACCGTGGGTCGCGCCCTCGAATTTCGTGGTGTCGACGATGTGGCGTCGAGCCGAGAGGCCAATCTCGGCGGCAACGGCCGGACATCGATCGCCGTCCTCGATCTCGTGTCGGAAGAAGGCGATCCTCTGCTCGGCTGGACCAATGATCCCTGGCCCTACCTCACCCTGGGAAGGGTCTCGGCGACGCGATTCATCTGGAAGAGCTTCATGGTCGGCGAGATCTACCTGGCGCCGGGCGGGGGACCCACGTACGTGCTCCCGGAGACCTGGGATTGGTTCTTCGAGGACCTCGAGGAGAGCGACCCCCTGGCGATGGCGCAGGTGGGCCACCCGATCGATCCCGATACTCCGTTCGCCACCCACGTGGACGCCAACTTCACCAAGGTGTACGAGGGCGACCCGATCTCGCTCTACCTTCAAAACGATGTGGCCACCGGCATCCTCGAATCGTCGTCCCCGGCCCCGTGGGTCTCGGTGTCGGATCCACCGGCCGGATCGGGCTGGCACGTCGACGGACCGGGGGCGATGTTCGTCCCTTCGGCCGTGCCGGCCGACCAGGACCTGCTCCCGATCGGCGGGATGTGCACGAGGATCGCGGGGACCATGACCTGGCCACCCGAAGGCGATGGAATCCTGGCGTTCGTGTTCCAGGACCCGACCGGGGTCAGCGAGCGCCTCCACATTGGCGTCGATCGCGGGCGAGCATTCTCCGGATCGGACTTCGTCATGTACGAGGAGGAATCTCTTGGTGATGCCGGCGTCGGTCGCAAGGAATTCGCCCTCGTCGTGGGAAGCAGGTCGGCCGCGCTCGTGATGGAAGGCCGAATCGTGGCCGCCCTTCGCCTCCTGACGCCGATGACCGTCTCCGTCCAACCCCGGGCCGACACTGTTGGGCTGTTGGACCTGACCGTCGACGACCCGCCACCCGAGAGCGGCTGCTGAGGGGTCACCGGACCGCGATGAGCAGGCCCCGTTCCAGATAGGTCCCCACCGGATCGAACTCGGCAGTCAGGCCGGCACTCTTCGCGGCCTCCATTAAGCGCTCTGGGGGGTACACACCCATGAGATGGCGCTCGACGAACGTCTCCGACCCATCGATAGTGGTGACGATATAGGTGAACTCCATGTCACTGATGCCGGCGCCTGGGTCGTACACATGCCGCGAGGTTCGGGCAAGTACCCAGTCTTCGTCTTCGACGGTGTGAAGCCGCACCCAGGGCGAGCGGATCTTCTCCGGTGTGAGCCATGGCTCCACGACGAGGACCCCTCCCGGGGACAGGTGCCGGGCCATGGCTGCGATGGCTGCGTCGAGACGACCGGGTGTGTGCGCATACCCAATCGATGAGAACAAGCAGGTGACGGCGTCGAACGTGGTACCTAGGTCGAAGTCCGTGAAGTCGCCGGGATGCACCGGCACCTCCGGGACGCGCTCGCTGGCCACGGCCAGCATCGCCGGATCGATGTCGAGTCCCTCCACATCGAAGCGGTCCTGCCAGATCTCGAGATGTTTCCCGGTACCACAGGCGACGTCGAGCAGGGAGGAGGCTCCGGCGTTGCGTCCCCGGATGATCCCTTCGACCACGGCGGCATGCCCGGCGTAGTCGAGCCCTGAGTAGGCCCGGTCGTAGAGATGGGCGATGGGGTGGAAGGGTCCCGGCACGAGTCAGAACCTACCGGACGAAGCCACCACGAGGGCCACCTGTCGGCAACCCGGATCGGAGCGACGGCCTCCCCGTCTAGCCTCCTGGCGTCCAGGAGTCATGCCGTGATCGCGCCGGACCGAGTCACCGTGGTCGTCCCCACGTACAACGAGATCGGCTCCCTCGAGGACGCCGCTCTCGGGGTCATCTCGCAGGGCTACCGCCTTCTCGTGGTCGATGACGGCTCGCCAGATGGAACGGGTCGGCTCGCTGATGAGCTGGCCGGCGACCACGAGCTCATCGATGTGCTCCACCGCCAGGAGAAGCAAGGACTCGGCCCGGCGTACATTGCCGGCTTTGATGCCGCGCTGGCAGCCGGCGCCGAGATCGTGTGCGAGATGGATGCCGACCTCTCGCATGACCCGGCCGTCATTCCCGTCTTGGTCGCAGCCGTCGAGGCGGGTGCCGACCTGGCCATCGCCAGCCGACTAGTGCCGGGAGGTGGCTTCGCCAACTGGTCGATGAGGCGCCGGACCCTCTCCCGTTGGGGGAACCGCTATGCCCGCCGGATGCTCGCGGTGCCCACCCGGGACATGACCAGCGGGTTCAGGGCCTTCCGCGCATCCGGGTTGCCTCGGCTCGACCCGGGGTCATGCCTCGCCAACGGCTACGCGTTCCAGATCGAGATGGCATGGAGAGCCCACCGCGCCGGCATGACGGTCACCGAGGTTCCGTTCACCTTCGTCGAGCGAACCCATGGCAGGTCGAAGCTCAGCGGACGCATCACCTTCGAGGCGATATGGCTGGTGACCCGTTGGGGGCTACGGCGGATGCTCCGCCGAGGTGTCGGCGGAGCCCGGCGGCGGTCGTGACGCCCGGCGGTGGGGCCCCGGTCCGGCGTCATCGGCGCCGCCACAGGACCCAGTACTCGTTCTCGGCATAGACCTCGAAGTCATCGACCTCGCTGAGCCAGAGCTTCTCCTCTGCGGGTTCCATGACCCGCCTGAGAAAGACGAACTCGACCTCGCTGGCGACGGGCAGTCGCCGGCCCTCGTCGAGCACCGAGTCGAAGTCCCCGTAGAGCACGGTCGAGATGGGGTTGGGGAACATATAGACCATCTCCCGGTGGGCGAGATGGGTGGTTATCGCGTGGTGGGCGGAGACCACAGCGTCGGAGGGGACCAGCGGAAGCAGTTCGCGGGCCTCCGCCGCCACCACGAAGCTGGGGGACCAGTAGGCCCCGGGGTCGCGCCCGAAGGGGAATCGTCCCCACGCATAGCCAGCCGACACGCTGACTATGAGAACGACGATGGCCGCAGCCGCATGGAATCGGGCGCGGAGCCGGGCGATGCCACAGACGGCGGCGAGTGCCAATGCGGGAAGGATGACTACCGAGTAGTGGAACCAGATCTGGTGCTGGTAGCCGAACGTGCTGATCGTGTTGGAAGCGAGAACGACAACGCCTATTGCAGCGACGCCGGGCGACAGCAGGAACAGCCACAGGTAGGGAAGCGTCATCTGCCAGAGGTACCAGGGTCTCCCGTCGGCGGTCAGGTGGTCGAACACGTCCAGCGGACGACTCACCAGCGCCCCGAGAAACCCGACCACTCCCCCGAAGGGGATCCGCCAGGCATTGGGCACCGCCCGCCCGGACAGGACTTCGAGCAGCGTCATGCCCAGCAGCGCGAAGAAGGCCCCCAGCGAGACGGTGATCGCGCCCACGAACCGATCACGGCGGAATGCGGCCCAGATTCCGAGAGGAACGATCACGAGGGCGGCGTCTTCCTTGACCATCAGGGCGAGGACCACGAACACGAAATAGGGAGCCCAGCGGGCTCGTATCGCGAAGTAGATGGCGAACCCGACGAAGAGCGGCAGGAAGGCGTCGGGATGAAACCCCTCGAGATTGGTGCCCGAGAGCGACGGGTGGCACAGGAACGCGACCGCGAGCACCACAGCGAGTGGCTCATATCCGAGGCGGCGGCGCGCCAGGAGGTACACGGGGATCGCCGCAGCCCCCAGGGCGGCGCTCTGCAGGAAGAACAGGGTCCCGGGAGAGGGTGCCAGCCAGTAGAAGGGAACGACGAGCACCATGATCAGCGAGGCGTGATCACCGAACAGGTTCCGTCCCATGAGCGTGACGAACGGAGCCTTGAAGCGTGACAGCAGCCAGGTTCCCTGGTCGTAGAGCCCGAAGTCGTACGCGCTCGTCCCGAGGCCATGGTGGATGCGCAGGGAGGTGTGGGTGAAGTTCCACACATACCAGCCGATCGCGAGCGCCAGCAGGATCTGCCAGCCGTTGATCCGCTTCACCGGCGCCCACACGGCTTCGATCCCCCGGAGAATGCGGTTGCCGGCAGCGCGAGCGACGGTCGTCATGGCCGGCACGCTACCCAAGGGGTTGTGAACCCCCTCGCAATATCTCAGGGTTCGCGAGGAGGGGCGACCCGACCCGCCGCCCCTCGAAGGACCGAGTCTCGGCTAGATCCCCAGCTCGGCCTTGAGCTCCTCGAGCTTGGCGTCCGCCTGGGTGAGCGAGACCGCCTCGCGGAGCTCCATCTCGGCACCCTCGGGCGTGGCCTCGCGCAGTTCGGCCTTGGCCATCGCCTCCGCCTTGCGCTGCTCGATCTTGTCCTCGACCTTCTCGAGGCTCACGCTGTCGTCGCTGACCGACGACGAGATGGCCTCGACTGCCTTGTTGACCGACTCCTGCATCTTCGCCTGCTGGAGCGATCCGACCATCTCCATCCGCTTGGCGGCCAACTCCTGGAGGCGCATGGCGTTCTGCTGCACCGCCTTCTTGGCGTCGTCGGCCTGGCCCACGGACATCTCGTATTGCTGCTTCAGGGACGCCAGGTTGTTTTCGGACGCCTGCAGCTTCATGGCCAGACCCTGGGCGGCCTTCGTCCACTTGTCGGCGGCGGCGGCATCGCCCTTCTCCCCCGAGTCCTTGGCGCGCAACAGGGCCTGCTTGGCCAGCTCACGAGCCTCGCCGACGTCCTCGGCGGAGCGCTCGATCTTGCTCTCGAGCTGGACGCGATGGGCCACCACCTTGGCCGCCTGGTTGCGAAGCTCCTGATCGCGCTTCCTGGCCTCCTGGATGGCCTGTTCGATCTCGATCTCGGGATCCATCGCCGCCTCGGTCTTCACCCGGAACAGGGTCTTGATGTACCCCCACAGCCGCTTGAACATGAAACCTCTCTCTGCCGCGGTCCGATTGAGAGTCTAGGGAAGCGCGCGGAGGCTCAGGACGACGACCATCGACCAGCACGCCTCTTGCCGATGGCGGAAGGCGGAAGGCGAAAAGGCGGCAGGCGTTGGAGACCTACCGCTTGCGGCGCTTCTTCGTCGAGCCGCCCCGAGCGCGCTCTCGCTGGGGCTGGGTCGTGCCACCGCTCCGTCGGGACACCGTGGTCGCCTGGCGACGCCCGGCTGTCGTCGGCCTCTGGCCCCAGTCGTACGACGCTGCCTGCCCGGCGCCGCCGGCCAGGATGCTGAATGTCTCCATCCAGTCCATCCCCCCTCCGCCGTGCGAGCGGGGCGCCACGGGTGCCGGAACCCGACGACCCCGGACATCGATCATGCGCGGCGACGGCTGGGTGCCGCGGCGAAGCTTCTCGGCATCCTCCTTGCACACCCTCACGGTCTTCTTGCCTGCCGGCGTGGTGATTTCGGCCGTCTCGGTGGCGTCGGGGTGGGTGGGGTCGAAGAAGCACTGGTAGCGCTGTTCCTCCGGCGGCTTGGGAGGCGGCTGCTTACCGGAGGCGATCGCTGCGGCCGCATCCAGCTGCCAGCGCGCCTCGTCGAGGCGGTCGGAGAGTTCGGCGAGCGCCCGGAGATCCGACGCACCGTCGTAGGCCTCCTCGGCTTCGGTGTAGGTGGCGCTCGCCTGACGGAGGTAGCTGTCGTCCTGCGAGCTGTCGGAGGCGGCAACCAGGTCGGTGATCTCGAGGAGGATGTTCGCCATGGCGTCGAGCTGGTCGCGGATCTCGCCCCGAGCCTCGGCGACCTGCTTGTCCCGGGAAGCCTCGCCCGACTTCCTGCTGCGCCGGATCGCCAGCCACACGAGGAGGACGAGCCCTCCGATGATCACCACGACGATGATCAGCCCGGTGCTGGAGCGGCCTCCTGAGGAGACCTCCCCGGTCAGGCTGTCCACCACGGCGACGACATACGACTCGTCGTCGTCGTACACGTCGTCGGCGTGGGAGAGGGCTGCGGAGATGCCGTCATTGCCCACCTCGGTGCTTGCCATACCTGTCGTCTCCGACAGGACGAGGACGGTTCCGGTCCCGAGTCGGTTCAACAGCGAGTCGGCGAACGTGGTGGGGCCGCCGACCGGGTCGTCCTCGAGTATCACGGCGTAGAACTCGAACCCGGCGCTCCTTGCCCGCGACACGGCGTCGGAGACCCGGGAGATGTCGCGGTCGAGACCCGGCTCGACAAACACGCCGAAGTTCTCCAGCTCGGAGGCGACGGTATCGGCGTCGACGGTGCCCGCGACAGCCGGTGTCGCGCCGAGTAGGGCGAGTCCGAGGATGGCGATCAGTCTCTTCACACGGGCGAGGGTAGGCGGCTCCGGACCGGCGATCCGCTTGTCCTCACACTGCGACCCGAAACACGTTCATCACGGGTTCGCCGGCCAGCATCGTCACGAGGACGATACCGGGCGCCGGCGATGCGATGGCCGTCGCACATCCTCCGAATGATTGCAGTTCGACGTAGTCGGACCGGTCGGCGACGAGCCAACGCCCATCGGCACCCATGGAGAGCCTCAACAGGTGAAGGTGCCCGCAGCTGCCGAGCACCAGCCCGGGTCCCAGGCCGAGATCGCCCGTCCATAGGATGCCGGCGGATCCGACCGTGTCGGCGATCCATACCGG
>Ga0302046_10004210_pt1 | contig 12815 bp, 6 predicted proteins | sample RVTome_11_FD_200261 | JGI IMG/M metagenome (GOLD analysis project Ga0302046, IMG submission 200261) | Soil microbial communities from uranium-contaminated site in the Upper Colorado River Basin, Wyoming, United States - RVT147D111 (version 2) ...
GCTCGAGGACGAGCCGGCTTGGCGGCGCTTCCGCGAGGCGTTGGCCGATTTCACCGGGGTCGGCGGCGAGCCGGCGGGGGAGGCCGTCGGAGAGGACGAGGCCTTCGCGGAGCTGTCGCCGCGCGAGCGCGAGGTGCTGGCCCTGGTCGCCGAGGGGCTGTCCAACGCCGAGATCGCCGGGCGCCTGGCGATCAGCGACAAGACGGTGCGCAACCACCTGTCGCACGTGTTCGACAAGCTCGGCGTTTCGACCCGGGCGCAGGCGATCGTCTTCGCCCGCGACCGGGGCTTTTCGGGCTGACTCGCCGCTGGGCGCGCGCCGGGGTCGGGCCGTCGAGTGGCGATCGTCGTACAATAGAGATGCCATGCGCCATCCGCTCGACCTCCGCCCGCTGCCGCTGAGGCTGCTGGCCGCCCTCGGGGCGGTGCTGCTGCTCGCCGGCACGGTCGATCTCCACCCGGAGGCGGTGCACGCGGAGGGGGTCGGTGGCGACGGGCTGGTCTACACCTGCGCCGACGGCGCGGGCGATGCCCTCCACGCCGAGGCCGCCCGCGCCGAGGAGCGCGAGCACTGTCCGGCCTGCCTCCAGCGGCTCCAGGGCCGCGCGGCGGGCACTTCGGCGCCGGCCGCGCTCGCCGCCCGCGTGCCGGCGCGGACGGTGCCGCCGGCCGCCGACCCGGCGCTGACCCCGGCCCACCCGCGGCTCCAGCGCGCCCGCGGCCCGCCCGTTCTCTCCTAGCCCTTCCGCATCCACCGCGCCGCCTCGCACGAGGAGGCCGCGCCGCCGCTCCCGGCCGACCGGCCGCGGGCGGCGAGCACCGCGCCCTCCGCCGGGCCCTCCGGCGGCGGCGCGCGAGCCGGGAGATCCCGAACGACGGCCCGAAGGCCGGGAGAGACACGACGATGCTCCGCAGGACCACGCTCTTGATCCTCTTCAACTTCTGCCTGGCGGCCGGCGCGACCGGCCTGGCCGCCCAGGACGCTCCAGCTCCCACCCCGCCCGCGCGCGGCGCCATCGAGGGCACCGCCTCCGACGTCCACGGCCACCTCGCCACCGACGGCGAGGCGACTCTGATCGACCTGCGGCGGCGCACGCCGCTGTCCGCCGACGGCGCCTTCCGCTTCGACCGCGTGCCGCCGGGCGACTACCTGGTGCAGGTCGAGAGCGCCACCCTCGGCGGCGGTGTGGCGCGGGCGCGGGTGGCGGCGGGGGCGACCGCGCGGGTCGAGGTCGCGCTCGACCGGGCGACGATCTCCGACGAGGTGTTCGTCACTGCCGGCGCCGACCCGCGCAGCCAGCTCGAGGTGGCGCAGCCGACCAGCGTGCTCTCCGGCGAGGAGCTGGACCTGCGCCGCCAGGCGACCCTCGGCGAGACCCTGGCCGAGGAGCCGGGGATCAGCTCGACCTACTTCGGCCCCGGCGCCAGCCGGCCGGTGATCCGCGGCCTGGGCGGCGACCGGGTGCGCATCCTCTCCGACGGGGTCGGCAGCGCCGACGCCTCGAACACCAGCCCTGACCACGCGGTCTCGGTAGACCCGCTGTCGGCCGAGCGCATCGAGGTGCTTCGCGGACCGGCGACGTTGCTCTACGGCAGCTCGGCGGTCGGCGGGGTGGTCAACGTCCTCGACGGTCGGATCCCCGACCACGTCCCGTCGCAGCCGGTCACCGGGCAGGTCGAGGTCTCGGGCGGAACGGTCGCCGACGAGCGCTCGGGCGCGGCGTCGCTCAACGGCGGCGGCGGGCGCATCGCCTGGCACGCCGACTTCCTGATGCGCGAGACCGACGACTACGAGATCCCCGGTTCGGCCGAAGTCATCGCCAACAGCGCGCTCGAGTCGGAGGCCGGAGCGTTCGGCGTCTCCTGGGTCGGCGACCGCAGCTACGTCGGGGTCTCGGTGAGCGGCTTCGACACCCTCTACGGCGTTCCCGGCGGCCACCACGAGGAGGAGGGCGAGGAGTCGATCCGCATCGACCTCGAGCAGCGCCGGGCCGACCTGCGCGGCGAGTACCGCGGCTTCGGCGGGTTCTTCCGCGGCGTCAAGTACCGCTTCGGCGCCGCCGACTACGAGCACGTCGAGCTGGAGGGCGCCGAGGTCGGCACCCGCTTCACCAACGACTCCTGGGAGGGGCGGCTCGAGCTGGTGCAAAGCCCGCGCGGCCGGCTATCCGGCTCGATCGGCGCCCAGGTCGCGAGCACCGACTTCGCGGCGATCGGCGAGGAGGCGTTCGTGCCGCCGTCGGTGACGGACTCGTGGGCGGTCTTCGCCTTCGAGGAGCTGGCGCTCCGCGACGGCCTGCGGTTCCAGTTTGGCGGCCGCTTCGAGCGCCAGGACGTCGAGCCCGAGGGCGATGCCGCCGGCCGCTCCGAGGACGGCGTCAGCGGCTCGCTCGGTCTGGTCTGGGATCCCTCGGAGGACTACAGCGTCGGCGCTTCGGTAGCGCGCTCCGAGCGGCTGGCCACCGCGACCGAGCTGTTCGCCGACGGCCCGCACATCGCCACCCGGGCGTTCGAGATCGGCAACCCGGCGCTCGATTCCGAGACCAGCCTGGGCGTCGATCTGTCGCTGCGCAAGCGCGCGGGGCGGCTGACCGGGGTCGTCAACCTGTTTGCCAACCGCTTCGACGGCTACATCTTCGAGTCCTTCACCGGCGAGGAGGAGGACGGCCTGCAGGTGATCCGCTTCGAGCAGGCGGACGCCGAGTTCTACGGCGCCGAGCTGGCCGCGGTGGGGCGGCTGGTCCAGGTCGGCGAGGCCCACCTCGACCTGCGCTTCGGCGCCGACCTGGTGCGCGCCGAGCTGACCGGCAGCGGCGGCCCGCTGCCGCGCATCCCGCCGCTCTCCGCGCACCTCGGGCTCGACTTCCACCACGGCCCGTTCCGCGCCTCGGTCGAGGGCATCCGCGCCGAGGAGCAGGACCGGGTGGCCGCCAACGAGACCGCGACCGGCGGCTACACCCTGGTCAACGCCGCGCTCTCCTACCGGCTGCTGCTCGGCCGGACGGTGACCGACGTGATCCTGCGCGGCCGCAACCTCGCCGACGAGGAGGCGCGCAACCACGTCTCGTTCCTCAAGGACGTGGCGCCGCTCCCGGGGCGCGACGTGAGCCTGGGGCTGCGGGTGGCGTTCTAGTCTGCGGTAGCGGGAGCGGGCCGTTCGCTATGGCACGGCGGACGACCAGGCGGCGGTGTCGCCGGACTCGAAGCCGTCGCTGAAGATCCACGGACCGGGCGCATCGGCGCCGTGCTCGTAGCTCCCGGGCTCGCAGAACAGCAGCGTGCGGGGCGCGCTGCGCTGATCGATCGGGCCCCCGACCGGGTCGTTGCAGTTATCCGCCGGCACGGCGGGGAGCAGCGCCGGCGCGCCTTCGAGCAGCGCATGGGTCGGCGTCGGCCCGCCGTAGCCGGCGAGCGGCCGGAGCAGGGGCGCGGTGGTGAAGACGTCGCTGACGTGGGTCAGCCCGCAGGTGGTGGACGCCGCGCCGTCGATCGGCTTCTCGGCGTTGAGGCCGTTGGAGATCAGCGAGCCGTCGAACACGTCGAAGCAGCGCGCCTGGACGATCGAGGCCTCGAAGAGGAGCGCCGAGTCGAAGCCCGTGCGGATCGATTCGAACGCCGGGCCCGCCACCGCGGCGATGGTCGAGAACTCGACGCTCACGATCGATCCCAGGAGCTCCAACTCGGTTCCGGTCCCGAAGGACGCGCCGAGCGCGCGGTTGCCGCTCACGGTCGAGTTCTGGATCAGCACCGTGCTGTTCTCGATGAAGAGACCGCCCCCCTGACCGGTGTGCGCGGCCGGTCCGCCCGCCTGATTGCCGGACACGGTCGAGCGCAGCAGCGCGACCGGGGACGACGTGATGATGGCGCCGCCGCCAAAGCCCTCCCCGTTGGCCACGTTGCCGGCGGAGTTGTCGCGGAGGATCGACTCGAGGATCACCGTCGCCCCCGGCCCGCCGCCGGCGAACAGGCGGAGGCCGCCGCCCTCGTCATCGGCGTGGTTGTCCTCGATCACCACCCGGGTCAGGGTGACCGTGGTGTCGCCGATCGCCACGTACATCCCGCCGCCTCGGCGGCCGGCGGCGCAGCCCGTGATCAGTACATCGGTCAGCGTCAGCGCCGCCGCCGCGGCCGGGTCGGCGAAGTAGATGCACCCGCCGTCGTCCGCCGTGCCGCCGGCGATCGTGACGTCGGTCAGCGTCAGGCTGCCGCTGCGGTCGGCGTAGATCGAGCCGCCGTCCTCGTTGATCGAGACGATCGTGCCGCCGATGAGGGTCATCGGACCGAGCAGGCTGAACGAGCCGGTGAAGAACACGACGGAGCTGTGGAACATGCGGTCGCCGACGGTCTGCTCGATCACCGGGTGGGCCCCCGGCGCGGCCTGGACGGCCAGCGGTCCCCGGACGTCGAGATCGCCGGTGAGCGCGAAGTCCTCGTTGGCGCCCGCGAGAGTGAGCTGGTAGAGGCCGTCCGGGAGGACGATTGTGTCGGACACCCCATTGGCGTTGGCGGCGCGCACGGCGCCGCGCAGCGAGCAGTCGTTGGGCAAGACGGGGGAACAGACGCTAGACGAGGCGTTGTCGTCGAAGCGGTCGACCGTGAAGACCTCGGCGCCGGCCGCGGCCGGCAGGGCCGCGGCCAGCAGCGCGGCCAGGAGGGTGGAGCGTGGTGTGGAGCGGGGGCGGCGGTCGTGGTTCATCTCGGGTCCTCGCGATGGCGTGACGTGGAGTCCGCCGCCGCGGCGCGACGGCGCATGGCGGCCAGGCCGGCGAGCGCGAGCAGGATCGCGAGCAGCGCCAGGCCGGGGCCGCCGGCGGCGGGGATCTCGAGGGCGATCGGCTCGATGCAATCGTCGGGAGTGGCCTCGGCGGCGAGGAAGCCGGAGAAGTCGACGGCGCCGGCGCCGCCGTTGGCGCCGTCGCGGACGAGGTCCCCGAGCCCGCCGGGATTGGCCGGGTGGGTGGGTCCGGAAGGGTCGCCCCAGAAGTTGGCGCGGGCGTCGGCGGCCTCGCCGCCGGCCAGGTGGAGGCCGGCCCCCGGCAGGTTGCCGCGGACGTTCGAGCACTGCACTCGCGCCGCGGCTCCGGCCTGGACCACGAGCGTCACGCCTTCCTGGTTGGCGGCGATCTCGGACTCGCGGACCTCGAGCGCGGCGGCGACGTTGGCGGCGATGCCGGTCGGGTTGCCGGTGGCGGTGGCGCCGATGATCGTGCCGTGGCGGAGGTTGGGCAGCGCGATGCCGACGATGGCGTTGTCCGCCGCCTCGGCGCCGTCGATCGCGACGTCGACCAGGCCGTCGCCGACCGCGGCGATGCCGAAGGGGTTGTCGGCGAAGCGGCCGCCGGCGATCCGGTAGGGCCCCGCCGCCGGCAGCAGCTCGCTCGCGGAGTCGAGGGCCAGACCGGCGAAGGCGTTGCGCTCGGCGACGAGATCGACGAATTGCGACGGGCTCGCGGCGCCGACATAGACCCCGACGCCCTCCCGCGGCGGCGTGATCACGGCGGCCGTGTTGTCGCTGGCCGTGACCTGGGAGACGGTCGCCGATCCGACCAGGAGCACCAGGCCGCTGAGGTTGCCGGTGAGCGTCGCGCCGGTGAGGTCGAGCGTCTCGGCGCCGACCACGAGCCCGAACCCGCCGTTGCCGTCCGCGACGACGTTCTCGAGGGCGGCGCCGCCGACGAAGGTGCCGCCGTCGGAGAGGATCACCCCGACGCCGAAGCCGCCGTTGATGCTGGCGGAGAGCCCGCTCGCCATGACGACGACCGGAACCGTGCCGCCCTCGGCCGAGCGATCGGCGAGGGCGGGAGGATCGTGGAGGAGCGCGTCGAGGTCGAGGGGCTCGAGCGGTGCGAGCAGGCCCGCGCCGCGCGCGAAGACGCACTGGCTCGGCCCGACGCCGAGCTGGACGCCGCCCGAGTCGTTGTCCTCGGCGGTCACGTCTTCGACCTCGAGGCTGGTGCAGGAGCCGGCGCCGACGCCGAGCGCGCCGTTGCCGTCCGCCTGGACCCGGCGCACGATCACGGGCCCCTCGCCGCCGACCGCCAGACCGGAGCCGCCGTTGCGCAGCGCGATCACGTCCTCGACCGTGGCCTCCGAGCCCAGGAGGATGAGCCCGTTGCCCTGGTTGAGGAAGGCGACGACGTCGGTGACGATGAGCGCGCCGGCGGTGAACGCGAGCGCGCCGGCGGTGCCGCAGTTCTCGACCAGGAGGTCCCGGATCTCGACGTCGCCGAGGGCGTCGAGGATCGCGACGCCGACGAGGTCGGGCGAGGTCACGGCGAGGCCGCGGAGCACGATGCCGCCGGCGAACGGACCCATCTGCCCGGCGGCGAGGCCGATCCCCGCCCCCGGCCCCCCGGGTGCTCCGGGATCGATCAGCACGCCGGTCGTCGCCGGCATCCCGCCCGCATCCAGGGCCTGGAGCGTCAGGTCCCCCGGCCCGCCGCCGGCGGCCGAGCCCATGGCGTCGAGGTCGACGCTCTCGGCGTAAACGCCGGGAAAGAGGCCGACCGTCGCCGGCGCGGGGGCGGCGTTGTCGACCGCGGCCTGGAGCGTGGTGAAGCACGGGGTGAGGCCGGCGCAAACGCCGGCGGTGTCGGCGTAGACGGCGGTGCCGCCGCCGAGCGAGAAGTCGCCCGGTGGCGCGGCCCGGGCGCCCGCCGGCGCGGTCGCGATGGTCCCGAGTACGAGGGTGACGACGAGCAGAGCGCTGGGTCGCGGCATGAGTATGGCCCCCGATCGAGCGGATCGACACGCCATGAGAGGAACACGGCGCCTGGTTTGCTCACCGCCCGGACCGGCCGGACGGAGCGGCCGGCCGAGACTTCACGGCACCACGGCCGACCACGCGCCGGCGTCGCCCGACTCGAAGCCGTCGCTGAAGATCCACGGCCCGGGCGCCTCGGCTCCGTGCTCGTAGCTCCCGGGCTCGCAAAAGAGCAGCGTCCGCGGCGCCCCGCGCTGGTCGATCGGGCCGCCGACCGGGTCGTTGCAGGTGTCCGCGGGCACCGCCGGCACGACGCCGAGCGCGCTCTCGAGCAGGGCGTGGGTCGGCGTCGGGCCGCCGTAGCCGGCGAGCGGCCGCAGGAGCGGCTGGGTGGTGAAGACGTCGCTGACGTGGGTGAGGCCGCAGGTGGTGGCGACCGAGCCGTCGATCGGCCGCTCGGCGTTGAGCCCGCTCGAGGTCATGGTTCCGCTGCCCGGGTCGAGGCACGAGGCCTGGACGATCGAGGCCTCGAAGGCGAGCGACGTGCCGTTGCCGACACGGATCGACTCGAAGGCCGCCTGCGGGTCGCCGACGATGGTCGAGAACTCGACCCCGACGTTGGAGGTCAAGAGCGTCATCGCGTTGCCGGTTGCGGACGCCGTTCCGAACGCACGGTTGCCGCTGACCGTCGAGTTCTGGATCAGCACCGGGCTCGAGACGATGTAGAGTCCGCCGCCCTCGCCGCTGAGCGAGCCCGCCGTGCCGACCTGGTTGGCGGCGACGGTCGAGCGCAGCAGCGAAACCGGCGCGGACCCGATGACGATGCCGCCGCCGGCGGTCGTCGCGGCCACCGCGCCGGCGGAGTTGCCGCGGACGATCGACTCGGAGACGACGGTGTTCTGGAGGCCGCCGAGGAGCGACATGCCGCCGGCGCTGCGGCCCGCCTGGTTGCCCTCGACCACCACCCGGGTCATCGTGACCGGGTTGGCGCCGATGCTGAGGTGCATGCCCCCGCCGTCGCGGCCCGCCGCGCAGCCGCGGACCTCGACGTCGACGAGGAAGAGCGAGCCCGGTCCCTGCTGGTTGAGGAAGCGCAGGCAGCCGCCGTCGTCGGGCGCGATGCCTCCGGCGATCACGACGCCGGCGATCGCGAGGCTGCCGTCGTCGGAGAGGATCGAGCCGCCGTCCCGGGACCCCGACGACGAGACGGCGGTGCCGCCGGCCAGGGTCATCGGGCCGACGATCTGGACCGCGCCCGTCGACGAGACGTGGAGGAGGCGGTCGGTGACCGTCTGCACGATGACCGGATGGGCGCCCGGAGCCGCCTGGAGGGTCACCCCGGCGAGCACGTCGAGGTCGCCGCTGAACCCGGAGTCTTCGTCGGCCCCGGGGAGGGTCAGCTCGTAAAGGCCGTCGGGGACGACGATCACGTCGGCCGTCGTGTCGAGGTTGGCGGCGAGAATGGCGCCGCGCAGCGAGCAGTCGTCGGGAAACCCCTCGATGCACTCCGGCGCCACGACGTCGTCGACGCGGTCGACGGTGAAGGTGGCGGCGGCGGCCGACGACGGCAGCGCCGCGGCCAGGAGAGCGGCGGCCGCGGGGACCAGCGGCCCCCGCCTCGCCCCGCACGTCGTTCGAACACCCGTCGCCATCGCGTCCTCCTCTGGATCGAGGCGATCGATCCCCTGATGAGAGGCGCGCAGCGCCGGTCTTGCTCACCTGCCGGCCGATTCCTCCTGGTGCTCGTGCTCGGCCGACACCAGCGTGGACACGAAGTCCTCGAGCCGCTCCAGCCTGGCGGCGAGGCTGCGGTTGTCGGCCTCGAGCCGGGCCACCTCCTCGTCCTTCGCCTCGAGCGCCTGGTGCAGGCCCTGGATGGCCAGGAGGGCCACCCCGCTGAGGTCGGTCAGCGAGAGGTGCTGCAGGTCCGCACCGGCGAGGCCGAACGCGGCGCGAAAGTCCTCCGCGGTCGGCCCGACGTGACGGGCGCCGCTCGGGTCGTTCTTGTACTGCCACTCGGCGATCGGCAGCGCCGCCAGGCGGGTCAGGATCTCGCCGGCGTCGACCGGCTCGAATCCCTCCTTGGCCGCCCGGGTCGAGGTCGGGTTGAAGGAGGTGGCGGCGACGTTGCCCGCGGCGTCCATCGTCCAGAGAGGACCGGGGGCGGTGATCGGGGAGATGAGGAACCGGTCGTCCGTGTTGAGCCCCGCGAGCCACACGGAATCGTCGCCGACCCCGCCCGTCCCCTGGGTGTCGGTGAACCGGAGGGTCACCGTGCCGTTGCTGGTGAACCTGGCGAGCGATCGAGAAAGCTCGATGCCGGCGGTTTCCTCGACGTGCAGCGCGCTCGTCCCGTCGCTGCGCCGCACGTGCAGCGGAGCCTGGGGAAGCGACGTGCCGATTCCCACCCGGCCGTCCGAAGCGATGTCCAGCGAGCTCGAGGGCGCTCCAGGCCTGATGCGGAAGGGCAGACGCGGTGAAGAAGGAGAGCTCGTGAAGTCCCGGATGAAGAAGTTCGTCTCGTTGCCGGCGATGTCCCAGATCTGCGGGGTGAAGCCTCCGGCCTTGGACTGCTCCAGGCGCAGCGCCGGCGTGTCCCCCGTTACGACGTGCAGGTCAAGCACCGGCGTACTCGTGCCGACGCCGATCTCGCCGCCCTTGTCCACGACGAGCGCATGCCCTCGGGCCCCGGCTTCGACGGTGAAGACCCGCGCTCCACCCTCGCCGGATCCGGTCGCGCCCTGGTCGACGAAGCCGAGGAAGTTGGCGCCTCCGCGGGAGAAGGAGTTCGCCCGGATCTGCCAGTTGTTCGTGGGGTACGTGCCGCCGCTGGTGTCGTTGAACCGGATCCGGGTATTGCGGTCCTTGAGGAGGATCGTGTTGTAGAGGAAGCCCTCGCTGCTGGCGCAGTCCGGGCCGAAGCAGGCCCTGCCCTTGACGATGAGGTCGTCGGAGATGACCTGAGCCGGGGCGGAGATCGAGCGCGGTCCCTCCGGGCCGCCGGGAGCGGACTCGCGGGCGCCGGCCATGGCCGCCCGCGGGGGGGCGCCGCCCTCCTCCTCGCCCTCGGTGGGATCGAGGATCAGGCCTCGCTCGACCGTGAACGAACCCGAATCGACGTAGGGCCCGGCCGGGATCGCCCCGGCCTGGAAGAGGTCCCACCAGACCGACTCGTCGCCGCTGGCCCGAGCGTCGGCCAGCGCCTGGCGGGTGGCGGGGTCGATGGCCGCTTCCCGGCGCAGCTCCCAGGTGTAGGACCCGTCTGCGACACGCTGGATCTCGCCGACGTCGAAGGAGATCGCCTCGCCGCGGCTGAACGCCTTGACGAGGTCCTCGCAGGGCCCGGCGATGGTGAGGACCATGCGTTCGAACTCGACCACGGGCTGCCAGACGATCGCGGTCGGCTGGTAGGCGACGCCCGCCAGGCGGCCGTCTTGGAGCGGTTCGCAGACCTGGCCGGCAGCGGGCGCGCTCGCGAGCAGGGCGATCAGGGATGCGAGCGCCAGCGGCGCGCGGCACGAGGCTCGATTCGTCATCAACGGTGCCTCCTCTGGGGTTCGCCGACTTGCACAGAAAGAGGCACGCCGAGGCGGAGTTGCTCAGGCCGGCTCGACCCGCGCGGCGGCGTCTCGCTCCGGTGGCGCGCCGGTGAGCCCATCCCGCGGCGCGCGCCTCCCACGGCGGCAGAGCGGCGGAAGAGGCGCGCGATGAACGCGGCGGGTGGATTCCCGGGAGCGGCGGGCTCAGCCGGGGTCGCCGACGAGCTGGAAGCCGGCCCAGGCGAAGGGATGACGGGCGTCGAAGGCGCCGTCGGGGAGCGTGGCGAGGCCGCCGGCCAGCTCGCGCTGGGCGGCCGCGAGGGCGTCGGCCCTGGGGCGGCCGGCGGCGAGGTGGCGGTAGAAGCGGACCATCAGCTCGGCGGTCGAGCGGTCGGCGACCGGCCACTGGGAGACCAGCACCGAGCGCGCGCCGGCGACCTGGAAGGCGCGCGCCAGCCCGACGATCCCCTCGCCCGCCAGCTCGCGGCCGCGCCCCGAGTCGCAGGCCGAGAGGACGACCAGGGCGGCGTCGAGGTCGAGCCGCTCGATCACTTCCCAGGCGTGCAGGAGGCCGTCGTGCGGTCCGTCGCGCGGGTCGTCCCGCGTCCCCTCGGAGCGCCCCGGCTCGATGCCGGCGGGCGCCGAGAACGCCAGCGCCGACTCGAGAGGGAAGCGCGCGTCGAGCAGCCCGTGGACGGCGAGGTGGAGGATCGCCGGCCGTTCGGGCAGGGTGCCGAGCCGGTCCTCGGTCGCCTGCGCGCCGAGGTAGACCAGGCTGCCGGGGAAGAGCGCCGCGATGCGCGAGACCTCGGTGCGGGTCGCCGGAAGCGGCGCCAGCCCGGTGCCGGGCTTCGCCGCGCGACCGTCCGCGTATCGCGGATCGCCGAACGCGACCAGCCGGAGCGGCTCCGGCGGCCGGCGCGCCGCCTCGCCCAGCTCGACCAGGACCCCGGCCGAGGCGACGAGGCTCACCGGCCGCCAGTCCGCGACCCACTCGACCGCCGGCCGGTCGGCACGCACGAGGGCGGCGAAGGGCAGGGCCAGGAGCGGGCCGTCGGGCACGATCACCGCCCGCTCGGCGGCGGCGAGGGCGCCCTCGGCCGGCGCCAGCAGGCGCTCGAACAGCCAACGCCCCTGGGCGAGGAGGGCGGGCTCGGGCGTGCCGCCTTCGGCGCCGCGCTCGATCAGGGACCGGAAGACCTCGACCCGCGAGCGCAGCTCCACGGCGCCGGCCGGGATGCGATGGACCGCCGGCCCCCGGGGGTTGCGACCCTCGACCACGAACAGCAGCGTCGCCTCCTCGTCGACCGAGTAGGCGAGCAGCACCGAGCCGTCGCCGAGCGCCGCCGCGACCTCGTCGAGGCCATGCCTGCGAGGCTCCTCGAGCGCGTCCCGCCGGGCGATCCGCTCGGCGGTCAGGTCCGCCGGCGAGCGCAGCGTGCGGGCGGCGAGCAGGCCGCGCAGCGCGCGGGCGCGGGCGTCTTCGAGCAGCTCGAACGCCTCGCGCTCCCGGCCGTCCTCGACCAGGAGGGCGGCGAGCCGCCGGTAGTAGCGGTGGAAGGGAGCGGCGAAGCTCGAGCGCTCCTCCGGGTCCCATTCCTTCCGCGCCCGGTTCTGCTCGATCCCCTCGACCGCGTCGCGCCAGAGTCGCTCCGCGTCGTCGCGCGCGCCGCGCTCGAGCGCGATCTCGCCGAGCAGGAACAGGCTCTCGGCCCACTCCCAGCGGCCGCGCGCGGCCGCCCGCCGCAGGGCCAGCGCCTCCCGGTGGAGGGTTTCGGCCTCGGCGAGCCGGCCCTGGTCCCGCCGCAGCCGGCCGAGGGCGGTGAGGGCGTTGCTGTAGTCGAGGCTCTCCGGCACCAGCCCGGCCTTGATCTCGCGGGCGCGCAGCAGGTACGGCTCGGCCGCGCCCGGATCGCCCTGGATCTGCAGCGCCTTGCCGACGTTCTGCAGGCTCGCGGCGTGGTCGATGGACTCGGGCGCCACTCGCTCGCGCACCGCCAGCGCCCGCCGGTGGAAGCGCTCGGCCGCCGCCGGCTCGCCGCGCTCGAACGCGAGGTTGCCGAGGTTGTTGAGCATGCCGGCGGTCTGGATGCTCTCCGGCTTGGCGTTCTCGAAGGCCGCCAGCGCCCGCTCGTAGTGGCGCTGGGCGGTCTCGAGATCCCCCTTCTGGCGGGCCAGCACGCCGAGGTAGTTGTACGCGTACGCGACGCCCTCGCCGCCCGGGTCGGCCCGCTCGTGCATCGCCGCCGAGGCCTGGAACAGCTCCTCGGCGCGTCCCATCTCGCCGCGCAGCTCGGCGATCAGCCCCAGGTTGGCGAGCGCGCGCGCCCGCTCCGGGCTCTCGTAGCCCCGCTCGGCGAGCAGCGACTCGGCCGTGCGGAACCGGCTCTCGGCGAGGTCGAGGTCGCGCCGGCCCCAGGCCATGACGCCCCGGATGTTGACCGCCCCCGCGAGCAGCTCGGCGCCGTGCGGCAGCCGGGAGAGGATCGCCTCGGCGCGCTCGAGCCCAGGCTCCTCGCCGTAGCGCTGGCGCCGCTGGTCGATGCGGCCGATCTGGTGCAGGGAGGCGGCGA
>Ga0302046_10004211_pt1 | contig 12815 bp, 26 predicted proteins | sample RVTome_11_FD_200261 | JGI IMG/M metagenome (GOLD analysis project Ga0302046, IMG submission 200261) | Soil microbial communities from uranium-contaminated site in the Upper Colorado River Basin, Wyoming, United States - RVT147D111 (version 2) ...
GAGACAACGTGGGGTTGGAGGTGACGCTGATCGCCCCGATCGCGATGGAGAAGGGCGTGCGCTTCGCCATCCGCGAGGGCGGCCGCACCGTCGGGGCCGGCACCGTCACCGAGATCCTGGAGTAGTGACGCTCCAGGACATCGATGAGCGAGAGCGAGGGTAGGCATGGTCAACGAAAAGATCCGCATCCGCCTCAAGGCGTACGACTATCGCGTGCTGGATTCGTCGACGACCGACATCGTCGACACGGCGCGGCGCACCGGCGCCCGGGTCGTGGGGCCGATCCCTCTGCCCACGCACATTGCTCGTTACACCGTCAACCGCGGACCTCACGTGGACAAGAAGTCCAGAGAGCAGTTCGAGATCCGCACCCACAAGCGTCTCCTCGACATCTTCGAGCCCACGGCGCAGACCGTGGACGCCCTGATGAAGCTCGAGCTTCCCGCGGGCGTGGACGTCGAGATCAAGGCTTTCGGCAAGTAGAGGGCACCTCGGCATGGAAGGTTTGCTAGGCAGGAAGATGGGGATGACCCAGATCTTCACCGACGACGGGACGGCCGTCCCGGTCACGGTGATCCAGGCCGGCCCTTGTCTGGTTGTGCAGCGCAAGAGCGCCGACGGCAAGGATGGCTACGACGCCGTGCAGCTCGGTCTGGTGGAGAGTCGCGTCCCGAAGACGGTGACGCGGCCGATGAACGGGCACTTCAAGGCGGCTGGCGTGGCCCCGATGCGGCGCGTGACCGAGTTCCGCATCGAGGCCGAGGAAGAGTGGAAGGCCGGTGACGAGGTCACCGCCTCCGTCTTCACCGAGGACGACTACGTGGACGTGTCGGGGACCAGCAAGGGGAAGGGCTTCCAGGGCGTCGTCAAGCGGCACGGGTTCGCCGGAGGCCGCGCCAGCCACGGCTCGATGTTCCACCGCGCCCCGGGGTCGATCGGACAGTCCTCGGACCCGTCCCGCGTCTATCCGGGGACCCGGATGCCCGGGCAGATGGGCGGCAAGCAGGTGACGGTCAAGAACCTGAGGATCGTCAAGGTCGACGCGGATCGCAACCTGCTGTTCGTGCGGGGAGCGGTGCCGGGTCCCAAGGACGGCTATCTGTCCATCCGACGGGCGAAGCGGGGTTGAGGTCATGAAGCTCACCGTCAAGAGTCTCGACAACAAGACGCTCCGCGAGATCGACGTGCCGGACGCGGTCTTCGACTACCCGTACAAGGAGCACCTGATCCACAGCGCCGTGCAGGGCCACCTCGCAGCGCAGCGCAGCGGCAGCGCGAAGGTCAAGGGGCGTGCCGAGGTCTCTGGGAGCGGGCGCAAGCTCTGGCGGCAGAAGGGCACCGGCCGCGCCCGGGTGGGCGACATCCGCAATCCCCTCTGGCGCAAGGGCGGCGTAGTTCACGGTCCGAAGCCGCGCAGCTACGAGAAGGGCCTGTCGGCCCGCGAGAAGCGCAACGCGCTCAAGTCGGCCCTGTCGCGCCGCCTGGCCGAGGAGGCGATCATCGTGCTCGACAGCCTCGAGATCGCGGACCACAAGACCGGGGCCCTCGCCAAGCTCCTCTCCGGCCTCGGAGTCGCCGGCAAGGCGCTCCTCGTCGACCGATCCGAGAACGAGAACCTGCGGCTCGCTGCCCGCAACAACCCGAGCGTCAAGAGCGTCGATGCCCTGGGCGTCAACGTCTACGACGTGGTCGATCGGCCGCAGCTGGTGGTCAGTGAGGAAGCATTGGGCCGGCTCGTGGAGGTGCTCTCCAAATGAGGATCCAGGACGTCATTCGCCGGCCCCTGATCACCGAGAAGTCGACCGAGTTGCGCGCGGAGCGCAACATCGTCGCCTTCGAGGTCGACGTGCGTGCCAACAAGATCGAGATCCGGCGCGCCGTGGAGGCGCAGTTCGACGTCAAGGTGGCCGACGTCAGGGTCGCCGTCATCCAGGGCAAGATGCGCCGCCAGGGACGCTTCGTCGGCCGCAAGGCGACGTGGAAGAAGGCCTACGTGCGGCTGGCCGATGGCGAGAAGTCCATCGAGTTCTTCGAGGGAGTGTAGGGGTATGGCGATCAAGCAGCGCAAGCCCACCAATCCGGGGTCACGGTTCCAGACCCAGCTGACCTTCGACGAGATCACTCGGTCGAGGCCCGAGAAGTCGCTGACCGAGGGCAAGAAGAAAATCGGCGGCCGCAACAACCGGGGGAGGATCTCGGTCCGCTTCCGCGGCGGCGCCCACAAGCGGCGCTACCGGCAGATCGACTTCCGTCGCGACAAGCACGGCGTTCCGGCTCGTGTGGCGGCGATCGAGTACGATCCGAACCGTTCGGCCCGCATCGCTCTGCTGCACTACGCCGACGGCGAGAAGCGCTACATCCTCTGGCCGCGCGGCCTCGACGTGGAGGCCGAGGTCGTCTCAGGGCCGGCCGCTCCGGTCAACGTCGGCAACGCGCTGCCGCTGGCCAAGATCCCTCTCGGCACCGTGGTCCACAACCTCGAGCTCACCATCGGAAAGGGGGGCCAGTTGGTGCGCGGCGCCGGCACCGGCGCCCAATTGATGGCGCGCGAGGGGAAGTACGCGCAGGTCAAGCTTCCCTCCGGCGAGGTGCGCAGGGTGCATGTCGACTGCTACGCCACGATCGGCCAGGTCGGCAACGAGGAGCACGAGAACGTGTCGCTAGGCAAGGCGGGCCGCAAGCGCTGGCTGGGCCGGAAGCCCCACAACCGCGGCGTGACGATGAACCCCGTCGACCACCCGATGGGCGGCGGTGAAGGCAAGTCCTCCGGAGGACGGCATCCTTGCTCGCCATGGGGCATGCCGACCAAGGGTTACAAGACCAGGAACAACAAGCGGACGGACCGCATGATCGTGCGCCGTCGGAACCGGAAGTAGGGCCATGTCGAGATCACTCAAGAAGGGCTACTTCATCGACTTCCACCTGAAGGACAAGGTGGACAAGATGCGCGAGAGCGGCGACCAGAGGGTCATCAAGACCTGGTCGAGACGCTCGACGATCATCCCGGACATGGTGGGGCTGACCATCGCCGTTCACAACGGCATGCGTTTCATCCCGGTCTACGTCACGGAGAACATGGTCGGCCACAAGCTCGGCGAGTTCGCCATGACGCGCACCTTCCGCGGCCACAGCGGTCGCAAGGCCGCCGAGAAGACCGGCAGGGCGAGGTAGAGGACATGGAAGTCACCGCCAAGCTTCGCTACTACCAGTCCTCGCCGCAGAAGGTGCGCCTGGTGGTGGATCAGATCCGCGGCAAGGGCGTCCAGGAGGCGGCCAACGTCCTGGCGCTCTCCAGGAAGGCGGCCGCTCGTGCGGTGGCGAAGCTGCTCAAGTCCGCCGTGGCCAACGCCGAGAATCGCGACGACGCCGTGGACATCGATCGCCTCTACGTCAAGGAGGCCTTCGTCGACGGAGGGCCGGTGCTGAAGAGGATTCGTCCGGCCCCGATGGGCCGGGCCTTCCGGGTCCTCAAGCGTCAGAGTCACATCACGATCAAGCTGGACACCCGCAAGGTCGATCAGGGGTAAGGAGAGCGCAGTGGGTCAGAAGACACATCCGTACGGCTTCCGGCTGGTCTACAACAAGCCGTGGGTCTCGCGCTGGTTCGCCGAGGGGCCGCGCTATGGCGACCTGGTCAAGGAGGACCAGGAGCTGCGCGACTACTTGAAGAGTCGGCTCTCGCACGCCGGGATCAGCGAGGTGGAGATCGAGCGTGCCACCGATCGCCTGCGGGTCACCATCCACACCTCGCGGCCGGGAATCGTCATCGGGCGCAAGGGCGCGGAGGTCGACAAGCTCCGCGACGACCTGCAGAAGAAGCTGGGCCGGGACGTCCATATCAACATCCAGGAGGTCCAGCGCCCGGAGCTGGACGCCCAGCTCGTGGCGCAGAACGTGGCGCACCAGCTGATTCGGCGCGTGATGTTCCGACGGGCGATGCGCAAGGCGATGGAGTCGGCCTTCCGCTTCGGCGCCAAGGGATTCAAGGTCATGGTGTCCGGCCGGCTCGGAGGCCACGAGATCGCGCGGACCGAGTGGTACCAGGACGGCCGGCTGCCGCTCCATACCCTCAAGGCGGACATCGACTACGGCTTCGCCGAGGCGAACACCACCTCCGGCGTGATCGGCGTCAAGGTCTGGATCTACAAGGGGGATCTCCTGCGGGAGAAGAGCCGGAGCGCGGTGGCCTGAGGCCGCTGACGACGCCGCCGACGAGGAGAACGAGCGATGTTGATGCCCAAGAAGGTCAAGTACCGCAAGCAGCAGCGAGGGCGCCGACGCGGCCGCGCGAAGGGTGGCGACTCGATCGCCTTCGGCGACTACGGCCTGCAGGCGACGGAGGCGGGCTGGGTGACCGCGCGGCAGATCGAGGCAGCCCGAATCGCCATCGCCCGCGGCGTCAAGCGCGGCGGGAAGATCTGGATCCGCGTCTTCCCCGACAAGCCGGTGACCAAGAAGCCGCTCGAGACCCGCATGGGCAAGGGGAAGGGCAACCCGGAGGAGTGGGTCGCCGTCGTGCGGCCCGGGCGCGTGCTCTTCGAGCTCGAGGGCATCGAAGCGTCGATCGCCCGCGAGGCCATCGAGAGCGCGGCCCACAAGTTCGGCATCAAGGCACGCTTCGTCTCCCGTGACGAGCGGCTGGCGGGTTGAGGGGGCAAGCGATGAACGCGACGGAACTGAGGAACATGACCGCTGGGGAGCTCGAGGCGAAGGAGCGTGAGCTCGCCGACCAGCTCTTCGCTCTGCGGCTCCAGAAGACGACGGGGCAGCTGGAGAACCCGGCCAAGATGCGCCTGGTGCGACGCGATCTGGCCCGGGTCCTGACCGTGGCCCGGCAGATGCGCAACGAAGGCTCGGCGGAGCAGGAGCGATGAGCGAGCAAGCGAGCCAGGGACGCGGTCGTCGGCAGATGCTGGTGGGCCGCGTCGTCAGCGACAAGATGAACCGGACCGTCGTCGTCGCGGTGGAGAACACCGTGTTGCACGATCTCTACCGTCGTCAGCTGAAGAAGACGACGAAGTTCTACGCCCACGACGAGGAGAACCAGTGTCGTCAGGGCGATCGCGTCCGCCTCGTTGCCAGCCGGCCGCTGTCGCGGCTCAAGCGGTGGCGGGTGGCGGAGATCCTCGAGCGGTCGGAGGAATGACGAGATGATCCAGATGGGATCGATTCTGGACGTGGCCGACAACTCGGGGGCCCGCAAGATCGCGTGTATCCACCTGCGCGGTGGCTCGGCCGGCCGCTACGGCCGGGTCGGCGACGTCATCACCGCATCGGTCAAGGAAGCCACTCCGGACGGGACGGTGAAGAAGGGTCAGGTCGTCAAGGCCGTGATCGTGCGCACCAAGAGCGCGCAGCGGCGCCGCGACGGGAGCTACATCCGGTTCGACACCAACTCGGCGGTGCTGGTCAATGACGCCGGTGAGCCGGTGGGTACGCGCGTCTTCGGTCCCGTCGCCCGGGAGCTGCGCGAGAGGCGATTCATGAAGATCATCTCGCTGGCCCCCGAGGTGCTGTGAGGAAGGAAGATCGAGCGATGCGCAAAACCAAGATCAAGAAGGGCGACGAGGTCGTCGTCATCCAGGGCAAGGACCGCGGTGCGCGGGGGCGCGTACTCCGGGTGCTGCCCACGCAGAACAAGGCGATCGTGGAACGGGTGAACATGATCAAGAAGCACACCCGCGCCAATCCCGGCCAGAACGTGAAGGGCGGGATCCTCGAGAAGGAGGCGCCGATCGCCCTGTCCAACCTGAAGCTCATCGATCCGTCGTCGGGCAAGGCGACCCGCGTGGGTCGCAAGCGCCTCGCCGACGGCTCCGGAGTCCGGGTAGCGAAGGTCTCCGGCGCGGAGATCGGCTGAAGAGGCTTCGATGACCATGGCCAAGCAAGCGAAGACGGGAGCCGGCAGCCCGGGGTATGTACCGCGACTCAAGCAGCTCTATCGCGACGAGGTGGCGGGCAAGCTGCAACAGGAGTTCGGCATCACGAACAGCATGGCGGTGCCGCGCCTGGAGAAGATCGTGCTCAACATGGGAGTCGGCGAAGCAACGCAGAACATCAAGGTCCTCGACGAGGCCGTCGAGGAGCTGGCGCAGCTGGCCGGTCAACGGCCGGTGGTGACGCGAGCGCGCAAGTCGATCGCCGCCTTCAAGGTCCGCGAGGGGCAGCCGATCGGCTGCCGGGTGACCCTGCGTGGCACCCGGATGTGGGAGTTTCTCGATCGCTTGATCACAGCGGCCCTTCCACGAGTTCGTGACTTTCGCGGGGTGTCCTCCGGGGCCTTCGACGGCCGCGGCAACTACACGCTGGGGGTCAAGGATCACGTGATCTTCCCCGACGTCGACTACAACAAGGTGAGCCAGTCCAAGGGCCTCAACGTGACGATCGTCACGACGGCGGGCAATGACGAGCAGGCCTTCTACCTGCTCGACGAGCTCGGCATGCCGTTCCGCCGGCCGCAGGCGCGGGCGTGAGGCGAGGCCAGGAGTCAAGACCATGAGCATGACCGACCCCATCGCGGACCTGTTGACGCGGATCCGCAACGCCCACGTCGCCAAGCACGATCGCCTGGACGTTCCGGCCTCCAGGCTGAAGCTGGAGATCTGCCGGTTGCTTCAGGGGCAGGGCTTCATCGCCGACTACGGACCTCTCGAGGTGGAGGGAGAGCATCCCCGCATCCGTATCGTGCTGCGTTACACGACCGACGGCTCGCCGGTCATCCGTCATCTCCAGCGGGTCAGTCGGCCGGGGCGGCGCGTCTACCGCGGCGCCGACGACATTCCCACCGTGCTCAACGGGCTGGGCGTGGGGATCGTCTCCACTCCCCTCGGCCTGCTCACCGACTCCGAGGCGCGCGAGCGACGCGTCGGAGGCGAGATCCTGTGCGAGGTTTGGTAGGAGGCCGGTCATGTCGCGTGTAGGCAAGGAACCGATCGACATTCCCCACGGGACCAAGGTGACCGTCGCCGACGGCGTGGTGACGGCCGAGGGTCCCAGGGGCAAGGTCTCGCAGACCCTCCTGCCCGAGGTCTCGGTCTCGGTGGAGGACGGTGTCCTCGAGGTGAGGCGCACCGGGGAGACCCGCGACCATCGGGCCCGCCACGGGCTGATCCGGGCGCTCCTGGCCAATGCCGTGCACGGGGTCACGGTGGGCTTCAAGAAGGACCTCGAGATCCACGGAGTGGGCTACCGCGCCGAGCTCAGGGGGCAGACTCTGCACCTCACCCTCGGCTATTCCCATCCCGTCGTGTTCCCGATCCCCGAGGGCATCGAGCTCCAGGTGGACGAGAAGGCGGGGAAGATCGCCGTGCAGGGGGCCGACAAGCAGCAGGTGGGACAGGTGGCGGCGAACATCCGCTCCCTGCGCAAGCCCGAGCCCTACAAGGGCAAGGGAATCAAGTACGCGGACGAGATCATTCGGCGCAAGGTCGGCAAGGCCGGCGCCGCTTGACCGGGTCCGGAGGTCGATGAGCAATGGACAAGGCGAAGCGCAAGAGAGAGCGGCGGGCGCAGGCGCACCAACGCATCCGCTCGAAGGTGGCGGGCACGTCCGAACGCCCGCGGCTGGCCGTCTTCAAGAGCACGCGGTACATCTACGCCCAGCTGGTGGACGACGCCGCGGGACATACGTTGGTGCAGGCCAGCTCCTTCGAGCCCGATGTGCGCAAGCTCGTCGAGGGCAGCGCGAAGGGTCGCGCGGCGGCCCGCACGGTCGGCGAGGTCGTCGCCGACCGCGCCAAGGAGCAGGGCATCCAACAGGTGGTCTTCGACCGCGGTGGCTACCGTTACCACGGACGGATCAAGGAGCTGGCCGAGGCGGCCCGCTCGAAGGGCCTGCAGTTCTAGGCTGCCGGTAGGGGAAGGAGCGAGACGTTGGCCAGGGACTTTCGACACGATCCTGAGTTTTTCGAGCAGGTGATCGACATCAACCGAGTCACCAAGGTGGTGAAGGGAGGCAAGAACTTCTCCTTCACGGCCCTGGTGGTCATCGGCGACGGCAACGGCCGCGTGGGCTACGGCTCGGGCAAGGCCAAAGAGGTGCCGAGCGCCATCCGCAAGGGGATCGAGGTCGCCAAGAAGAACCTCATCACCGTGCCGATGACGGGCACCAGCATCCCGCACCAGGCCATGGGCGAGTTCCGCTCCAGCCGGGTGATGCTCAAGCCCGCCTCGGAGGGCACCGGCGTGATCGCCGGTGGCGCGGTCCGCGCCGTGGTCGAGAGCGCCGGGATCCAGGACATCCTGACCAAGTCGCTGGGCTCGAAGAACCCCCAGAACGTGGTCAAGGCGACGATCGCCGGGCTGCTGCAGCTGCGCACCGCGGAGCAGGTCGCCGGCGATCGCGGGATGGCGGTGCAGGAGGCGCACGATGGCTGAGAAGAAGGGCTCCACGATCCGCATCGAGCAGATTCGCAGCCCGGTCGGCCGCCCACGGCCGCAGCGCCTCGTCCTGCAGAGCCTGGGCCTGCGCCGGATCCGCCACGTCGTCGAGCGCGAGGACACCCCCGCCGTGCGTGGCATGGTGGCGAAGATCCCGCATCTGGCACGCATCCTCGAGGAGTGAGCACATGAAGCTGAGCGATCTTTCGCCCGCACCGGGCAGCCGACGGTCCCGCAAGCGCGTGGGCCGTGGCCCCGGCTCCGGCACCGGCAAGACGGCCGGACGAGGCCACAAGGGACAGAAGTCCCGATCGGGATACCGCAAGCGGGCCGGCTTCGAGGGTGGGCAGATGCCGCTCGTGCGCCGCGTTCCCAAGCGGGGCTTCACCAACGTCTTCCGGATCGAGTACGAGGTCGTCAACGTCGGCCGCCTGGACGGTCTCGAAGGGGAGGTGACCCCCGAGGGCCTGGCGGCCGCCGGACTGGTCAAGGCCGGCCGTCCGGTCAAGATCCTGGCCGACGGCGAGCTCACGACGGCCCTCAAGGTCTCGGCGCACAAGTTCAGCCGCGCGGCCCGGGAGAAGATCGAGGCGGCCGGGGGCTCCTGTGAGGTGATCGAAGGGTGATCGAGAGCTTCCGCAACATCTTCGCCATCCCGGATCTGCGCAAGCGGGTGCTGTTCACGTTCGCCCTGCTGGCGGTCTACCGTGTGGGGTGCATCATCCCGACGCCCGGTATCGACCCGGCAGCGCTGATCGAGTTCATGCAGTCGGTGCAGGACACGTTCCTGGGCTTCGTGAACACCTTCACGGGAGGCAGCCTCGGACGGGTGGCGGTGTTCGCGCTCGGCATCATGCCGTACATCACCGCCTCGATCATCCTGCAGCTGCTGACCGTGGTCTGGCCCTACCTGGAGAAGCTGTCCAAGGAGGGCGAGCTGGGACGGCGCAAGATCACCCAGTACACCCGTTACGGCACGATGTTGATCTCCATCGTCCAGTCGATGGGAATCGCGTTCTGGCTGCAAAACGTCACGACGCCGGGAGGCGCTCAGCTGGTGCCTCGACCGGGACCGGGCTTCGTCTTCATGACGGTCCTGACGCTCACCACCGGAACCGCCTTCGTCATGTGGTTGGGCGAGCAGATCAGCGAGCGGGGAGTGGGCAACGGAATCTCCCTCATCATCTTCGCCGGCATCGTGGTCGGCCTGCCGGGCGCGATCTTCACCACCATCAGCGCGATCAGCGCCGGGACGCTGAGCATCATCGCCGCCCTGATCCTGGTGGTCTTCATGGTGGCGGTGATGGGGTTCATCGTCTACATGGAGCGGGCGCAGCGGCGGATCCCCATCCAGTACGCCAAGCGGGTGGTCGGGCGGCGGGTCTACGGCGGTCAGAACACCTATCTGCCGCTGCGAGTGAACACCGGCGGGGTCATTCCCGTCATCTTCGCCAGCTCCGTGGTCATGATCCCGGCGACCATCGCCGGGATGTTCGCCGACAACGAATGGCTCCAGAGCCTCTCCAACGCCCTGGCCTGGGGGCAGCCGCTGCACTACCTGCTCTACGTCTCGGCGATCGTCTTCTTCTGCTACTTCTACGTCTCGATCATCTTCAACCCCGCGGACACCGCCGAGAACCTGCGCAAGTACGGCGGCTTCATCCCGGGCATCCGTTCGGGCAAGCGCACCGCAGAGTACATCGACCGCATCCTCACCCGGCTGACCCTCGTCGGGGCGGTCTACCTGGCGGCGGTCTCGGTCCTGCCCGAGTTCCTGCTCTCGGGGGTCAAGCTCGGCGGGCTTCCGTTCGTCGGGCCGCAGCTCGATGCAGCCATGCCCTCGTGGTTCACCCAGGGACTTGGTATCACCTTCTACTTCGGCGGCACCTCGCTGCTCATCGTCGTCGGAGTGGGGATGGACACCGTCCAGCAGATCGAGAGCCAGCTGGTGATGCGAAACTACGAGGGCTTCATGAAGCGAGGCCGCGTGCGAGGACGGCGTGGCTGAGACGCGCCTGGTCTTCCTCGGCCCCCCCGGCAGCGGCAAGGGGACCCAGGCCGAGCGGCTGTCGAGCCGCCTCGGCGTGCCCGCCATCTCCACCGGCAAGATGCTCAGGGACGCCGTGAAGGCGGAGAGCGAGCTCGGCCGGCGGGTGGGGGAGATCATGGGCTCGGGCGACCTGGTCGACGATGAGACGATGGCGGCCGTGGTGCAGGAGAGGCTCGCGCAGGACGATGCACGGGCGGGCTTCATCCTCGACGGCTACCCCCGGACGTTGGCGCAGGCCGCGGCCCTGGACGCGATCCTCGCCGACATGGACGAGCAGCTGGACGCGGTGGTGCTGATCGAGGTTCCCGAGGCCGAGCTCGTGCGCCGGGCCCTGGCCCGGCAGCGCGAGGACGACACCGAGGAGGTCATCCGTACCCGGCTGGAGGTCTACCGGGACAAGACCGAGCCGCTGGTGCGGCACTACGCCGACCGGGGGCGTCTGCACCGCGTCGACGGGCATCAGTCGATGGACGAGGTCGCCGAGGCGATCGCCGAGGCAATCGAGGGAGGTCTGAACGAGACCGAGATGGCGGTGGAGGTCTGATGGTTCTCAAGGCTCCCGGCGAGATCGAGCTGATGCACCGCGCGAACGCCATCGTCCACGAGGTCCTGGACGCGGTCGAGAAGGCGATCCGGCCCGGCGTGACCACCCGGGAGCTGGACCGGCTCGCCGAGGACCTGATTCGCGGCGCCGGCGCCGTGCCGGCCTTCTTGGACTATCGCGGCTACCCCGCCACCCTGTGCACGTCCATCAACGACGTCATCGTGCACGGCATACCCGGCCAGACCCGCCTGGCCCAGGGCGACATCGTGGGGGTGGACTGCGGGGTGCTGTATAAGGGATACTATGGAGATTCGGCTCGCACCTTCGCGGTCGGCGCGGTGCAGGACACCGCGCGCCGGCTGCTGGAGGTGACGGAGTCGGCCCTGCATCGCGCCGTCGAGCAGGCGCAGCCCGGCAACAGGCTGTCGGACATCGGCCACGCCGTCCAGGAGGTGGTCGAAGCCGCCGGTTTCTCGGTGGTTCGAGAGTTCGTGGGCCACGGGATCGGAGTTGCTCTGCACGAGGAGCCGCAGGTGCCGAACTACGGAAGGGCGGGACGGGGACCACGGCTCGAGCCGGGACTCGTGCTGGCCATCGAGCCGATGGTGAACGTAGGCGGTCCCGGAACGAAGACGGACCCCGACGGCTGGACCGCCCGCACGGAGGACGGCTCGCTGTCGGCCCACTTCGAGTACTCGGTCGCGGTGACCGAGAACGGGCCACGGATTCTGGGAACCCCCAGGGTGCTGGCCGCAGCGTGAGCCGAGCGAGGAGAGGATCGGATTTGCCCAAAGAAGAAGCGATCGAGGTCGAAGCGACGGTCGTCGAGACCCTCCCGAACGCCATGTTTCGGGTGGAGCTCGAGAACGGACACAAGGTGCTGGCGCACGTTTCCGGGAAGATGCGCAAGCATTTCATTCGGATCCTCCCCGGGGACCGGGTCAAGGTGGAGCTTTCTCCCTACGACCTGGACCGCGGGCGTATCGTCTACCGGCTTCGCACTTAGGTTTGGAGAGTGATGCGATGAAGGTGCGGGCTTCAGTGAAGCGGATGTGTTCCAAGTGCAAGATCATTCGCCGCCACGGCGTGGTACGGGTGATCTGCGAGAACCCGAAGCACAAGCAGAGGCAGGGGTAGACGAGCTATGGCGAGAATCTCAGGCGTGGACCTGCCTCAGGCGAAGCAGATCTGGGTCGGCCTGACCTCTATCCACGGCATCGGCCGGACGCGCTCCCTCGAGATCCTCGAGGAGGCGGCGGTCGATCCCGCGGTCAAGGTCAAGGACCTCACGGAGGACGAGGCGCGCAAGATCCGCGAGGTGATCCAGGAGAAGGGGCAGGTGGAAGGCGACCTCCGCAAGGCGGTGGCCGAGAACATCAAGCGGTTGATGGAGATCGGCAGCTACCGGGGGGTCCGCCATCGTCGCGGCCTGCCCGTTCGTGGCCAGCGGACCCACACCAACTCCCGGACCCGCAAGGGACCGCGCCGAACGGCGGTCGCTGGCAAGAAGAAGGTCAAGAAGTAGGACATCGATCATGGCGAAGCAGCAGAAGAAGGCCGGCAAGAAGGACCGTCGCAAGAAGGAGAAGCGGATCGTGCCCCACGGCGTGGTGCACATCCAGGCGACGTTCAACAACACCCTGATCAGCATCTCGGATCCGGAGGGCAACGTCCTGAGCTGGTCCTCGGCGGGACGTATCGGCTTCAAGGGTTCTCGCAAGGGAACGCCCTTCGCGGCGCAGGTCGCCTGCCAGAACGCAGCGCAGACCGTGCGAGACCTCGGAATGCGGACCGTCGACGTGGAGGTCAAGGGGCCTGGGGGTGGACGGGAGTCCGCCCTGC
>Ga0302046_10004212_pt1 | contig 12815 bp, 8 predicted proteins | sample RVTome_11_FD_200261 | JGI IMG/M metagenome (GOLD analysis project Ga0302046, IMG submission 200261) | Soil microbial communities from uranium-contaminated site in the Upper Colorado River Basin, Wyoming, United States - RVT147D111 (version 2) ...
GGAAGCGGAGCGCTATCGCGATCCGCTAATCGAGGGCGCCCAGGCCATGGCGCTACTCGGTGCCCGGGTGCCGGAGTTCGGTCCGGCGCTGGTGCGCTGGACCGACGACCTGTTCCTCGGCGAGGAGTGTACTGATCGGCGGCTGCGAATCGCCGCCTGTGCGCTCTCGGACATCGCCTGGCGAGACCAGGCCGAGGTGCAGGCGCACCAGAGCTTCGAGCGGCTGTTGCGCTTTCCCTTCATCGGCATCAGCCACCCGGAGCGGGCCATGTTGGCGGCCATCATCCACTCCCGCTATGGCCGTCAAGCCGACGATCCGGCGCTGGCGCTGCTCAGCCCCCAGCAGCGGCGCTGCGCCCATATTCTGGGACTGGCCCTGAGCGTGGGTTATCGCTTCTCCGGCAGCGTGCCGGAGATCTTGGATCAGGCCCACCTCGAGATCGAGACCGACGTGGTGCGCATGGTGGTGGACGACACCAAGCGCATCCCCGACAGCGAGGCCGTGCGCACCCGCCTGCAGCAGCTGGCCAAGGCCATGGGCATCGGCCAGAGCGAGATCGTCTACGACACGGTTAAGTGAGCCCTGGGCATCGCAGCCCATTTGGATAATGGGAAACTCGCCGAAGCAAGGCGGCAGCGATGCCCAGGGGCGCTGCAAGTGCGACCGCGGGGAGCGGCTCCCGGGCCGCAAAGCACGCTCTAGCTCACTTCGCGGGCGCCGGCTGGACCGCGATTGCAAGCGCCTCGGTGTAGGTGATCTCGACCATGTCGCCGACCGCCACGCCCTCGAGGCGCTTGGGCTCGCGTACCCGGATCGCGACCACCTCGCCGTCGGCCTTCTTCAGGGTTACCGACGGCGTCGCCTTGTCGATCGCGACGATCGTGGCCACCACCTGAACGACGTTGGCCGCGACGCCGCCTGGCTTCTGGCCGAGCTCGGCACGCGCGGCGCCCGTGCTTGCCGCCGCACCGGCCTCGAGCGAGCCGGGCTTGTGCACGGAATAGGCGAGCGACTCGTAGTAGGTCGTGACGACCTGATCGCCGACCTCCACCTGCGGGAGGTTCCGTACCTCCTCGCCGGCCTTGATCGTGAACACCTCGCCGTCCTCACCCCTGAGCGTGACCAGGCGCGTTTCCAGGTCGATCTTCTCGACTGTCGCCGTGGTCGTGACCTTGTTCTCCTCGACTACGCCGCCCATCGGCGCCGGGGTGGCTTGGTCCTGATCCTCGGACATGGCGCAGGCGGCGAGCGAAACGACGCACGACGCGGCCAACAGCACACCAGCGACACGATTCATTTGACCCCCTTATTTGGACTCGAAAACGGCGAGCAGTGTGGCACGAATCGCGACCGGCAACGCAGCCATTTTAGCGACGACAAGAGCCGTTCCGGTGGTCTGCGGTGACGGTCAGCATGCCTCCCGTGGCGGCCCGCATTCTCGTGCCGATCCAGGCGGCGTGCAATGGTCGGCACCGGACCGGGGTGGCGTCGGGTTAGGCTATCGCGGGCTCTGACAATTCACTCCTCATGAGTAGTGGGTTCGTGATGAAGACTCGTGAGTGACCGTGCGGGCAACTTGCGGCAGCGGCCGGATTACTTCACCCATACATCACAGCTGGGCGCTTCCGGCAAAGCTCGCGGGCTCGAGCTCAGCTCCACCACCGGCAGGTGCCAGCGCTCCACCTGCAGGCGCTCCCGGTAGACGGACTTTTCCTGTTCCCGATCGCGGCGTACCAGGCAAAGCAGGCGGGCGCCGTGAATGGTGGCGAGCCGTTCCCTAGGCCAACGCTCGCAGCCGGCCTTGGAAAGCTTGGCCAGCATTTGTCCCCGGCCATCGACGATGCGCACCTCCGGGCCCAAGGCCACCAGGCTCAGCGGATCCCCTGGGCGTGCTTCCGCCAGAGCCGCATGGATGGGGTCGCTGGCAGCCTGCTGGCCGGCGTAGCTGACGAACAGGCTATCCGGCGCCAGCAATTCGAAACGCCGGCCGAGGACCTGCGCCGGCACATCCGCCTGGGCACAGTTCTCCCGGTCTCGCCGGAAATCACCCTGCAGCCCGTCGAGAAAGGGATGCGGCCGGTCGCCACGCTGCAGCAGGACGAGGTTGCTGCGGGCACGGGTCATGGCCACGTAGTACAGGCGGCGCTCGGCCTCGTCGTCACCCACGGCCTGGGAGCGCCAGTCCCCGAGTACCAGCACGTGGTCGAGCTCGAGGCCCTTGGCGGCGTGGGCGGTGGCGACCAGCACTCCCTCGCTGGCGGTGGCGCCGCGGCGGTACTCGCTGAGCCACTCTGCCAGCGCCTCCAGCACCAGGGGTGCCGGTACCGGGCCATCGGCCGCGGCTGCCAGGTCTTCCAGCACCCGGCGGAGACCGGCAGTCCAAGGCAGCGCCTCGGGCAAGCCGTCGATCAGCGAGCGGGGATCGATGGCGGCGAAGCCGCGGCCGCGGAGCTGGTCGAACAGCTCGGCGATCTCGCGCACTCGAAACGGGCTCGGCAGCCCCTCGCGCTCGACCGCCCAACGGACGGGAATGGACAGATGCTCCAAGGCTGCCCGCACCGGCATCAGCTCCGCACGGGTGCGGGCAAGAATGGCGAAGCCGCTCCAACAAGGTGTCCCCTGCAGAGCGGCCAGGCGCTGGATCTCGGCAGCGACGACGAGCGCTTGCGATTCGGCCCCGGAGACCCGCAACACCTGGACCTGCCCAGCTGCTACCGGGTCGCGAGATTCCCAGTCGCCGCCGCGGGGTGCCTCGCGGCGCCGGCGGTCGACGCGAATCGGCCTCTCCGGTTTCATGCGCTGGCGATTGCGGGCAATCAGGCGGTTGGCCGCCTCGACGATGTGGCCGCTGGAGCGGTAGTTCTCGACCAGGGTGTGGGTCTCCGCTCCGTAGTCCAGCTCGAAACGGCGAATGAACTCGACGCTCGCGCCGCGGAAGGCGTAGATGTTCTGATCGTCGTCACCCACCGCCAGGATGGCGAGCCTGCGATCGGGATCGTCCAGGGTGCGGCCGGCGATGGCCGACACCAGCTGGTACTGTTCTTCGTCGATGTCCTGGTACTCGTCCACCAGGATGAAGCGGTAGCCCGCCAGCAGCCGCTCGCGTAGCTCATCGGTCTCCACGCCGACCAGCTCGCGCTTGCCCCTGAGGAGCTCGGTAGCCTCCCGGAGCAGCGCACTGAAGTCGCTGTCGGCGACCCGGCGACCATCCAAGGCGTGGCCAGAGAGCCGCAAAGCCAGCCCGTGAAAGGTCTGCACGGTCACGCCGCGGGCCTCGCTGCCGACCAGGGCGAACAGCCGCCGCCGCAGCTCCAACACGGCGTTGCGGTTGTAGCAGAGCACTAGGATCGACTGCGGCGGCGCCCGATGCACCCGCAAGAGGTAGGCGACTCGGTGCACGACCACTCGGGTCTTGCCGGAGCCCGGGCCGGCCAGCACCAGGAGATTTCGCTCCTCGGGCGCGGCGACGATGGCCTGCTGCACGGGGTTGGCCAGAGCTTCGACGATCTCCCGGAAGGATTCCGGCGAGGTGCGCTGGCGCAGCGCCTCTTCGCGGCCGGCGAAAAAGCGCTGCAGCAGGCTGCGTCGGTCCAGTGTGAAGTAAGCGCTGACCAGCTCCAGCGCCTGGGTGATGCGGGTGAGCGCCAGGCGGGCATACTCGTCCATGACGTGTACCTGGAAGACGCGCTCGCGATAGTGCTCGGCCAGCGGCGCGTAATCGCCGCTACCGTAGCGTCGGCCCTTGGCCTCCGGCAGCACTTGGATGGTCATCGCTGGGCGAAAGACGGCCAAGCCCTTCTGCAGGGCGATGACCCGCTGCTCGTGGAGAAACAGCAGGGCCCGCTCCAAGGCCGCCAGCGGGTGCTTGACCTGGGCGCTCAGCAGGGCGTCGCCGGCCAGCGCGGCGCGCAGGTCGTCCAAAGAGAAAGCCACCAGCGCCTCGGCCCTGGCGCCCTCCGGGGCTCGTGCCAGCAGCAGGCGCAGCACCACGTCGGCAATGGCGCGGCGACGCTCGGCGGTCTCCGCCAATGCCCGCCAATCCCGTTGCAGCCGCAGCCGGATCAGATCCTTGCCCACTTGGCGCAGCAACAGGCTGGCGCGCTCACCGGCGAGCCCCAGGCCGTCGCGGGAGAGACTCTTCAAGAGCTTGCGCAGCAGCTCGGGATCGGAGGCTTGACCGGCATCCACCAGGCGCTGATTGAGCGGGCGCAGCGCCAGCTCCTGCCAGTGCTCGTCCCCCGCCTCGGCGTCGGGTGCCGACTCGCGCAGCAGGTCGATCAGCGCCTTCTCGACCTGACAGACCAGGACGAAGCGCTTGTCCGCGCTGATCGCGCCGCCAACGCCGCGGGGGCGAAGGTAGGCGGTGAGCTGCATGCCCACACCCAGCAGGCCGGCGCGCTGCATGTCGTCCAGCAGGCGCAGTACCTTGATCTGCGGCTCTCCCGGCGCCGCTTTCAGGGCCGGCAGCTGCTCCAGCTCGTCCGAGCTCAGGCCCTGGTCGAGATCGGCTTGCAGCAGCGCCTGCAGCACCGCCCGCCAGCGCGCCTTGCTGTTCGCGGACAGCGCGAGGCGCGCCATTCGCACCTCCGCCTCATCCATGGAAGCGACCATGGGCTTGCCCTGAAACACCCGAGTGTGGTTCTCGTTGCGCTCCACGAAGCCCGCCCGTTCCAACCAGGCCACAGCGGTCTTGACTCGGGTATCGGCGTTGCGGTCATCGGACTTGAAGTCGAGCATCAGGTCCTCGTCCCGCAGCAGCTCACCGCTGGTCACCACCACCGGCTCCTCGGCTCCACGCCGGCGTTGCAGGCGGCGTAAGGCGCGCAGAATGCCGGCGATATCGCGGCGGGAAAGCTCGGTGAGCGCCTCCATGCGGAACTGGCGCTCGATGTCCTCGCGGGCGTAGAGCAGCACGCACTCGGCGGGCTCGCGGTCGCGGCCGGCGCGCCCGGCCTCCTGCAGATAGTTCTCCAGGGAGCCAGGGGCGTCGCCGTGCACCACCAGGCGCACGTCCTCTTTGTCGATCCCCATGCCGAAGGCGTTGGTGGCACAGATCACCTGGCAGTCGCCGCCGAGAAAGTCATCCTGGGTCGCGCGCTTTTCGAGGGGGCTCAGGCCCGCATGGAAGGCCGCCACGCTCCAGCCCCGAGTGCGCAGGTACTCGGCCGCGTCCTCGCTGCCCTGGCGGGTGGCGCAATAAACGATGGCGGCCCCCGAGCACTCCTGCAGCCGCTCGTGCAGCAAGGCGTCGATGCGGCCGTACTTCTCCGCCCGGGTCACCGACTGCACCTCGAAGCGCAGGTTGTCGCGCTCGACGCCCGCCGCGAACAGGGTGAGCGTGAGGCCGAGCTCCACCAGGAAATGGCGGCGGATCTCGGCGACCACCTCCGGCTTGGCGGTGGCGGTATAAGCACACACGGGGGCTGGCGGCAGCGCCTCCGCGCGGGTGAATTCGCGGATGAAGCGGGCGCAGTAGAGGTAGTCGGGGCGGAAATCGTGGCCCCATTTGGAGAGACAGTGGGCCTCGTCGAAGACCCAGGCGCCGACCTCCCGGGAGGCTAGGACCTCCCGGAATGAGCGGTTGCGGAACTGCTCCGGGGAAACGTACAAGAGGGCGATGTCGCCGAGCCGCACCCGCTCCAGCAGCTCGCCGCGCTCGGGCGCCGTCAGCAGGCCGTAGAGGGCGCCGGCCAGCTCGCCGCCGACGCGGCGGTTGAGACCGTCCACCTGGTCTTTCATCAGGGCTTGTAGCGGGGAGATCACTACGGTCAAGGTGGCTCGGCGCTGATAGCGAGCCAGCGCCGGGACTTGAAAGCAGAGCGACTTACCGCCACCGGTGGGCAAGATGCCGAGCAGCGGCCGCTCCGCCAGACCCTCCTGCACGATGGCCCGCTGCAGGCTAGCGCCATCGGCAGCCGCCGGTGTGGGACGGTAGCTGGCGAAGCCAAGCCAGCGCCGCAGCTGGGCCTCCGGGTCGTGGCTATCGCGGCAGTAGCTGCAGCCCAGATCGCCGCAGCTCCTCCCTCGCAGCTGATGCAGCAACGGAACGATTTCGGGAAAACGCTTGCGCACCCAGGGCGGCAGCACCGAATTGCCGCCCGCCACCAGCACCCAGGTCAGAGCATAGGCGAGGACCGGACGCAGCCGCGGCGCCTCGAGCAGCGGCGCCACCGCTGGGCGCCACTGGCTGCGGCAAGCCCGCTTCGCGAGCAACGCCTGCAGCGCCGCCCAGGGCTCGGCCAGCGAGCGGGCGCCCAGAGCCTCCCACACCGCCAGAAAGCCGTCCGCCGGCGCCCCGTCGCGGCCGAGCTCGGCCCCGTGGAAGGCGAAGCGCAGCAGGTCCAGCCAGCCCGGCGTGGCCGCGGCCCGCGCCGCCAATGCCTGGTACTGCTCCGCGAATACCCGAGCCGCCAGGCGGGCGTCCGCCAGCGGATCGTTCACCGCCTCGCGCACCAGCTTGTAGTCCTTTACCAGCCGGTGGTAGGGATTCTCCGGATAGGCCAGTGGCGACAGGAACAGGGTGTCGATCACCGGTAGGCGCAAGAGCCCGAGCTGCGGCCTCAGGCCGCGCAGGATGGGCAGGTCGTGGTCGAGCAGGTTGTGACCGAGCACGAAGCGGGCGCCACGGGCGAGCTGATCGAGCTCGGCCAGCGCCCGCGGCAGCTGGCGCCCGCCGGAGCACTGCAAGGCCTGCTCGGCACGCACCGCCCCGAGCTTCAGCAGCCGACCGTCGACGGTGGTCTCCAAGTCGAGCAGTAGGGCGTCGGCGAGCAGTGCCTCCGACCCCCTGGGTGGCGCCAGTACCGACACCACGGGCAGAGGCTCGACAGCCGCCGGCAGTTCAGAGCTATCCTGTGCAGTGCTCACCGAGTCCGACTTCTCACGCCCTTATCGCCTGCAATTATGCAACAGGCTGATGCAAATGGGGATTCCGCTATTGTGCTGGGGCCGACCCGTGGAGCTGGCCCGGGCCCGCCACGGGGTGCAGTTGCCGGCGCGTGCGGTCAGATACATTCACCGGCTGGTCACGGCGAAACGGGGCATTGCGAGGCTCGCCTACATCATGGCCACCTCTCGACAGGCCCGAAGAAGCGGCCCCAGTGCAACGCGAAGATGCTGCTCATCAGCTTGCTCCCCGTCGACTGGTCGACGCAGGAGCGCGTCCCGCCGAGACGGGCTTTCGCGGCGCCGAATCGCGGCCGGAGGCGCTCCTGCGACGAACGCGAGGCCGATCGAAGCCCGAATGTCAGCGGCGCGACAGCGCGCCGCTGACCGGTGGGGCCGAGGCTCCCACGCGGGTTGCCCACGCACATGTACCGACGACCTTGTCTATAGTCTTAAGATGGCAGTGACGCGGCTCATGGAGGAGCGAATGGCGCTGGCAGGAAGGTAACGGAGCGGGCGGAGAGGGCCAAATGGCTATTGCTATTGCACTGATCGTGCTGTTGCTGGGGTCGGTGCTGTTTCACTTCCTGAGTCCCTGGAACCTGACCCCGTTGGCATCCAACTGGGGCTCCATGGACGGCACCATCAACATCACGTTCTGGGTAACGGGCCTGGTGTTCGCGGCGGTCAATTTGTTCATGGCCTATGCGATCATTCGTTATCGCTACAACAAGAATAGAAGAGCGCGCTACGAGCCGGAGAACAAGAAGCTGGAGGTCTGGCTCACGGGCCTGACCACGGTGGGTATCGCCACCCTGCTCGCGCCCGGACTGTTCGTGTGGGCCATGTTCGTCACCGTTCCGGAAGATGCCCACGAAGTCGAGGTGCTGGGACAGCAGTGGCACTGGAGCTTCCGCTTTCCCGGGGAGGACCGGAAGCTGGGCGCCGTCCATGCCCGGCTCATCAGCGACGAGAATCCGTTTGGGATGAGCCCCGACGATCCCAATGGCCGGGACGACGTTCTAATTCAGAGCCCCCGGGTCCTGCTGCCCGTCGACCGACCGGTCAAGACCTTGCTCCGATCCAAGGACGTCATCCACAACTTCCAGGTGGCCCAATTCCGGGCAAAGATGGATCTAGTCCCGGGGCAGGTTTCCTATATCTGGCTCACCCCGACCCGCACCGGCAAGTTCGAGATTCTCTGTGCCGAGCTTTGCGGCATCGCCCATTTCGCCATGCGCGGCATGGTGGAGGTGGTTGAGCAGGCGGAATTCGATGACTGGCTCGCAAGACAGCCGACCTACGGCGAAGTCGTGGCACGTGCGCCCGCCGACCCCGACGCCGGCGCGGCGCTCTATGCGAGCTGCGCCGCCTGCCATGGCCCCGAGGGTCAGGGCAATCAGGCCCTGAGCGCACCGAAGATCGCCGGCCTGGAGCCCTGGTACCTGCAGCGGCAACTGCAGAACTTCAAAAGCGGAGCTCGCGGCGCCCATCCCGAGGACACTCACGGTCAGCAGATGAAGCCCTTTGCGAGCATGCTGGCTGATCGGGCTGCCATGGCCGATGTTGCCGCCTACACCCAGACCCTCCCCGACCGGCCCGCCGCGCGGACCGTCGCCGGAGATCCGGCGCGCGGGGCGAGAATCTACCGAACTTGCGGCGCCTGCCACGGCGCCCAAGGACAGGGCATCCAGGCGCTCAACGCGCCGCGCCTGACGGGCATGAGCGACTGGTACCAGGTCCGGCAGCTCCAGAACTTCAAGCAAGGCATACGAGGCCGTCATCCGGAAGACCTGTACGGAACGCAGATGGCGGAAATGGCGATGATTCTGATCAACGAGGAAGCCGTCAGGAGCGTGGTCGCCCATATCCACGGGCTCTCCAGCGCCTCCCAGGCAAGCACCGAGTCACAGCTGGCGGGGAGGACTCACTGATGGCTACACGCGGACACGACGCCGTATCGTACGCGCCTCCGGCCGAAGTCGAGGAGATGGAGCTGGTCCATCCGAAGACTTTTATCGGCAAGTACATCTGGAGCCAGGACGCGAAGGTCATCGCAATCCAGTATGCGATTACCGCCACCGCCATCGGCCTGGTGGCCCTGGGCTTGTCGATCGTGATGCGGCTGCAGCTCGGCTTCCCGAACACCTTCTCCCTGATCGACCCGACTAGCTACCTGCAGGCCGTGACCATGCACGGCATGATCATGGTGATCTATCTGCTGACCGCCCTCTTTCTCGGCGGCTTCGGCAACTATCTCATCCCGCTCATGTGTGGTGCACGGGACATGGCTTTCCCCTACATCAACATGTTGAGCTACTGGTTCTACCTGTTTTCCGTGCTGCTGCTGGTAGCCGGGTTCTTCGTCCCCGGCGGTCCTTCAGGAGCCGGCTGGACCCTCTACCCGCCCCAGGCGATCAGTCCAGGCACGCCCGGCGCCGATGGCGGAATCATCCTCATGCTCGTCTCCCTGGCGTTTTTCATCATCGGTTTCACCATGGGCGGCCTCAACTATGTGGTCACGGTGCTGCAGGCACGCACCCGTGGGATGACGCTGATGCGCCTGCCGCTGACGGTGTGGGGAATCTTCATGGCCACGGTGCTGGCGTTGTTGGCCTTCCCGGCCCTGCTGGTTGCGGCGCTGATGATGCTCTGCGATCGCCTGCTCGGCACCAGCTTCTTCATGCCGGCGATGCTGGCCGCGGGCGTGGGATCGCAGCACGAGGGCGGCAGTCCGCTGCTGTTTCAGCATCTGTTCTGGTTTTTCGGCCATCCCGAGGTCTACATCGTGGCCCTGCCTGCCTTCGGCATCGTCTCCGATCTGCTGGCCACTCACGCTCGCCGGAACATCTTCGGCTACCGCATGATGGTGTGGGCCATCATCGCGATCGGCGCTCTGAGCTTCGTGGTTTGGGCCCATCACATGTATGTCAGCGGCATGAACCCGTATTTTGGCTTTCTGTTCGCCACCACCACGCTGATCATTGCGGTGCCCACGGCCATCAAGGTCTATAACTGGGTGCTGACCCTGTGGCACGGCAATATCCGATTGACCGTGCCGATGCTCTTCGCGATCGCCTTCATCTTCACCTTCGTCAATGGCGGTCTGAGCGGGCTGTTTCTCGGCAACGTCACGGTGGACGTGCCTCTATCGGACACCTATTTCGTCGTCGGCCATTTTCACATGGTCATGGCCGTGGCCCCGATCCTGGTGATCTTCGGCGCCATCTACCACTGGTATCCGAAAATAACCGGGCGAATGCTGAACGACACGCTCGGCAAGATCCATTTCTGGGTAACCTTCCTGGGTACCTACGCCATCTACTATCCCATGCACTATCTGGGCTTGGAGGGAGTGCCCCGGCGCTACTTCGCCTACGGCGAAACGGCCTTCATCTCCGATTCGGTCCAGACCGTGAACGCCGGGATTACCATCGCCGCAATCATTGTGGCCCTGGCCCAGCTGCTGTTCCTCTTCAATCTGGTCTCGAGCTATTTCCTGGGCAGGGAGTCAGGGCCCAATCCTTGGGAAGCGACTACCCTGGAATGGCAGACGCCGCACACGCCGCCACGGCATGGCAACTTCGGTGCCGAGCTGCCGGTGGTGTATCGCTGGGCCTACGACTACAGCGTGCCGGGTGCGAAGCACGACTTCATTCCGCAGAACGTGCCACCGGAGGAGGTGGAAACCCTGGATCGGGATGACCGGGAAGTGCGCACGTGACGGTGACCCTGGTTGTTCTGGCCCTGTTAATGGCCGGGTTCGTGTTTTGGCTGGTCAGTCAATCGATCAACGTCAGGCCCTGGGTCGCCCAGCCGGCCAGCACTAGCCAGCCGCGCCAGCTGCCGGAAGCGGCCACGGCGCCGCGGGTGGGCCTAGCGGTCTTCCTGGCCGTGGTCTCGTCTTTGTTTGCCTTGACCATCAGCGCTTACCTAATGCGCATGGAGCATGGCGCCGATTGGCGAGCCCTACCCGCGCCGGGCCTGCTGTGGATCAATACCGCCGTCTTGCTGCTGGGCAGCATTGCCCTGCAATGGGCCTGGCACGCCGCCAAGCGCGATAGGCCCAACGCCCTCAGGCTGGGTCTACTGGTAGGGGGCGGGTGCACCATCGCCTTCATCGGCGGCCAAACTCTAGTGTGGCAGCAGCTGAGCGCGGCAGGCCACTACATGACCGCCAATCCAGCCAATGCCTTCTTCTTCCTGCTGACCGCACTGCATGGGTTGCATCTGCTGGGCGGCCTGGTCGCCTGGGCCAGGACCACGCTACGGCTTTGGCGCGGCGCAGCGCCGGCGCAGGTTCGCGGCAATGTGGAGCTATGCGCCATTTACTGGCATTTTCTGCTGATCATCTGGGTCATTCTGTTTGCTCTGGTCTTGTCCACCTAGATAGAGGACGAAGCAGTGGCTGATACTGCTCCCCCCGGACCGGCCATGGCGCCGGGAATCAAAGGCCTGGTCTCGGACTGGTCCTCGGACCAGCGGGCGTTCAAGAACGTCCCCTGGGGCAAGGCGATGATGTGGATCTTCCTCCTGAGCGACACCTTCATCTTCGCCTGCTTCCTAGTCGGCTATATGACCGTGCGCATTTCCACTACGGACACCTGGCCGGACGCCAGCGAAGTGTTCGCCCTCAACGTTGCGGGAGAGTCGGTCCCGTTGCTCCTGATCGCGATCATGACCTTCATCCTGATCAGCAGCAGCGGCACCATGGCCCTGGCAGTCAAGTTCGGTTACGAGAAGAATCGCAAGGCGACCGCCATCCTGCTGGTCCTGACCGCGCTGCTCGGCGCTTCCTTTGTCGGCATGCAGGCCTTCGAATGGTCCAAGCTGATCGGCGAAGGGGTGCGTCCCTGGGGCAATCCCTGGGGGGCGGCGCAGTTCGGGGCGTCTTTCTTTCTGATCACCGGTTTTCACGGGACCCACGTGAGCATCGGCGTCATCTTTCTGATCATCATGGCGACCAAGGTCATCCGTGGCGCCCTGGACGATCAGAGGCCCGGCTTTCTGACCGGGCGCAAGGGGCGCTACGAGATGGTGGAGACCTTGGGCTTGTACTGGCACTTCGTCGACTTGGTCTGGGTATTCATCTTCGCGTTCTTCTATCTGTGGTAGGGGAGAATCATGGCTCACGAGCAAAGCCAGCAGCATCCTATCGCCATCTACCTGTGGATCTGGGGACTGTTGTTCGTACTGAGCGTGTTCTCCTACCTGGTGGACTATCTGGGCTTCGAGGGCCACCTGAAATGGTCCCTGATCACCCTGTTCATGTTGTTGAAGGCCGGATTGATCGTCTCGGTTTTCATGCACATGGCCTGGGAGCGGATGGCCATCATGTGCGCCATCCTGGTCCCGCCGGGTGTGCTGCTGGTCCTGATGGGCTTGATGGCACTGGAGGCCAACCATACGCTCGTGACCCGGCTGGCATTTTTCTTCAACTGATGGGCCGAGTCGGCAGCGCCACGCTGGTCCGACAGCCTGACTCCGCGGGCGTCAGGCCCCCAGCCTGGTCTGGCGCAGCAGCCCCGCGTAGATCTCGTCGTCACCGATGACTCCCACCAGCCGGCCCTCGCGCAGCATCACCACGGGGCTGCCGGTGGCATGCCGGATCTCCAGGGCCTGGCGCATGCTGATGTCGGGAGAGGCGGTCACCAGGGTCTCGATGCCCACGCTCTCCAGATCCAGCTCCTGCGTGTAGGCCACCAGGCGCCCGGGCGCGCCGGCCACGGTGACGCTGGCAGGGGCGCCGGCCGTGTCGAGCGTCATCCGATGATGCCCCGCCCAATCGAGCCGCAGCCAGTCCCCGTCGCAGACGATGCGCTCCACCGGGGTCATCAGCGACTCGCCCCGCAGCACGTTCAGCGGGTTCATGTGGGCAACGAAGTTGGCGACGTAGGCACTGGCGGGGGCCAGCACGATCTCCTCGGGG
>Ga0302046_10004213_pt1 | contig 12813 bp, 12 predicted proteins | sample RVTome_11_FD_200261 | JGI IMG/M metagenome (GOLD analysis project Ga0302046, IMG submission 200261) | Soil microbial communities from uranium-contaminated site in the Upper Colorado River Basin, Wyoming, United States - RVT147D111 (version 2) ...
GTATCCAGGAATCAGGCGCTGCCGAGATCGACCAGAGCAGGGCCGCAATTGGGATCGTTACTGCGGGGCGACGTGAGGGCCTGCAGGAATACCTGCAGCAGATGGATCAAATACTTCCTGCCGATGTGCCAATTATTTGCCAGGGCGCCGATGCGACATTATCCGAGTTGGAAAACTGGTTGGAAAAGCCAGAAAGATTTGCCAGTTTCGATGGACTGATGCTCCCCTTCGGAAATCTGGTTACGCTGATCCCGAGCAAAAATTTGAGGGAGGAATGTAGAGTTAGCATCAGGTCTTTCTTCAATGATCTTGGATATGCGACCGCCTGGGTAGGCGAAAGTCCTGGTCTGGTTTTGCCGCGGATCATTTGTGCCTTGACAAATGAGGCCGCCTTTGCGGTTGGCGAAGGCGTCGCCTCAGCGGATATGATCGACACAGCGATGAAACTGGGCACAAATTATCCTTTCGGTCCGATCGAATGGGGGAAACAAATCGGTTTTGGACGGGTGGCCGGCGTGCTAGAGCATTTGCACGCGGAATATGGTGAAGAAAGATACCGGGTTGCTCCCCTGTTGAGGCGATGGGCGCGGTCCGAACTAATAAATCCTTGACAAGGGAGAACATTCGTTCGATAATGTATGCACCCTCGTCTTGATTTCGTTGCGTAAATGAATAAGCCCGGATTGAACCAGGCGATATTCCTCATAGTTTATTTAAAGAATAATCCGTTCTACTTAACTTAAAAGGAGAGCCAATTATGTCCCCGGATCACGTGTTAACATTTACCGAGCAGGTTAATGCGCCTGCAAAACAAGTTTATCGCGCTTTTACAAACTCGACCGCCTTGCGTGAATGGCTGTGCGACGAAGCCAGCGCGGTTGCCAGAGCAGGCGGTCGCATCTATCTATGGTGGAATGACGGATATTATTCGAGCGGCGAATACCAGATCCTCGAACCCGAAGAAGAGATCCGCTTCACATGGCGCGCTAAAGATGACCCGGCGGCGAGCCTGGTGAAGGTGAGGCTCTCCAAACGGGATGAAGGCACCTTGATCGAGTTAGAACACAGCGCTCTGGAGAGCGGCGACGAACGGCAGGAGACGATCGCGGAAATGCAAAAAGCCTGGGAATCCAGTCTTAAAAACCTGGTTTCTGTGTTGGAGACCGGTGAGGATTTGCGGTTTGTCAACCGCCCCATGCTGGGTATCACGCTCGACGACTTTAACGACGAGGTCGCCGAAAAACTTGGCGTGCCGGTCAAGGAGGGTATCCGCATCGATGGCGTCGTCGATGGCATGGGTGCGCAGGCTGCCGGTTTGCAGGCAGATGATGTCCTCGTTGGCCTGGCCGGCCAGGAGGTCTCCGACTGGCCAACGCTCACAAACGCACTGCAGCGTTTGCAGGCGGGCGACGAGATCGACGTAACCCTTTATCGCGGCTCCGAAAAGAGGACGGTCAAGATGACGCTGTCGCGCCGGCCGCTGCCCGAGATCCCCGAAACTCCAGCTGCGCTCGCTCAGGTGGTAGAAAAGAAATACGAGAGAATGGAGGCCGCCCTGGACGATTTCTTCGCCGAGGTCAGCGAAGAACAGGCTTCGCGTAAACCGGTACAGGATATTTGGAGCCCCAAAGAAACCCTGGCGCACCTGATCCATGGTGAGCGCGGCTGGCACACCTGGATGGCAGATCTGGTGGGCGGATTTGAGCCCTCCTACGACGACTGGGGCGGAAACCTTCAGGCGCGAATCGATGCGACAATTACAGCTTATCCAACGATCGCCGAACTCAGGGAAGAATTAAGGCGCAATTGCGCCGAAACGGTGGCATTTCTGGCCCGGCTTCCGGAAGAGTTTGTGGCTCGTAAGGGCAGCTACTGGCGCCTGGGACACAACATGGTGGAGCAGCCTTATCACTTCAATCAGCATTTAGATCAAATGCGCAGCGCGGTTGAATCTGCCCTGCAGCGCTGAACACCATCCATCAAGAATGGTCTAAGAAACGGGTCAATAAAAATCCGCCAGGGCGGTGCGCCGCCCTGGCGGATCTGGTTCCATGTCAGGAGAGTGTATAATTAAGATAACATTCATCTAAAAGTAGTTTAATGAACCTATAATCTTGATCCCTTATAATAAAAATACGGGGTAAAGAGGGAAACCAGCACAAATATCCGCTGAAGCGGAGGGAGGCAGCAACTTGAGTGAGCGGAGATACGTCGGAAGAGATGTGCGTGAATTCGATTTTGATGCAATCCTTTATGAAAAGTCCGATTACCGCGCTACGATCACCTTCAACCGGCCCGCTGTGCTGAATGCCGTGAATTATGACGTTTTGCAGGAATTGAATGCCGCTTTCAAAGACGCCAGTTGGGACGATCGGGTTGCCGTCATCGTGCTCACTGGCGCTGGCGAGCGCGCCTTCTGCACAGGGGCAGATTTGAAGGAACAGCAACAGTTCTTGAAAAGACCACGCGATTATTGGAAGTGGATGGGCGAGTTTATCGAATGCCACGAACGCCTGCGCAACATTGGCAAACCCACCATCGCTCGCCTGAACGGCATCGTGGTCGGCGGAGGCAACGAGTTCAACATGAGCTGCGACCTGGCTGTGGCCGCTGAAGATATCTACATCCGCCAGGTAGGAACCAGCCACGGAAGCGTTGCTCTGGCAGGCGCCACGCAGTTTCTCCCATTGATTGTGGGGGACCGGCGAGCCAGGGAAATCCTGTTGTTGAACGAAGAGATCCGAGCCCAAACAGCGCTCGAATGGGGGTTGGTGAACTGGGTCGTGCCGCGCGCCCAGCTGGACGACAAAGTCGATGAAATTGTTGAGAAATTGATCGCAAAATTCCCGGAAAAAACTCGCTACACCAAGCAACAGCTGAATTTCTGGCGCGATTTTAGCTGGCACCTGACCATCGGGCACGGGCGTGACTGGCTGGCAATCCATAACACCAGCCCAGAAACCTGGGAGGGAGTTCAATCCTTCGAGCAGAAACGCCAACCGAATTATGCAGAATTGAGACGACGCTGGGCGGAAGATGAAGCGCCAGAATGGATCCAAGGAGAAGCGCCCGACCAACCGGAAACCTGAAGGAGTAACAGTTATGGATCTAACGCTCCCTGCCGGAGTTAATCTCCAGGAAAGTACCCTGGGATTCCTGAAAAAACCGAAAAAAATGCTGATTAATGGCAAATGGCTGGATGCCATTAACGGCAAGACCTTCCCCACCTATAACCCTGCCACCGGAGAAGAGCTGGCTCAGGTTCCCCTGGCGGATGCAGAAGACGTGGACCGGGCCGTTAATGCCGCTCGAGCAGCTTTCGAACACGGTCCCTGGGGCAAGCTGAGCGCCGCCGAACGCAGTAAGCTGCTGTGGAAGGTGGCTGACCTGATCGACCAGCACGCCGACGAGTTAGCCGAGCTCGAGGTGCTCGATAATGGCAAGCCCTACCGGGTTGCCCGAAGAGGCGATATCCCTTCAGCAAGCGAACACTTCCGCTATTACGCCGGGTGGACGACGAAAATCGAAGGGACGACCATTCCAGTTTCAATTCCAAATCAATTTGTTTACACGCTACGCGAGCCGATGGGCGTGGTCGGATTGATTATTCCCTGGAATTTCCCGCTCTTGATGTGCGCCTGGAAGCTGGCGCCAGCACTGGCATGCGGGAACGTCGCCATCTTGAAGCCCGCTGAGGAAACGCCGTTGAGCGCGCTGCGCCTGGGCGAAATCATGCTCGAAGCGGGATTTCCAGAGGGCGTCGTCAATATCGTTACGGGTCCCGGCGTGCCCACAGGTTCGGCTATTACTGCCAACATGGGTATCGATAAAGTGGCTTTCACCGGTTCCACCGAGGTCGGCCGCAAGGTGATGCAAGCCGCCGCAACCAGCAATCTGAAGCGCGTGAGCCTGGAGCTGGGCGGAAAGTCCCCCCTGGTGATTTTTGCCGATGCCGATGTGGCGCAGGCAGTTAAAGGGGCAACCTGGGCCGGTTTCAGCACAGCCGGGCAAGAATGCGTGGCCGGCTCTCGATTGTTTATCGAACGCCGTGTTTATGATGAGGTTCTGCAAGGCCTGTCCGAACAGGCCGGTCGTCTCAAGGTCGATCATGGCTTTGCTGAAAAAGTCCATGTCGGCCCGATCATCTCGCAGCAGCAGCTGAATCGTGTACTGAGTTATATTCAAGTTGGAGAACAGGCGGGTGCAAAGGTGGTCGCGGGTGGTGAGAGGCTCGGTGAAGAACAAGCCGGCGGCTATTTCCTGAGACCAACCGTGTTTGCGCACGAGGACGACGACCTTCAAATCGTAAAGGAAGAGATTTTCGGACCGGTTGTGACGGCTACGCCGTTCGATTCCTGGGATGAACTGGTAAACCGGGCCAATACTACCAGTTATGGTCTGGCAGCCGGCATCTACACGAGCGATGTAAGCAAGGCCCATCGCTTTGCCCAGCAGGTTAAGGCCGGCACAGTCTGGATTAATGGGTATGGATTGTTTGACGCAGCCGCGCCGTTCGGTGGCTATAAACAGAGCGGGTTCGGCCGGGAGATGGGCAAGGACGCGATTGAGCTTTACACTCAGGTCAAGACTGTCTGGGTTGGTATTTGATAAATCTCGGCCCGGATTTGGATTGGGATTGGGACGCGGATGCACGCGGATAAACGCGGATTTAAGAATCTTGGCGTCCTTGGCATCGTGGCGGTTCAAATTGACCTTATTTCAGGAAAGCCGTTACGGAAGTTACGGAGGCACCCATGTATGGAACTACCGTTGATACGATAGGGGAGTCGAAGTCTGACAAGGATTTGCGGCAGGAGTTTGAAGCGCGCATCGAACGCGATGAGAAGATCGAACCGGGTGATTGGATGCCTGAAGAATACCGCCAGCAGCTGATCCGCATGATCTCGCAGCACGCTCACAGCGAAATCGTTGGGATGCTGCCGGAAGGCGGTTGGATCACGCGTGCCCCTAATTTGCGCCGCAAAATGATCCTGCTGGCAAAGGTCCAGGATGAGGCCGGGCATGGCGAATATCTATACCATGCCGCCGAGACCCTGGGCGCATCCCGCGAGGAGATGCTGCAAGCCTTGCTGGAGGGCGAAGCCAAATACTCAAATATTTTCAATTACCCCACGCTGACCTGGGCGGATATCGGGGTGATTGGCTACCTGGTCGATTTCGCAGCCATCTTGAACCAAACCATGCTGGCGCGCTCCTCATATGGACCTTATTCGAGAGCGATGGTCCGCATCTGCGCTGAAGAAAGCTTCCATATGAAGCAAGGTCAGGATATCGTCATTAAACTGGCGCAAGGAAACCCGCGCCAACGGGCCATCATCCAGGATGCCATCAACCGCTGGTGGTGGCCCACCTTGATGATGTTCGGCCCCCATGATAGCGATTCCCCTAATACGCCGATTTTGGTCCGGTGGGGCATCAAGACCAGGACGAATGACGAGCTCCGCCAGGATTTCGTGAACAAAATTGTCCCTGAACTCCACGCCCTGGGACTCACAATTCCAGATCCAGAGCTGAATTACGATGAAGAGAGCAGAAACTGGATCACTGGCGAAATCGACTGGGACGAGTTCTGGCGGGTGGTCAAGGGTCATGGTCCCTGCAACAAGGAGCGCATGGAGGCCAGAATCCAAGCGCATGAAGAGGGACGCTGGGTGCGGGAGGCGTTGGCGGCGTATGGGAAGAAGCAATAAGCCGGAAGCATGAAGCGATAAGCAGTGAGCAGGAAGCAATCAGGAGCATTGCGAGGTTCAATGAGAGCACATGGGCGCGAGGAATTTTAGACAGCTTAAGGTATGGGAGAAATCGCACCAATTAGCACTCGAGATATACAAGACAACTGGGAATTTCCCCAAGGAGGAAGTCTACGGAATGGTCAGCCAAATGCGCCGCTCTGCGGTTTCTATCCCGACAAATATAGCAGAAGGCTGCGGGCGAAGTGGCGACAAAGACTTTGCGAGATATCTTCAAATTGCTTTTGGATCAGCGAGCGAATTGGAATATCAAATTCTTCTGGCTCACGATCTGAAATTTATGGACGGCCAAGATTATGATCGGCTAACAGGTAACGTAATCGAAATCAAGCGAATGCTCTACTCTTTTATGAGGCGACTCAACGCGGACGACAATTCGCTGAAGGCAGAGGGCTGACGGCTTATGGCATCAAGTGATACCCAATGGCCCCGCTTCCAGGTCTTCCTGCAGGAGAAAGAGGGCGCGGCGCACCAGGACGTCGGTTCGGTGCATGCACCGGATCCAGAATTGGCATTGTTAAATGCCAGGGACGTCTTCGTCCGCCGGCCGGATTGTGTAAGCCTGTGGGTGGTGCCAGCTGACCAAATATTTGCCAGGACCGCCCAGGAGATCGCCGCGGGAGCGCTGCATGAAGCGAAAAAATCAGGAAAACCAGGATCGAATCCGGAAACATATTGCATTTTCTCAAAGAAAAAGTCTGCCGGAACGCAGACTTTCGTGGGTGAAGTGGAAGCCCGTGGTCCCGTGGAAGCGATGGAACAGGCCCTGGCAAAGTTCGCGGGAGCAAAACCACCATTTGCCTGGCTGGTTTTTTCCCAACGGTTAATCGTGAGCAGCACACCCGAAGACATCGAAAGCATGTTCGCTCCCGCATACGAGAAGCCCTTCCGCCTGGCAACAGACTTCCATACGTTGACTGAAATGCGCAAGATCATGGCGAAGCAGAAAGAGGAGGGCACATAACCAGGTTATGGTGATCGAAGTATTATGAACGCTGATCTCGAGAAGGCGTTAGAAAATTATCTTTTAGCCATGGGCGACGATGAGCTGATCCTCGGTCATCGCAATTCCGAGTGGTGCGGTCACGCGCCAATTCTCGAAGAGGATATTGCCTTCGCCAATATTGCCCTGGATGAAATTGGCCATGCTTCTGTGTGGTATTCCTTGCTCGCCGAATTGATAGGTGAAGATTCCCAGAGTTACCCCGACCGGCTGGTTTTCTTCCGGGAGGCCCGGGATTTTCGAAATGCGCAAGTAATGGAGCTGCCCAAGGGGGATTGGGCATTTAGCATGCTGCGCCAGTATTTATTTGATGTTTTTGAAAACAAGCAGCTGCTGGCTCTGTCAGGAAGCGCCCACCGGCCCCTGGCGGAAGCGGCTGCAAAAATCCGTACGGAGGAGGTCTATCACCTGCGCCATACCGCGGCCTGGGTCAGGCGGCTCGGATTGGGCACAGAGGAGAGCAACCAGCGCCTGCAGAGCGCGCTAAATGAACTCTGGCCTCTTACCTCCCAGCTCTTTGTTCATCTTCAGGATCAGGCAGTTCTGGTGAGTGGCGGGTATGTTCCCGGTGGCGAAAAATTGCGCCAGGAATGGGAAAACGCGGTGGTGCCCTTCCTGGAGGAATGTGGTTTAGGGGTCCCCGAGACCGGTGCGGACGGTGATGTGATTATCGGCAGGGATACGCACACTTTACACCTGAACGTGCTTTTGACGGAAATGCAGTCTGTGGCGAGGTTAGATGAGCAGGCAACCTGGTAATTTGCCTGGCAGAATTTCTCATTCAAGAATCCCCCCCAACCCCCCTTGATAAGGGGGGAGCAGACTCCCCGGCCGGAGCAGACTCCCCAGGCCGCCTTGATAAGGAAGGAGAAGACCGCCCGGGCCGCCTGGATAAGGGGGGCAGACCCTTCCATCGCTGCGGCGCTGAGGGCGCCGGAATGGCTGCCGAGGACGGTTGCAAGCGCGAGCTTTGCACCAAAATTTTAGTTAGAGAGCCTATTAAAAAGGACCAACGATGCCAGAATTAAAAACCGAACATATCTGGGAAATCCTGGATGAGGTTAAAGACCCGGAAATCCCGGTTGTGTCGGTCGTTGAAATGGGCCTGATCCGCACTGTCGGTATTGCCGGCGAAAAAGTCATCGTGACGATGATGCCAACCTTCGCCGGCTGCCCGGCGTTGCAAGTCATGCAGGAAGAGATTGAACAAAGGGTGAGAGAAGCCGGCGCCGAAGACGTTGAGGTAAAAATGGTCTACGCGCCTCCCTGGAGCTCAAACCGCATATTGCCGGAAGGCAGGCGGAAGCTTAAGGAATTCGGTCTGTCACCGCCGCCCCGCCACGACGGGGACCTCCACGCTGCGCTTTTGGAAGAGGTAAGCTGTCCATACTGTGACTCAAAGAAGACCACGCTAAAGAACAGTTTTGGCCCCACGCTGTGCCGGGCAATTTACTATTGTGAGAATTGCCGGCAACCTTTCGAACAATTCAAACCACTTTAGACAACTCCAAGGAGGGTATCATGAAACTGGTCGCCTTGTATAAACAACCTCAGGATCCAGAGGCCTTCGACGAAGCCTACTTTAGCACGCACCTCCCATTGATCCAGAAAGTGCCAGAACTCCAGAAAACCGTAATCACACGGTTCAGCCGCACAATCATGGGAGATGGGTATTACATGATGGCGGAGATGTACTTCCCGGATGCAGACAGGCTTAAGTCGGCTATGCGAAGCCCAGAAATGGCGGCGGCCGGTGAGAATCTGAACTCCTTCGCCGCAGGTCTCGTGACCTTGATGTTTGGCGAGGAGGAGGGGTAATGGAATATCGCAACCTGGGCCGGACCGGACTGAAAGTCTCCGAGCTGTGCATGGGGACAATGCAATTCGGATGGACCGCTGACGAAGACACTTCCCTGCAAATACTAACAAAAAGCTACGAAGCCGGTATTAATTTCTTCGATACCGCCGATGTCTATTCCCGTTGGGCTGAAGGCAACCCGGGGGGTGTAGCCGAATCGATTTTGGGAAAATGGTTGCGCACTCAGAAAATTCCCAGAGATCAGGTTGTCCTGGCTACAAAGGTGCGGGCGCGTGTCGGCGAAGGACCCAACGATGAGGGGCTTTCTCGCACGCACATTTTCAACGCCGTCGAAGGATCTCTGCAAAGGATGGGAACTGATTATATCGATCTGTACCAGGCGCATTCCGTCGACGCCAGTACACCCATTGACGAGACTCTGACCGCCTTTGACGATCTGATCCGCCAGGGCAAGGTTAGAACTATTGGCTGCTCCAATTATCCAGCCTGGCGCCTGATGCGCGCCTTGTGGACCTCAGACAAATTGGGTCTAGCCCGCTATGATTCCCTGCAGCCGCATTACAACCTAGTTAATCGCGCGGAATATGAACGAGAACTGGCCGAAGTATGCGCCACGTATGGTCTTGGCGTCATCCCCTATAGTCCTCTGGCAGGTGGATTTCTGACCGGAAAGTACCGAAAAGGGGACTCGCCAGACAGCGCCCGTTTGGGAGGCGTTCGGCGTTACTTCAACGATCGTAACGGGTCCTTATTGGAGAAGATGGAAAAACTGGGTAGAGAAAAAGGCAACTTTTCAATCTCACAGGTTGCCCTGGGCTGGTTGCTCACCAATCCTTACATTACCAGCCCAATCATCGGACCTCGAAACCTTGAGCAACTGGAGGATAATTTGGGAGCAGTGGGTCTGCGTTTGACCCAGGAAGAGGTGGAAATGCTGAACACAGCCAGCGCCTGGCGAGATGGTTAAGCCAGAAGCAATAAGAGTGACTTTCTCAACGGGCGTAACAGAGCGCCCGAAGACGACGCGGAGCGTCGAAGACTGCGTTCCCACGCGGAGCATGGGAACGAGGAGTAAGAGCGATTTCTTAAAGCGATTGACGGTGGTCGAATCATGACGATTAAGAGAGCAATCACAGGCGCGGCGTTCGCCCTGGTGATCAGTATCCCCTGGTTGGCGCTTTTATATGCCGGTCAACAGGTGGCCAATTTGCCTTTGATCCCCATTAGATTCTTTGAATGGATCACGCGCGTCTTGCCCGGCGGGCTGGTTACCTTTGGATTGGAGGCAATGATCCAGGCCTTGCACGCCTTGCGTTTGGGACCCACTTCTGTCCTCGGCAAGGCGCTCGAATTCGTCATGGCCTATTTCATGACGCTGATAATTCTCACGCTTTTGGGAGCGTTTTATGCCGTAACAATCGGCAATACTCGGCCTCGCTGGTACATAAAGGGGCTGGCAGCGGGTCTAATCCTTTGGCTCTTCATTTCACCCCTGGCAGCCTGGAGTGGTTGGAGCGGCACCACACCGCTCATCGGCGCCGGCTGGCTCTTGCTGCTGAGTTTGCTCTGGGGTCTGGCGTTATCCTGGGGCGTGGATACTTACCTGCAGACCCTGGAACATCCCGTTGATATGGGAAGACGGCGCTTAATCACCCGGTTAATTGCGGGTTCTTTCGCGCTCAGTGGCCTGGCCGTACTTTTGCCGCGCTGGCTGGCTGCTGATGAGGAGGAAGAAAGAGTTGCAGATGTGGGGACCGGCACGCCCAGCCCAACAGAACCCGCGCCGACCCCACCGCCGACAGGAGCCGGATTCACACCAGTAGAGGGAACACGACCCGAGATCACCCCGATCGAGGATTTTTACCGGGTGGACATCAATTTATTGCCACCCGGTCAGGAAGATTTCCAGCGGGAAACAGATTCATTTCTGCAGCGCCTGAGAGCGCAGGGCGAAACAGAAATTCAACCTGAATCCTACCTGCTCGTCATCGATGGTCTGGTAGAAAATCCATTAGCAATAGATCTTAACGCCATTAAGGCTTTTCCGATGGTGGAGCAGTATGCCACGTTGGCATGTATATCAAACCCGGTTGCGGGCGATCTGATCAGCACAACACTGTTTCAAGGAGCGCGTTTGAAGGACGTTCTGGACCGGGCCGGGTTAAGTCCGGAAACGGTCGATATCAAGTTCACTTGCGTCGACGGGTATACTGAATCATTGCCCCTCGAATCAGTCAATGACGCCCGGACTATCCTTTGCTATTCTATGGGCAACCAACCTCTGACACAAGAACATGGCGCCCCTCTCCGGCTTTACACGCCGGATCGTTTTGGCATGAAAAACCCGAAGTGGATCATAAAGATTGAGGCCGTCGATACGGATTATTTTGGTTATTGGGAACAGCGCGGCTGGAGCGAAGGGGCCTGGGTAAAAACAACATCGGTTATTGATACCATCCAGAAACGCGAATCGGGCAGAATCGAGGTTGGGGGCATCGCCTTCGCCGGCGCTCGTGGAATTCAGAAGGTTGAGCTCCGCGTGGACGAGGAGGAATGGGTCGAGGCGCAGCTGGACCGGCCGTTATCTCCACTAACCTGGGTTTTGTGGAAAGTGAATCTTGAGCTCTCCCCCGGAAGACACAAGCTAACCGTCCGTTCCGTCGATGGAAATGGAGAAGTGCAGACCGCCAGGCAGTCGGCTACGCTGCCGGATGGCGCCACCGGTCATCACAGCATGGATGTGGAAATTGGTTAGACGGTTTTACTACTATTGTCGCTCTTCTAAAGGTTGAAATCCTCTGCCGAGTATTTCCCGCACCGGAGAGACGATCACAAAAGCCTGGCTATCGACATCGCTAACTAAATGCTTCATCTTGCCAACTTCTGTTACGGTAAGTGCGCACATCAGAACATTGCGCGTTTCTCCGGTGTACATGCCTTTTCCTGTAATAGCAGTGACTCCTCGATTCATATCCTGAAGAATCCGGTCGGCGACCTCTTTCCCGCGATCGGTGATGATCAAGGCCATTAATTGTTCCCGGCGGGAGCTGGGACGGAACCAGGCTCCCATGCGATGGAGGGGTTTTCCGACATCCCCCCAAATACCTCTCCCCACTCCCTCGGCAAAAAAGCGCGGGAAGACTTCGCCTGAAGCCTCATGCAGCCCCACGGTCAACAGTCCAATAAAACCCAGGATCAGATTATAGAGTAGGCCCAAAGTTAAAACGCTCCAGCCAGGGATTCCCCCAATCTGCGCCCGTTCTAACATCATTGTGAATGAGGTCGCCGGGACTGGGTGGAGCCACATTTTAGCGAACCAGGCTATACCTAGAATAATGAATATCCAAAGATAATTTCTTCGGTACCGCCTGCCAAACGCTTCCCACATGGAGATCGGGAAATGAGGCTGCAATAAATTTTCTGCCAGGCTTTCCGCCCAATCTGCGGAAGGATGAAAAGGCGGCACCAACATCGCGGCGAAAAAATCCGTCTCCATCAATCGCACCCGAGAACTCCATAATTCGTAATAGCGGTAACGCCGCGCTTCAATAAAAAGGAAAAGCGTGATTAACAGGGTGCTCAGGATGATGACGCTGTGATGTCCGAGGGGTTCGCTGAAGGCAAAGGAAATTACCGCGCCGGTGATGACAACCGCCCAATTGGTGGTGGTATCCAATCTTTGGCGCCAGACATTAGTGCGGGAGATCTCTGCCCGAAAGAAGTGCACCATTGCGGTTGTAAAATCGCTGGCGCGCAATTGGTAACCCCGGTACGTCCACACAGGTTCAGAAGATCCCGGATTCCGCTGATTGGATCCGCTGACATCACCCTGGTCTTGTGAGTCGTCTTTATCCGCCATTATCACCTGCCTTATAGCTTTATTATTTGTTCTATATATTCTAACCTACAGCTTAATGTTTGTTTAAAAAAAGCACAGCCACACTCTTTCGTATGGCTATGCCGCTCCAGGTAAGATCTGGCTTAGGGTTATCTTTAGTTTTCTCCGATAACGACGCTTTTGTGTTCCTGCGCTTCTTTAGTTGCTGCATCAGGAATCAAGGGCAAAAAAACCGAAAACTCAGTTCCCTTACCGACCTGACTCTTGACCTCCACGCTTCCTTCGTGAATTTCAACAATTTCTTTTACAATCGCTAAACCCAAGCCCGTCCCGGCGATCTTGGACTGGCTAACTTGCCTGCCGCGGTAGAAGCGGTCGAACA
>Ga0302046_10004215_pt1 | contig 12813 bp, 15 predicted proteins | sample RVTome_11_FD_200261 | JGI IMG/M metagenome (GOLD analysis project Ga0302046, IMG submission 200261) | Soil microbial communities from uranium-contaminated site in the Upper Colorado River Basin, Wyoming, United States - RVT147D111 (version 2) ...
TCTACTTTTTCGTTGTCGGGCTCATGAGCATGGTCGCACATACCGGCTCATCCGCTACCGATGAACCCTCGCCGGAAGACAAGCTGCGACTGGCGATGATGCAGCCGGTCGTCGCCCTGATGAGCGGAGTCGCTTGTCTCGTCCTCGGCCGATGGTCGTTCCGAGCCGGGCTGCGCGGCATGGGGTTCGGTCGACGAGCGGTTTGGCGCGATCTCGGATTCGCTCTGTTCGCCTACATCGCCGCTGCACCGCTGCTTCGAGGATTGTATTATGTTTCAGTCCTGGTGATCGAAGCCGCTCGGCCCGAATTCACCCCGCCCGATCATCAAACCCTCGACCTGCTGCGACAGCCGGAAACGACCGTGGCGATCAAGGCGTGGTTGATCGTCGGGGCGGCAGTCATCGCGCCGTTCAGCGAGGAGGTCTTCTTCCGCGGCATTCTGCAAACCGTAATCAGAGGCATCCTCGGTTCACGGTGGGCGGCGATCGGATGCACCGGGCTGATCTTCGGCCTGATACACATGTCCCAGCCGCAAGCCGTGCTGCCCCTGGCGATGTTCGGATGCGTGCTGGGGTACGCCTACGAACGTACGGGATCGCTACTGTGCCCGATTTTGCTCCACGCCTTGTTCAACACGGTCAGCCTGGCCGTCTCCCTGTTCCTGGACCCGATTTCCTAGATCGGCGTGAACGTTCGCGACCGCGCAGGTATAACGATGAGGTAAAGGGTCACCCACGGCTTTGTCGCTCGGTGTTGCCCGGGTACAATCCATGAACCGCCACTGACGCGGCGGCAACCGCATATCCGAGGGGTACGCACGACAAACTTCAGCAGGGGAGTGCTGGGATGATCGTTCAAACGCAATTTTCGGTATTTCTGGTGAACAAGCCCGGCGTGCTCGCTCGCGTGCTCGATGAGCTGGCCGCGTCGCGCATCAACATCACGGCCCTGACCGTGGCCGACACCACCGAACATGGGGTGCTGCGCATCGTCTCCGACGATCCCGACGCGGTGCGCGAGTGCCTGAGCCGGCTCGACCTACCGACGGCCGAGACTAAGGTGATCGAAGCGCCGATTCCGAACCGGCCCGGTGCGGTGGCGAGCCTCTGCGACCGATTGGCCAGCGCGCGGATCAACATCAACTATGCCTACTGCACCGCCGGCACGCAGGGCAACAAGACCACCTGCATCCTCAAGGTGGCCGACCCCAAGAAGGCCGAGCGCGTCCTCGACGACAACCGGCCCCGTCGGAAAGAGCGCCGTACCACCAAACGCCGCCCGCGCTCCCCGGCGCGTTGAAACCGTCGACGGTACGCCGAGCGCGACCAACCTGCTACAATGCCCGCCGCCGTAATCGACTCGGCACCTGACTCTCGACTAGGAACCCGTGCGCATGAAATATCAGGCGGTCAAGGGCACCCGCGACTTCTACCCCGACGACATGGCGGCCCGCAACGCCATCTTCGACGCCTGGCGTCGGGTCTCGCTGCGCAACGGCTTCGTCGAGGTCGACGGACCGATCTTCGAGTACCTCGAACTGATCACGGCCAAGAGCGGCGAGGAGATCGCCACGCAGTTGTTCACGCTGACCGACCGCGGCGGTCGGGAACTCGCGGTCCGTCCGGAGATGACGCCGACGCTCGCCCGCATGGTCGGCGCCAAGGCACAGACGCTGAGCAAGCCCATCAAATGGTTCAGCATGCCGCGTCTGTGCCGCGGTGAACGCCCGCAGCGCGGCCGGTTGCGCGAGTTCTTTCAATGGAACATCGACGTGGTGGGGGAGGGCGGTCCCCTCGCCGACGCCGAGACGATCTTCACCGCCGTCGACTTGCTCCGCGAGCTCGGACTCGGGCCCGACGACGCCGTGGTGCGGATCAGCAGCCGCCCGCTGATCGCCGCGATGCTCACCCACCTGGGCGTCGCCGAGCCCGATCACCCGGCCGCGTACGCGCTGCTCGACAAGGCCGGCAAGATGCCCGTCGAGACAATGGCGGCCCAATGGGACGAACGGTTCGCGGATCGGCTGCCGCACGCGAAACTCGTCGAGTTGCTCGCCGCCGAAAGCCCGACCGCGCTGATCGAGCGCACCGGGACCGACGGACCCGCCGCCGCGCCGCTGACCGCCGCGGCCGAAACCCTGCAGTCCACGTTCGACCTGTTACGTAATCTTGGTATCACAGAATACTGTAATTTTGACGTGCACATCGTGCGCGGACTGGCCTACTACACCGGCGTGGTCTTCGAGATCTTCGACCGGGCCGGGCAACTCCGCGCCGTCTGCGGGGGAGGGCGGTACGACAACCTGCTCGCCGCGTTGGGCGGACCGGACTTGCCCGCGGTGGGTTTCGGGATGGGCGACGTACCGCTGGGCCTGCTCCTCGACGAGAAGAACAAAAGGCCTCCGGCCGGCGACCGCCTCGACGCGTACATCATCGACGCCGGCCCGGAGTTCTTCACCCAGGTGCTTGAATTGACCGCCAAGCTTCGCGAGCAGGGGGTTGCTTGCGCGTTCAACTATCGCCGACAGAGCGTAAGTAAACAACTCCGCGCCGCCGCGAGCCGCAACGCCACCGTCGCCGTCATCGTCGGCCAGGAAACCGGCGAAAGGGGGGTGGTGACGATCAAGAACCTGGCCAATCAAACCCAGCGGGAAATGACCACAAGCGAACTGCTGGCCGAAGCGCAGGCAGTCACCCATGGACCAGATGAAGCTGTCCAATGACTAATTCCTAATGACTAATGACGAGAGAATGTCGAATACCGAATAACGAACCCTAGCGGGTAGTTCCGGCGATTCGTCATTCGGGCTTCGTCATTCTTTCGTCATTGGGTATTTCGTCATTCGACATTTCTGCTGCTCGACGTTGGGCGCATAGAGGCTATTCACATCAGCTCGCCAGGATGCGGTCCATGCGTTCGGAGATGTCGCGCAGGCGCTTCTCTCCGCCGCCGCTGACTTCGGCGGTGCCCCAGCCGTCAAAGTCGATCTTGCCCAACTCGGCCATGACGGTCGGCCAGTCGCAATCGCCCTCGAGAAGTTTGACGCCGAAGCCCTTGCCGGTGCCTTCGTTGAATTGCTTATCCCGGCTGTATTCCTTGATATCGAGCTTTTTGATCCGCCGGCCGAGGATGCGAATCCATTGCTCCGGCCAACCGTAGCGCACGACGTTGCCTACGTCGAAGTACCAGCCGACCTTGCGCGATCCGAACGCGTCGACGTAGTCGGCCGCTTCGAGCGGGCTGAGCAGGAAGTTGTTCCACACGTTCTCGATGAGGATGTGGATGTCGAGTTTCTCGGCGGCCTCGACCGCCTGGCCGATGGCTTCCCGCGAGCGCTGGTAGACCTGGTCGTAGGATTCTTCCTTGGTGACCTTGCCCGGCACCACGAGCACGCTCGATCCGCCGTAGGCCTTGGAATCCGCCAGCGCGGTCTCGAGCGCGGCCACCGCCTTCTTCCGCACCCCCGCGTCCGGTGACGACAGGGGGGCGACCTTGGAAAACGGCGCGCTCCAGTTGATCGAGTAGACCACGCCATGGACGGCCAGGCCGGACGCATCGCGGGCCCGCAGCACGTCATCGCGGCTCAACGAATTGGGGCTGTTCAGCTCGACCCCGTCGAAACCGAGTGACTTGAGCAGCTTGAATTTCTCGAGCATCGACCCGTCGGTCTTGACCATGCCGTATTTGACCGCCTTTTTGAACCGGCCGGTCTTGGCGGGGGCGGCGCGAGCGCGACCGACGGGCACGGTCGAGAGGCCGGACGCGGCGATCGTGCCGGCCGCGGCTTGGAGAAAGCTACGACGATCCGGGTGTCGGGGTCGGTTCATGTTGTCATCCTTTCGACAGAGATCAGGTTGTTCGCGAACATCACCACGCGTACCATGGAGTCGTATCCTAGCGATGACACGTCGTCATATCCATTACGAAGCCGCCTTCGAGGACATGCTCCGGTCCACCGGGACTCCGTACGTCGCGGTCGACGAGGCCAAGCGGGCCATTTTCGCCGGGGCCAAGATCGGCTCGTTCGATTTTCTCGTCTACGCCCCGAACGGCACCCGGTTCTTCGTCGACATCAAGGGCCGAAAGTTCCCGTACGACACCCGGGGGGGACGACGCTATTGGGAGAACTGGGTCCCGCGCGAGGATCTCGACAACATGAGCTGCTGGGACGAAGTCTTCGACGACGACGGCTTCGTGGGACTGCTGGTGTTCGCGTACTGGCTGCTCGGGCCGGAAGGGCGTTGGCCGATCGAGGAGAGCGAGGTCCACCCGTTTCGCGGCGAACACTACGCGTTTCTCGCCGTCACCCTCGCCGACTACCGAGCCCACTGCAAGCTGCGCTCGACCCAATGGGACACGGTCTCGGTGGCGTCGGCGACGTTCCGCAAGCTGACCGTGCCTGTCAATCGGCTGCTCAACGGTTCGTGAGCCCGGCGTCACGGCCGGGGCTCGGGTGTACAATCGTTTGGATCGCATCTATAATGCATGCAGTCGCCGACGGCGTTCGGGCGACGACGCTATGACGGGAGTCGTGAACCATGAGTCGACGTTTGCAGCGTGTTGGACCGGCGAGCCGGGGCGCCGCTTTGGGCGCGCTGACCGCTATGGGAATCTTGGGCGGCAAGGTTTCGACCGTCCTGGCTCAGTTTCAAGAGCAGGGTCCGCCCCAGCTTCCGGACAAACCACCGACCTGGGCTTGGGTCATCGGCGGGTTGTTTCTCGCCGCCTGCCTCGTCGTCGCGTTCAAGAATCCCAAACGCTCGCACCTGAATTGAGCGACCCGTACTTGTCCGATCAGGAGACTTTTCGCCATGAACAAGCGTACGCTCGTCACCGTGCTGGTCGGCCTGAACCTGTTCCTGGTCGTCACGCTGATCTTCACCGCCTATGAACCGCCCGCCGCCCGCGCCCAGGCCATCGGCAACGCGGGGAACTTCGTGATGCTGACCGGGGAAGTGCAGGAATCCACCGACGTCGTCTATCTGTTCGACTTGGCGCAACGCAACCTCCACGTCCTTACCGGACGACGGGCGGGGGTCAACGCCAAGTTGGTCCTGCTGGCAAGCCGAAGTCTGGCCCGCGACCTGCGTCGGTAAGGTGACGTAACATGCCGGTTCCGACAGAAAGGGATCCATCCATGGACAACAAGAACTTTTCCATCGGCGTACTGAGCGTTACCGCCACGATTCTCTTCGTCGGCCTGGTCATCGTCCACACGAGCACGTCGCCGGCCCTGGGCTACGCCCAGAACGACCGCGGCGGAGACTACATCATCTCGACCGGGCAACTCGATTCCGCCGTCGAGTTGGTGTACGTCTTGGACGCCGGCGGGCCCTCGATGGCCGTCTATCATTACGACCCCAGCCGGAGCGTCCTCGTCCTCGACGACGCCCAGGACCTGCGACCGCTGCTCGCGCAACGCGGCGCGGGCAAGTAGTAGCCGCTGAATGAATCCCGACCCACGCCGGCTGTCAGCTTGGGGCCGATCGCCGCGCATCAACAATCCCGATCTACCCCGAGCGCAACATAACGAGTCTTATGGGACGTCAAGGTAGGGCGGCAGTGAAACCGTCACTCTGTGCATCGATCTCACCCTTCGTACCGTCGATGAACGCGAGCACCTCGTCTCGTTCCGCCGACGGGACGTTGAAATGGTCGAGGGCGGCGACCAGGTGGCCGAGAAAGATGGACCAATCCGACTCGCTGATCCGCATGCCCTCATGGGCGACCGTCATGTCCCGGCCGGTATAGAGCAACGGGCCACCGGCACTCGCGCAGAGAAAGTCGACCAAGAGCTGTTTCTCACGCCGCAGGCCGTCGTTGCCGCGGTGCTCCCAGAAGCGTCCGAGCTTCGGGTCGGATATCAGCCTCGGCAGCAAGTCGTCCGTCACGGCCGCGATGGCGTCCTAGCCGCCCAGTCGTGCGTAGAGCGTCGTTGATTCACTCATAAAATGCTGGTCTCCCAATCGTCAAACAAGGATGGTACCGCCCTATTACGGCTGCCCATGCAAGACGATCACGAACCCTCATCAGTGTCAACCGCCAGTGGCCGGGCTCGCTTGTCCTTCAGCAACGGCGCGAGCGACAACGCCACCAACAGCGCGTTACGACCGGCCCGGGTGAGCACGTATACGTCGCGCGTCTTCGGCCCCAGAAATCCCGCCAGACGCAGTTGATTGATGTGGTGATAGAACGGCCCGGCCTTGAGTTTCGCCGCCCGCTGCAAGGTCCGATAAGTCGCCGGCCCATAGAGTAACGCCAGCAGAATCTGCAACCGGTGCGGACTTCCGAAGGCCGACAAGACCCGAGCGAGTTCGTCCAGCCGAGCCTTCGACGCGAACTTCCGCGCCGCCGCCCCCGGCCCGGGCGACGCTCCGAACGCCTCACTCCGCGCCACCTGAATGTCATGCCCGTTCCCAAGCGCCTCGGCCACGGCGATGTAGGTCCCCAGACCGTGTTGCCCGGCTCGACCGGCTCGGGAGGCCAGAGCGCTGAACACGCCGGCGCTGTCACCGCCCTGCCGAGACCGCCCTTTCGCCGCCGGCTGCTTTTTCTTCGCGGTCCGTGTCGACCGCTTCGTCGTGTGTGGGCTGGAGGTCGCATTCGCTCTTTGCTCCCGTTTTCCGCGTGCGGGTGCCGCCCTATTCTCTTCGGTTGTCGAACGACCTCCTTCGGCTACCGCTCTACTCGCCGTGCCGTTCCCCGTGCGTCGCTTCGGTCGATTCGCCCCCCGCGCTGCGGTACGCCTCGATGGCGCCGTCGTCTTGCTGCGCGCCCTACCCCTACTGTTACTCTTCATCTCCCCCTGGACACCGTCTGGACGGGAACGCGACCTTGGCATAACTTTTCCCTAGTATCACGTGACCACGTTATTACATTATAACATGATACTATCGGCAGCGTTGAGCGGTTGCCTTGAGTCGGTGTCAATTGGTGATGTCGACGTGGGGTGCTGCCAACGATGGCTTCTTGATCAGCCTGAAGGTCCAGCGACAGGGCATCCCAATGTAAGGGGTGGGGATTACACCTTCGCTTGCGCTTCAGGCTGATACGCCGCGAAAAACCATATGTGCGTCGTCAGAGGTTGACCCAATCGCTCAGGACGTCGTTGTGGTCGGCGGCATCGGTCAGCGCGAAGCGGGTGCGCTCGTCGCGGGATACGGTGACCGCCGGGTGGTCGGGGTCGTGGTCGAGGATCAGCAGCCAGTTGTCGGCTTCTGCCTTCTGCATGAGGGCGGCTTTGGAGCGCATGGTCTCGATCGGGAGCACGTCGTAGGCCATCTGGTAGGCGGGCCGGGCGTGGTAGACGGTGGGCAGCAGTTCGCCGACGAAACAGGCGGTGCGGTTCGGACCGGTCAGGATCACGGACTGGTGATAACGGGTGTGGCCGGGGGTTACGCGCACGCGGATGCCGCCACCGATCTCTACGTCGCCGTTGACCAGCTTAAGCTTACCCGCATCGCGGACCGGTTCCAACTCCTCGGTCCGGTAGCTCGATCTTGTCGTCGAGTAGTTGTCGAGTGCGTCACGCCACTCCCCGTCCTGAACGACGACCTCGGCGTTGGGGAAGACCAACTGCTGCGGACCCTCGTCGGGTAGCTCGCCATTGAAGCGCGTCAGGCCGCCGGCGTGGTCGAAGTGCAGGTGGGTCAATATGATCTGGTCAATCGAGTCGCACGACACGCCGACCGCTTCGAGGGCCGGGGCGACCCAGCTTCCGGTCAAGCCGTAAATTGATCGCTCTTTCTCGCTGTATTTGTCGCCCAAGCCTGCTTCGATCAGCACGCGTTTCTCGCCGATCTCGGCCAACACGCACCAGCACGCCAGCCGAATGCGGTTCTGCTCGTCGGGCGGGATGAGCTTCTGCCAGTTGACGCGCGGGATCACGCCGAACATCGTCCCGCCGTCGAGCAACATGTGCCCGCCGTCGAGGATGCGCAGGCGGATCGGGATGTCGGATCGTGTCGACTTGGTCATTCTTCGTATTCGAGTCCGTTTTCTTCGCACCAGGCGATCGCCTTGTCGCGCATCGCCGCGTCACGATACCGGTACCACTCATCCGCGATGCCCATTCGTTCAACGGCATTCTTGAAGCGGCGGAATGCGCCCGAGCCCCGGATCGCGTCGAGGAGGCGGTCGCGCTGATCGGCGTCGTCCCGGTCCAAGCAGAACCATTCCATGATGGCATATTCATTGATCTCGAACGAATCGGGAAGGGCCAGGAAATCGTCGGATTCCGCAATCTCGCGTGCTTTCTCGATCGACTCCCGCTCCCAATCGGAATAGTCCGACAGGTCTTCGTCCTCGCCCGCTTCCGCCGTCGCCATCTCGTCGTCGGTGACACTCACGATTTCACCGGTGATCTGGTTGAAATACGTCGTGCTCTCTTGGGGCTGGAAGTCCAACGCTTCCAGGATCGCCTTGAGCGATGCTCGAGTTGCCATGACCATTACTCCGAACTGTACCGCCGTATCCGTCGACCCGGTCGGCGAGTATAGTACCGCAAAACCCGCAACGGGAAAGGGATCATGAATAGGTCGTGGCACGAGATGATCGAACGGCTCGCCGATGACGCCCGGCGCATCGAGGCGGGCGGCGGCGACCGGGCGATCGCGGCCCAGCACGTCAAGGGTCGGATGACCGCGCGGGAGCGGATCGCTACGCTGCTCGACGCGGACTCGGCCTGGTTTGAGCTTAATCTGTTCGCCGGCGAGGGCATGTACGACGACTGGGGTGGCGCCCCGTCGGCGGGCGTGGTCACCGGTCTGGGAACCGTCGGCGGTCGCCGCTTCGTCATCATCGCCAACGACGCGACGGTCAAGGCCGGGGCGTTTTTTCCGCAGACCGCGAAGAAGGTGCTCCGGGCCCAGCGGATCGCGACCGACAACCGGTTGCCGCTGATCTACCTGGTCGACTCGGCTGGGGTTTTCCTGCCCCTCCAGGACGACGTGTTTCCCGACGAGGACGACTTCGGACGGATCTTTCGCAACAATGCGGTGATCTCGGCCATGGGCATCCCGCAGTATGCCGCGATCATGGGCAACTGCGTCGCCGGCGGCGGCTACCTGCCCGTCTTGTGCGACAAGCTGCTCATGACCGAGGGCAGCGGCCTCTACCTGGCCGGTCCGGCCCTGGTCAAGGCGGCGATCGGCCAGGACGTCTCGCACGAGGACCTCGGCGGCGCGACGATGCACAGCGAAATCAGCGGCACGATCGATTTCCACGAACCGGACGAGAAGACCTGCCTCGACCGGTTGCGGCGACTGGCCGGTAACCTGCCGCGCGACACAACGGCGGCATGCTTCGACCGTATCGAATCATGCGCATCGGCTCGATCCCCGAACGACCTCTGCGACATCGTGCCCGCGGACGGTCAGGGGGAATACGACATGCGCGACGTGCTCACATGTGTGCTCGACGACGCGCCGTTCGACGAATATAAAGCCCGTTACGGCAAGACGGTGATCACCGGCGTCGGTCGGCTCGGCGGATTCGCCGTCGGCGTCGTCGCCAACCAGCGCGAGCGCACCCGGCCCACGAACGGTCCGTTGCAGTTCGGCGGCGTGCTCTACCACGACAGTGCCGACAAGGCCGCACGTTTCATCATGAGCTGCAATCAGGAACGCGTTCCATTGATCTTCCTGCAGGACGTCAACGGCTTCATGGTCGGACGTGACGCCGAGCAAGGCGGGATCATTCGGGCCGGGGCGAAGCTGGTGAACGTGGTAAGCAACAGCGTCGTCCCGAAGATCACCGTGATCGTCGGCGGATCGTTCGGAGCCGGCAATTACGCGATGTGCGGGAAGGCGTTCGACCCGCGGTTCATCTTCGCCTGGCCGTCGGCGCGGTACGCGGTGATGGGCGCGGCTCAGGCGGCGGATACGCTGCTGGAGATTCAGCGCAAGGCGCTGGAACGCGACGGCCATGCGGTCGACCAGGAAGAACTCGCGACGCTGCGTGATCGCGTCCGCGACAGCTACGAACAGCAAACCGACGTTCGTTACGCGGCCGCTCGGGGCTGGGTGGATCGGATCATCGCGCCGGCCGACACACGCGATGCGCTGATCACCGCTCTCGAATCGGCCACACGGCATGATGACGGGCGGCCGTTCAACACCGGGGTCTTGCAGGTGTAAAAAAGTGATGCGCTCATGAGCGATATCGTACGCATCGGCAACGGGCAGGGCTTTTGGGGCGATGACATCGATGCCCCGGTCCGATTGGCCGCCGGCGGACGGATCGACTTCCTGACGCTCGATTACCTGGCCGAAGTCACCATGTCGATTCTGGCCAAGCAGCGCGCCCGCGACGCCGACGCCGGCTACGCGCGGGATTTCGTCGACGTCGTCACGCAGCTCGCCGACGTGTGGCGCGAGCAACCGAATCTGGTGGTGATCGCCAACGCGGGCGGGCTGAATCCGCAAGGGTGCGCCTACGCCTGCATCGAGAGGCTGCGCAGCGCCGGCTTGACCGGCATGCGCGTGGGCGTCGTCACCGGCGACGATCTCATGCCGTCGATGGATCGGTTCATCGCCGACGGCCACAACTTCTCGAATCTCGAAACGTTCGAGCTGATCGACTTCGTGCGCGACCGACTCGTGACCGCCAACGCGTACATCGGCGCCGAACCGATCGTCGAGGCCATCAGTCAGGGCGCGAATTTGATCATCACCGGTCGGGTCGCCGATCCATCGATGACCGTCGCCCCGGCCGCGGCACGCTTCGGCTGGTCGGCGGACGATCATCAGCGTCTCGCCGGCGCCACCGTGGCCGGTCATCTCATCGAGTGCGGCACACAGGTCACCGGAGGCATCTTTACGCATTGGGACGAGATTCCCGACCCGGCCAACATCGGCTACCCGATTGTCGAAGTCGACGACGACGGCAACTGCGTGGTGACCAAGCCCGACGGCACGGGTGGCTGTGTGACCTCCGAAACGGTCAAGGAGCAGCTCGTCTATGAACTGGGCGACCCGGCCGCCTATCTCTCGCCCGACGTGACGGTGGACTTCACGACCCTGACCGCCGAGGAGGTGGGTCACGATCGCGTCGCGGTGCGCGGCGCGACCGGCCGACCGCCGCCGGATACCTACAAGGTGTCGGCCACCTATCACGACGGCTATCGAGCCACCGGGACGCTGACGCTCGTCGCGCCGCGCGCGAGTGAACTGGGTATTCGCTGTGGTGAGATCGTTCAGGAACGGGTCAGACGGGCGGGATATCATTTGGAGGAGTTCTCCGTCGAGTGCATCGAGACGTTCACGCTCATGTCGCCTCCGGTAAAGAGCGAGGATGACGCCGGTGAAGTGACGTTACGCATGACCGCCAAGGATCCTCGGCGCGCGGCCATCGAGCGATTCACGAAAGAAATCGTCCCCCTGGTGACCACGGGACCGCAAGGGATCACCGGGTATGCCGCCGGTCGCCCCAAAGTGCAGGAGGTTTTCGCGTATTGGCCGACGCTGATCGAGCGACGATTGATCCAGCCCGACGTGCGCGTGGTCGAGGTGGGCTCATGAGTGCATCGTCATCCGAGCACACCATCCGGCTCGGCGAGATCGCCCACGCGCGATCGGGCGACAAGGGTGACAGCGCCAACATCGGCGTGCTCGCCTACACCGACGCCGGATACACTTGGCTCCAGCAGCAAGTAACCGCCGAACGCGTCAAAGCGTACTTCGACCATCTCGGCCCGAGCAAGGTCGACCGCTACGAGCTCCCGAACCTCGGCGCGCTCAATTTTGTCCTGCACGACGTGCTCGACGGCGGCGGCAGTCGCTCCAGCCGCGTCGACGCCCAGGGCAAGACGCTCGGCCGGATCATCCTCGACATGCGCATCCCCGCGCCGGATGAGGTAGAATCAATGCGTCGGAAGTCGGACGCGTAGGCGATACGGAGGACATACGCATGACCATGAGTGCCGAAGAATACAAGCGGCTGCTGAAAGGGCATCCGTTCAGCCCAGTGCGATTCAAGCTTTCGGATGGGCGCCATGTTGATGTGCGTCATCCCGATCAGGCCGTCGTGACCACCACACACATCTACGTGGCCATCCGCTCGATCGATCAATTTGATCGGCTGGCGACAGCGGAAACGACGGAATCGGTCGCGGATGACTGGATTCTGGTCAACCTCATGCACATCGCGTCCGTTCAGTCCGTCAATGGCCGGCCCCGGCCGAGCGAAAAACCAACCGCCTCTGACGAATAGTTATGTCACTGGTTTGCATCGAGGATTCTGATTCGGCTGCGGTGATTACGCTAAATCGCCCTGAGAAGCGCAACGCCCTGAGCCGGGAGTTGGTTGCTGCGCTGCATGAAGCCGTAACCCGCGCTGCAGACGATCCGTGCGTGCGTGCGATCGTCGTCACCGGGGCCGGGCCGGTGTTTTGCGCCGGGCTGGATCTGGCCGAAGTCGCCGCCGAATTCAACGACGCCGCAGCCGATCCCGAAAAGGATACGTCGAACCTGATGGCGTTGTTTCAGGCGTTGCACGCCTGCGGCAAGCCGACGATCGCGGCGGTCAACGGCGCGGCGGTGGCCGGCGGCGCGGGGTTGATGTCGGCGTGCGATTACGTGCTCGTCGCCGACGACGCGACGGTCGGATATCCCGAAGTCAAACGCGGTCTGACCGCGGCGATCGTCATGGTCTATCTGCTGCGCCAGGTCGGCGATCGCCAGGCACGACGCCTGCTGCTCGGCGGTGAGATGATCGACGCCGCCGAGGCATGGCGCATCGGCCTGGTCAACGAAGTCGTAGCGCCCGATGCGCTCCTGTTCCGGGCCGAAACCTTGGCTGGGGAACTGGCGACC
>Ga0302046_10004218_pt1 | contig 12809 bp, 11 predicted proteins | sample RVTome_11_FD_200261 | JGI IMG/M metagenome (GOLD analysis project Ga0302046, IMG submission 200261) | Soil microbial communities from uranium-contaminated site in the Upper Colorado River Basin, Wyoming, United States - RVT147D111 (version 2) ...
CCAGGTCGGCCTCGCGGTGGCCGTAGTAGCAGGCGGGGTCGATCAGCACCGGCTCGCCGTGTTCGTCGGCGAGGTAGTTGCCGCCCCACAGGTCGCCGTGGAGCAGGCACGGCGGCTCGCCGGGGAGGTCGATCCACTCGCCGAGGCGGGCCAGGAGCCGGTCGCCGAGGCGGTCGAGCGCGCGGTCGGAGAGGCCGTTCTCGCGCGCCAGGCGGAGCTGGTGGCCGAGCCGGTGGCGGCGCCAGAAGCCGGCCCAGCTCTCCGTCCAGCGGTTGGGCTGCGGCGTGGCGCCGAGCCAGTTGTCGTGCGAAAAGCCGAAGCGACCCGCCTCCGAGGACCCCCGGTGGAGGCGGGCGAAGCGGCGGCCGAAGCGCTCGAAGAAGCCGGCGCCCGGACTGCCGCCGTCGATCCACTCCATGATCAGGAAGGCGACGCCGTCCGCCGTCCCCGGCAGCGGTTCGCGCGGCACCCGCAACGAGCCGGTCCCGGCGAGCGCGGCCAGCCCCTCGGCCTCGCGCTCGAACATCTCGGCCGGGGCGGTGACGTGGGCCTTGACGAAGAACCGGCGGCCGCCGGCGAGGTCGACCCGGAAGGCGCGGTTGATCGAGCCGCCCGCGACCGGGGCCGCCTCGACGATCTCGACCGTCCCCTCGCCGGCCTCGGCGAGGCGGTGGGCGATGGCGCGGCGGAGGGTCTCGTCCATGGGGGAGCGCGGCGGCGCCGCCCGGTCACTCCGCAGGGGACTCGGGAGGGGACTCGGGCTTGCCGAGCAGGTCGTCGAGGATCGCCTCCGCCGCGCGCTCGAGCAGGTCGAGCACCTCCTCGAAGCCGCGCTCGCCGCCCCAATAGGGGTCGGGGACGTCGACCGGCTCGCCGTCGGGCAGGTAGTCGGAGAGGAGCCGCACGTGCTCGCGCCGGCCGCCGGCGAGCCGCTCGAGGTCGGCGAGGTTGTCGCGGTCGAGCGCGATCACGCGGTCGAAGGCGTCGAGGTCGTCGAGCGTCACCTGGCGCGCCCGGCCGTCGATCGTCAGCCCGCGCTCCGAGCCGGCGCGCTGCATCCGCGGGTCGGGCGGATCGCCGGCGTGGTAGCGGATCGTCCCCGCCGAATCGACGTCGACCTCGCCGTCGAGGCCGCGCCCGGCGACCAGCCGGCGCAGCACCGCCTCCGCCGCCGGCGAGCGGCAGATGTTGCCCATGCAGACGAACAGGATGCGGCGGCGGGTGGGATCGGGCATCGGGGCGGGGTCGACCTAGAAAACGGCGGCCGCCGGCGGAGGGGCGGGCGGCCGGGATCGACGCTACCACGGCGGGCGGGCCGGATGCGGGCTCATTCGCCGGGCTCATCCGGCGGCGGATCGAGGCTGCCGTAGATCCGCTCGCGCAGTGCCTTCTCGGCCGGGAGGTCGCCGAGCAGGAAGCAGGCGTCGGCGAGCTTGAGCAGGAGCGGCGTCGGCGCGCCGCCGGCCTCGAGCGCGCACTGGTAGTGGTCGTACGCGGTCGCCGGATCGCCGGCGAGCAGCGCCGCGTCGCCCGCACGCTGAGCGTCCCCGGCCGCACCCTCGCCGCCCTGCGCGGCCGGGAACATCTCCACGAAGAGCCGCCGCCGGCCGGGCGCCTTGAACGGCGGGAGATCGACCGGCACGTCGGCGCCGATCAGGATGTCGTCGACGTAGTAGACCACCCGCGAAACGTCCTCGCCGGTGTCGCCGACGAACGAGAACTTGTCGACCCCCGAGCCGGGCGCTCCGGTGGCGGTCGGCTGCGCGGTCAGCGCGATCGCCGGCTCCTCGAGGCCCTCCTCGTGAAGCGCGAGGTCGTAGTGCCCGGCGCCGAGATCGATCAGGAGATCGACCTGATACCAGGTGAAGGGTGCGAGCTCGACGAGCGGCTTGGGGATGCCGTCCGAGACGTGGCGCAGCACGCCGTCGCGCCCCTGGAGCCAGAACGCGATGCCGTCGCGCCGGAGGCCGAAGTGGCCGGGGCCGGCGAGCGCGACGTTGAACGGCTCGGCGGGGTCGGTGACCAGGAACGCGAAGTGGACGAACAGCCGGCCGGCGGCGCGCTTGTCGAAATAGCCCTGGAGCTCCGGGAAGTCGCCGTCGCCCGCGGCGTCGCGGATCTCGACCGCCACGTCGCCGCTCCAGCGGAAGAGCGTCGAGCGCTCGACCCGGCCGCGGGTCGTCTCCCAGACGCGGAAGGTGTCGGGACCGGTATCGGCGCGCGCGCCGTCGAAGTCGTGATAGGCGAGGACCGAGAAGAGCGGCTCGTCCTCTTGCTCGATGCGTTCCGGCGCGTGGGACTCCGCGGCCGGGACAGCGGTGGGTGCCGTCGCGACCGCCAGCCCGGCGCCGGCGAACCACGCGGCCAGGAGCCGGCCGCGGGAGGCTGATCGGATCATCGTCACCGCCTCTCCGTGCCGTGGTGCGCTACGAGACGGCCGCGCGATATTCGTCGAGCCATCGCCGCCAATTGGCCACGCTGATGGCCCGACGTGCGGGCGGGAAGCCGGCGTTGTACCCCTTCCGCTGGCCGGTGTGGACCTCGAGGATCCGGATCGCGAGGCTCCTGGTCTCCTGCTTCGGCGACTCGAGCAGATCGACCAACCGCTCGTAGAGCCGCAGCTTCTGAGGCTCGGTGAGATGGATCTGATCGCTCGCCAGTCCGCACCCCGCCTTGTCCCGGAACAGCGGGTTGGGGTCGTTGACCAGGGTGTCGAGCAGCGTGTCGACCACCACGTCGTCGTTGCTCACCCGCCCGAGCGCCCACTGCACTCCAAGCCGCAGCCGCCGGTGGTCGGTGTGCGCGTCCCCGAGCATCGCCTCGGCGGCCTCGTCGGACTTCCAGCCGAGCCAGTACAAGACGTTCGCGACGTCGGCCCGCCGCTCGGGATCGCTCGCGCGGTAGAGGCGGACCAGAACGGGCATGACCTCCGGGCCGGCCGACTTGATCCCTTCGAAGTCGCGGGCGACGACGAGGACTTCGACCTCGGCGTCGGCGGGCGCGGTGGCGGAGGCGGGGACGGCGGTGAGAGCGAGCAGCAACAGACCGCCGGCGATGGAGCCTCGGTGGCGGCGACTCGATGGTCTCGGGCTCATGGATCGACCCTCCCGGGCGAGAAGTCTAGCTCAGCCGGCGATCGCAGGCGTCCGGGGTCCCGGTCGCCCCGAGGCATTCCGGGCGCGGCGACCCGCGGGCCAAAGGTGGTCGCAAGGAATAGAATGTGGCTGCAAGGAGGTGGCATGGGTAGCACGAACGTGGGAGTCCGCGAGCTGAAAACTCACCTGAGTGCGATCCTCCGCCGCGTCAAGTCCGGCACGACGGTGGTGATCACCGACCGCGGCACGCCCGTGGCCCGCATCGTGCCTGAGCGGGCGTCTTTGGAAGCCAAGCTCAAGGACCTGGCCGCAGCCGGGGTGATCGCCTGGAGCGGTGAGCGCCTGCGTCCGGTTGCGCCACCGGCGCAGACCCGAGGACCCAAGACGGTGGCGGATCTGCTCCTGGAAGACCGCGAGTGATCGCGTACCTGGACGCGAGCGCGCTGGTCAAGCGCTACGCGGCGGAACGGGGCTCCGATCTGGTTCGACGCTTCTGGAAGGGGCAGACGTAGCGGCGACGGCGATCCTCACCCGGGTGGAACTCACCGCCGCGTTCGCCAAGGCGATCAGGGTGGGGGCGCTCAAGCCGGGCGAGGCCCTGCAGTGCCGCCAGCTCGCCGGCCGGGACTGGTTGGACTTGGTGCGCCTCCCGGTGAGCGAGGCGACGGTCGACCGGGCGGCCACGCTCGCGTGGAGCGACAACCTTCGGGGGTACGATGCGGTCCAGCTCGCGGCCGCCTGTGCCTGGCAGGAGGCTCTGGACCAGCCGGTGGCGTTTGCCAGCTTCGACGTCCGACTATGGGAGGCCGCCGGCCGGCAAGGACTCGTCGCGTTTCCCCCGGATCTACCCTCCCTGGTCGAGGACTGACGGGTCGGGTAGCGGGTGCGACCCCGCTCGGATCTCACCACCAAGCCGCCACCGCCTCGAGATCCTCCAGCTCCTCGCGGCGCCGGCCGTAGCCGTGCTTGTCGACCAGCCGCCGCGCCTCGGCGAGGGCGTTGCGGTCGTGGAACAGGCGGGCGCGGTAGAGGTTGATGTCGGCGAGGTAGAGGGGCATGGGGCCGCGTTCGGCGATTTCCTGGGCTTCGGCGAGGTCGGCGCGGGCGTCGTCGGGGCGGCTCTGCGTGGAGCGGAGCCAGGCGCGGGTGAGGAGGCCCTTCGGCAGCTCGTCGCTCTGGCCGGCGCGGCGGAGGCCGTCGACGGCCTGGTCGATCTCGGGCTCGGCGGCATCGGGGGCGGAGCCTCCGAGGATCGCCCGGTAGAGGCGGGCGCGGCCGAGGGTGAGGTGGTCGAGGGCGACGTCGAGCACTGAAGCTGCGTTGGTGAAGAGCTCTCTCCAGGCGCGCTGTGCCCCCTCCGCTCGCCGCTCGCCCTCGTCGCAAACCTCTCTGGCGCTCCGATCCTCCGGCCCTCCTCCGGCCGCGCGCTCGGCGCCGGCGAGGAGGAGGTCGCAGTACCGGAAGCCTCGCAGCGAGTAAAGCAGCGGGTACTCGGGCTGCCGCTCCACCTGCATCGCCTCGGCCTCGCGGAAGCGCGCCAGCGCCTCCTCCCGGCGTCCCGCCTGGTGGAGGGCGTCGGCGAGCACGGTGCGCGTGATGATCCGCATAGAACCGTCGCCGCTGCGGTCGGCGTAGACCACCGATCGCTCGGCATCGCGAACGCCGCCGGCCACGTCGCCCAGCGTCAGCTCCAGCTCGCTCAGGTTGCTAGCGCCGATGGCCACCTGCTTCCAACTCTCCTGGTCGATCACCATCTGCAGCCCGGCTCGCATCGGCTCGATGGCCTCGGCTAGCCGGCCGAGGGCGCGGAGTCGGAAGGCGGCCTGATTGAGCAGCCAGGCCTGGTCGGCCTCGGTGAGCGCCGGCGAGACGCGGCTCCACGGCGGGTCGAAGAAGCAGGCCACAGCACCGAGGTCGGCACCGAAGGCGCCGAGCTTGTGCGCGCTGTAAAAGCCGTCGCTCCCCGTGCCGCGGAGGATGCGGTCGAAGTAGACCCCGTCGCACGCCTCCTTCTGCCGCCCCGCGTGGCAGCCATGGACGACGGCCTGGTAGAGCGGCTGGAGGCCCTCGAGAGTATCGGGCCGGTGCTCGGTGCTCTTCGTGAGGTGATCGAAGAGCCGCCCGTGGGCGGCCTGCGAGGCTTCGAGGCTCCGCTCGCGAAGCTCCCGCCCGAAGTGCTCGCGGACCAGGGGGTGGGCGTCGAGGGCGCCGGTCCCGTCGTCCTCGAGTAGGAGGCGGGCCTTGCGCAGGCGCGACAGCGCGAGGTTCCATCGCGGCGCCGGCAGGCCCACCAGCTCGTCGGTCACCTCCGGGATCGCCGGCTCCCGGCGCAGGGCGTCGACGAGCCCGGTTTCGGCGGGCCGGTCGAAGAGGCCGATCACCGAGAGGATCTGCCGCTCGGGGCCGGGCCCGAACCAGTCGGAGTACGCGGACATGACCCGGGCCGCCGGCTCGTTGCCGATCAGGTCGGCGGCGGCCAGGAGCGGCAGGTCCTTCCAGGCGCGCACGTCGCCCCGCCGGGCGTCTCGAAGGTAGGTCCCGAGGAGCGTCAGGGTCAGCGCGTGGCCGTGGACTTCCCTGGCCACCTGGCGCAGCTCGCCCTCCGGCCCCTCGACGCCCAGCCAGCGCAGGAGCGCCGCGCCGGCTTCCCCGCCGAGCCGGTCCAGGTCGTGGGTCCGCGCGCCGGTCCCTTTGCGGCTCGCGAGCTCGGCGACCGGCTCGCGGGTGGTGATCACCAGGAGGCCCGGGTTGTCCGACGCCAACTGGAGGATCAGCGCCGCGACCGCCGGGTCCCTCACCTTGCCCGCCTGCACCGAGGACGGCGGCTCCTGCAGGGGCTCGAGGCCGTCGAGGATCAGCAGCGTGCGCCGGCGGCGGACGTGCTCCGCGAGCCGTAGGCCCCGGTCCCGCGGCGATCCCTCGGCCGGGTCGCGGTCGCCGAAGAAGCGCAGCGCCTCGGAGATGAAGAGGTCGCCCGACGCCTGGCCGTCCTCGCCCGCGCCCTGCCGGTAGAACGACCAGGCGAAGGCGGCCGACGCACCCTTCGCCTTCCACCCGGCCTGCTCGAAGCGCTGCATCCAGTGGTGGACCAGGGCCGTCTTCCCCGCGCCGCCGAGCGCCACGAGCGTGAGCACCCGGATCGATCGATCCGCCCAGGCCTCGTCGAGCGTCGCCAGCTCGCGGTCGCGGCCGATCAGCTTCTCGAGGATGGAGGACGGGAGCCTGCCGACCTCGACCAGCGGCGGCGCCGCGCCGAGCACCGGCTCCCAGAGGCGGTAGAGGTCGTCGAAACGGGTCAGCTCGCGGACGAGATCGTCCCAGAACCAGACCTCGACCTCGAACGGCTCGCGGAGCCCGCGGGCGAAGTCCTGCAGCTTCGGATCGCGCACCGCGGTGGTGGCGAAGTAGAGCGTTCGGAACGGCGGCTCGTGGGCGCGGGCGCTCACGACATCCTTCTCGACGTCCGCCCGGCTCAGCTTGCCCTCGCGCTTCTTGCACTGGACCGCGACGTGCTCGCCGCCGGCCTTGCCGTAGAGGTCGATCCCCTTCTGATCGTGGCCGCGGCGGCCGTAGAGCTGCGCCGTGTCCCAGAGGGCGCGGAAGAGATCGAGGCAGAGGTCTTCGAAGACCTGCTCGTCGCGGGGTGAGTGGAGGAGCAAGGCGCGGGTCGGTACTTGCTGGGGGGCTACCATCCGGCTGACGCTTTCTCGAGGTCCTCCAGCTCCTCGCGGCGGCGGTAGTAACCGTGCTTCTCGACGAGCCGTTGTGCCTCGGCGAGGGCGGCGCGGTCGTGGAACAGGCGGGCGCGGTAGAGGTGGACGTCGGCGAGGTAGAGGGGCATGGGGCCGCGCTCGGCGATCTCCTCGGCTTCGGCGAGGTCGGCGCGGGCGTCCTCGGGGCGGCCCTGGGTGGAGCGGAGCCAGGCGCGGGTGAGGAGGCCGCGGGGGAGGTAGTCCTGGTAGCCGGCACGGCGGAGGCCATCGACGGCCTGGTCGATGTCGGGCTCTGCGGCGTCGGGGGCGGAGCCTCCGAGGATCGCCCGGTAGAGGCGGGCGCGGCCGAGGGTGAGGCCGTCGAGGGCGATGTCGAGGACCGAATCGCCGGGGACCCGCCACTCGAACATCTTCAGAGCCCGCCGCTCGACCTCGGCGCAAGCCTCCGCGGCGACGCGATCCTCAAGTCTCCCTCCGGCCGCGCGCTCGGCGGCGGAGAGGAGGAGGTCGCAGTACTGGAAGCCTGACAGCGAGTAGAGCAGCGGGTACTGGGGCTGCCGCTCCGCCTGCATCGCATCGGCCTCGCGGAAGTGCGCCAGCGCCTCCTCCCGGCGACCCGCCTGGTGGTGAGCGTGGGCGAGTGAGGTGCGGCGTACAATCCGCTGGAACGCGTCGCCACTAAGGTCGGCGTGAACCACCGACTGCTCGGCGTCGCGCACGGCGCCGGCCACGTCGCCCATCGTCAGCTCCAGTTCGCTCAGGTTGCTGCCGCCGATGGCCGCATTGATCCAGTCCTCGCGGTCGATCCTCATCCGCAGCCCGGCCCGCATCGGTTCGACGGCCTCGGTCAGTCGGCCCAGGGTGCGCAGGCGGAAAGCCGCCTCGTACAGCAACCATGCCTGAGCAGTCTCATCGAGGGCTGGCGAGACGCGGCTCCACGGCGGGTCAAAGAAACAGGCCACGGCGCCCAGGTCGGCACCGATGGTGCCGAGCTTCCGTACGACATATGCCTCGGTTCCGCGTGAAATGCGGTCCCAATAGACCTCGTCGCACGCCTCCTGCTCCCGCCCCGCCTGGCAGCCATGGACGACGGCCTGGTAGAGGGGCTGCAGGCCCTCGAGGGTGTCGGGCCGGTGCTCGGCGCTCTGCCTGAGGTGATCGAAGAGGCGGCCGTGGCTGGCCCTCCAGGCGCCAGGGCTCCGCTCGCGCAGCCTGCGGCCGAAGTGCTCGCGGACCAGGGGATGGGCGTCGAGGGAGGCTACGTCGGGAACCAACAGCCCGCACTCGGCGAGCCTGTCGATAGCGAGGTTCCACTGTGGGTCGCCCAGGCCGGCGAGCGCGTCGGTGAGGCCGGGGATCGCGGGCGGATGCCGGAGGACGGCGAGCAGCTCGGCGGCGGCCGGGCGGTCGAAGAGGCCGAGGACGTGGAGGATCGCGAGGGGGCGCTCGCCCTTCTCGCCTTCGCCGGCGAACCAGCGCTCGTAGGCCTCCATCACCCGGAAGGCGTGCCCGCCCCGGATCTCGGCATCGGCCTCCTCGAAGCGCACCAGGTCGCGCTTGCGCACGTCGCCGCCGTGGGCGCCGCGCAGGAAGCCGCCGAGCAGGCTCAGGCTCAGCGCGTGGCCGCGGACCTCTTCGACCAGGCTCTCGAGCTCGGCCGCCGCACCGTGGACGCCGAGCGACTTGAGCAGCTCGACCCCGGCAGGCGTCGACAGCCGCTCCAGCTCCCACCGCGGCGCCGTCGTCTCCTCGAAGGCGGTGAGGTCCTGCACCCGCTCGCGGGTGGTCACGACGCACAGCCCGGCGTTGCGCGCCGCCAGGCCCTTGAGCAGGGCGGTGATCGCCGGGTCCTTCAGCTCGCCGGCCAGCGGGCCGGGCGGATGCTGGAGCGGTTCCAGCCCGTCGAGCACCAGGAGCGTCCGCCGTTGGGCGACGAGCTGCGCCAGCCGCGCCCCCTTGTCCCACGGCGACCTCGCGCTGTCCGCCGTCGCCTCGTCGCCGAAGAAGCGCAGCGCCGCGTCGATGAACGGATCGGCCGAGGCGCTGCTCTGATCGCGGGTGCCCTGGCTGTAGAACGACCAGTCGAAGTAGTCGGCTCCGTCGTGGTCCCGCGCCGCGAGGCCGGCGACCCACTTCGAGACCAGCGAGGTCTTGCCCACCCCGCCCCAGGCGACGAGGGTGACGACGTGGACCGCCGGATCCGCCCACGCCGCGTCGAGTGCCTCCAGCTCGGCATCGCGCCCGAACAGGCGCTCGGCGGCGTGGCGGAGCTTGGACGAGGCGACGCGCTGCTCCCTCTCGGAACCAAAGGTCAGCGGCTCGACGGTCCTCCTGTTGACTGGGCGCAGGTCCCCAAGCTGCCGGGGCTCGACGCCCGCCCCGCCGAGGAGGAAGGCGCGGAGCCTCTGATACCGCTCCTCCGAAGTCAGCTCGTAGTGCGTGTGCCCCCGGAGCGGCTCCGGGATGAACCCCTCTTGCCCCGGTGTGAGCGCGACCGCCACGAACTTCACGGTCCGGCTCCTGGCGTCGTAGGTCTCCTGGGTGATCAACGCGCCTTCCCAGTCGGCGCCCTTGCCCTTGCCGGGTACCTCGTGACCTCGGAACCGCCGGTAGTAGGTCTCGGTGCACACCGCGAGCACGAAGTCGGCCTCGTCGAGCTGGTCGAGCATCCACCGCGGCCACTTCTGCGGCGGCGTGCCGTTCACGTACTGATCGACCCGTGCGTCGAAGCCGTCGGCGCGCAGGCGCTCGGAGAGCCGCAGGACCGTCTCGCGGTGCTCCTCCGAATCGTGGCTGTAGCTGATGAAGACGACGGGCGCGGCCACGTCCACCCTCCCCGGGATAGAACTTCAGGAATCTCGACCGGACCTTATCGCACTCGGGCGAAACCGGGCGGGCTGGGCGTCGACGGCGGCGCCCGCCGTTCGCGATTCGGACAACTACCGGCTCTGCGGCACCGTCAGCGCCGCACGAAGCGCCACCGTGCCGCCGATCGACGAGCCCGCCCAGATCGCCCGCTCGATGCCCAGGTCGTCGAGGACCCCGAGGACATCGTCGACCATGTCATAGAGCGTGAAGTCGGCGGCGACTATACTCATGGCGTGAGCGAACCAACGGCGGCGCAGCGAGCAGCAGCCCGATCGACCTGGCCCGTGCGGAAGTTCCGGATGGGCGAGGAGCCTTCGGAGGACCTCAGCGCCACGACCACGGCCGCCGAGCGGCTCGGCATGATGTGGCGCCTGGCTCGGGACGCCTGGGCCGTTGCGGGACGTCCGATCCCTGACTACCCGCGCGAGCGGACGCCGATCTCCAAGCGGCGGCTCCACGACCCTCCGGCGGATGGACTGGAACCCTGACTTTCTCGACATGATCGCCGCTCTGCGGGACGAGGGTGCCGAGTTCCTCGTCGTCGGCGCCTTCGCGATGGCGGCGCGCGGCGTCCCGAGGGCTACCGGCGACCTCGACCTGTGGGTCCGCCCCGAGAGCGAGAACGCCGAGCGGGTCTGGCGGGCGCTCCTCCGCTTCGGTGCACCCGTCGATGCCGCGGGTCTGACCGTCCAGGATCTGATCAACCCGGGGATGGTCTACCAGATCGGCCAGCCGCCCCGGCGGATCGATGTGATCACGGGCATCGACGGAGTGTCCTTCGGCGAGGCGTGGCCGAACCGTGTACCGGTCACGGTCGAAGGAGTCGAGTTCCCGTGCCTGGGCCACGCTGATCTGGTCCGCAACAAGCGGGCGAGCGGGCGAGTGAAGGACAAGCTGGATCTGGACTTGTTGCGGAAGGCGGAACCGAGCTGAGGTTTCACCAACCGTCCGCCACCGCCTCGAGATGCTCCAGATCCTCCAGCTCGTCGCGCCGCCACCGGTAGCCGTGCTTCTCGACCAGCCGCCGCGCCTCGGCGAGGGCGGCGCGGTCGTGGAAGACGCGCGTGCGCCGCAGGTGCTGGATGGCCGAGCCGTTGCGGGGCCGTGCTACCCTTCAGCAAGCCATGGGTCAAGAGAGCTCGGCACGAACCTACAACGTCCGCGCGGATTGGGATGCGGAGGCCGAGGTCTGGGTGGCGTTCAGCGACGAAGTTCCCGGCCTGGCCACCGAGGCCGCGACGCTGGAAGCTCTCACCGAGAAGCTCCGCACCCTCATCCCCGAGCTGCTCGAGGCCAACCATCTCGAGATCGGCGACCCTGAAGGGGAGATCTCCTTCGAGCTCGTCGGCCACCGCCGCGAGCGCCTGCGGTTGGCCTCGTAGGTGGCCAAGACCTACACCCCTCGCCTCAACGGCTCCTGACGAGCGGTTCTGAGACATAGAAGGCGAGCGGCGTGGTGCGCCTCCGGGTGACCGAGGCGACCGTGGAAGCGCGCCGCGCCTGGAATGTGGTCAGCCGCCGCGGTCGTCTCGGCGCGCGACGGCGATCGGGCGGGTGACGCGCCGGCCGCCGAGGGTGTCTAATGGGGGCATGAGAGTCGCCGCCCGCCGCCTCCGCCGCGCCGTCGCCGTCTTCCTCGCCACCGGGCTCCTCGCCGCGTCCGCCGCCGCGTGGCGGGCCGCCGCCGGTCCATCCGCCGATCCCGCCGGCTCCGGCGCCCCGCCGGCTGAGCGGGCCGAGGAGCCGACCCTGAAGAAGGAGGAGCCCGCCGCCGTGCCGACCTGGAAGGACGTCGAGACCCTCGTCGAGAACGACCAGATGCGTGCCGCCCTCGAGACAGTCGAGGCGATCTTCGCCGCCGCCCAGACCCGCGGGGACGCCGCGGAGTGGACCCGCGCGCTGATCGAGGCGGCGAAGCTGGAGATCGCGCTCGGGGAGTTCGAGACGGCGGCCGAGCGGCTGCGGGGGACGCCGTGGCCGGAGGGGGTGCGGCACCGGTTGCCGCTCCAGCTCGCCCATGCCGAGGCGCTGGTGATCTACCTCCACGCCTACCGCTGGGAGATCGTGCAGCGGGAGCGGGTGGCGGCGGAGGGGGAGGGGGATCTGCGGACCTGGACGGTCGAGCAGATCTCCGCGGAGGCGCAGCGGGCGTTTCTCGCCGCCTGGCAGGGGCGCGAGGAGTGGGGCGAGCAGCCGGTGACGAGCCTGGAGCGGTATCTCGAGCCGGACAACTTCCCCGCGGGCATCCGCGACCGGCTGCGCGACGCGGTCTCCTACCTGTGGGCGGATCTGCTGGCCGACACCTCGCTGTGGACGCCGGTCCAGGACGACGCGGTCTACCGGCTCGATCTCGAGCCGCTGCTCGCGGGCGAGGCGCTCGACGAGGAGGCGCTCGGCGACGCCGGCGTCCACCCGCTGCGCAAGCTCGCGGCGGCGCTCGGCGATCTCGAGCGCTGGCACGCCGCCGCGGGCCGGCCGGAGGCGTCGTTCGAGGCGCTGCGGATGCGGCTGCGGCACCTCTGGGACCACTTCGACGACGCCGGCGACCGGGCGGCGATCCGGGCCGCGCTCGAGCGTGGGCTCGACTTGCTCGGGCGCGCGCGGCCGTGGTGGTCGATGGGGACGGCGACGCTCGCCTGGATGATCGACCAGGGCGGCGAGCCGGACGCCCGGGTGCGCGCGCTCGAGGTGGCGCGCGAGGGCGCCGCGGCGCATCCGGAGTCGGTCGGCGGCCAATACGCCCGCCATCTCGCCGAGTCGATCGTCGCGCCTTCGTACTCGATCGTGTCGATGGCCGCCGACGGCCCCGGCCGGCGGTCGATCCAGGTCACCCACAAGGACCTGGCGCGGCTGCGGTTCCGCGCCTATCGCCTCGACCTGCCGAGCTGGCTCGCACGCTCCGCCTCCGGCGGCCGCCTCCTCCCCGACCACCGCGACGTGCCGACGCTCCTCGAGCGCAAGCCCGACGCCGCCTGGACGGTGGAGCTGCCGGCGACGCCCGACCACCGGCCGCACCACACCTATGTCACGCCGCCGTTCGAGCGGCCGGGGCTCTGGGTGGTGGTCGCGTCGGCGGCCGAGCACTTCCGCCGCGAAGGCAACGCAATGCAATCGGTCAACCTGATGGTGACCG
>Ga0302046_10004219_pt1 | contig 12804 bp, 10 predicted proteins | sample RVTome_11_FD_200261 | JGI IMG/M metagenome (GOLD analysis project Ga0302046, IMG submission 200261) | Soil microbial communities from uranium-contaminated site in the Upper Colorado River Basin, Wyoming, United States - RVT147D111 (version 2) ...
CGAACTCGACGACCGGGTTGTTGTTGATGAACATCCCGGTCTGGGTCATGCCGGTGATCGTCGCCGTGCCGGCCACGCCCTGCTCGAGGATCCGCCGGCGCTTCCCGGCCCGCCCGCGCATCGCGAGTCCCCCGATGAGCATCCCGCCGGTCACGATCCACAGGACCACGGCCGCGATGAAGAACCCGCCGCCCGCCCCCGGCGCCTCGATCGCCGCGTAGGTCATCCCGGCGGCGATCGAGCCCTCGATCAGCACCATGAACAGCAGCCACGACCCGCCGAGCGAGATCGGGTCGCGCGCCTTCCGGCGGCCCGCCGTGAACATGTACGCCATCCCCAGCACCATCACGCCCAGCGGGATGATCACGATCCAGGGCATCAGGCCGCCGCCCGTGGCCGCGCTCTCGACGCAGTCGGTCCACTCGGGCGACCCGACGGGGAACTCGGTGCAGATCGGCTGCTGGGCGAGCATCGTGCGCGTATGGTGCGTCCGCCGGCTCCAAAGGTCAAGCGGTATGCTCGGCGCGATGGAGTTCGAGACGCGCGCGATCCACGTGGGACAGGACCCCGACCCGGCGACCGGCGCTGCGGTCGTGCCGATCTACGCCACCTCGACCTACGTGCAGGAGGAGGTCGGCAAGCACGCCGGCTACGAGTACTCGCGCACCGACAACCCCACGCGGACCGCCCTCCAGCAGGTGCTCGCCTCGCTCGAGGGCGGGCGGTTCGGCCTGGCGTTCGCCTCGGGGATGGCCGCCACCGCCACGATCTGCTACCTGCTGCGCCCGGGCGACCACGTGCTGATGTCCGACGACGTCTACGGCGGCACCTACCGGCTCGTGTCGCGCGTGCTCGGCGAGTGGGGCGTGGAGCACGGCACCGTGGACATGACCGACACGGACGCGGTCCGGGGCGCGATCCGCGAGACGACGAAGCTCGTGTGGGTCGAGACCCCCACGAACCCCCTGCTGCGGATCGTGGACCTCGCCGCGGTCGCCGAGATCGCGCGCGAGGCCGGCGCGTGGTGCGCGGTCGACAACACCTTCGCCACGCCGTACCTCCAGCGCCCGCTCGAGCACGGCGCGCACCTCGTTGTCCACTCGACCACCAAGTACCTCGGCGGGCACTCCGACGTGGTCGGCGGCGCGATCGTCGCCGACGACGAGGAGCTGCATGACCGGCTGAAGTTCCTCCAGAACTCCGCGGGCGCCGTCCCCGGGCCGTTCGACGCGTTCCTCGTGCTGCGCGGGGTGAAGACCCTGGCGGTGCGGATGGAGGCGCACTGCCGGGGCGCCGCCGCGGTGGCGGCCTTCCTCGCGGAGCACCCGCGGGTCCGGCGCGTGCGCTACCCGGGCCTGCCCGAGCACCCCCAGCACGAGCTCGCGCAGCGCCAGATGCATGGCTTCGGCGGCATGGTGAGCTTCGAGATGGCCTCCGAGGAGGAGGCGCTCGAGGTCGCGCGCAAGACCGAGGTCTTCTTCCTCGCCGAGTCGCTCGGGGGCGTCGAGTCGCTGATCGAGCACCCCGGCGCGATGACGCATGCGAGTGTGGCGGGCTCCCCCTGCGAGGTCCCCGCCGCGCTCCTGCGGCTCTCGGTCGGCATCGAGCACCAGAGCGACCTCGTCGCCGACCTCGAGCGGGCCCTGGCCTGAGCCCCACCCTTGCCCCGGATCGGGACGCTGGGGCATACTGACCGCAGGTCAATGGCGGTCGAGGTCGGACGACGCAGGAGCATCAAACCGCCCGGCGAGCGCCGCCGGGACCTCCTCGACGCGGCCATCCGGGTGTTCGCGCGCCGCGGCGTCGAGGCGGCGACCGTCTCGGAGATCACCCAGGAGGCCGGGGTCGCCAAGGGCACCTTCTACCTCTCGTTCGACTCGAAGGATCGCCTGCTCGGCGAGCTGAAGGCTCACTTCGCCGACGAGATCGTCGATCGCGCCGCCGAGGTCCTCACGCGCACGGAGGTCGAGGACTGGTGGCAGGCGGTCGACGCGACGATCGAGACGATGACCGACTTCATGCTCGAGCGGCGCGACCTCATCCAGGTCTTCTCGCACGAGGCCGCGACGGCGGGCACCGCCGAGATCTTCGGGACCTGCGTGTCGCGACTGATCGAGATGCTCACCAACGGCATCCGGGCCGGGGTCGCCGCCGGCGCGTTCTCCGTCGAGGACCCGGAGATGACGGCCGCGCTCCTGCATCACGCGGTCGACGGCACGCTCCAGCACGCGATCCTCTACGAGCGCGAGGTGGACCGCGACCGACTAGTGGCAGCCTCGCGGACGCTCGCCCGGAGGGCGCTCTCGCCCTGAGCCGGCGCCTCACCCTCGCCCTCGCGATCCTGGTCGTCGCCGCGCCGCCCGCGCGCGCGCAGCAAGCCGAGCCCGAGGTCTTCGCCGGCGGGCTCGACTTCCCGACGAACATGGCCTTCGCCCCCGACGGAACGCTGTTCTTCACCGAGAAGAACACGGGCGCCGTGCGTGTGATCGAGGACGGACGCCTGCGCCCCGAGCCCTTCGCCACGGTCCCGTCGACCGGCGATGCGGAGAGCGGCCTGCTCGGTATCGCGCTGCACCCCGACTACCCGGCCGAGCCGTGGGTCTACCTGTACTACTCGAGCCGCGAGACCGGCACGAACCTGCTCGTGCGCACCGACGGCGACCGGACCGAGACGATCCTCGAGGGGCTCCCGGTATCCCCGTACCACGACGGCGGCGACATCGCGTTCGGCCTCGACGGCATGCTCTACGCCGTGCTCGGCGAGGCGCACGACCCGGGCCGCGCGCAGGACCCGGACGACCTGGGCGGGAAGATCGTGCGGCTCACGCCCGAGGGCGAGGTGCCCGGCGACAACCCGACCCCGGGGAGCCCCGTCTTCTCCCTCGGGCACCGCAACTCGTTCGGCCTCTGCTTCGACCCGTTCTCGGGCGCGTTGTGGGAGACGGAGAACGGCCCGAGCGAGCACGACGAGGTGAACCTGATCCTGCCGAGGGGCAACTACGGGTGGCCGGAGGCCTCGGGGCCGTCGGAGGACGAGCGGTTCGTGGACCCGATGATCGACTTCGCCCAGATCGTGGTGCCCACCGGCTGCGCGTTCTACCCGGAGCGGCACCTCGGGCCCCGGAGCCTGGGGGCGCTGTTCATCGGGACCTACACGGGCACGCTCTACCGGGCCGAGCTCTCGCACCAACGGGCGTTCGCGATCCGACACGCGCCCTTCCTCGAGGGGCTCCCGGGCATCACCGACGTCCAGGTGGGGCCCGACGGGCGGCTGTACCTCGCGACCGACGAGTCGATCCTGCGTCTGCCCCGGCGGCTCCGCCCGGCCCCGGAGCCGGGGCCCACGGGCGCCTCGCCCTCGCCGATCGAGACCGTGCCGCCCCAGCCCGGAGGGGAGCTCCCCTGGCTCCCGTGGGCGGCCGCGGGCGCGGCCATCACCGTGGGGGCGGCGGCCTGGGGATGGGCCCGCGCCCGGCGCGGCTGAGCCCTACCCCTTCGGGCGCTTGAGGTAGGCGATCAGGCCCTGGGGCTGGGCGACGACGTTCACGAGCTCCCAGCCGTCCTCGCCCCATTGGTTCAGGATCTCCTGCGTCGCGTGCTCGACGAGCGGCACGGTGGCGTACTCCCAGGGATCAGCCATCGTAGTCGTCGTAGAGGTGGCGGCGGGTCGCCATCATGCAGATCCCCATCACGACCTCGAGCCCACCCTCCTCGGCGATCTTCCGGGCCTCGTCGCTCACGATCCCCTCCTGGAGCCACAGGACCTTCGCGCCCTTCTCGACCGCGTCGCGCGCGATCGGCGGCGTGTCCTCGGCCCTGCGGAAGACGTCCACGACGTCGACCGGCTCGGGGATGTCGGTGACCGAGGGGTAGGACTTCTCGCCGAGCACCTGGTCCTCGTTCGGGTTCACCGGGATGATCTTGTAGCCCCTGCTCTGCAGGTACTTCGCGACCCGATGCGAGTCTCGATCGGGCTTGCCAGAGAGCCCCACCACCGCGACCGTCGTGGCCTCGTCGAAGATCCTTCGGAGCCCCTCGTCCTCGGGCTGATACGGCGTCAGCTCGTCGCCCTCCACGTCCATCCCTCCCTCTTCAGCATCTCGAGCATCGAATGGAGGATCCTGCCGGTGACCCCCCAGACCGTGTGTCCATCGAGCCTATACGTGTGCGTATCGTACGCGGCGCCCCGCCACTCCCGCTGCTCCACGCGCTCGACGCGCGCGAGCCGGCCGAGGTCCAGCTCGAGCACCTCGGCGACCTCGGCGGCCGACGGCGCGAGCTCGGGGCGCTCGGGGAGGCGCGCCACGAACGGGACCACCACGAACCCGCTCACGAAGGTCGGGGTCCACGGCAGCGCCCCGAGTACCTCGAGGCTCGCGGCAGCGATGCCGAGCTCCTCCTCGGTCTCGCGGAGGCCCGTGGCCAGCAGGTCGGGGTCCTCGTCGTGGCGAGCGCCCCCGGGGAACGAGACCTCGCCCTTGTGCGTGCGCACGGCGTCGCTCCGCCGCGTGAACAGGAGCGACGGCGGATCGAGGTCGATCAGGGGCAGCACCACGGCGGCGGGGACGCCCGGCGGGAGCGGCGGATCCGGCCGCGGCGGCGCCAGCGTCCGTCGCAGGGTGTCGCTGAGCGAGCTCACCGAACGCCTCCTCCTTCGATACCCTTGGGATGATGCCCCACCATCCCAGGTTCGTCTTCGCGCGCCGCTCCGCGGCCCTGCTCCTCGGCCTCGCGGTGATCGCGCCGCAGCAGGTGGGCGCCGCCCCGCAGAAGGGGGCGCTCCCCGCCGACGTCGAGGTCGTGGCGCCGGCCGCGCAGGACCGTTCGCGCCCGCTCCGGACGCTCACCGGCGCTGCATCGCAGGCGCCCGCCCCCGTGCCCCGCCTCGGCCGCTCCACGCCGGAGTCGGGGGCGCGCACGCCCGACGGCGCGCTCTCGCCCGCGCAGGGCACCCCGTTCCCCGGCCCGACCGCGAGCTTCGAGGGCGTGGCCAACATCCACAACCCGCAGAAGGTGCTCCCACCCGACACCCAGGGAGACGTGGGCCTCGCACACTATCTCCAGATCACCAACGTCTCCTTCGCGATCTTCGACAAGGGCGGGAACGTGCTCCTGGGCCCCTTGCCGAACAACGCGATCTGGGCGGGATTCGGCGGGCCGTGCGAGGCTACGAACCACGGCGACCCGATCGTGCTCTACGACGAGCTCGCGCACCGGTGGCTCTTCACGCAGTTCTCCCAGCCCGCATGGCCGAGCGGGCCGTACTTCCAGTGCGTCGCGGTGTCCGCTACCGCCGACCCGACCGGCGCGTGGCACCGCTACGCGTACCCGTGGAGCGACACGAAGCTCAACGACTACCCGAAGTTCGCCGTGTGGCCCGACGGGTACACGATGACGACCAACCAGTTCAACGTGACGCACCCGCTCACCCCCTTCGCGGGCGTGGGCGTGGCGATCTTCGACCGCGCCGCGATGCTCTCGGGGCAGCCGGCCGACATGATCCGTCTCGACCTCGAGGCGCAGCCCGACCTGTTCGGGCTCCTGCCCGCCGAGCTCGACGGGCCCCCGCCGCCCCCCGGCACCCCGCCGCTGTTCGCGCAGATGGACGACGACTTCTTCGTCGGGACACCCGCCGACCGCCTGCGCCTGTTCGAGATGCACGTGAGCTGGCAGCAGCCCGAGCAGACGGCCTTCGGCTGGGAGCAGGCGCTCCCCGTCGCCGCCTTCGACTCCGCGCTGTGCAGCTTCAGCATCGCGTGCATCCCGCAGCCGATCCCGGGGCCTCGGGTCGACGCGCTCTCGGACCGGCTGATGTACCGCCTCCAGTACCGGAACATGGGCACCCACGAGGCGATGGTCGTGAGCCACGCCGTGAACGTGGCCGACGGCGGCGACCGCGCCGGGATGCGCTGGTACGAGCTGCGGCGCGCCGGCGGGCCCTGGGGGATCCATCAGCAGGGGACCTACGCGGGCGACGACCCCTCCACCGACGACGAGCACCGGTGGATGGGCAGCGCGGCCCTGAACGGATCCGGTGATATGGCCCTCGGATACAGCGTCTCGAATGACGCGACGACCTTCCCCTCGATCCGCTACACGGGACGGATGGCCGCAGACCCGCCGGGCACCGTGCGCCCCGAGACGCCCTTGATCGCAGGAGGCGGCTCGCAGCTCTCCGATCGCCGGCGGTGGGGCGACTACAGCATGATGTCGGTCGACCCCGATGGCTGCACCTTCTGGTACACGCAGCAGTACTACGCGGCGACGTCCGAGCGCGACTGGCAGACGCGGATCGGCGCCCTCCGCGCCCCGGCCGCCCCCGACACCGCCCCGCCCTCGAGCGTGGTGATGCTCGGGCCCGGCGACACGTGGGAGCTGAGCGGGAAGCGCGCGCACGCCTCGTGGGGTGCGATCGACTGCCAGAGCGGCCTGGCGGGCCACGACGTGCGGACGCGACGTGCGAAGTGGAACGGTGGGTTCCGCGCCCCGCAGACGCTCCTCGCGGGGTCGCCCCTCACGCAGGCCACCTTCGCGGTCGAGCCCGGCTTCACGTACTGCTTCAGCACCCGCGCCGCCGACGTGGCCGGCCACGTCTCGGCGTGGAGCTCCGAGGCGTGCACCGCCGTCCCCCTCGACGTGCGGGCGTTCAAGCACAAGGGCGATTGGCGGAAACGGCGCGGGGGCGGCTACTACCTGCGGACGTTCTCGATCACGCGCGAGGAGGGCGCGAAGCTTGTGCGGTGGAACGTGCACGCGAAGCGGCTCGGCCTCCTCGTCACGAAGTGCCCCCATTGCGGGAAGATCCGCGTGATCCACGCCGGCAAGCGCCTCGGCAAGATCAACCTCAAGCGCAAGAAGGGGCGGCGCGCGATCTTCATCCCGCTCCGCGAGTACCCGCAAATCCGACGCGGCAAGCTGCGGATCGTGGTCCTGTCGGACCGCAAGAAGGTGAAGATCGAAGGGCTCGCCTTCAGCCGCGTCTGACCGAGATGCTTGTCACTGCCGCCGTGGCCTCCAAGCTCGCCTGCGCGGACCGGGCGTGCTGAACCCGCCCCTCGCGGCACCGCTCATCCGATCCTGCGGACTCGGAGCACATACCGCCCCTTGCTCTGGAGCCAGGCCGAGACGTGGATGAAGTACTTGCCCGCTTCGCGCACGGTCAAGACGATGCTCTCGTCCAAGCCTCTGCCGGCTTCAGCGGACAGTCCTGCCGCGCACTTGTCCGGTCGTGGGCGGAACGGGTGAACGCAGCGAGGCTTCTTGAACTCCCAGATCTCGGTCGATCGCGGCCTCCATACCCACAGGTCGAGGTCGGCACGCCGCGTGACATCGAGCGTGATCTCGTATCGTCCAGGCCGGAAGCGGCGGGAGTAGACATCATTCACGTCGTCCGGATAGGCCACGCGTCCCGTCCTCCTGTTTCGGATCCCCCGCAAAAGGCCGATGTTGGCGTCCCGCTGCGTGTGCATGCCCTGCAAGGACGCGGACAAGGCGCCGTCAGCGTCGAGCCTGGCATCTGTGAGACTGAACGAGCCCTTGGCCTTCCCATGGCGAAAGTCTATCGAGCGCGTGACATGGAACCCATTCGTCGCGGTGGCGCTGGCACCGTTCATGAGCTTGTTTCGAGCGCCGTAGGCGTGAGACCGGAGCAAGCCGGCCACGCCGGCGACGTGCGGCGCGGCCATCGATGTCCCATCGAGGTACTCGTAGAGCTCGCCTGGAACGCCGTCTTCGAGATCGATCTCGCTGCCGGGCGGGATCGTGCTGAGGATGTCCACCCCCGGCGCGGCGATGTCCACCGATTCGTGGCCGAAGCTCGTGAAGGCGCACCGATTCTTCCGGATGCCGAATACGGCGCAGCCGCTCGAGTACCCGTACTCGTCGTGATGGTTGGACGCAGCGACCGAGACGATGTTCGGGAGCGTGTATGAAGCCGGGAACATCGGCGACGCATTGGGGATGAATTGATCGTTGTCGGCCATGCTGTTACCTGCGGACACCACGGCGAGGATGCCGTGGGCCCCCAGCTTGGCGAGGCTCTTCCGCTCCGCCTTGGACCACACGGGACTTCCGAAGCTCATATTCACGACATCGGCCCCGTGGGCGATCGCGTAGTCGATCGCGGCCAACTCCCGGGCGAGGGTCGGCAAGGAACCCAGTTTGAGGACCATGATCTGGCAGTGAGGGCATACCCCGGCGATCCCTATCCCGTTGTGGGCTGCAGCGGCGATGGTGCCAGCCACATGGGTCCCGTGCCCCACCCCATCCGAAAGATCGCCACCCCGGCTCACGAAGTTGCATCCGTTGACGTCGTCGATGCAGCCGTTCCCGTCGTTGTCGAGTCCGTCAGGAATCTCACCCGGGTTCACCCAGAACTGCCCAGCCAGGTCAGGATGGGAAACATCTACTCCGCTGTCCATCACCGCGACGATCACTCCCTCGCCCTGGAAGACGTCCCAGGCCTCGGGAGCGTCGATGTCCGCTCCGGGAGTCCCGGCCGCGGGAGGGAGGCCATCGCCGAAGTAGTCGGTGATCCCGTGCGACTGCCCTACGTTGTTGAGTCCCCAGAGCTCGCCGAAGAGTGGATCGTTCGGGGTCGCTGGTACGTGAGCGTGGTAGCTCCGGATAAGGTTGGGCTCGGCGAACGCGACCCCTGGCGCGCGACGGTAGAGGCGAACGGCTTCGAGGGTCGACATGCCCTCGGGCGCCCGTACAAGCTGCAGCCGGGGACCACCGATCCTCGCCAGCGTCTGCGCACCGAGCACCGAGTTTATCGTGGGAGGGGTTGCGGACTTTTCGAATTTGACGACCACCTCTCCGTCCACGAAACGAGGGATCTCGTCCGGCGGACGGGGTCGTACCCGTCGCTCGAAGCGTTCGCGGAGCGCAGCATCATCGCCGAGGGGGCTCGCGGTGAGACCGCCTCCGGGCAAGCCCGCGGCCAGCGTGGAGACGGCGACGAGGGCCGCCAGCGCGATGCGACGCACGGATTCCCCCTCGGAGTTGGTGCTCCCATGCTCGGTGCGCGGGATGCTCCCACCAAGATACGGGAAGCGATGCCACTGTCAACCCCAGGGAACCGCTCGCGCGAGGCTACAGGAGGCCCCGGTACATCCCGCCGTCGACCCCGACGAATGCGCCTGTGACGTAGGAGGCGCGCTCCGAGGCGAGGAAGGCCACCACGTCGCCCAGCTCTTGCGGGTCGGCGGGCCGCCCGCGTTCGGGATGAGGATCTCGCAGCCCCCGAGCGCGTCCACGCCCTCGCGGACGAACCCGGCCGCGCCCTCCTCGGTCCCGACGTCGGCCGGGACCGCCACCACCGCGGCACCGGTCGCCTCGGCAATCTCGTCGCGGGTCGCGGCGAGCGCCCCGCGATCCCGGGCACGGGAAGCGGTGCCTGTGTCGACCCCCCGGAAGGGCCATCCTTCCTCGGGGGTTGCTGCCCGCGGGCGCCGGATGTGCCCCGGCCATCACGCTTCGCAGCTCGTAAGGGTCTCGCCCGACAGGCACCGGTCCCACTGAGGGCCGCCGTCGAGGGTGTCGGTGCCCGTCCCCCCCTCGAGCCGGTCGTCGCCCTCCTCGCCGTAGAGCGTGTCATGGTGGCCCGATCCGTACAGGCGGTCGTTCCCCGGTCCGCCCCAGACGACGTCGTTCTGGTCGCCCGCGCTGAGCGTGTCTGCGCCGCCGAGCCCCCGCAGCAAGTCGGCGCCCAGGCTCGAGCGGATCTCGTTGTTCGCGGCGTTCGCAGTGATGTCGTCGGGGCCCCATCCCGAGTAGAGGTCCTCGATGTCGGAGCCCACGTCGTCGGCCTCCCCCGCCTGCCCGTCGCCGGGGGCGTCGTTCATCGAGATCGTAAGGCCGTCGCGCCGCGCTCCGTAGTCCGCGAGGTCGTTGTTCGCCCCGCCGCCGCGCAGCACGTCGCTACCGTCACTCGCCGTCGTCATGTACGTGATCTCCAGCGCCCACATGTTCAGGGTGCCGGTGGCGCCTCCCGCGGCGTCGCTTACCTCGAGCGACCACGTGCCGTCGGCCCAGCGCCCCTCGAAGGGGGACAGGGTGCCCTCGGGGTGGAAGCGCCCGTCGTACGGCCGGCTCGACGTGTTCCGGATGTTCCGGGTGGACTCGCTGTCGAAGTGCGTCCCCCGCAGCGAGGTCCCGTTCGACCTCCCCAAGAAGAGGGAGGTGGAGAAGGAGGGGCCGATCAGGCGGACCTCGAGCTCCTCGGTCGCGGGGTGCTCGATGTCGATGCGGACGTTCACGTCGGAGATGCGATCGGGGGTGCCCGCCAGGGTGACCGTGGACGCCGACGTGCCGCCGTCGGGGATCGGGAAGGACGAGGGGGCCTCGTAAAGCACGGGTTCGTTCTGGAGGAAGACGTCGGAGTAGCCCTCCCCCTCCTCGAGGTCGTCCCCCGGCCCCCCGACGAGCAGGTCGTCGAAGGGGCCGCCCTGGAGGTGGTCGTTCCCGGCCTCGCCGCGCAGCACGTCGTCGCCCCCCAGGCCGTCGAGGAAGTCGGCGCCGGGGCCGCCTTGGAGCAGCTCGCCGCTATCGTCGCCGACCAGCACGTCGTCGCCGGAGCCCCCGATGACGTGCTCGATCGAGGCGGCCACGTCGTCGCCCTCGCCGGGCTCGCCGTCGTCTGCGCCGCTGCCGACCGTCACGGACACGCCCGACGTCCGGGCCGAGTAGTCGGCCGTGTCGAAGCCGGGCCCCCCCTCGAGGACGTCGGCACCCGCGCCGCCATCGAGCCGGTCGGCCCCGCTCTCGCCCCAGAGCGCGTCGGCGCCGCCCCCACCCGCGAGCACGTCGCTGCCCTCACCACCGTGCAGCACATCGGCCGCCTCCGAGCCCGAGATCGTGTCGTCGCCGGGTCCCCCGTGCACCGTGCACGCCACCGCGCAGGTGACGACGTCGTTCCCGCCCCCCGCGTGCACGGTGTGGCACGGCGCGTCGCAGTGGATCGAGTCCGCGCCCGCGGTGCCCGTGACGACGCCGTCCTCGGGGGGAGGTGGAGGGTCGCCGGCCGGCACGGTCGCCTCCACCTGGTCGAAGGCCACGTCGTAGGTCCGGTTGCGGAGCGAGTCCCCCAGCATCAGGCGACCGACCGGGGAGTCTCCCAGCGACATCGTGCCCGATAGCCCCGGTACGATCGCGCCGTCGAAGCTCACCTCGACCTCGCTCGACGCCCCCGCTACCACCACGCTGACCACCGCGGAGTGCCACACGCCGGATGTGACGTCCTGCGGGCTCCACACGTTCGAGCTCTCGACGTCGTTGCGGAGCATCAGGTGGCCGGCCGAGCTCACGAACAGCGTGAGGATGTTCGCGGAGCCGTCGTGCACCTGGAGCCGGAGGAGCCTCACGGCGTTCCCCCCCTGGTCGAGCACGTTGAAGCGCGTGCCGAGCGTCACCTCGCCCTGCGGCTCGTCGAGGATCTCGGTCGCGAACGTGGGATCGCCGGTGGTCGTAGCACGGGCCGCGAGCGAGCCGGCATCGACGACGTCGCCCTGTACGACGAGACCCGTCGCAGACGTCCAGGCGGAGAGGTCGCCCGATTCGAAGCCGTCCGCGTGGACGACGACCTCCGAGTCCGCGAGGACGCTTACGGGGACCGCGAAAGAGGCTGCCGCCAGCGCGAGGACGGAGACGAAGGATCGGCGTACTAGCGATCGGGTCATCGGAACCTCCTTCATCCTACGCCGGGCCCCCGGTCGATGCACTGGGGGCCGGCCTGCGCGGTATGCCCGCGGGGGCTACAGGAGGCCCCGGTACATCCCGCCGTCGACCCCGACGAATGCGCCGGTGACGTAGGAGGCGCGCTCCGAGGCGAGGAAGGCCACCACGTCGCCCAGCTCTTGCGGGTCGCCGATCCGCCCGAGCGGGATCGCGGCCGCGTCCTCGGCCGCCACCTCCTCGGCCGTGGTCCCCGCTCGGGACGCGCGGTCGGCGTGGAGCTGGGCCACGCGGTCGGTGGCGTGCCGGCCGGGCAGCACGGCGTTCACGGTGATGCCGGCGGGCCCGACCTCGTCGACCAGCGTCCGGGCCCAGCCGATCACGGCCGCGCGGATCGCGTTCGAAAGCATCAGCCCCGGGATCGGCTGCTTCACCGACGACGACGCGATCACGACGATCCTGCCGTACCCGGCGGCGCGCATGTGCGGCAGGGCCTCGCGGGCCATCCGGATCGTCGAGAGGAACGTCAGCTCGAACGCGCCGCGGAAGTGGTCGTCGGAGATCTCGTCGAAGGTCCCGGTCGGCGGGCCGCCCGCGTTCGGGACTAGGATCTCGCAGCCCCCGAGCGCGTCCACGCCCTGGCGGACGAACCCGACCGCACCCTCCTCGGTCCCGACGTCGGCCGGGATCGCCACCACCGCGGCGCCGGTCGCCTCGGCGATCTCGTCGCGGGTCGCGGCGAGCGCCCCGCGGTCCCGGGCGCAGATCGCGACGCTCGCCCCCTCGCGGGCGAGCGCGAGGGCGCAGGCCTTCCCGAGCCCCTTGCTGGCGGCAGCGACGAGCGCCGGTCGACCGGCGAGGCCGAGATCCATCGGGGCCTTGATATCATCGAGAGGCGATGGAGACCACCCGGGAGATCTTCGGCATCACCGAGAAGGCGGCCGCGAAGGCGCGCGCCCTCGCCGAGCGCGAGGGCAAACCCGGCGCTGCGCTGCGCGTGCGCGTGGTGGCCGGCGGCTGCTCCGGCTTCTCCTACAAGCTGGGCTTCGAGGCCTCCCCGGCCGACGGCGACCTGGTCGTAGAAGGCCACGGGCTCCGCGTGCTCGTGGACCCGAAGAGCGCGCCGATCCT
>Ga0302046_10004220_pt1 | contig 12801 bp, 8 predicted proteins | sample RVTome_11_FD_200261 | JGI IMG/M metagenome (GOLD analysis project Ga0302046, IMG submission 200261) | Soil microbial communities from uranium-contaminated site in the Upper Colorado River Basin, Wyoming, United States - RVT147D111 (version 2) ...
TGACGTAGAAGTAGTCGAAGTTTTCGTTGAGGGCGTTGACGATGCGGATGCGGTACGGGAGCGTGTTGCCGTAGAGGCAGAGGTCGATGCGGTCCACGTAGAGGTCTTTGACCGCCGAGAGGTCGCCGTCGGCTTTCAGGACGGCATAGGTGACGAGGAGATTTTTGTGGACCTCGCGTTGTTCGAGGGGCATGTAGAAGACGGTGGCCCAGTGCGTGTCGTGGCCGGCCTCGTCGTAGAGGGGCACGGCTTCGTTATGCCGCGCCAGGTCTTCGTAGCGGATGCCGTGTTGCTCGATCCGCTGGTACCGCTTCAGGTACGTTTCCAGGAAGTCGCTGACCGGATACCGCTCCTTTTTCCGGCTGATCAGGTTGCGCGGCGGCGGGCCGGGCAAGGGGGCGTCCGGTTTCGACGGTTGCGAGGAGGGCGGCTGCGAGCACGGCATAGATCTTTTCCTGGAAAACATCGGGCTTCCGGCCCGTACAGCAGGGAAGCGGCTTCGTGCCTGGCCGGGCTGCGTGACGGCGGGCCGCAGAGATCCGGCATGATACCTCCCGGTGCGGTCTTTAGGTTCAACGCGCGTATAACCGTGTAGTGTGAGCCTATTCGCGGATCTGGATCGAGGTCAGGATCTTTTGGGCCGTCGGCAGCCAGTGTGCTTCGCGTTCTTTCGTCACGTTGAAGCTGATCAACAAGAGACGGCCATGCAGCGAGGTGCCGGTCATCAGGTTGCGCACCTCCGTGTCGAGCGCAGGCGTTCGGAGGTCGAGCAGGAAAAACGAGCGGCCGTTGATCGTGGTGAGTCCGCTCTGAAACCAGGTGGCCGCCGGGTAGAGCCGCTTGAACATCGCATCCATCGCCGTGTGCGCCTCGGCCAGCTGGTGCGGGTGCAGCGGGGTGTTGGTATGGTGCAGGGCGAGGTTGACGGAAGCGGAGGGGTTGGTGTAGACCAGCGAGGGGCGTCGTTCGCTCGGGTACTTGACGCGGAGCAGGTCCTCACGCATCGGCGCAAAGTCGACCGGGACGAGCACCTGGACGGTACCGCCGAGCACCGTCCTGGGCGTCAGGGCTATGGGCGTTTGGGCGTAGAGGAGAAACGGGCAGACGAGCGAGAACAGGACGGCGAAGGCGGCAGTGCGCATGGTTCAGGACGGTGCTTCTGGAAGGGGCGTATAGGCCGGGTATCGACCGGCAAGCCGGGGCTTTAACGGCCTTCCTTCACCCCACGAACTTGTATCCCACTGCGTCTTCGTGGCATAGAGGAGGGCCTCGGCATCCTCGGTCACGATGGTCTCCATGTCTGTGGTTACCGAGTCCTCTCGATGTACGGTTACTTCGACGCCGGTGCCGTCGAGAAAATAGGTGCGGGCGAGCCGGAAGAACCGCACCACCTCATCGGGATCGGGGTGATGGACATGATGCCGCCTGCCGGGGCAAGCGGAGAAGACGCGCAGATCCGCCGGTTCGTCGAAGCACACTTCGACGAACCTTTTCTCAAGAACTTTTCGATGGAGGAACACGTGGGCTTCTTCCGGGGATTGCACGAATCCTTGCCCGGCCTGGACGTCGAACAGGTACAGAAGCCGAGCCCGTTCTCGGTCGAGTTCGTCCTCGTCTCCCGGCAGACGGGGCATCGGGGGAAGGGGGACTTCGAACTCCAACCGCAACCGCCGCATCGCATCATCGGGCTCGGTTTTGAGCCCGGAGAGGGATAGACACGGCGTACGCTAATTTTAATCAGGCGGATGCGGGTCGTAGAGTCGATTTTAGATGTAGGATTGTCGATTTTGGGTTTGGCAGGTGTTTGTTACCCCTGTGCCTTTTTGCCTGTCTACAATCCAACCTCGGCTATGGCCCGCCGCACGAAGATCATCGCTACGATCGGCCCGGCGTCCTCCGATCGCAATACCATCAGTGCGCTCATCGAGGCGGGGATTGACGTCGCCCGGCTCAACTTTTCGCACGGCAGCCATAAAGCCCACCGGCGGGTCGTAGAGCACATCCGTGAGGAAGCCGTACGGCAGGGGCGTGCGGTGTCTATCCTGCAAGATTTGCAGGGGCCGAAGATCCGCGTAGGTTCGATGCAGAACGGCGGTGTGCTCCTGCACAAGGGGCAACGCGTCGTGCTGACGGCCATCCCCCTTGAAGAGAGCACCAACGAGCGCATCTTCGTCAGCTACGACTCGCTCGCGCAGGACGTGAAACCCGGAGGGCGCATCCTCATCGATGACGGGCTGCTGGAACTGGAAGTCCTGGAAACGCACCAGCAGGAGGTGCTCACCGAGGTGGTCGTCGGCGGGCCGCTGCGGTCCCGCAAAGGCGTCAACCTGCCCAACATCCGCACGTCTACGCCCTCGTTGACGGAGAAAGACCTCCAGGATCTTGAGTTCGGCCTGACAATGGACGTCGACCTGATCGCCCTCTCGTTCGTGCGCGACGAGACCGACATCCTCGACCTCAAGCGGCGTATCCGGGACGCCGGCAAGCATACCAGCGTCATCGCCAAGATCGAGAAGCCCGAGGCGGTCGAACGCATCGATCCGATCCTGGCCGAGGCCGACGGGATCATGGTAGCGCGGGGCGATCTGGGCATCGAGATGCCGATGTCTCGGGTGCCGGGGGCGCAGAAGACGATCATCCACAAGTGCCTGGTGGCGGCCAAGCCGGTCATCACCGCCACGCAGATGCTGGAGAGTATGGTCGAAAACGTCCTGCCTACGCGGGCCGAGGCGAGCGACGTAGCCAATGCCGTGCTCGACGGGAGCGATGCGGTGATGCTCTCGGGGGAGACGGCCGTCGGGAAGCATCCGGTCCGCGTCGTAGAAGCGATGGCGAAGATCGTAGAGGCCGCCGAGCAGCACTGGCAGCAATACCGCACGGTGCGGAATACGCTGCCCGAATTGATCGGCAAAGTCCGCGAAGGAGAAGACGTCACCGAGGCCGTCAGCTTTACCGCCTGTGCGTTGGCTGAAGAGGTAGGCGCCGTGGCCATCGCCTGCCTGACCAACTCGGGTACCACCGCGCGTGCCATCGCCCGCCACCGGCCGCGCATGCCCGTCTACGCGTTCACCGACGAGCCCCGCGTGGTAGGGCAGTTGGGCGTCCTCTGGGGAACAAAAGCCTTCAGTATTCCCTTTCAACACGACACGGATGCCGGCGTCACCCTCGTGCATCAGGTCCTGATGCAGAACCGCCTGGTCCGGCCCGGTGATGCGGTGGTTATCACCGCCGGCATGCCGCTTCCCAAAAAGGGCCGCACCAACATGGTACACGTCAGCCGCGTCGGATGAACGGCGCCTTGCGCATGAGAAAGTGATACGGTTTAGCGGTTTCTCCTACGGAGCGTGTATTCGGTGTCGGCGTGTTTTAGGGTTCGAGTTCTCTTGCGGTCCATCAACTCAAACGCGACGACACCTCCTCACGAAAACACGAGCATCATTCTCATGCGTTGTCGTCCTATCCTGCTGGCTTGCTTCGGTGTGCTGCTTCTCGGAGCCGGATGCGGCCAGAGCTCGTTCATCGGAAAACGCCTCGACAACTTCACGGCGTACTACAACACGTTCTACAATGCGGAAAAGTCGCTCGATGCAGGCGTCAAGGCGACCGATCAGGGACAGGTAGGGCAGCCCATCGACCAGGATGTCTACCTGCCGATTTTTGGCGGCGTCGAGCGAGGAACGACGCAGCGGCAGCCGTTCGAGGATGCCATCAAGAAGAGTTCGGACATCCTGCGCGAGCATCCTCACTCGAAATGGGTAGATGACGCCGCGATGGTCATCGGCAAGGCCTGGTTCTACACACAGAACTACGTGGGCGCCGAACAGAAATTCCAGGAAGTCATCGACCTGAATTCACGGCTGGAACATGAAGCCCGTTTCTGGTTGGCTCGGACGCTCATTGCCAGCGGGCAGTATGAGGCGGCCTTTACCCACCTGCAAGCCAGCCTGAACCAGGACGGGCTTACGAGGCGTTGGGAGCCGATGCTACGCCTGGCGCTGGGCGAACTGCACGTGCAGCGGAAGAGCTGGGAAGAGGCGGCGGCGGACCTGGCGGCCGGGCTCGACGGCGTCCGGGACAACGAGCTGGCCGCGCGGGCGCAGTTTCTGCTCGGGCAGGTATACGAAACCCTCGGCCGCTATGAAGACGCCGTCCAGGCATACGCGCGCGTGAGCGACTTTAATCCGTTCTATGAGCTTTCGTACGCGGCTCAGTACAGCGCCGTGCGGGTCGAAGGGAGCCACGGAGACCCCGACGCGGCCCTGCGCCGGTTGCGACGGATGGAGCGGGACGACAAGAACTACGAACACCGCGGCGACCTGGCTTATCTGCGCGGGCGGGTTTTCCAGGCCGCCGGTCGCTATGACGATGCCCTCGACCTCTACGACGAACTCCTCTACGACCCTACCGCCGGGGCTACGACGGTGCGGGGCAAGATCCACTACGCCCTTGCCGTGTTCTACCGCGACGTCTACGAAGAGTACCCCCTCGCCGCCGCCTACTTCGATACGGCTAAAACCGGCCTGCCGAATCCCTCGTCCAGCGGAGGCGTCGGCGGCCGGGGCGGATCCCTCACACAGCAAGCCTACGCGCCCGCCGCCCTCACCGACAGTGAGGAACAGTCGCGTATCTATGGGAGCTTTCGCCAGGTGATGGGGCAAATCAGCGAGATGGATTCGTTGCTCTACCTGGGGTCGCTCGATGACAGCACGTTCCAGGCGCGCATCCTGGAATTCCGCCAGCAACGGGCCAAGGAAGAGGAAGAACTCCGCCGCCAGGCGGAACGCCTTCAGACCGAACAACAGTTCCGGCAGGCCGGTGCTGAACTCAACGCAGCCAATCGCGGCTTACCCTCGGGCAAGCAGATCGACTTCACCGGAGGCGGAGAAGCAGGTTTTCTCTACCACAAAGACCAGGTGCAGGTGCAGATGGGGCGTTCCGAATTCGTGCAGCGGTGGGGCAACCGTAAGCTGGTGCCCAACTGGCGACGCCTCGATGCGGCTACGGGTGTCTCGCGCGTCGCGGAAGGAGGCGGCGAAGACGCTGCCGAAGGCGAGGACGTGGGCCTGGCCGAGGCCGCTTTGCCTATCATCAATGTATCGAACGTGCCGCGCGACCCGGTCAGTCAGGGTGAGATGAGGGAGAAGCGGGCCGTGGCGCGGTACGAACTGGCCAACGTGCTTTTTCTGTCGATGAATCGTCCCGACTCGGCGGCCACCTGGTACCGGGTCGTGATCGAAGAGGACGCCGAAGCGCCGGTGGCCCAACGGGCCTACTATGCCCTGGCGGAAGTGCAACGGGCCCTCGGGGACACCCTCGCGGCTCAGCGCCTCTATCGGACGATACTTGATCGATACCCCGGTTCGGATTTTACCGATAAAGTACGTGAACGCCTCGGCTTAGCGGTTGACGAAGACGCGGTGTCCGATACGCTGGCCGTGGCCGAAGCAGCGTATGACCGGGCCTACGAGGCATGGAAGCAACAGGCCTATCGCCCCTCGCTTAACGAGATGATCGGTATAGCCCTGGACTATCCCGGTACCGACGTGGCGCCACGGGCGCTGTTTGCCGCCGGCTCCGTGTATATGGAATGGGCGGTGCGCGACAGCCTCGATCTGTTTGCTCCCTTGCCGTTAAGCATACCCGATTCCGTGCTGTATGCGAGTCCGCTTTTTCAAAGCCCGTCCCCCGCATCGGAAACACAGCCGGCACCCGGAGGCCGCAACGAGGGGCCTGCCCGAGGAGGCGAGGTACCGGTCAAGGGCAGCGAAGAGCCCGTGAAGGGCGAAGTACCTGTCAAATCCAATGCGCCGCGTACGCCCAACCCCCAGCCGCCGGCCGATACCCCGGTCAAGCAAATCGAGGGACCGGTGCAAAACGCCGATCCGCTGGCCGGTGCGCCCGACTCGCTTGCCCTGGCCCTCCGTGACAGCCTGTCGGTTGACAGCCTGGCGATAGCCGGAGCGTCGCCCGTGATGCTGCCCGATTCTACCGGGATGCCGGCAGCCGATACCACAGCGGTCGCGGAGCCCGAGCCGGTGCGGCTGGAAACGCTCTACCTCAGCCTGGTGAACCGATATCCACGGGCGCCCCAGGCGCCCCAGGCGCGCCGTACGCTAAGTGCCCTGAAGGAAAGGCAGGCCGCCCTGCAAGCCCGTGCCGATTCGCTCGCCCAGGTCGCGGCCGATTCGCTGGCGCAACGGACGGCGGATTCACTCGCGCACGTTGCCGCCGACTCGTTAGCGATAGCCGATACGCTGGTCCTGGCCGCCGATTCGCTGGCAATACCGGATTCGACGCAACAAGCCGTGCTGGATACGCTCCATAGAGCCCTGCCGCCGGGCAAGGCCGTCCCCAGAGATTCCAGTGTCGTAGAATCGCCCGGCGATCGGGCACGGCGCATCCTGGAGGAGCGAAGGCAGCGATCCGAACAGCAGAAGGATCAAACGCTTGCTCGTTTTTATAAGGATGATGATGACGAAGACGAAGCCCCGGTCGTCCCTGTAGATTCCAACGCGTCGGGGCAGGTTCAGCCGAGGCCGGCGTCGCAACCGCCGGGACCCGGCGGGGGGATCGATTGGTCGCAGGGTGGCTGGACCATTCATGTGCATACAGCAGCAAATCAGGAAGAAGCAGCCACCTATGCCCGCTTTTTCGGCAATGCCATCCGCCAGCAAGGCTACGCTGTCGATGTGTATTCGGCCCTCGTGCGGGATGCGGTGGAGTATCGCGTCGGCGTCGGGCTGTTTGCCACGGAGCGTGAGGCCAACGAAGCGTTCGAGAGCTTGCGTGGCCGGCTGCCGGGCGAGGCCCAGGTCGTTCAGATACCCAAAGCAGAATGATCGCCAGGTTTGCTGCGGGATGTTGAACACGCCTCGTTCGTCAAGAGGGTGTCTCAGCCATCAGGGTGCTACCTCACGCATGCTCGTTTCCGGAGGCCATCCCCTCGCCGCAGCGGGAGGAACTTAATGCCGTACCGGGTTGTAGGGACCTGCGAATCATTGAGCCGTTGGAAAAGGCTCGGATACGCGTAGCGTAAAACGCCGTACCCTTATGCCTCAGGATGAGCGCAACACGCGCCACGGGCGCGACGACATAAAATATGATCGCTCCGACGATCAATCCGGGAAGGGGCCTCGGTTGCCGGAAGGCCGCCCCAAGCTGTCGATGTGGATCTACCTCGCCATCTTCGTGGCGTTGCTGGTACAGATCTTTTTCTTCTGGCGTGGCGTCGATACCAACAGCATCGAATACAGCGCCTTCCTCGATTACGTAGATGAAGGCTATGTAGCCTCCGTCAAGATCGTCAACGACCGGCGTATCGACGGGGAGTATACGCCCGAAGCGGTCAGCGAACGCCGCGTCAAGGTAGCCGAACCGCAGCAAGACCTCCTCGGCAATACGGGCAAGGCCAATGCCTTTACCTCCACCAAGACGGCCAATCACGATCTCGTCGAATTTCTGATCGCGTACAACGACAGCGCGACGGTTGCGGGCCGTACACCGGTCGCATACGACGTAGACTACGACGAGAACTGGTTCGGCGGGGTGCTTACCTGGATCTTGCCGCTGGCGATCATCATCGCCCTGTGGGTTTTTCTCATCAGGCGGATGAACCCCGGCTCGCAAGTGCTCAACATCGGCAAGAACAAGGCCGTACTCTTCGACGCCATGGGCGAGCAGGTCGTCACGTTTAAGGATGTGGCAGGGCTCGACGAGGCCAAGGAAGAAGTCGTTGAAGTGGTCGAGTTTCTGCAAAACCCGAAGAAGTTCACCAAGCTGGGCGGCAAACTGCCCAAGGGCGTCTTGCTGGTGGGGCCGCCCGGCACCGGAAAGACCTTGCTGGGCAAGGCCGTTGCGGGAGAAGCCGGGGTTCCGTTCTTCTCGCTATCCGGCAGCGACTTCGTCGAAATGTTCGTCGGCGTCGGTGCCGCCCGCGTTCGGGACCTGTTCAAGCAAGCCAAAGAAAAAGCGCCCTGTATCGTTTTCATCGACGAGATCGACGCCATCGGCCGTTCGCGTGGGCGTGGGATGATGATGGGTGCCAACGATGAGCGTGAGAACACGCTCAACCAGTTGCTCGTCGAGATGGACGGGTTTAATACGGACAAGGGGGTCATTATCATGGCCGCCACCAACCGCCCCGACGTGCTCGACACGGCCTTGCTGCGCCCCGGTCGCTTCGACCGGCAGATCCTCATCGATAAGCCGGATCGCCGTGAGCGCGAGGAGATCTTCAAAGTCCATACGCGTAATCTCATCCTCGGCGACGACGTCAACCACGAAGTGCTGGCCGGCCAGACGCCGGGGTTTGCCGGGGCCGAAATCGCCAACGTCTGCAACGAGGCGGCCCTGCTCGCAGCCCGCCTCGGCAAGGAGGCGATCTATATGGAGGACTTCGAGAAGGCCATCGATCGCGTCATCGCCGGGCTGGAGAAAAAGAACAAGCTCATCTCCCCGGAGGAGAAGAAGATCGTCGCCTACCACGAAGCCGGGCACGCCATCGTCGGCTGGTTTCTCGAGTACACCGATCCGGTCGTCAAGGTCTCGATCGTGCCGCGCGGGTTGGCGGCGCTGGGGTATGCGCAATACCTGCCGGAGGAGCGCTACCTCTACACCAAAGAAGCCCTGATGGACCGCATGACGATGGCTGTCGGCGGGCGTGTGGCCGAAGAGATCATCTTTGGTCGCATCTCGACCGGCGCGCAGAATGACCTGGAGCGTATCACCAAGATGGCCTACGCTATGGTCGTCGATTACGGGATGAGTGAGCGGGTGGGTTATATCAGCTTTAACCTGTCGGCCCGCAACAGCGAAGCGCCGATGTTTGATAAGCCGTATTCCGAGGCGACGGCGCGGCTGATCGACGAAGAGGTCAAGATCCTCATCGACGAGGTGCGGCAGAAGGCCCGCCACTTGCTCATGGAAAAGCGCAACAAGCTCGACCAGATGGCCAAGGCCTTGCTTGAGAAAGAAGTGCTCGGGTCCAGAGACCTTGTCGAAATTCTTGGAGAGCGGCCCCACGGCGAGTACGTCTCGTTCAACGGGGCACCCTCGGTCGCCAAGGACGTCGCGCCGGATGATGCCGAGGCCCTGCAAGACATTTCCAAGGAGCTCGACAGCGACGACGCGGTGGGCGACGGGCTTTAAACCGCACCCGCGTCCGGGCGGCCTTTCCGAGACGCGGCACCACACAGACGACGAGCCGGGCTCGCTATAGAGATTTGATTCTTTTCCGGGTCGCCTACCCCGATGCTTGCCTCGGAAAGCAACCGCTTCCTGAGACGGATACCTCGGAGCGTGCTCCGAGGAGGGTCATTCAATAGATCAACTGATCTATACCGACGTGTTGATTTGCGTGCTCATTTGCCGGCCGATTCATCGGTAAAGCCCTTCATTTAACCGTATTTTTACCATTCATATTGAAAATATAGTTGCTCAAGGCGTATATTAGAAGACTGCAATTACAGCGGCTATCGTTGTTTGTGCAGGCATTCTGAGGAGCCGAACCACCAGGCATAACACCCACAGGAGGCATCGTGCCAACCATCCAGCAATTAGTTCGCAAAGGACGCCATCCGAAGGTCAAAAAGACCAAGGCAGCGGCGTTGCAGGGCAACCCGCAGCGGCGCGGTGTCTGCACGCGTGTGTACACCACGACGCCGAAGAAGCCCAACTCGGCCCTACGAAAGGTCGCTAAGGTACGCCTGACGAATGGGTTTGAGGTAATCGCCTATATCCCGGGCGAGGGGCACAACCTGCAGGAGCACTCGATCGTGTTGGTCCGAGGAGGCCGTGTCAAGGATCTGCCGGGCGTGAAGTACCACATTGTCCGTGGTGCGCTCGATACGTCGGGCGTCGAAGATCGTATGCAGTCACGGTCTAAATACGGCACCAAACGTCCGAAGAAGTAAGCGGGCCGGGTGAGCGGGGTGTGCCTGCTCTTCACGGCGGCCCCTGTACGACGTCGTTTCTTTCGTCTCGCACGCTATGCCACCTCGCATGGCGTCTTTTTTGACTTGTAATGAGCTATGCGTAGAAAATCAGCAGAACAGCGGAATCCTTCCGCTGACCCTGTTTACAACGATGTCCTCGTGTCTCGCTTCATCAACTACGTGATGCGGGACGGTAAGAAGAGTGTGGCTCAGAACATCATCTATAACGCCTTCGAGATCATCGAACAGCGGACGGATGAGCAGGGCATTGAGGTGTTTAAGAAGGCGATCAACAACGTTTCGCCGCTGGTAGAGGTGCGCAGCCGCCGTGTGGGTGGTGCTACGTACCAGGTGCCCATCGAAGTGCGCCCCGACCGTCGCGTCGCGCTGGCTTTTCGCTGGATTATCCAGTATGCCCGCGCCCGCCACGACCGGTCCATGGCTAATCGCCTGGCCAACGAGTTGATGGCGGCGTCCAAAGGGGAAGGCGGTTCCATCAAGAAGAAAGACGACACACACCGGATGGCGGAGTCGAACAAAGCCTTCGCCCATTTTAGATTTTAGCGCGCGCTGAAATCCGGCAATAGATACTAAATTTTTGCAGGCCATGGCGGAGATAAGCTCGAAAAACATACCGCTCAGTCGGACCCGGAACATCGGTATTTCAGCCCATATCGATGCGGGCAAGACGACGACCACAGAGCGCATTCTGTTCTATACGGGGCGTTTGCACCGCATGGGTGAGGTGCATGAAGGCGCCGCTACGATGGACTGGATGGAGCAGGAGAAAGAGCGGGGCATCACCATTACCAGTGCTGCCACCACCTGTTTCTGGAAAGACCATCGAATCAACATCATCGATACGCCCGGTCACGTCGACTTTACCGTCGAAGTCGAACGATCGCTTCGTGTGCTCGATGGGGCGGTCGCGCTGTTCTGCGCCGTCGGCGGCGTCGAGCCGCAATCGGAGACCGTGTGGCGGCAGATGAACAAATACAACGTGCCGCGCATCGCCTTCGTCAACAAGATGGACCGGACCGGCGCCGATTTTGAGGAGGCCGTCCGGCAGATGCGCGAGCGACTGAAGGCCAACGCGATTCCGGTACAGATTCCTATCGGGGCCGGCGCCATGTTTCGGGGCGTCATCGACCTGATCCGCAACAAGGCGATTATCTGGCACGACGAGACGCAGGGCTCTACCTGGGACGAGATCGACGTGCCCGGCGACTTGAAGAAAGAGGCGCGTCACTGGCGCATCCTGCTCCTCGAAGCCGTTGCGGACCACAACGACGAGTTGCTCATGAAGTACCTCGACGGGGAGGAGATCACGCCGGATGAGATCCGTGAGACGGTACGTAAGGCTACGCTCAGCCTGGACATCACCCCGGTCTTCTGCGGGTCCGCGTTCAAAAACAAGGGCGTGCAACGCCTGCTCGACGGCCTGATCGATTTTCTGCCCAGCCCGCTCGACGTGCTGCCGGTCAAGGGGACGGTGCCGCGCACCGACCGCGAAGTGGTTCGCAAGCCGGATCCGAACGAGCCGTTCAGCGCCGTCGCCTTCAAGATCGCGACCGACCCGTACGTCGGGAAGCTGACGTTCTTCCGCGTCTACAGCGGGCAGCTCGCCAAGGGTACGCAGGTCTTCAACGCGACTTCGGAGAAGAAAGAGCGGATGGGTCGGTTGTTGTTCATGCACGCCAACCATCGCGAAGACGTCGAGCGCGTCGAGGCCGGCGACATCGCCGCCGCCGTCGGGCTCAAAGAGGTGAAGACGGGCGATACGCTCTGCGACCCGGATCATCCGGTCATCCTGGAAAAGATCGACTTTCCGGAGCCCGTCATTCGCATCGCCATCGAGCCCAAGACCAAGGCTGATAACGACAAGCTCTCGACGGGGTTGCAGAAGCTCGCCGAGGAGGATCCCACCTTCAAGATCGCGGTCGATGCCGAGACAGGGCAGACCATCATCGCCGGGATGGGGGAGTTGCACCTGGAGATCATCGTCGACCGGCTCAAGCGGGAGTTCAAGGTCGAGGCCAACGTCGGCAAGCCCCAGGTGGCCTACCGCGAGGCCATCCGTACCCTGGTGGACGAGCGTTACACCCATAAAAAACAGACGGGTGGTCGCGGTCAGTTCGCCGAGATCTTCGTCGAGATCGGCCCCAACGAAACCGGCGTCGGGTTTGAGTTCGTCAACGACATCGTCGGCGGCTCCATCCCGAAAGAGTTTATCCCGTCCGTGCAGAAGGGGATCCAATCGGCCCTGGAGCAGGGACCGCTGGCCGGGTATACGGTCGAAGGCGTCCGGGCTCGGCTCTACGACGGCAAGCACCATGCGGTCGACTCCGACCAGCTCTCCTTCGAGATTGCCGGGCGAATGGCTTTCCGCCAGGCTGCGCGGCGGGCCAAGCCGGTACTCAAGGAACCCATCATGAGCGTCGAGGTGGTCACGCCCGAGGAGTACATGGGCGACGTCATCGGCGACCTTAACAGCCGGCGTGGGCGCATCGTGAGTATGGGCCAGCGCCAGGATGCGCAGGTCATCAAAGCATTGGTGCCGCTGTCCGAAATGTTCGGCTATTCCACCGATATGCGTTCTATTACCCAGGGGCGCGCCATCTACTCGATGCAGTTTGAGACCTACGAAGAGGTTCCCAAAAGCATCGCCGAGACCATCGTTCTGGCTTCTACCGGGGCGTTGCTATAAACGTGTCCACGCGGTGACCTTCACCGTACATGACGGCTCAACAAGTACTGTAAAGACCCAGCGAGACCATGGCAAAAGAGCATTTTGATCGCAAGAAACCCCACGTCAACGTCGGCACGATCGGCCACGTCGACCACGGCAAGACGACCCTGACGGCCGCCA
>Ga0302046_10004222_pt1 | contig 12799 bp, 6 predicted proteins | sample RVTome_11_FD_200261 | JGI IMG/M metagenome (GOLD analysis project Ga0302046, IMG submission 200261) | Soil microbial communities from uranium-contaminated site in the Upper Colorado River Basin, Wyoming, United States - RVT147D111 (version 2) ...
CCTCGAGGACCTGTGCGACGGCTACATCGGCTTGGCGCTCGAGAAGGAGGGCAAGGGCTCGGTCGGCTTCGCGCTCGCCAGCCGCTACTTCAAGCGCGTGACGGCGCACGCCGGGAACGTCGTCACTTCGGTCGTGATGCCGCTCGACAAGCTCGACTTCTTCGACGAGGACTGACGTCGCTCAGAGCGGGATGGGATGCGCGGAATCGGCCTGGATCACGCCATCCTCCATGGTCAGCACGCGCTGGCACAGGGCGGAGAGCCGGCTGTCGTGGGTGACCAGGATCATCGCGAGCCCGCGCCGCTCCTGCTCGCCGAGGAGCAGCTCGAGGACGGTCTCGCCCGTCGCGGTGTCGAGGTTGCCGGTGGGCTCGTCCGCCAGCAGGATGCGCGGGTCCTGGAACAGGGCGCGGGCGATGGCGACCCGCTGGCGCTCGCCGCCGGAGAGCTGGGCCGGCCGGTGCTTCAGGCGCTCGCCGAGGCCGAAACGTTCGAGCGCGGCGACGGCCCGCTCGCGCAGCGCGCGGCGCTCCGAGAGGTAGCCCCAGGTCGAGCGGTCGATCATCGCCGGCAGGAGCGTGTTCTCCACCGCGTCGAGCTCGGGCAGCAGGTGGTAGAACTGGAACACGAAGCCGATCTCGCGGTTGCGCAGACGCGCGCGGTCGGTGACCGGGACGCGCCAGGGGTCGACCCCCGCGATCCGCAGCGCACCCTCGTCGGGGCGGTCGAGCAAGCCGAGCACGTGCAGCAGCGTCGACTTGCCCGCGCCCGAGGCGCCGACCAGGGCGACGCGCTCGCCCTCCGAGAGGTCGACGTCGATGCCGTGCAGGATCTCGAGCGAGCGGTCTCCGACGGAGAACGCCCGGCGGATGCCGCTGGCCTCGAGCACGCGTGCGCGGCTCTTGGCCGCTACGCGCTCCTTGGGCTGCGCCGGTCGGGTTCCGGGGGAGCTCATTCGTAGCGCAGCGCCTCGAGCGGATCGAGCCGGGCCGCGCGCCAGGCGGGGTAGGTGGAGAAGAGCAGCGGGCACAGGAAGGCGCCGGCTACGATCATGGCGACGGGGATCGGCTCGACGATCGCGGGGATGTAGTCGAACAGGTACACCGAGCGGTCGAAGATCTGCACGCCGAAGGCGCTCGAGAGACTGCGCTCGATGTTGTCGATCTCGAGCGCGGCCCAGACGCCCAGCAGCGTGCCGAAGATGGTGCCGAGCAGCGCGTCCCAGAACGCGACCATCAGGAACAGGTCGAGCAACCCGCGCGGCGTGGCACCCAGGGCGAGCAGCACGCCGATATCGCGACGCTTCTCGGTGACCATCATCGAGAGGATGGCGAAGATCGTGAAGCCGGCGACGAGCAGCACCAGGCTCAGCATGATCGCCATGAGCACGCGCTCGTTCTTGATCGCGCCCAGCGTGTTGCCGCGGAACTGCTCCCAGGTGCGGACCTGGGGGAACCTGGGGGAGGGGTTCTCGACCAGCAGCCCCCTTTCGAGGAGGGTTTCGTACACTTCGGCGGCGACGACGCGTCCGTCGCGCTCGTAGTCGTGGAGCCGGAGCAGGACGTGGGTGTACTGGCGGAAGCCCCCTAGGAAGTCCGCGAGCTCACGGCGGTCCAGGTAGACGAGCGACTGGTCCGACTCGTTCTCGCCGGAGCGGAAGGTGCCCGCGACGACGAACTCGCGGTTGCTCAGCTCCCACTTCCCCGTGACCGGGTCCTGCACGATCGTCCCGATCTGGATCTCCTGGCCGACGCGCAGCTCCAGACCGTCGAAGAGCTGGTCGCCCAGGACGACGGCCGCCTTCGGCCGACCCCGCGGGCGGTAACGCTCGGGGCGCGCGAAGGGGAAGAGCGGGTTCTTCACCTTTGCTCTCGGGTCGTCGACGCGCGGAAGCGCGCCGGTGAGGGCGGGCAGCAGGTCGGTCGCCGAGTACTCGTCCTGGAAGTCCAGCTGCGGGAGCCGGATGCCGACCGCGGCGACGATGGCTCGCACTTGCGACCAGGCCAGGCGGTAGACCGATGCGACGTCGACGCCGACGAGTTGCACGACCAGCGGATTCTGCCCGAGCTTGCTGGACATGGCCGGGTCGAGCTTCTTCCCCTCGACCGTGATCATCCCGCCCCACACGAGCTGTCCCGTCGCGCCGGCGACGCGCGGGTCCGCGCGCACGGTGCTCAGGATCGCGCCCGGATCGGCGGCGATCGTCGTGCCCGGGCCGTCCCCCTGGTAGGGCACGATCAGGACGTCCGAGAGGCTGCCGCGCACCACCCGGCGGCTCTCCGCCAGGAACCCGGTCATGATCGACAGGATCAGGATCAGGGCGAACACGCCGACCAGGATCCCCATCACGCCGATGAGGTTCGTCCGTCGCGCGAAGAGGTAGCGCCAGCTGAGGAAGGAGCGGTACACCGAAGGGATGGAGGGCCGGTCCCCGCAGCCTAGCCTCCGTGGTCCGCCGGATCATCCTCGACCGAGGCGTGACCTGGCTCCCGTGGCCGCATCGTGGGGAACAGGAGTACGTCGCGGATCGAGTCCTGGTTGGTGAGGATCATCGCCAGCCGATCCATGCCGATGCCCAGGCCGCCGGTGGGCGGCATGCCGTACTCGAGCGCCTGCACGTAGTCGAGGTCGACTTCGCCCGGAGCCTCGGGGTCCTTGCTCGCCACCTGCTCCTCGAAGCGCGCCTCCTGCTCCTGTGGGTCGTTCAGCTCGGTGAAGGCGTTGCACAGCTCCATGCCGCAGGCGTGCAGCTCGAATCGTTCGGCGAAGCGCGGATCGGCGGGGTCGCGCTTGGCGAGCGGACTGATCGCGGACGGATGGTGCGTGACGAAGGTCGGCACCAGGAGCCGGTCCTCGACCGCGACCTCGAACAAGGCGTCGACCTGCTTGTAGTGGCCCAGCGCGGCGGGCACGAGCACGCCGAGCTCCTCCGCCTTCGCGCGCACGCCGGCCTCGTCGTCGATCTCGACGCCCGCGTGCTGGCGCAGGAGGTCCGCGTAACGCCCGCGCGCGAAGGGGGCCGAGAGGTCCACGTCGGCGCCGCGGAAGCGGACCGTCGTCCCGCCGCACAGCTCGGTGGCGAGCATCGAGATCAGCGACTCGGTGATCTCCATCATGTGCGTGAAGTCCGCCTGCGCCTGGTAGAGCTCGAGCATCGTGAACTCCGGGTTGTGGCGGGTCGAGATGCCCTCGTTGCGGAAGTTACGCGAGACCTCGAACACGCGCTCGAGCCCGCCGACGATCAGGCGCTTGAGGTACAGCTCCGGCGCGATGCGCAGGTAGAGGTCGACGTCGAGCGCGTTGTGGTGCGTCACGAAGGGCCGCGCCGTGGCGCCGCCGGAGATCGGGTGCAGCGTGGGCGTCTCGACCTCCAGGAAGCCGCGCTCCTCCAGGAACCTGCGCGCGAGGGAGAGCATGCGGCTGCGCGCGACGAACACCTCGCGCACGCCCTCGGAGGCCCACAGGTCGACGTAGCGTCGCCGGTAGCGCGTCTCCACGTCGGTCAGGCCGTGCCACTTCTCGGGCGGCGGGGCCAGGGCTTTCGCCAGGAGCCGGACCTCGCTCGCCCAGACCGTCGGCTCGCCCTTCTGCGTGTGGCCGAGCTCGCCGCAGACGGCGACCTGGTCGCCGCCGTCCAGGTGCTTGCGCCTCGGCCACCACTCCGCGAGGGAGTCGCGCCGCAGGCCGACCTGGATCCGGCCCGAGAGGTCGAGCACCGGCGCGAAGACGAGCTTGCCGAAGTCGCGCAGGCCGAGCAGACGCCCGGCCACGGTCACCGTTCGGCCGATGCCCGTTCCCGGTCGCTCGAGCGTCCCGGCGTCCTCGAGCAGGGTCCGCGCCGGAGTCGCGACGACGCCGCGCGGCGGAAAAGGGTCGATTCCCGCCGCGCGCATCGCCTGGACCTTGGCGAGACGATCCGGGTGGACGAGGTCGGTCATCGGGCGCGGGCGCGCCCGAGCCGGGCGGCGGTGGTGGAGGGTAGGGGAGTCGAACCCCTGACCTCTACAATGCCATTGTAGCGCTCTACCAGCTGAGCTAACCCCCCGCCTGTCGAGCGCGACGACGCCTCGCCGCGCGACGAGGCGACGAAGGATGCCGGGACGACGGAGGGAGGTCAAGCGCGCGGAGCGGGGTTCGGTGGGCGGGCGCTCCATGGTCGCGGGCGCGCTGCGGACCTATGCTGTCCGCTCGTTTTTTCGAGGGGAGTCGTGAGCAACACCTACGAACCGGGCGAGATCGAGCCGCGCTGGCAGGCGAGCTGGGAGGAGCAAGAGGTCTACCGCGCCGCGAACCCCGGAGACCCGGGCTTCGATCCCGATCAGCCGAAGTACTACGTCCTCGACATGTTCCCGTACCCCTCGGGCGCGGGCCTGCACGTCGGGCACCCGATCGGCTACATCGGCAGCGACATCGTCGCCCGGCGCAAGCGGATGGAGGGCTTCAACGTCCTGCACCCAATGGGCTACGACGCCTTCGGGCTGCCGGCGGAGCAGTACGCCATCACGAACGGCGTCCACCCGGCGCGCAGCACCGAGGCGAACATCGAGACCTTCCGGCGGCAGCTCAAGGCGATCGGCCTGTCCTACGACTGGTCGCGCGAGATCGCCACCTGCGACCCGAGGTACTACCGCTGGACGCAGTGGATCTTCGCGCGGCTCTACGACCGCGGGCTCGCCTACCAGGCCGAGGTCCCGGTCTGGTGGTGCGAAGAGCTCAAGACCGTGCTGGCGAACGAGGAGGTCGTCAACGGACGCTCCGAGCGCGGCGGCTTCCCCTGCGAGCGCCGCCCGCTGCGGCAGTGGATGCTCAAGATCACCGAGTACGCCGACCGGCTGCTGGCGGACCTGGACGACGTGGACTGGCCCGAGTCGGTCAAGGCCATGCAGCGCGAGTGGATCGGACGGTCCGAGGGGGCGGAGATCGTCTTCCCGGTCCAGCACCTGGACGCGATCCTGCGCGTCTTCACGACCTGTCCGGACACGCTCTGGGGAGCGACCTTCATGGTGGTCGCGCCCGAGCACCCGTTGCTCGGCGTCCTGACGACGGAGTCCGACCGGGCGGCGGTCGAGGACTACGTCCGCGAGGCGACGCGCAAGTCCGACCTGGAGCGCACGGACCAGTCGCGCGAGAAGACGGGCGTCTTCACCGGACGCTACGCGAAGAACCCGCTGGCACCGGAGGCCGAGCCGATCCCGATCTTCGTCGCGGACTACGTGCTGGCGAGCTACGGGACCGGCGCGATCATGTGCGTTCCCGGCCACGACCTGCGCGACTTCGAGTTCGCCAAGAAGTTCAACCTCGAGATCCGCGAGGTGGTGAAGCCGCCGGCGGGGACGCCCGGGCTCGACCAGGGCGTGTGTTTCACCGGCGAGGGGACCGCGACACAGTCCGGTCCGCTCGACGGCCTGCCCACGAAGGAGGCGCGCCGGAAGGTGCTATCGCTCCTGAAGCAGGCGGGCGTCGGGGAGCCGAAGGTGAACTACCGCCTGCGCGACTGGCTCTTCTCGCGCCAGCGCTACTGGGGCGAGCCGTTCCCCGTGCTGCACCACGCGGACGGCAGCACCTCGCGCGTCCCGGACGAGTTCCTGCCGGTGACGTTGCCCGACATGGAGGACTTCGCTCCGGCCGCCGACGGGTCGCCGCCGCTGGCGCGTGCGAAGACGTGGGTCGAGACCACGCACCCGCTCGACGGGCAGAAGGTCCGTCGCGACACGGACACGATGCCCGGCTGGGCCGGCTCCTGCTGGTACTACCTGCGCTTCATGGACCCCGCGAACGACCAGGCCTTCGTCGGGCCCGAGGCGGAGCGCTACTGGGGCAACGTCGACCTCTATGTCGGCGGCGTCGAGCACGCCGTGCTGCACCTCCTGTACGCGCGCTTCTGGCACAAGGTCCTGTACGACTGCGGGCTGGTGCGAACGAAGGAGCCCTTCGAGCGCCTCTTCAACCAGGGGCTCCTGACCGCCTTCGCCTACCGCGATTCCGCCGGGCGGCTCGTGCCGGCGGACGAGACGGCAGAGGACCCGGAGGGCAGGGTCGCGCTGGCCGCGACCGGCGAGGTGCTGGAGCAGGTCATCGCGAAGATGTCCAAGTCGCTGAAGAACGTCGTCAACCCGGACGACGTCATCCGCCAGTACGGCGTGGACACCTTCCGCGTCTACGAGATGTTCATGGGGCCGCTGGGCGAGTCGAAGCCCTGGAACCCGCGTGACGTCGCCGGTTCGCGCCGCTTCCTGGACCGCGTCTGGCGTCTCTTCGTCGCCGAGGAGGAGTCCGTCCCGGTCCGCCGGGACTTCGCGCCGGAGATCCTCGAGGGCGACTCGCTCGACCTGGAGCGCGAGCTGGCCAAGGCCGGGCAGCGCGTGGACGACTCCTTCCGGCACTTCAACTTCAACACCGCGATCGCCGCGTTGATGACCTTCGTGAACGAGGCGACCAAGCGGCGCGGGGCGCTGACTCGCTCGCAGGCGGAGCGCTTCCTGTGCGCCCTGTCGCCCTTCGCTCCGCACGTCGCCGAGGAGCTGTGGTCGCGGCTGGGCCACTCGACGTCCATCACGCGCGCCCCGTGGCCCGAGGTCGACCGCCGCTTCCTGGTCGACGACACCTTCGAGCTGGTGGTCCAGGTCAACGGGAAGGTCCGCGCGCGGGTGCGCGCCGATCGCGGCGCCGACCGGGAGCGGCTCCAGGAGCTCGGACGCGAGGCCGTGCGCGAGTGGGTCGACGGCAAGGACCCGCGCCGCATCGTCGTCGTGCCCGGACGGCTGGTCAACTTCGTGGTGTGATGCAGCGGCGCGTCCTTGTCACCGGCGCGAGCCGCGGCATCGGACGCGCGGTGGCGCTCGGGCTGGCGCGCGACGGCTTCGAGCTGTGCCTGAACTACCGGCGCGGGAAGGAGCAGGCGGAGGAGGTCCGCGCCGCGATCGAGGGAGCCGGCGGTCGCGCGCATTGCCTTGGCTTCGACGTCGCGGACCGCGCGGGGACGGAAGCCGCCCTGCTTGCGGACGTGGCGGAGCACGGAGCCTACTGGGGTCTCGTGCTCAACGCCGGGATCACCAGCGACGCGCCGCTGGCCTCGATGTCGCCGGAGTCCTGGGACGGCGTCCTGACCACCAACCTCGACGGATTCTTCCACGTCCTGCGACCGCTCGTGATGCCGCTCGTGCGCCTGCGCGACGGTGGTCGGATCGTGTGCATGTCGAGCGTCTCCGGTCTGCGCGGCAGCCGCGGGCAGACGAACTACTCCGCCTCGAAGGCCGGCCTGATCGGGGCGACGCGCTCCCTGGCGCTCGAGCTGGCGAAGCGCTCGATCACGGTGAACGCGGTCGCGCCAGGCTTCATCGAGACGGACATGGTCGCGGGGCTTCCCGCGGCGGTGGCGGAGACCGTGCCGCTGAAGCGCATGGGACGTCCCGAGGAGGTGGCGGCCCTGGTGCGCTTCCTCTTCTCGGCCGGCGCGGCCTACGTCACGGGGCAGACGATCGCGATCGACGGCGGGCTGACCTGACGCCTACTGCTCGCCGGGCCCCGCGCCCTGTGCGTCGTCCGCTCTCGCGTGAACCGGAACGTCGCCCGCGATCGCGGGATCGACCACGGTCTCGTCCGCGGGCACCGTGAGCACCGGCGGGACCTCGGGCTCCGGCAGCGGGAGCGCGATGAGGTGGCGAGTCGCGTTCAGGAGCACCTTCTCGAGCGGGTCGCGGACCTCCCGCGTCACCTCGTCGAGGATCGCGAGCGCGCGCTCCGGGTCGCTGCCGGCGATCGCCAGAGCGAGCTGGCGGCCGGAGGGGCTCGGCGAGAGGTTCCTGCGGGCGCGGTCCTCCCACAGGGTGAAAGCCCACTCGTGGGCGAGTGCCTGGTCCCCGCCGCCGCGCGCGAGCAGCGCGATGGCGCAGCGCAGGGCCAGGGCGGGGTCGCGCTCGCGGCCCTTCTCGTCGGCGAGCAGCATGGCCGCCTCGCGCCCCGGCGGGAGGCCCAGGTCGATACGCAACACGGAGCGCGCGCTCTGCAGCTCGGGCGCCGGCACGACGGAGACGAGGGCATCGTAGACGCCCAGGGCACGCTCGCGCCGGTCGATCCCGACCAGCGTGTCGCACCACACCTTCCACAGCGCGAGCGAGGACGGGTCCTGGTCCAGCTCGGTTCGGGCGAACGCCTCGGCCCGTTCGGGATCGAACCGCTGGTAGAGCGCGGCCCACTGCTCGGTCTCACCCGCGCGCAGGGACTCGATCGGGCGATTTCCCGTCCGCTCGCGGAAGCGGTCCAACCGGTCCCAGGCACGCTGCACGCTCCAGTCGAGCTTCTGACCGTGGAGGCCCAGGCGCATGGTCGCGAGCTCGCGCGGCAGGGAGGGCTCGTCGGGGAAGAGAGCCTCGAAGGCGTCGAGTTGCGCCCACACCGCCTCGGGCGCGAGCTCCTTCGCCACGAGCGTCTCGCGCAGGAGCCGGACCACCTCGGGTACGAAGGGTCGCGAGGCCCGGTAGTGCGCGAGGAAGAGCCGCTCGTAGTGCTCGAGCGCCAGCAGTCGCTGTCCGGGACGGTCCAGGACGCGGGCGAGCTCGAGCGCGAGCAGGAAGGAGTCCGGGTGCTCGCGCGTTCCCTGTTCGAGGATGGCGCGCACGCGCGCTTCGTCGTCGATCGCCATCAAGGCGTCGATCATGATGGCCTCGACCGGGGGGATCCCGTCGCGGCCGAAGCGCGCCATGCGTTCGGAGAGGAGTTGCAGGAGCGACGTGTAGGCCGGTCCGCGCGTGCCGGGAACCTCGCGCTTGACGCGGTCGCGCAGCAGGCGCTCGAGCAGAGCCCAGTGTGCTTGCTCTCCCTCCTGCTCCGCGCTCGCGCGCAAGAGCTGCTCGGCACGATCGCGCTCGCCGAGGCGGTACCAGGCGAGAGCGCCGAGCAATGTGCCGGTCGGGCTGTTGCGGGCCTCGTCGGGAAGCCGCGCGAGCGTGCTCAGTCCCCAGCTCGCGAAGTCCTCCGTGTCGGTCGCGAGGAAGAGCGCGGCGATCACGGGGAGGTCGAGGGTCGACCAGGGATCGACGAAGCGTGCGGGGTCGGTCCCGTCGCGTGGGCGAAGGAGGGCCTGCAGGTAGGGGAGCTGCGGAGTCCCCGTGGCGGGCACCTGGCCGAGCGCGTCCTGGGACGAGACGAAGTCGCCCGCGATCGCGGTCAGGAGCGCCCGCCGCATCGGGCTGTTCGCGAAGGACGATCGGAGCAGGGCCTCCGCCTCCTGGACGGCACCGGGTGCGTCCCCACGGTCGAGCTCGAGCAGGAGCCGCGCGACCAAGGCGGAGTCGTCGTCGAGGTAGGCCTCGGCACGGTCGATCGCCTCGAGTGCCTCGTCCCAACGCTCGCGCCGTAGCTCGACCAGGGCCAGGCGGATCAGCAGCGAACCGCGGTCGTCGCGCTGCGCCTGGAGCGCCTTGTCGAGGACCAGGGCGAGCGGGTCGAAGAAGGGGGTCGTCAGGGCCAGGTCAGCGGCGTGGACCAGGCCGCGAGCGTGTCGCAGCTCCAGGGGATCGGCAAGCTCATCGATGCGCGCGGCCATGTCGTGCACCGACTTCGGCGCGTTCGACAGGTCGCTGACGCGCAGCGCGACGCGCAGGGCGAGGTCGGCGTTGCGAGCGTAGAGCGCCGACTCCGGCGGCAGTTGCATCAACAGCCGGTGCGACAGGTCGGGGCGGCCCTGCTCCTCGCACACCTGGGCTGCGCGCAGCGCCTGACCCTCGGTCAGGTCGTCCGCGCGCTGCGCGCGCAAGACGGTTTCGACGAGCAAACCGAGCCGTCCGTCGCGGGAGAGTCCGTCCAGGAAGCCCTCGAAGCCGGCGCCGAGGGGGTCGAAGGAGAGCCAGCGCCGGATCTGCGAGCCGGTGAACCGATCGCGCGGGAGCGTGCGCAGGAACTGCAGGCCGGAGGCGTGGATCTGACCGCTCTCCGCCAGGTCGAGCTCGGCCAGGATCGCGCGGTCGTGTCGGTCTCGCAGGACTTCCGTCCGCGCGAGCGCTTGCAGGGCGCGCGGGAAGCCAGGGTACTTCTGGAGGATCGGCTGCAGGAGCGTCGTCACGTCGAGGACGTTCTGTCCGCTGCGCAGCCCGGAATCGGCGCGCATGCAGGCTTCCCAGGGGCCCATGGGCGGATAGTTGCCGCGCTCGTCCTTGCTCCAGGGCGCCCACCGGACTGCGCGCACGGTCCGGCCGCGGGCGACGAGAGCCCGCTCGCCGACCTCCTCCCAGAGCGGCTCGATCGAGCCGCGCTCCTCGGGCAGGAAGCGCAGCGCCTGGGTCAAGGCGTGCTCGGCGTTGATCGGGTCCTGCTCGTCGTCGAGCAGCTTGCCGAGGTCGAACCAGGCTCGGCCGGCCGTCCGGCGCAGGCGGTCGTTCTCGAGCACCTCGGGCATGGCCCTCGTGGCCTCGACGAGCAACGCCCGGCGCTCGCGACGTTGGCGCGGCGCGTTCGCCGCGCGCGCCAGCGCCTCGTGCAACTCCATGTGCATGCCCGGATAGAGCTCACGGCCGTCGCTCGGGACGCGCGTCAGGGCGGCCTCCGTCCAGTACCAGTGCTTGAGGTAGGAGGCCGCGAGCCCGGTGTAGAAGCGCGCCTCGTCCTGCCGCTCGTCGATCTCCGTCTTCGCCTCCTCGTTGCGCTTCAGGATCGCCTGGGACGCGGTGAACAGCGGGTTCCAGGACTCGAGCCGCAGGAACAGGACGCACCACGAGTAGAGGTCGTCCTGAGGCAGGAGGGCATAGTCGAGCCCGGCCTCCTCCGCACCCAGCAGCTCGTCCACCAAGAGCTCCGCCTCCTTCACGCGGCCCGAGTCCAGGAGGCAGCGCACCGTGGAACGGATCACTAGGTCCTCGTCGACCAGATCCGGACGAGCGAGCGCGAGCCGCGCCAGGTCGACCGCCTTTTGGTGAGCCTGCGCGTCGATCAGGATGTTCTGCAGGCCGACTACGGCGCGGCCGGAGGGCTCGTCGCGCAGAACGAGCTGGTAGTAGCTCGAGGCGAGGCTCAGGTGACCGGAGGAGGTCGAGATGCGCTCGAGGACCTCGCTCGCGATCTCCGCCGGCAGCTTCGTCTCCAGGCGGTCCAGGGCCGCGACGCGCTGCGGATGGTCGAGCGGCCGCGCGGCAGCTTCGCGCACGATCGAGTAGGTCCGCTTCGCTTCCCCAGTCGACATCCGCTTCTCGAGGATCCTAGGCAGCTCGGCCAGCTCCTCCTCGGCGGCCAGCGTGTGGGCCCGAGCGCGCAGCAGGTTCTCCGCCGGCCCGAGTCGTCCGACGGTCTCCAGGCGCCGCACGAAGACCAGGGCGTCCTTCGATAGGTTCGCGTCGATCGAGCAGCGCGCCGCGAGCTCGAGGACCTCCCGGTCGTCGTTGCCGAACTGCTCCAGGAAGCGCCGCGAGAGCTCGATGACCTGCTCGAGGTCGCCGGTGCCCTGCGGTTGCCCGGGGATCGTCAGGGCGCGGTCCCAGCGATTCCGGTGGAGGTGGAGACGCGTCAGCGCGAACTCGCGCAGGAGCTCGGGAGCGCCGAGCTCCTGGGCCAGGGCGACTCCGCGCTGGACGCGCCGGAAGGCGGCGTCGTAGTCGGGCTCCTCCCGCTCGAGCTCGTCGCGGGCCAGCTCGAGCAGTCGCTCGGGCGTCGCGTTGGCGTGCAGGCGCGAGAGCTGGATCAGGAGGGCGACCATGCCTCCCGCCAGGAGAACGAGGAATACGCGCAGCTTCAGCATCGCCGGGTAGGGGAGCTCCGTCGCGGAGCTCAGCCGACGTCCCGCGGGGAGACCTTCGGTTCGGGGGTGCTCCGAACGGCGTCGTCCATCGTCTCCCCACAGGCGTCGGAGGGGAAGGACAACAGGTCGTACTTGCGCATCTTGTTGAACAGGGTCGTGCGATTGATGCCCAGGGTGGCGGCCGTCTCCTTGCGATTCCCCGCATGGCGGCGCAGGACGCGCAGGATCAGCCAGCGCTCGGGGACAGCGAGGACCTCCTTGAGCGGGCCCAGGGGAAGGTCCACGAGGAGCGGCGGCCCCGCCTCGGAGGAGGGGGCGGCCTCCCGCACCTGGTCACGCTCCGCGTCCGCGGGCCACAGATCGTGGACTCCCACGTGCTCGCCGGTGGCCAGCAGGACGGCTCGCTCGAGCGTGTTCTCGAGCTCGCGCACGTTCCCAGGCCAGGGGTGCGCGACCAGGGCGGCGCGCGCCCGTGCGTCCAGCTCGAGACCCGGCCGGCGGTGCCGCTCGGCGAAGCGCGCGAGGAAGAGATCGGCGAGCAACGGGATGTCGCCGGTCCGTTGGCGCAGCGGAGGGACCTCGAGTCCGACGACGTGCACGCGATAGTAGAGATCCGCGCGGAAGCGACCCAGCTCGACCTCCAGCGCGAGGTCCGAGTTCGTGGCGGCGATCACGCGCGCGTCGCTGGTGCGCGTGCGCTCCTCGCCGACGCGCTCGAAGCGGCCCTGCTCGAGCACGCGCAGGAGTTTGACCTGCAGCTCCGGCGACGCGGTGCCTATCTCGTCGAGGAAGATCGTCCCGCCGCCGGCCGCCTCGAACTTCCCCTGGCGGTCCTTGATCGCGCCGGTGAAGGAGCCCTTCGCGTGTCCGAAGAGCTCGCTCTCCAGCAGTCCGGCCGGGATCGCGCCGCAGTTGACCGAGACGAAGGGTCCCCTCGAGCGGCAGGAGCGATCGTGGATGGCGCGCGCGAGGACGGTCTTCCCCGTGCCGCTCTCGCCGGTCAAGAGGATCGGCGCGGAGGAGTCCGCGACCGCGGCGACCGTGTCGAACAGCCGGCCGAGACGCGGGTCGCGC
>Ga0302046_10004223_pt1 | contig 12798 bp, 12 predicted proteins | sample RVTome_11_FD_200261 | JGI IMG/M metagenome (GOLD analysis project Ga0302046, IMG submission 200261) | Soil microbial communities from uranium-contaminated site in the Upper Colorado River Basin, Wyoming, United States - RVT147D111 (version 2) ...
GCGCGTCACGAGGTGAACTATTGCGCTCGGTGTCAGACCGGAGGCCGTCTCCTGGCTGACCGCGCCTTCTCAAAAATTCTTAAGGACGATTGGCCACGAACGCTCGACGAGTGGGAAGACTAGTCTGACTAGGACTCGGGACGCTCAGTGCAAGGGTTCCCCGGGGCTACGGCTCACTGACGCGACCTGCGGGACCACCACACGACCTTGTGCAGGGGTTTCCTAGAGGTGCGCGGCCCAACGATCGATTTCGGTCGCTAACTCCTGAATAGCGTCCCGTGTCGTCCGGTTACTTCGTTTGGGAACGTTGAAAGAGTGATCGCCTCCTTCAACCACGTGCAACGTGGCCTTGCTCCCCAGTCGATCACACAGCGGGCGCATCAGATCCAGGGACGCCAAGGCATCACGCGTGCCCTGCAGAAATAACATCGGCACCGTGACATCGTGAAGATGGGCAGCGCGTTCATCGCCGGGACGATTGGGGGCGTGCAGCGGGAAGCCGAGGAACGCAATCGCGCTGACACCGCGCAGTGGTTCTCTGGCAGCAGCCGTCGAGGTCATTCGTCCGCCCAGCGATTTCCCGCCCGCAATGATTGGGAGATCCGGGGCCTCGTAGGCCGCTGTCTCAACTCCTTTTCTAACCGTCGCAACGAGCCTGTTCGGCACATCCGGTCTCTTGCGGCCAGCTTCCATATAGGGAAACTGGTAACGAAACGTGGCAATGCCGCGAGACGCCAGTTCCCGTGAGATGTTCTCCATGAACTCGTGGCGCATTCCCGCACCCGCCCCGTGAGCCAGCACGTAGAGCGCTCTCGCGTTCCCTGGACGCAGCAGGATGGCTGACACAGATCCGGTCGTTTCACCAACGACAAAGCTGAGTAGGCGTTCGTGAGACACTGTCAGGACCTGGAGCGCCCCCCGAGCACGGGGAAGCGGTGACATTTGACTTCGTGATCATTCACCATCCCGGCGGCCTGCATGTAAGCGTAGCAGATGGTCGAACCGACGAATTTGAACCCCCGGTTCTTCAACGCCTTGCTCATGGCATCTGACTCGGTGGTCTTTGCCGGAACCGAACGAAAGGAGCGCCGGGAGTTTTGGTGAGTTTTACCGCCCACAAACTGCCAGATGAAGTCGTCGAAAGTGCCGAGTTCGTCCTGAATCGCGAGGAATCTCTTTGCGTTGCTAACACTTGCCAGAATTTTCAGTCGGTTTCGAACGATGCCTGCGTTCTCCATCAGCCGTTCGATTCGACGCTTAGTGTACCGTGCGATTCGCTCGGGTTCAAAATTGTCGAATGCTTCACGGAAGTTCTCGCGCTTCCGCAGGATGATCGACCAGCTCAGCCCCGCTTGAAACGCATCGAGTACGAGAAACTCAAAGTGCTTGCGGTCTTCGTGAACCGGGACACCCCATTCCTCGTCATGGTAAGTGATTTCCAGCTCACTGTTCACGCACCATTGGCAACGATAAGGCTGCGTCATTCAACTGCCCGCGACGAGACGTCGGTTCCTGGTTTCATTGACGATTGATGGCTTCCAGGTTGTGATCGAGTTCCTGCAAGGCGTCGAGGATGGTTTCTACCGCCTTCTCATAGAACGCCGCGTTGATCGTGCTGAAATCGTCGGTTGGACGGTGATAGTCTTCATGATCCTCAACCCCAAAGTACACAAAGGGAATTCCGCTGTCGTTGAATGGCGCATGATCTGACGAGTTGGTCCAGTCGTCGTCGGGACCCAAGGCAGGATCGTCATGACCGAATCTGAGAACGATGTCGGCTCGGTGGTTTACCGTCTCGAGGAAGGGCCGAAGCGCTGGATACCGATATGTGCCAGCGGCATACAGGACGCTGTCGCTGTGACTCACCATATCCATGTTGACGTTCAGCGCGATTCGGTCCAGCGAGATCGGTGGATTCGCGATGAACGCCTGGGCGCCCAGCATGCCTCGCTCCTCGGCGTCCGTGGCAAGAAAAATAACGTTGTGCTGCAGTGGGGATTGCGCAATTATTCGCGCCAGTTCGAGCAATGCCGCCGTACCGGAGGCGTTGTCATCGGCTCCGTTGTACACCCGGCCATTCCGGATCCCGAGATGATCGAAGTGGGCCGAAATGACAATCGACATTTCGGAATTGCTCTGACCGGTCACCATGCCCATCACATTCGCGGCGGGGATTGAATCCCCGGTTTCCCCGACAAGCGAGAACTCCTGAACGAACGAACTGCCAAAGGGCAGCAGACCCGCTTCAGTGAAAGTCCGCACGATGTACTCACGTGCCCCAGCGTTTCCTGGAGATCCGACCAGACGCCCCTGTAACGAATCGTGAGACAATGCCTCGAGATCCGCCAGCATCTGCGCGTGGTTCAACGACCGAGGGGCTTCTCTCCCACCGGAAGCTGTGCATGCACAGAGAACAACCAGAAACAGGAACTTCAATCTGTTACGCTTCGGCGGTCCGTTCACGCTTCGTCTCGGTGTCAGAGGATTCCTTTCCACTGGTCAGCTCAACCGCAAGGAACAACAACGCTCCGAACGTGATGAATACATCGGCCACGTTGAAGATGCCCGTGCGCAGCGGTCCCAAGCCCATGTTCATGAAGTCGATAACTACGCCATCGTTGAAAACCCTATCCACCAGATTCCCGAATCCGCCGGCAAGGATCATCGTAATGGCCGTAAGGCGCCAGCGATCCACGTTAGGGCGCCGCAACGTGTCGACCAGGATAAACATGAGAACCGCACCGACCGCTACCGTGAACAGCCAGAACCGCACACCCTCCGGAAGGCCTTTCCCCATCCCCAGAAATACCCCAGTGTTCTCAGCGTAGGTCAGGCGGAACATGTCGTTCACGAACGACAGGGGTGCGACCGTTGACAGCGTTTCTTTTGCGATGACCTTGGTCACCTGATCGCAACCAACGAACGAAGCGATCCCAAGCATGACGAAGACGTTCTTTGACAACCGAAAACGCAATGGACTCGAGCTCCTGTAGTAAGACCCTGGACTTTCAGTCAGTTTCTATGGGCAACCCGACCGCGCGCCACGATCGGATCCCACCGTCCATCGAGTACACGTTGGTATACCCCATTCGTTGCAGGTTGTCGGCCACGAGGGCCGAACGAAACCCGCCGCCGCAATAAAGAACTACGTGAGCATCCCGATCCGGAATCCGGCCCTCGATGTCCCGTTCGATGATACCCTTCCCCATGTGAACCGCTCCCGGAACCCGGCCGCTCGCCCATTCGCTCTCCTCACGGACGTCCACCAGGTAGAATGACGCACCCCTATCCCGGAGCGCCTTGACGCCAGTCACGTCCGTTTCCTTTATGCGCACCCGTGCTTCATCGACAATTCGCAGGAACGCTTCGTTATGGTGCATGGCACCGTCCTCCCGAATGGGGAAGTTGCAAGCTATCCGAGGTGCCGGGATGACTCCAGGTCCCGAACGCCACTATGATTCGCAAGACGTAATCAGTCGCGCTCGGCGCCCCGCCGCGGTTTCCAACCAGGTTCCTCTTCAGGACCGGCAGGGCCTATCCTGCCTCGTACCCCGTCCAGGAGCAGGCTCGCGTCATACTGCACGCCGTTCTTGATGACCCAGACCACGTTTCTCGTGTTCCGTATATCCTCCAGGGGGTTCCCTTCCGCAACGAAGAGGTCGGCCAGCTTTCCCGGCTCAACGGTCCCAAGCAACGAACTGACATTCATCGCGCGGGCACCGTTGATGGTGGCAAAGCGGATGGCGTCGGCGGGGGCAATGCCGGCCAGGACAAATGTGTGCAGCTCCCGGTGAGCGGAAAACCCGGAGAAGAACTCTCCCCACGAGGGGTGGTCGGTTCCCAATGTAATGAGATGAGCACCCCCAGCGTCATAGAACGCCTTGATGGTTCGACGCTTCACCCAATAGATCGTTTCGAACTGCTCATTCACGGCCCGCAGCTCGCGTGCATCGATGATCCGACGCATGTACGGCGTGAGGAACGCCTTCTCGTCAGTGAAGTAGTCAAAGACTTCCGGATCACGTTCTCCGTAATACCCGTAGGCGGTCAAGGTGGCGTCAAAGAAAACGCCGTGACGGATGTACAACGCCGCAATGGAATCGAACGCCGGCGTGTCAGGATCGAACTCGATAAGAGACGAGTAGGCGGGACGGTCATCGCTGATCGCATCGCCGCCGAGGAAGTGCTCAATCCGGTCAATACCCATGAGTATCGCATCGCGAGGGTTTACGGTATTGCGGAACCCGGATTCGAGGTGCCCCGTGACCGTCGCGCCATGCGCATGTGCCCGCCGAATCAACGCCTGCAAATGCAGCGGTGTGATCCCCTTCGCTTTGAATGATTGCACGCCCAGGGAGGTCCAGTAGTCCACCTCCCGTGCGATGCTGTCAGTCGTCATGTTGCGATCCCACCCCGGTCGCCAGGATCCAAAGTATGGACCAGAGTTGAACATTCGAGGTCCAACGCGTTCGCCACGCTCGATTGCCAGGCGCAATTCGCGCATCTGGTACGGATTCATTTCGCCGGCCGGGAAGACCGACGTGACGCCGTTTGCCAGAAAGATCGAGGGATAGGCCGCTTGCTCGTCGACACGACCTTGACCAAACAGATCGATGGCATGGTGCGCGTGGAGATCGAAGAAACCTGGAAGGATGTAGTGGTTGTTGGACAACTCCAGGATTGGGATGCCACCGAGTTCCAGGGAATTCAAATCGGCGTCCACGGCCAGGAGCTTGCCTGCCCGGATCAGGATTCCGGAGTTGGGCCTAACGTCGTCGGAAACCGCGTCGAAAAGGAACCCGCCATGGATCACGAGATCCTGAGCCAACACCGGACCGCTGGGGCCCAATAAGAGAGAGGAAAGGAAAAGAAGAGTCGTGTTGTGTCGACAGAGGTTTCTCATGATAGATCAAGAACGGTAAGTGGCTTGGCCTCAATGGATCCCCGGAATATCTTGCGGACTACCCGGAGGCCGCTACCCATGGGCCCATACGGGCGCCCTTAGCTCAATTGGATAGAGTACCTGACTTCGGATCAGGGGGTTGGAGGTTCGAGTCCTCCAGGGCGCATCCTCCCAGGCCCAATACTCGCATTCGGCCCGCGGGTCGGGTGTTCAGCTGGAAATGCTCGAACTGAGACGCAGTAACATCTCGGTCCGCAAGTTCACGGATACCTGAATCTGATCTCGCCGCGCGGGACGGCCATGGTGCGGCAGGTAAGTTTCCACACGCGTCTTGGACTTCTTTCCCTTACGATATACGATCACAGCTTCCGGCCACGATCGACATATCTCCACGCGATCCACCATCCGTAGAAACTCTGTGTCTTCCAGAATCACAGTCAGTGCCGTCGCGAAATCCGGGGCGCGCGCAAAGCCGTTGTTGCTAGATGACTGGAGATCGCGATAAACCTTGACGACGGGGACGACCTCCACCGCCCGCCCGGTTGCGCTTAAACCCAGTAGCAAGGTAGCGACATCCCGCGGAATGACCGGCGGACTGGGCCGCCCCCTGCCCCCATGTGGCAACAACCCCCCTTCTCGCAGGAGTCGAGCGCGCTGCTCGACGTCTGACGGCGTCCACACTGGGTTGTGATAGGCAATGTCCCGGACCAGTTCGGCAAGTGTCACGGGGCGAATCTATTGGAATAATTCCAATTCGGGTAGTCGCAGATCGGAGGCCCCGTGCGCCCCTTACCACGATAGACCGATCCCTTAAATTGCAGCTCACATCCCAAACTTCTCCGACGGGGGTGCCAGGCCCGCCACACAGCGCGTCTGGCTGAGATCAAACCCTTGGAACCTGATCCGGTTAGCACCGGTGGAGGGAGTCACCATGATAGCACCCACTTGCCCCACCCAAATGTTCCTGGCTCGCCACGGCGAAATAACCGATGCAATGCGGTTTGTCGCGGGACGGGAGGACCTGGAACCTGAACTCATTCGCACCGAGGTGGCGCGTGGGCGACTGGTGATTCCTGCCAACATCAATCACTTGAACGGCGCCCTGGAACCGATGGGCATCGGTAAAGTCGCCAAGGTGAAGATCAACGCGAACATCGGAAACTCGGCGGTCACTTCCAGCATCGACGAAGAAGTCGAGAAACTCCGGGTGGCCGTCAGATATGGCGCGGATACCGTGATGGACCTTTCGACAGGAAGGGATCTGGACGAAACCCGGATTGCCATCATCAAGCACTCGACCGTTCCTGTCGGAACCGTGCCGATCTACCAGGCCGTTCTCGGTGTGGAGGAAGTCGCCGATCTCACCGCGCAGGATCTTCTCGACACCATCGAAGCCCAGGCCCGGCAGGGAGTGGACTATATGACCATCCACGCCGGTATCTTGATCGAGCACCTTCCTCTCGTGCACGGACGGACCACGGGGATCGTGAGTCGTGGCGGATCGTTACACGCGGTCTGGATGATGACGCACCGCAGACAGAATCCACTTTACGACCACTACGACGAGGTGCTCGAGATCCTGCGGACCCATGACGTTACCATCTCGTTGGGCGATTCCCTGCGTCCCGGTTCAATCGCCGATGCGAGCGACCGCGCGCAGTTCGCTGAGCTGGAGACGCTCGGGGAACTGACGAAAAGAGCGTGGGAGCATGATGTCCAGGTCATGGTCGAAGGCCCAGGTCACATTCCCATGCACCAGATCGAGATGAACGTCCGCAAGCAGAAGGAGCTTTGCGGGGAAGCACCCTTTTACACGCTGGGTCCGCTGGTGACGGATATCGCGCCGGGATACGATCACATCTCGAGCGCCATCGGAGCCGCCATGATTGGGTGGTACGGTGCCGACATGCTCTGCTACGTCACGCCCAAGGAGCACCTCGGTCTACCGAACGCCGAGGACGTTCGATCGGGTGTCATCGCGTACAAGATTGCTGCTCACGCAGCGGATGTGGCACGAGGTCACCCAACGGCTCACCGGCGCGACGACGCGCTTTCGAAGGCACGTTACGAATTTGACTGGAACGAACAGTTCCGACTCTCGCTGGACCCGGAGCGCGCGCGCCAGTACCACGATGAGACGCTTCCGGCCGAATACTTCAAGAGTGCCGAATTCTGCGCCATGTGCGGTCCCAAGTTCTGCTCGATGCACCATTCCCGAACACTGGATGAGATGCTGGCGGATTTCGCTCAGGAGCAACCGTCAGAGACCCAGTCGGCCGGGACTGCTTGAGCAGTGCCGGGCCGAGTCCATCGGCTCGGAAACGCCAAGGCACAAAGGCGCCAGCACAGCTCCTGGATAAGAACTTTTGTGACGCAGATCACAAAATCTGACTGATCAGTATTCGAACAGTATTGCGCCGGTATTTAGCCACTTTGCAATTGGCGCATCGGCGGACCGATTTCCTCCAGGACCGCGACTGCGGGGTCCCCCAAAAACGCTCGCAGTGCGATGTTGTGTATCACCTATGGCATCTCGCGCCGCCGTCACCGACCAGGACCAGGCAGTTATCGCCGATCAGAATGCATTCGACGCGCTCATGAAGCGGGCTCGAAGAGCGCGTCGCGTCGCTCTCGACACGGAAGCGGCGTCTTTTCATCGATATTTTGACCGAATCTACCTGATTCAGGTCAGCACAGAGTCCGAAACCGCGGTGGTAGACCCCCTCGAGGTCAGCAACCCCTCCCTGCTCGGTGAGCTCCTGGCCGACTCGAAGGTGGAGATCGTATTCCACGATTCGGACTACGATTTGAGGGTGTTGCATCGAGACTACAAGTTTGAAGCCTGCCGTCTCTTCGACACCCGGGTAGCCGCCCAGCTCCTGGGGGAGCCTGGCGTGGGCCTGGGATCTCTGTTGGAGAAACACTTCAACGTCCGACTCAATAAGCGGATGCAACGAGCGGACTGGTCGAGACGTCCTCTGACGGATGAGATGATCCGGTACGCGGCAGACGACACCAGATATCTCCTGGACCTCCGTGATACCCTCGCCGCCAAGCTGACGAAAGCCGGACGACTACACTGGGCTCAGGAGGAGTTCGAGCGGCTCCAGCATGTCACGTGGACACCACAGAACCATGAAGGGAACGCGTTCCTCAAGGTGAAGGGCGCGCGGGCCCTGAAGCCAAAGGCAATGGCAGTTTTGAGATCCCTCCACGAATGGCGGGAGAAGGAAGCGGCGAAAGCCGACAGAGCCCCGTTTCGCATCCTCGGCAATGACGCGCTGATCACTCTTGCGACGAACGCACCCACCAGGCTGGCCGCTCTTGAGAAGACGAAGGGAGTGCCTGATTCGGCACGGAGACGTCATGCCGAGGAAATGCTGACTGCGATAGAGTCGGCACTCCAGCTGTCGCCCGACCAGTACCCTAAACCCGAGCGACCGAAACGCGCCAAGCCGGATCCGGCGGCCGATGCCAGATTGGAAAAGCTCAAGGCTCTGCGAAATCGTCGGGCCAAGTCCCTGGGACTGGAGCCCGGCGTCATCTGTCCGAATGGGACACTCCAGGCAATTGCGCGCGCGGCGCCACGGGGCACCGAACAGCTTCTCGCGATCAAAGATCTCCGGATGTGGCAGGTCGAGGCCTTAGGGGAGGCGGAGATACTGAAGAGCGTCGGTGGCGGCATCTAGAAAGCTGATCGGAAATGCGGGTTCGGGCGCTGGCGCGCTGGCGTCGGGGGCGTGTGCTGGGTGGAGGCACTCAGGGCGTAGATCATGGCGATAAGGGAGCGAAGAACGGCGACGCGGTCGTGGAGCGCAGCGCGAGTCGGCGAGGGCGGTGCCGGGTCGGCCAGCAGGCGCGCCATCCGAGCCAGATTGACCACCAGCGCCGCGGCCAGGGCTTGGAACTGCGTCTTCGCGGTCCCGTGAGAGCGGGCCTGACGAAGGTGGCCGCGACCGCGCATCAGGTGCGCAAGGCGCCGTTCGACGACGGGACGGTGGTGCAGGAGCGCCTGTACGCGTTCGGTTCCCTCGAGCGCGCGTGCCCGTTGCAGTACAGCCTCCAGGGGATGGAGCCGAATGCTCCGTCCGCGCCCGCTGCGGCGCATCTTCGCCGGCGCTTGCCGCGTGCAGACCTCGCGCAACGGACACGCGGCACACACCTGGCCATCGAAGTAAACCGTCGCGCCGCCGGCCGCGTGGGGAGACACGCGAGACGTCGTGTGCCCGGCCGGGCACGTGACGCGGTGCGCCGCCAGGTCGATCCGGAACGCGTCCTTGCTGAAGCAGCCCGCCGGCGCCGAGGCCGGTGGCACACGCGCCACCATCTCGGTGCCGCACTCGGCCGCGTGTTGGCGCAACGCCGCCACGCTGTACGCCATGTCGCCGACATACGCTTCCGGCGTGAGACCCAGCCGCCCGTGCTGCGCCATCAGTGCCGGGGCCGCCGTCCCGTCGTGCACGTTGGCCGCCGTCACGTGCACCGCCGTGATGAACTCGCTGGCGGCGCTCACGCTCACGTGGCCTTTGTAGCCTTCCCACGTCCGGTGGTGCGACTTGTGTCCGTGACGCATTGCCGGATCGCCCACGCTCACCACCCGGTCCGCAGCCACGCCCTGGCGGAGCTGCACAGCGGTGCCCAGCGCCAGTACACGCTGCGCCTCGTCGTCATCGTCTGGTTCCGCTGGCTTGTCGTTCGCTGGCGGCTCCACCCGCTCCACATCCTGCAGCAGAATGCGCCGGAGCAGCGCCGCCGCGTCCGCCGTCGCCGCGTCCGCCTGCTCGTCCTGCGCCGTCTCCTGTAGCAGCCGCCGCGCCTCCTCGACCACCTGGTTCAGGAACGCGCGCCGCTCGTCTTCCTGCGTCCAGTCGATGCCCGCCCGCCCCTTCAGACTCCCCTGCGCCGCCGGCCCCGTCAGCACCAGCCCCAGGGTGCCCGCCAACTGCGCCGGCTTCGTGCCGCGCCGTCGCGCCGTCACCCCCAACAGGGTGCGCACCGCGCTCCCGATCAGGTTGTACGTATCCTCCACCGCGCCCCGCCCCCAGATCGGCGAGGAGTCCAGCACCTGCACCTCGTCCGGGCGCAGCAACCCCACCTCGACGGCGCGCGTCAGGAACTGTCCGAACGCCGCTTCCATCTTCCCGTGCAACTGCAGCCGCGCGCGAAACTCCACGAGCGTCGCTTGCCCGACCGCCCGATCATGGACCTCCATCCCCAGCACGGCCTTCCACCGCAAATCGAACGCCATCCGCTCCACAGCCTGCCGGTCCGAGACCGCCTCGTACATCTGCAACAGCACCAGCTTGAACATCCGGCTCGGCGGCACGCTCGGCCGCCCCGTCGTCACATCGTAGCACGCCACGAAGTCTTCGTCCCCCAACAACCGCGGGCCCTCCCGGGACAGCACTTCGTAGAAGCTCCCCCGCTCCAGCAACCCCTCCACCGCCAGCGACGCATCGAAAAATGATCGCTGCTCGCTCTCTCGTCCCAGCATCTGGCTCTCCCAGCGGTCGGTTACCCTTGGCACGAATGGTCCGACCACAATCTATTCCAAACACACCCAAAAATCGTGCTTACTTTCCGATCAGCTTTCTAGAGACCTCTGCACAAGGTTCGCTAGTGCCCCAGGAAGGCCCGGACCCTCGGATCGATTCGTTCCGGCGTCCAGAACGGCTCCCAAACCAGCTCCACGTCGACGTCCTCAACCCCGTCCAACATGCGCACCACCTGCTCGGCGTCGGTCATGATTTCGGGACCCGCCGGGCACCCCGGCGATGTGAGGGTCATCTTGATATGCACCTGACCTTCATTCACCTCGACGTCATAGACCAGACCGAGATCCATAATGTTGAGACCCAACTCGGGGTCCTGAACCTGCCTGAGACTCTTCTTGACTGCGTCTGCATCGATTGCCGGCATACGTCACCTCTTTCGACCTTAAACTTACCTATACACGCCTCAACGAGCGGGTCCGTCCACACATACTCGATCCTCGGACACCATCTGCTCAATTCGACACGCGTACCACCTCAGGCGAACTGCTGCGTCGGCCACCTGACCCCGTATCCCCTTGAGCGCGGCGATTGACCGTGGGTGTCGGGGCGCCATGACACGATTGGTCAGGAGGACGACGAACACATCCTGACTGGGATCGATCCAGACCGACGTACCCGTGAAGCCGGTATGCCCGAAGCTGCGGGCGGCCAAAAGCTCTCCGCTATTGTCGGCGGATGACGGGTCCTTCATTTCCCAACCCAGCGCACGATTTCGATCGCCGCGGGCGGTGAATTCGTCCATGACACTCCCGGAAACGAGCTGAATGCCTTCCGCCGTTCGCCCCCGTCGCAAATACCACTGACTCAATCGAGCCACGTCCATCCCTGTACTGTATACGCCAGCGTGTCCAGAGACTCCGCCGAATCGTTCGGCGTTCTGATCGTGTACCACCCCTGATATTGGATGGCCGCGCCACAGATTGATCGGCGCCGCCCAACGTCGGTCTTCAACGGGCACACCATATTGTGTCCTGGTCATTCCGAGAGGGTCAAAGACTGCGTCTCGAACGAAATCGGACAACCGTTGCCCTGAGGCCTGCTCAATGGCCCAACCGGCGAGCATCGAGTTCAGGTCCGAGTACTCCACTCGCGAGCCAACGGGCCACCGGAGCTCTTCCGTTACGACGCGGTGCCGGGCCGACGTGGCATCCGTAGTGCTCGTGTGCAGCGGCAGGAAAGCCCTCAACCCTGACCGGTGGGTGAGGACATGACGAACGGTAACACGTTCCTTGTCCCGACCTCTGAAATCGGGAACGTACGTCGCAAGGGGTGCATCCAGGGAAATGGCACCCTGGTCGACAAGCACCAACAGACCGGATGCGGTTGCAACGACCTTCGTAAGGGAGGCCAGATCGTACAGTGTCGAATCGGGATCCGGTGGATTACCCGGTTCCCAGGTCATGCTGCCGATCCCTCGCTTGAGGAGCACGGAATCTGACGTTCCGACCACGACCACGGCGCTCGGGTAAACTCCATCGAGGACACCGGACCTGACAATGGAGTCGATCTGGCCGGCGGGATGCGATTGCATCAGCGCCACCCCGGTTAGAACGTGAGACAGAGTCACGGTCTCTGACCTGAAAGAGGTGCTGCTCTGACAACGACCATTCGCATGCCCACACGACGAAGTTACCGAGGATTCCGGCTGGCTTACATGTTCCTCCCAGCAATCGTGGTGCCTTTCAACGTTCTGGGTCAAGTCGGTTCGGAGATCGACCATGCACGACCATGGTCCATTGATACGCTCATTGTCGAGGAGCATGCCCGTGCGCTGTCACATGACAGCATGATGGGACGAGGCACCGGAACGCCGGAACTCGGCCTTGCGGCGTCGTATATAAGCGATGTTTGCACGACATTGAATCTCCAGCCGCTCGGATCCGACTTCCTGTTGCCGGTCCCCTTAGGGTGCGCGCAGAAATAAAGTATACAGATATTTAGGCCGCGCCCGCTCAGCGACGGCGCGGGGAGATCATGTAGTTCCAGTCCCCGTGGAACTCGTGCAACTTCATGCGCACGCCGGCAAGTTGGTCGTCCGTGACCTTGACCTGGGTGCGGTAGCGCTTGCGATCGAGCGCGGCGCGCACGACGAGGCCCGAACGCGTGGTCGTGCTGGCGATAAGCTGGACGATGGCCTGGTGACTGACCAGGGGTTGGCCGCGCCAGTTGCTCGCGATGAAGCTGAAGAGGCGATGCTCGATCTTGTTCCACTTGCTCGTGCCCGGCGGGAAATGGCACACCGTCACCGGCAGCCCCAGGGTGTCGGCAAGCCGTTGCAGGCACAGACGCCACAGGCGGGAGCGCGGGCTGTTGCTCCCGCCGGCGTCGGCCGTGATGAGG
>Ga0302046_10004224_pt1 | contig 12797 bp, 24 predicted proteins | sample RVTome_11_FD_200261 | JGI IMG/M metagenome (GOLD analysis project Ga0302046, IMG submission 200261) | Soil microbial communities from uranium-contaminated site in the Upper Colorado River Basin, Wyoming, United States - RVT147D111 (version 2) ...
GACTGGCCGGGCACGTTCATGCCCAGGCTCAGCCCCAGGTTGCCGAGCACCTCCTGCACCTCCTCGAGCGACTTCTTGCCGAAGTTCTTGGTCTCGAGCATTTCCTTCTCGCTCTTGCGGACGAGGTCGCGCAGGGTATGGATGTTGGCGTTCTTCAGCGAGTTGGCCGAGCGCACCGAGAGGTCGAGCTCGTCGATGGTGCGGGCGAGCAGGGCGTCCATGCCCGCCAGCTCCTCGGCGTCGCGGTCGTGGCCGTCCTCGCGGATCGACTCCTCGGCCTCGATGAAGATGGTCAGGTGGTCCTTGAGCAGCATCGCGGCCCGCGACACCGCCTCCTCCGGGCTGACCGTCCCGTTGGTGGTGACCTCGAGGGTCAGCCGCTCGTAGTCGATCGCCTGCCCCAGGCGGGCGGCCTCGACCTTGTAGTTGACCCGCCGGACCGGGCTGTGCGCCGAGTCGAGCGGGATCCAGCCGATGCCCATGCTCTCGTCGAAGTTGCGGTCGGCGCTGACGTAGCCGCGGCCGCGCTTGACCAGCGCCTGGAGCTTGAGGCTCCCCTCCTCGTTGAGGGTCGCGATATGGACGCCGCCGTCGACGATCTCGATCTGCGGGTCCTCGGTGAGCTGGGCGGCGGTGATCTCGCCCGGCCCCTCGGCGTCGAGGCTGAGCACCTTGGGCTCCTCGCTGTGGAGCCGGATCGGCACCTGCTTCAAGTTGAGGATGATGTCGGTGACGTCCTCGACCACCCCGGGCATGGCCGAAAACTCGTGCAGCACCCCTTCGATCTGGACCGCGGTCACCGCCGCCCCCTCGATCGAGGACAGGAGGCTCCGGCGCATCGCGTTGCCGACGGTGGTGCCGAAGCCGCGCTCGAACGGCTGGGCGACGAAGCGGCCGAACGTCGGGGTGAGGGTGTCGCGGTCGACCTCGATCCGCTTCGGGCGTTGAAATCCCTTCCAAAGCATTTTCGGACTCCTTGTAGGTTCCGCCTGCTCCCGGCTACTTGCTGTAGAGCTCGACGATGAGCTGCTCCTGGACCGGGAGCTTGATGTCCTCGCGGGTGGGGACCCGCAGCACCTTGCCGCTGAACGCCTCGGCGTCGAGCTCCAGCCACTCGGGCACGCCGCGGCCGCGCGCGGTCTCGACGCTGGCGCGGACGAAGTCGTTCTTGCGGCTCGCCTCCTTGATCGCGATCGTCTGCCCGGGGCGGATCTGGTACGACGGGATCGTGACCTTGACGCCGTCGACGCGCAGGTGGCCGTGGCGGACGAGCTGGCGCGCTTGCGCGCGCGAGGCCGCGAAGCCGAGGCTGTAGACGGAATTGTCGAGGCGCAGCTCGAGCAGCACCAGGAGGTTCTCGCCGGTGATCCCCTTGCGCCGGTCGGCCTCCTCGAAGTAGCCGCGGAACTGGCGCTCGAGCACGCCGTAGATGCGCTTGACCTTCTGCTTCTCGCGGAGCTGCAGGCCGTAGCCGAGCGTGCGCCGGGTGCGCCGGCCGCCGTGCTGGCCGGGCGGGTAGCCGCGGCGCTCGATCGCGCACTTCTCCTTGAAGCAGCGGTCGCCCTTCAAAAACAGCTTCATCCGCTCGCGCCGGCACAGCCGGCAGACCGGACCCGTGTATCGTGCCACTGACTCTCTCTCCTTCCGTTACCTCTCCGACGCTACGGAGACTCAATCTTGGATAACGGGGGGCTGTTCCAGCCCCCCGCCCCGCAGAAGCGCGGTTCTGCGGGGCCCCACCCCCGAGACGGCGGCATTCGCCGCCGCGCGCCTGTGGGCGCGTGTCCTGCTTCCAACCTCCCGGTTCTTCGTCACACCCGCCGCCGCTTGGGCTGCCGGCAGCCGTTGTGCGGGATCGGCGTCACGTCGCGGATCGACCTGACCTCCAGGCCCGAGAGCTGAAGCGCGCGGATCGCGCCCTCGCGCCCGCCGCCCGGGCCCTTGACCTGGACGTCGACCGAGCGCACGCCCTGGTCGCGCGCGAGCTGGCCGGCGTTCTGGGCCGCCATCTGGGCCGCGAACGGCGTCCCCTTGCGCGATCCCTTGAAGCCGACCTTGCCCGCCGACGACCAGGCGAGCACGTTGCCCTCGGGATCGCTGATCGATACCAGGGTGTTGTTGAAGGTCGCGGCGATGTGCGCGATCCCGTGCGGCACCGAGCGCTTCTCCCGGCGCCGGCCCGCCTTCTTCTCTTTCTTGCCCGCTGTGGCCATCGTCTCTCCCCGGCGTGCCGCCGCCGATTCCTCGCGATTACTTCTTGCTGACCTTCTTCCTGCCCGCGATCGCGCCGCGCCGCGGCCCCTTGCGGGTGCGGGAGTTGGTGTGGGTGCGCTGGCCGCGCACCGGCAGCCCCTTGCGGTGGCGCACCCCGCGGTAGCTGCCGATCTCCATCAGCCGCTTGATGTTCTGGCTGACGTCCTTGCGCAGATCGCCCTCGACGCTCCCCTCCTCGGTGATCACGTCGCGGATCTTGCGCGCCTCTTCCTCGGTCAGGTCCCTGACCTTGGTCGCGCCCGCGACCCCGGCCTTGTCCAGGATCTTGAGCGAGCGGGCGCGGCCGATGCCGTGGATGTAGGTCAGCCCGATCCAGACCTGCTTCTGCTGGGGCAGGTCGATGCCTGCGATGCGTGCCATGGCTCTCCCGGTCCTATCCCTGGCGCTGCTTGTGTTTCGGGTTTTCGCAGATCACCCGCACCACCCCCCGGCGGCGGACGATCTTGCACTTCGGGCACATCTTCTTGACCGACGATCGCACTTTCATCGCGGCACCCCTCTCGCGGCTCGCCCCCGGCTCATGTCTTGAGGCGGTAGACGATCCGCCCACGGTTGAGGTCGTAGGGCGACAGCTCGACCCGCACGCGGTCGCCGGGCAGGATGCGGATGAAGTGCTTGCGCATCTTGCCCGAAATGTGGGCGAGCACCTGGTGGCCGTTGTCGAGCTTGACCCGGAACATCGTGTTGGGCAGCAGCTCGGCCACCGTCGCCTCGACCTCGATCGCCTCTTCCTTCTTCGACACGCCGTTGGTTCCCGCTCCCGCCGCCCCGAGGCGGCACCAAAAGTTTTAGAACAGCTCGTCTCGCGTTCCGATTCCCTATCGCCCGGCCGTGACCCCCGCGCCCAGGCCGGCGGCCACCGCTTCGGTGACCGCCTCGACCGGCCGGTCGCCGTCGACCTCCCGCACGAGGCCGCTCGCGCGGTAGTGCTCGATCAGCGGCGCGGTCTGCTCGCGGTAGACGCGCAGCCGTTCGCGCATCACCTCGTCGCGGTCGTCGTCGCGCCCGCGGCCGCGGGCGCGCGCGAGCAGCGTCGCCTCCGGCACCTCCAGCGACACCACCGCGTCGAGCGTCCGGCCGCGCCCGGCGAGCAGCCGGTCGAGCGTCTCCGCCTGCGCCCGCGTGCGCGGATAGCCGTCGAGCAGGTACCCGCGCGCGGCGTCGGGCCGGGCGAGCCGCTCGCGCACCACCTCGGCCATGGTGTCGTCGTCGACCAGCTTGCCGGCGCGCATGATCGCGTCGACCCGCCGGCCGAGGGCGCTCCCCGCGGCGACCGCCTCGCGCAGCATGTCGCCGGTCGAGATCGCGGGCACCCCGAGCCGCGCGGCGAGCGCCCGCGCCTGCGTGCCCTTGCCGCTGTTTGGCGGCCCGAGCAGCACCAGCCGCGGCCCCTCGGGCCCCGGCGCGGCGGCCCCCCCGCCGGCGACGCTAGCCGCGGCGGCCACGGATCCGTCCCCTCTTCATGAAGCCTTCGTAGTTGCGCATCACGAGCTGGCTTTCGACCTGCTGGATGGTGTCCATGGCGACCCCGACCACGATCAGCAGCGAGGTGCCGCCGAAGTAGAACTGGATGCCCAGCCCCTGCGTGAACCAGTTCGGGGCGTAGAGGTCGAGGGTGTCGCCGATGCCGGGGATCCCCGAGACCTTGAAGCCGTTGAGCAGGAAGTCGGGGAGCACCGAGACCGCGGCCAGGTAGACCGCGCCGACCAGCGTGATGCGGGTCAGGATGCGGTCGATGTACTCGGCGGTTCGCTTGCCCGGCCGGATGCCCGGGATGAAACCGCCGTACTTGCGCATGTTTTCGGCCAGGTCGGCCGGGTTGAAGATGATCGAGACGTAGAAGTAGGAGAAGAAGATGATCGCCGTGATGTAGAGCACGTAGTAGAGCGGCTGGCCCCAGGAGATGGCGGCCGCGATCTTCTGCACCCATTCGTTCTCGAACATGCCGGCGATGGTGGTCGGCACCATGACCACCGAGCTGGCGAAGATCACCGGGATCACGCCGCCGGTGTTGACCCGCAGCGGCAGGTAGGTGCTCTGGCCGCCGTAGATGCGGCGCCCGACCACGCGCTTGGCGTACTGCACCGGGATCCGCCGCTGGGCGCGCTCCATGAAGACGATGAACGCGACCACCGCGGTCATGAACACCACGAGCAGCACCATGCCGACGGCGTTGAGGTTGCCCGCGCGCACGCCCTGGAAGGTCTGGAGGATCGCCGGCACCAGGCCGACCACGATGCCTCCGAAGATGATCAACGAGATGCCGTTGCCGATGCCGCGCTCGCTGATCTGCTCGCCCAGCCACATCACCACCGCGCAGCCGGTGGTGAGCGTGATCACGGTCATCAGCCGGAAGCCCCAGCCGGGATTGGGCACCAGGGTGCCGCCGCCGGAGAGCTGCGCCCGCTCGAGGAAGATCGCGATGCCCATCGACTGGATGATCGAGATCACTACCGTCCCGTAGCGGGTGTACTGGGTGATCTTGCGCCGGCCCAGCTCGCCCTCCTTGGACAGCTTCTCCAGGTAGGGCCAGACCACGGTCAGGAGCTGGAGGATGATCGAGGCGGTGATGTAGGGCATGATCCCGAGCGCGAACACCGCCACCCGCGACAGGCTCCCGCCGGTGAACGTGTTGACGAAGCCGAGGATCGTCCCCGCGGTCTGCTCCATGAAGGCCTTGAGCGCGACCGGATCGACGCCCGGGGTCGGGATGTAGCACCCGATGCGGTAGACCGCGAGCAGGCCGAACATGAACAGGACCCGGTTGCGCAGGTCCTTGATCCGAAAGATGTTGCGGAAGCTTTCGATGACCACCGTGTCGGCTCCTCAGACTGCTCAGGCTGCTCGGGCTGCTCGGGCTCCTCGGGCTCCTCGACTCCTCGACTCCTCGACTGCTCAGGCCGTCAACTCTTCGCAGGTGCCGCCGGCGGCCTCGATCTTGGCCCGCGCCGACTTGCTGAACTTGTGCGCGCGCACGGTGAGCGCCGAGGCGACCTCGCCGTCGCCGAGCACCTTGAGCGGGCGGCCGGCGCGCGCCAGCCCCTTCGCCGCCAGCAGCTCGGGGGTGACCTCCCCCTCGAGGCCGGCGAGCGACGCCAGGTTGACCACCGCGTACTCGGTGCGGAACAGGTTGGTGAACCCGCGCTTGGGCACCCGGCGGATGAGCGGCATCTGGCCGCCCTCGAAGCCGGGGCGCCGGCTGTAGCCCGAGCGCGACTTCTGCCCCTTCTCGCCCCGGCCGGCGGTCTTGCCCAGCCCGGAGCCGGGGCCGCGCCCGACCCGCTTGCGTGAGCTCTTGCTCCCCTTCGCCGGGGCCAGCTCGTGCAGTCTCATGACGGCTCCTCGACGGTCTCGACCACTTCGACCAGATAGGAGATCTTGTTCACCATGCCCCGGATCGCCGGGTTGTCCAGCCGCACCACCTCGTGGCGCGGGCGGCGCAGGCCGAGGCCGCGCAGGACCTCGCGGTGCGAGCGCGGAGTAGCGATGGCGCTCCGGACCTGCCGGATTCGTATCGTCTTCGCCGGGTCGGCCTTGGTCGTCTTCTTCGTCGCCATGGCACTGTCTCCCTAGGCGCCCGCGGCGGCCGCCTGCGCCTCGCCCTGGGGCTTCTTGGCCGGCGCCGGCTCCTCGCGCGGCGGCAGGCCGCGCAGGCGGCGGACGTCCTGCTCGTTGCGCAGGTCGAGCAGGGCGGCGAACGTCGCCTTGACCACGTTGTGGGGGTTGGTCGACCCCAGCGACTTGGTCAGGATGTCCTGCACGCCCGCGGTCTCCATCACCGCCCGCACCGGGCCGCCGGCGATCACGCCGGTGCCCTCGGACGCCGGCTTGAGCAGCACCCGCCCGGCGCCGAACACCCCGATCACCTCGTGCGGGATGGAGGTGCCCTTCATCGGCACCCGGATCATGCTCCGCTTGGCGATCTCGATCCCCTTGCGGATCGCGCTCGGGACCTCCTTCGCCTTGCCCGCGCCGTAGCCCACCCGGCCGGCGCCGTCGCCGATCACCACCAGGGCGGAGAACGAGAAGTTCTTGCCGCCCTTGACCACCTTGGTCACGCGGTTGATGTGGACCACCTGCTCGAACAGCTCGCTGTCGCGCTCGAAGTCTCTTGCCACCGGTGTCTCCTCTGGTCTTCCCTCGGCGGGCCGCGCCCTAGAAACGGAGCCCCTGCTCGCGGGCGGCGTCGGCGAGGGCCTTGACCCGCCCGTGGTAGATGTAGCCGCCGCGGTCGAACACCACCGCCTCGATGCCGGTCGCTTTCGCCCGCTCGGCGACCGTGGCGCCGACCGCCTTGGCCGCCTCGAGCGTCGGCCCCGGCCGCCCGAGCCGGGCCCGCACCTCGCCGTCGAGCGTGCTCGCCTGGACCAGGGTGCGGCCGCTGCCGTCGTCGATCACCTGGGCGTAGATGTGCCGCAGGCTCTTGAACACCGCCAGCCGCGGCCGCTCCGCCGTCCCGGCGAGGCGGCTGCGCACCCGCAGGTGCGCGCGGCGGCGTTGGAACCGCTTGCGCTGGAGTCGTTTGCCGATGTAGTCGCTCATCGCTCGATCCTCGGGCTCACTTGGCTCCGGCCTTGCCCACCTTGCGGCGGATGATCTCGTCGGTGTACTTGATCCCCTTGCCCTTGTAAGGCTCGGGCGGGCGCAGGCGGCGGATGTCGGCCGCCACCTGGCCGACCTGCTGCTTGTCGGCGCCGGCGACGGTCAGCCGGTTGGCCTTGGCGTCGTGCTCGATCGCGATCCCCTCGGGGATCGGGAACACCACCGGGTGCGAGTAGCCGAGCGCGAAGTGGACCGCGCGCCCCTTGACCTCGGCCCGGTAGCCGACGCCGACGATGTCGAGCTGCTTGGCGAAGCCGCGCGAGACCCCGGCCACGGCGTTGGCCAGCAGCGACCGTAGCAGCCCGTGGCGCGCGCGCTCGGGGCCGCTGTCGCCGGGGCGCGCCACCCGCACCGCGCCCCCCTCGACCGCCACCGGGTAGCCGTCGGGGAGCGACTGCGACACCTTACCCTTCGGACCCTGGGCGGTGAACACGCCCGCGCTGACCTCGACCTGGGTGCCGCTCGGCACCGGGATCGGCTGCAGTCCTACCCGTGACATGGCTCCGCTCTCCTACCAGATCTCGCACAGCAGCTCGCCGCCGACCCGGCGCTCGCGCGCCTGGCGGTCGGAGAGCAGCCCCTGCGAGGTCGAGACGATGTTGGTCCCGAGGCCGTTGCGCACCGGCAGCAGGTCGTCGGCGCGGCGGTAGACCCGGCGCCCGGGCGTGCTCACGCGCGCCATGTGGCTGATCGCAGGCACCCCGCTCTCGCTGTAGCGGAGCAGGATCTGGATGCTGTTGGCCGGCTTCCCCTCGACCACGCCGAAGCCGCGGATGTAGCCCTCCTCCTGGAGGATCCGGCACACCTCGACCTTGAGCTTCGAGGCCGGCACGCTCAGGCGGTCCTTCTTGGCCAGGATCGCGTTGCGGATCTGGGTCAGAAGGTCGGAGATCGGGTCGGTCATGCTCATCGCGCGCGCTCCGTTCTACCAGCTCGCCTTGGTCACGCCGGGCAGATAGCCGGCGAGCGCGAGGTCGCGCAGGTGGATGCGGCACAGCCCGAACTTGCGCGAGTAGCCGCGCGGACGGCCGCAGATCCGGCAGCGGTTGCGCTGGCGTACCGGGTACTTGGGCTTGATCTTGGTCTTCGCGATCTTGGCGGCGGTCGCCATCTCTCGGTCTCTCCTCTCCGGCTCTCTGCTCTAGCGTCGGAACGGCATCCCCAGCTCGCGGAGCAGGAACAGCGCCCGCTCGTCGTTGCCGGCGGTGGTGACGATGGTCACGTTGAGCCCCTTGCTGCGCTCGACCTTGCTGTAGTCGATCTCGGGGAAGATCAGGTGGTCGGTGATGCCGAGGGTGAAGTTGCCCCGGCCGTCGAAGCTCTTGGTCGACACGCCGCGGAAGTCGCGCACCCGCGGCAGGGCGACCGACATCAGGCGGTCGAGGAAGTCCCACATGCGCGCGCCGCGCAGCGTCACCCGGGCACCGATCGGCATCTTCTCGCGCAGCTTGAAGTTGGCGATCGACTTGTGGGCGCGGGTGATCATCGGCCGCTGCCCGGCGAGCGCCGCCAGCTCCTCGACCGCGTCGTCGAGGATCTTGATGTTCTGGATCGCGTCGCCGACGCCCATGTTGAGGGCGACCTTGGCGATGCGCGGCACCGCCATCGGGTTGTCGATGCCGAACTCCTGGCGCAGCTTGGGCGCTACCTCCTGGTCGTAGCGCGCCTTCAGCCGCGACACGTAGCCGTTGCCGTCCCCGCGCTCGCTCGCCGGGGCGGCGCCGGTCTTCTTCTGAGTGCTCTTCTTGGCCATCGTCGTCGCTCTCAGCTCCGTGCAACCATCAGCCCAGGGTCTCGCCGCAGCGCTTGCACACGCGCGCGCCGCGGCCGTCTTCGAGGCGCTTGCGCCCGAGCCGCGACGGCTTGCCGCAGGCCGGGCAGATCACCATCAGGTTGGCGATGTGGATCGGCGCCTCGCGGTCGAGGATGCCGCCCTGGATGCCGCGCTGCGGGTTGGGCCGGGTGTGCCGCTTGATCAGGTTGACGCGCTCGACGATCGCCCGCCGCGCCGAGGGTAGCACGCGCAGCACGCGGCCGCGCGCACCCTTGTCCTTGCCGGCGATCACCAGCACCTGGTCGTTCTTCTTGACGTGGACCTCGTTCATCGCTCGGACCTCACCGCGTTCGACGTCACAGCACCTCGGGCGCCAGCGACACGATCTTCATGAACCGCTTCTCGCGCAGCTCGCGCGCGACCGGGCCGAAGACGCGGGTGCCGACCGGCTCGCCGGCGTCGTTGATCAGCACCGCCGAGTTGACGTCGAACCGGATGTAGCTGCCGTCGCGGCGCCGCTGCTCCTTGCGCGTGCGCACGATCACCGCCTTGACCACCTGGCCCTTCTTGACCGTGCCGTCGGGCGTCGCCTCCTTGACCGAGGCGGTGATCACGTCGCCGAGCGCGCCGTACTGACCCGCCGACCCGCCGCGCAGGTGGATGCAGGCGATCTTCTTGGCGCCGGAGTTGTCGGCGACGTCGAGCACCGTTCCCATCTGGATCATGGCTCGATATCCCCCGCCTACTCCGCCCGCCGGACGATCTCGCGCACGCGCCAGCGCTTGCGCTTGGACAGCGGCCGGCAGGAGACGATCGCCACCCGGTCGCCGACCCGGCATTCGTTGTTCTCGTCGTGGGCCGCGAACTTGCTGGTGCGCCGGATGTGGCGGTGGTAGAGCGGGTGCACCGCGGTCCGCGGCACCGCCACGGTCACCGTCTTGTCCATCGCGGCGCTGACCACGATGCCGACCTTGACCTGGCGGCGGCCGCGCGGCCCCGCCCCCGCGGGCGATGTCGCCGGCTGCGCCTGCTCGTCGAGTGGCTCGCTCATGGCGTCTCTCCCCGTCCCCGCTTCTCGCGCAGAACCGTCAGCACCCGGGCCAGGTCGCGCTTGACCTCCCGCACTTTCGAGGGCTTCTGGAGCTGCCCGGTCTCCTGGTGCAGGCGCAGGACGAAGAGCTGCTCGGCGAGCTCGCGCTCCTTGCCCCGCAGCTCGTCGGCGGTCTGTTCCCGCAGCTCGTTGGCGTTCATCGTCGGCATCCTCCTCGCATCCTCCGGCGCGCGCTCAGCGCAGCGGGTCCTCGCGGGTCACCAGCCGGGTCTTGATCGGCAGCTTGTAGGCGGCCAGGCGCATGGCGTCGGCGGCGTCGGCCGGCGACACCCCCTCGACCTCGTAGAGGATGCGCGCCGGCTTGACCACCGCCACCCACTCCTCGGGGTTGCCCTTGCCCTTGCCCATGCGCGTCTCGAGCGGCTTTTTGGTCACCGGCTTGTCGGGGAAGACGCGGATCCACACCTTGCCGCCGCGCTTGATCGCGCGCGTGATCGCGATCCGGGCGGCCTCGATCTGGCGCGCGGTGACCCAGCCCGGCTCGAGCGCCTGCAGGCCGTAGTCGCCGAACGCCAGGTAGTGGCCCCCCTTGGCGATGCCCCTGCGGCGGCCGCGGTGGGCCTTCCTGTGCTTGACCTTCTTCGGCATCAACATGATGCAACGTCCTCCGCGGCTAGGCGCTCGCGCGCCGGCTCTTCTCCCTCAGCATGTCGCCCTTGTAGACCCACACCTTGACCCCGATCACGCCGTAGGTGGTCCGCGCCTCGGCCAGGCCGTAGTCGATGTCGGCCTTCAGCGTGTGCAGCGGCAGCCGGCCCTCCTGGTACCACTCGGTGCGCGCGATCTCGTGGCCGCCGAGGCGGCCGGCGACCATGATCTTGACCCCCTTGGCGCCGAACCGGAACGCCGACTCCATCGCCTTGCGCATGGCGCGGCGGAACGCCACCCGGCGCTCGAGCTGGCCGGCGATCGACTGCGCGACGAGCTGGGCGTCGAGCTCCGGGCGCTGGATCTCCTGGATGTTGATGTGCACCTCGCGCCCGAGCTGCTTGACCAGGTCGTCGCGCAGCTTGTCGACCTCGGCGCCCTTGCGGCCGATGATGATCCCCGGCCGCGAGGTGTAGATGGTGATGCGCATGCGCTCGGCGGCGCGCTCGATGTCGATCTCGCTGACCCCGGCGTGGGCGAAGCGCCGCTTGAGCTGGCCACGGAGCTTGACGTCCTCGAGCAGGATCTTCGAGTACGCGCTCTCGGCGTACCAGCGCGAGTGCCAGGCCTGGTTGTAGACGAGGCGGAACCCGTAGGGGTGCGTTTTTTGGCCCACGGTCGATCTCCTGGATTGCGGTCCTTACTCGGCGTCCGCGCCCTTGCGGGTGTCGAGCTTGATGGTGACGTGGCTCTGGCGCTTGAGCACGCGGAACGCGCGCCCCATCGGCGCCGGGCGCAGGCGCTTGAGCGTCGGCCCGCCGTCGACGAAGATCTCCTTGACGTACAGCTTGTCGAGGTCCGGCGCCTGCTCCTCGCGGTGCTCGGCGTTGGCCACCGCCGAGCGCAGCAGCTTCTCGAGCGGCCGCGCCGCCCGCTTGTTGGTCAGCTTGAGGATGCTCGCCGCCTCCTCGACCCCGCGGCCGCGGATCAGGTCCGCGACCAGGCGCACCTTCTGCGGCGAGCCATGGAGGTAGCGCAGCTTGGCCGTCACTTCCATCGTCGTGCCTCCGGTCGCGCTAGCGGGCGCGGGCCGCCTTCTCGACCTTCTTGCCGCTGTGGCCGCGGAAGGTGCGGGTCATCGCGAACTCCCCGAGCTTGTGGCCGACCATGTTCTCGCTGACGTAGACCGGGACGAACTTCGACCCGTTGTGCACCGCCAGGGTGTGGCCGACCATCTCGGGGATGATCGTCGAGCGCCGCGACCAGGTCTTGATCACCCGCTTCTGGCCCGACTGGTTCATCGCCGCCACCTTCTCCTCGAGGTGGTGGTCGATGAAGTAACCCTTCTTGAGCGAACGCGCCATCCGTGCCTCCGATCTCCGGTCCGCCGGTCTCTCTTGCCGCCGCCGCCGCCTCTACTTCTGGTTGCGGCGGCGCACGATCATGCCGTCGGTGCGCTTGTTGTTGCGCGTCTTGTAGCCCTTGGTCGGCACCCCCCAGGGCGTGCACGGGTGGCGGCCGCCCGAGGACCGCCCCTCGCCGCCGCCCATCGGGTGGTCGACCGGGTTCATGGTCACGCCGCGGTTGTGCGGGCGGCGGCCGTGCCAGCGGCTGCGCCCGGCCTTGCCGACCGAGAGGTTCTCGTGGTCGAGGTTGCCGACCTGGCCGATCGTCGCGTAGCAGTCGACGTGGACCTTGCGCACCTCGCCCGAGGGGAGCTTCAACTGGGCGTAGCTCCCCTCCTTGGCCATGAGCTGGGCGCCGGAGCCGGCGCTGCGCACGAGCTGGCCGCCCTTGCCGATGCGCAGCTCGACGTTGTGGACCACCGTGCCGAGCGGGATCCGGGCCAGCGGCAGCGCGTTGCCGGGGTTGACCTCGGCGCTCTCGCCGCTGACGACGGTGGCGCCGACCTCGAGCCCGTCGGGCCACAGGATGTAGCGCTTCTCGCCGTCGGCGTAGTGCAGCAGGCAGATCCGCGCCGAGCGGTTGGGATCGTACTCGATGGTCGCCACCCGCGCCGGGATGCCGTGCTTGTCGCGCTTGAAGTCGATCTGGCGGTAGCGCCGCTTGTGCCCGCCGCCGCGCCACCAGACCGTGATCTCGCCCCGGTTGTTGCGCCCGCCCGCCCCCCGCTTGCCGCGGGTCAGCGGCTTGTGCGGCCGCTCGGCGGTGACCTCGTCGAAGCCGGCGTAGGTCTGGAACCGGCTCGCCGGGTTGGTCGGCTTTCGTTCTCTGATCGCCATGGCGCTTGTCCTCCCGTCGTGGTACCGCGGAGTCCGTGAACTACACGCCCTCGAAGAACTCGATCGTCTGGTCGGCGCCCAGCCGCACGTAGGCCTTCTTCCAGTCCGGGCGGCGGCCGGAGGTCCGCCCCTGGCGGCGCTGCTTGCCGTGCATGTTGGCGATGCGCACCGCCGCGACCTCGACCTTGAACTGCCGCTCGACCGC
>Ga0302046_10004225_pt1 | contig 12796 bp, 9 predicted proteins | sample RVTome_11_FD_200261 | JGI IMG/M metagenome (GOLD analysis project Ga0302046, IMG submission 200261) | Soil microbial communities from uranium-contaminated site in the Upper Colorado River Basin, Wyoming, United States - RVT147D111 (version 2) ...
TTGCTCGGAGATGTGGCCGACATTGTCTCCGGTGTGACCATCGGACGGAACCTCAACGGCAAGCCCGTCCGGACGGTGCCCTACCTGGCCGTCGTGAATGTGCAAGACCGGCGGCTCGATCTATCTGTGGCAAAGACCACCGAGGCTACCGAGGATGAGATTCAGCGTTACCGATTGGTTCGGAATGACCTGCTTTTGACGGAAGGGGGTGATCCGGACAAGCTGGGGCGCGGGACCTTGTGGGGCGACCAGCTGCCGGAGTGCATTCACCAGAACCACGTGTTTCGAGTGCGTCTCCGGTCAGAAGATCTGACTCCGCTGTTCTTGAATTGGCTTGTCGGCAGTCAGCGCGGGAAGAGGTACTTTCTACGGTCGGCGAAGCAGACAACCGGGATCGCCTCGATCAACATGACGCAGCTCCGTGCTTTCCCGCTGCTCGTTCCACCTCTACATCTCCAGCGCGAGTTCGCCGATCGGGTTGCTGCTAGCGACAAGCTGCATGCCGCTCACCACGTCGGCCTAGGCGAACTCGACGCCCTGTTCGCCTCCCTCCAGCACCGCGCCTTCCGGGGCGAGCTGTAGCCACACAAGCGGCTGGTCATGGGCCTGCGTAGCGGCGCCGCGCAGGCCGGTGCTGCGCTTGCTCGTGCCACAAAAACAGCCTATTTTTGTGGCACCGACATGGGGAACAATCCCGAGTCCGTCGCCACCCTGGTCCTTCGGCGCATCCGCAGGCTGAAGCCCGGCTCCATTTTCACGCCCCGGGACCTGGCGACGGTGGGATCGCGCACCGCGGTCGCGTCCGCACTCTCCCGGCTCCATCGGGACGGCGTCATCGCGCAACCGGCGCGCGGCCTGTACCAGATCCCGGCGACCCATCCGGAGCTGGGCGTGCTCCAGCCCGCTCCCGAGGAGATCGCTCGGGCTCTGGCCGGAAGCCACCGACTGAAGCTTCAGCCTTCCGGCGCCTACGCCGCCAACCTGCTGGGCCTGTCCGAGCAGGTGCCGCAACGGATCGTCTATCTCACCGACGGCACTCCGCGTCAGGTGCGAATCGGCCGACAGCAGATCGTGCTCCGACGCACCACCCCGCGGAACATGGCGACCGCCGGGCGGACCAGCGGCCTTGTCATTCAGGCGCTCCGTTACCTGGGCCAGCACCATGCCGATCGCGCGATCATCGAGAAGTTGCGCAGGCGGCTCGGTCCCAAAGAGCGCGCAGAGCTGCTGAAGGACGCGCCCCTGGCGCCGGTGTGGATCGGCGATCTGATGCGCCAGATCGCCGGCCCGGCGGAGCGGTAAGCGCGATGGACCGATTCCTTCGGCTCCCCCGCGGCGACCGCGTCCAGGCTTTCACGCAAGCGGCGGCGCGCCGGGGTCTGCCGTTCGCCAGCATCGAGAAGGACTTCTGGGTCTGTCTCCTGCTCCGAGAGGTCTTCGATCTCCCCGAGCACGGCGAGCACCTCACGTTCAAGGGCGGTACGTCCCTCTCGAAGGCGTGGGGATTGATCGATCGCTTCTCCGAGGACGTGGACCTGACCCTCGATCGCGCCGCCCTGGGTTTCGCAGGCGAGCGCCAGCCCGAGGCAGCAACGAGCGGCAAGGAGCAGAGACGTCGACTCGACCGGCTGAAGCAGGCGTGTCGGGAAGCGATCCGGGACCAGATTCAGCCGGCACTGGCGACACGGCTGGCATCTCTTCTGGCGAAGGACACGTGGCACCTCGAGCCCGACAGGGACGCCCCGGACGGCCAGACTCTGCTCTTTCAATATCCCAGACAGGAAGTTGCAACCGCGTCTCGGTACATCACGCCCTTGGTGCGCCTCGAATTCGGCGCGCGATCCGATCCATGGCCGGTCGCGCCCCGCACGATCAGCGCAATCGTGGCCGAGGAGTTTCCGGCGCTGTTCCGCCACGCCGGGTGTCCGGTGCGCGCGTTGCGACCCGAGCGGACCTTCCTCGAGAAGGTCATGCTGCTTCACGAAGAGACCTTCCGCCCGCAGGAGAAGACGCGGCGGCCGAGGATGGCTCGGCACTACTACGACGTCTGGCGCCTGATCGAAGCCGGCGTCGGTGAGCAGGCGATCGCCGACCGGCATCTGTTCGATCAGGTCGCCGCCCACCGCAAAGTTTACTTCCGGCACACCTGGGTGGACTACGATACCCTCGCGCGAAGGACACTGAGGATCACGCCACCCGCCGAGCACGTTGAGGCATGGCGCAAGGACTACGAGGCGATGCGGAGGGAGATGTTCGCCGGCACCCCGCCCACCTTCGACGAGATCCTCGCACGGCTCACGGCGTTCGAGGCGGCGCTCAACTCCCGATGAGCCACTTCGCCTTCCTCCATCACGAATGGCCCGCGGTGTTCGAGGCGGCGGGTCGGGCGGAAGGCGCCGTGCACACCGACCCGCGCACGGCCTGCTTCTACGCCCGCCGTGCGTTGGAGCTCGCCGTCGCGTGGGTTTACAAGCACGACGCCGCGCTGAGGCTGCCCTATCAGGACAATCTCTCGGCGCTGATCCACGAGCCGACCTTCAAGCAGGCAGCGGGCGAGGCGGTGTTCAGCAAGGCGCGCGTGATCAACACGCTCGGTAACCGCGCCGTCCACGGGCATCGCGCGATCCCGCCGGACGACGCGCTGATGGCGGTGCGCGAGCTGTTCCACGTCGCCTACTGGCTCGGCCGCACCTACGGCCGCGTCGAACGCCCGGCGCCGGGGCTCGTCTTCGACGCCGGCACGCTGCCGCAACCCGCGCCCGCACCGAAGCAGACGGCGGAGCAGTTGCAGCAGTTGGAGACTGCGCTGCGAGCGCGCGACGAGAAGCTCGCGGCCGTGCTGGCCGATCGCACGGCGCTCGACGACGAGCTGAAGCGCCTGCGCGCGGAGGTCGCCGCCGCCAAGCAGGCCGCCACCGCAGAGCGGGATGCCCACGACTACTCCGAGACCGAGACCCGCGACTACTTCATCGACCTGCTGCTGAAGGAAGCGGGTTGGTCGCTCGATCAGACGCGGGACCGCGAGTTCGAAGTCGCGGGCATGCCCAACAACCAGGCCAAGGGCTTCGTGGACTACGTGCTCTGGGGCGACGACGGCAAGCCACTGGGGTTGGTCGAGGCCAAGCGCACCCGGCGCGACCCGCGCGTCGGCCAGCAGCAGGCGAAGCTCTACGCGGACTGCCTGGAGATCCAGTTCAACCAGCGGCCGGTGATCTTCTACTCCAACGGCTACGAGCACTGGCTGTGGGACGACGCACACTACCCGCCGCGTGCAGTTCAGGGGTTCTACAAGAAGGTGGAGCTGGAGCTCCTCATTCAGCGCCGCAGCAGCCGGAGGTCGCTCGCCACTGCCGACATCAACCCGGCCATCGTCGAGCGCTTCTACCAGACGCGCGGCATCCGCCGCATGGCCGAGACCTTCGAGCGCGACCACGACCGCAAGGCGCTGCTGGTGATGGCCACGGGTGCGGGCAAGACCCGCACGGTGGTCGCGCTCGCCGATCTGTTGATGCGCTGCAACTGGGCGAAGCGCGTGCTCTTCCTCGCCGACCGACGACCGCTGGTGCGACAGGCAACCAACGCGTTCAAGACTCACCTGCCCGAGTCCTCGCCCGTGAATCTCCTGGAGGACAAGGAGGCCGAGGGGCGGGTGTTCGTCTCGACCTACCCGACCATGATGGGGCTGATCGACGAGACGCGGGACGGCCAGCGTCGCTTCGGCGTCGGGCACTTCGATCTCGTGATCATCGACGAGGCGCACCGCTCGGTGTTCCAGAAGTACCGCGCCATCTTCGACTACTTCGATTCGCTGTTGGTCGGCCTCACGGCCACGCCCAAGGATGAGGTGGATCGCAGCACCTACAGTCTGTTCGAGCTGGAGAACGGCGTGCCGACCGACGCCTACCCACTCGAGGAAGCGGTCCGCGACGGGTTTCTCGTTCCGCCGAGGGCCGTGTCGGTGCCCCTCAAGTTCCAGCGCGAGGGAATCCGCTACGACGACCTGTCGGAAGAGGACAAGGACCAGTGGGACGCGCTCGAGTGGGACGAGGACGGCAACGTGCCCGATCGCGTGGCGGCGGAAGCAGTCAACAAGTGGCTGTTCAACACCGACACCGTGGACAAGGTGCTCGCGCACCTGATGACCCGCGGCATCAAGGTCGCCGGCGGCGACCGGCTGGGAAAAACCATCCTCTTCGCCAAGAACCGGGCCCACGCCGAGTTCATCGCCGAGCGCTTCAACCTCAACTACGCGCGCTACAAGGGCGCGTTCGCGCGGGTCATCACCTTCGAGACCGAGTATGCCCAGAGCCTGATCGACGACTTCTCGCAGAAGGACAAGGCGCCGCACATCGCGCTCTCGGTGGATATGCTCGACACCGGCATCGACGTGCCGGAGGTCGTCAACCTGGTGTTCTTCAAGCTCGTGCGCTCCAAGACCAAGTTCTGGCAGATGCTGGGGCGCGGCACGCGGCTGTGCCCCGATCTCTTCGGGCCCGGGCAGCACAAGCAGTACTTCTACCTCTTCGACTACTGCCAGAACCTGGAGTTCTTCAGCGAGAATCCGGAGACGACCGACGGGGCGCTCGGCGAGTCGCTCGGCAAGCGGCTGTTCACGTCGCGGCTGGAGCTGATCGGGGAGCTGGACCAACGCTGCCAGGCCAGTGGCGGCGAGGTCGGGCAGCCCGCCGCAGCCTACGGAGACCCACGGACCGACGCCGAGGTTCGCCGCGCGGTGGGCGAGCTGCTGCACGCGGAAGTCGCCGCGATGAACCTGGACAACTTCGTCGTGCGGCCCAAGCGGCGGATCGTCGAGCGCTACGCGAAGCCGGAAGCCTGGATGGCGCTCACTCCCGAGGCGTTGACCGAGCTTGCGCACGAAGTCGCAGGTCTTCCTGCCGAGCTCGACGCGGAAGCTGAGGAAGCCAAGCGCTTCGACCTGCTCATCCTCACTCTCCAACTAGCGCAGCTACGGTCCGAGCCGCGGTTCGAGCGGCTGCGCGACCAGGTCATGGCGATCGCCGGTTTGCTGGAAGAGAAATCGACCATCCCGATGGTGCAGGCCCAGATGGGGCTGATTCAGGACGTGCAGACCGACGAGTGGTGGCAGGACGTGACGATTCCGATGCTCGAGCGCGTGCGCCGCCGATTGCGCGATCTCGTGAAGCTCATCGAAAAGCGGAAGCGCAGACCGATCTACACCGACTTCGAGGACGTAATGGGCACCGAGGCGGACGTGGCACTCCCCGGGTTTGGAGAGGGTAAGGACTTCGCGAAGTTCAGGGCGAAGGCGCAAGCGTACCTACGGGCCCATCAGGATCACATCGCGATCCAGAAGCTCCGGGCGAACAAGGCCCTGACCGTGAGCGACATGCGTGAGCTGGAGCGCATGCTGGCCGAGAGCGGCGTCGGGGCGCCGGCGGACATCGAGCGTGCGAAGGCGGAGTCGCATGGCCTTGGCCTGTTCGTCCGATCGCTGGTCGGCATGGACCGGGAAGCCGCCAAGGGGGCGCTGGCGGGTTTCCTGTCCGGGAAGACGCTCAGTGCCAACCAGATCGAGTTCGTGAACTTGGTCGTGAACCACCTGACGGAACACGGCGCGATGGAGGCGGCCCGGCTCTATGAGTCGCCGTTCACGGATGTGACGCCGTATGGGCCAGAGGCGCTCTTCACTTCCGCCCAGGTCGATGAGCTTCTCGACGCGCTTGCCGCGGTGAAGGCAACGGCGGTGGCCGCGTGATGCCTACTGCCAGGTCGACACCCAGCCACGCACCCGGAGCGCCGTCTGGAAGCGCGGATCGTTGGGATCGAAGGCCCGCCCGACCGGGCGGATTCGCCGGCTGCGCCTCGCGTCGAGCCGTGTGCCGGCTCTACAGGTCGAGCTCGAACGCGCGCTACGGGGCGCGTTCGGTCCAGGCGGTCCAGTACCGGGCGATGCGGGTGGTGAAGGGGCGGGGCTTCTCGGCGTAGAGGAGGGCGCCGAGGGCGAAGGCCTCCGTCTCCAGCGGGGTGCGGCGGTCGTGGGCGAGGGTCGCGAGCGGGGCGGCGGTGTGCGCGGGGAGGTCAGGGGCGGCGGCGTCGAGGAGGGCCAGGTCGTGGTGCTCGCCGAGGACCGTGGAGAGGCGGTCGAGGGCGGCGTGGCGCGCCTCGACCTCGGTCGGCCAGACGTCGTGCAGGAGGCGATGGTGGTAGAGGCCGTACTTGGCGCGCTTGCGCCACTCGTGGAAGTGCTCGGGGCTCGGCGTCTTGCGGGCCGCGGCCATGGCGCGCCGGCCGCGCCCGTAGGTGCGGGCGAGCCCGCCCGCGAGGGCTTCGAAGCCGTCGCCGTCGAGCTGCCACGCGGCGGCGCGGGCGCGCCCCTCGCCGAGGCGGGCGGCGAAGTGGGCGAGGCGCTCGGGGGCGTCGTGCGCGCGCCGCGTGAGGTGGCCGCGGCGCGCGGCGAGCGAGCGTCCGAGCGCCGCCCGCACGCGAGGAGGAAGGGCGCCGTCGGAGCCCGCGACGAGCTTCTCGACGGTGTCGATCAGGACCTGCGCGTCGCGCAGGTCGGCGAGCTCGCGGGCGGCATCGCGGAACCACGCGTTCTCGGTGGCGAAGGTCTGGCCGCCGCGGAGGGTGGGCCGCACCAGCCGCAGCAGCCCGCGGATCTTCTTGCAGCGCTTCCGCACCTGGTGGACGGTCTCGTGCACGGGCAGGTCGGGGGCGGCGATCTCGGCCAGCGCCTTGTCGATCTGCTCGAGCGCAATCCGCCGCACCCCGTCCTCCACCCGCTCGTCGGCCTCGAAGCGGTAGGTCATCAGTCCGTCGCCACCCAGCGCGTGAACGGGCGGCGGACCAGGCTCGAGTTGTAGTAGCGCGGGTCGCCGGTCACCTCCGCGCCGATCCACGCCGGGCGCGCCACCTCCTGATCCTCGCGCTCGAGCTCCACCTCGGCCACCACCAGGCCGTGGTTGGTGCCCTCGAACTCGTCGACCTCCCACACCAGGCCGCGATCGGGGACGCGGCTCCGCGTCTTCACGACCAGCGGCTGGAGGCAGAGCGACTCGAGGAGGTCGCGCGCGTCGGCGGCCGGAATCTCCCACTCGAGCTCGCTGCGCGTGGCGCCGCGGGTCTTGCCCTTGACGGTAAGCGTGCCGCGCCCGTCGGCGAGCCGGACGCGGACGGTGCGCTCGGGGTCGAGCGAGAGGTAGCCTTGCTCGATGCGGACGTGCGACGTCCGGGCGGCGCGCCAGGCGCCGTCGGTAACCAGGAACTTGCGCTCGATCTCGCTCGCCACGTCGGCCGTCCGCAAGGCAGTGTCAGCCTCCTATGGATGCCCGCCCGCCGCCTCCGGCGGCCGCAGGCCGTGCAGGAGTGTCGGATAGCTCACGTTCGGCCAGGCGTCGAGACGGAGCGCGGCGCGGAGTTCAGGCGCCGGGCGTCGGCGTGGCGCTCCAGGCGCCCGGGGGCGGTGCCGGCAGGCGATGGCGGGGCAGCCGCACCGTGAAGGTCGAGCCGGCGCCGACCGCGCTCTCGACCTCGATCGCGCCGCCGAGCAGCCCGACCAGGCGCTGCGCGATGTGGAGCCCGAGGCCGACGCCGCCGTAGCGGCGGGTCGAGGAGCTGTCGACCTGGCGGAACATGTCGAAGATCACCGGCAGGTGCGCGGCGTCGATGCCGATGCCGCTGTCGCGGACCGTGAACACCAGGTGCTCGTCGGTCTCGGCGGCCGTCACCTCGACCGTGCCCGCGCGCGTGAACTTGAGGGCGTTGCCGACCAGGTTCTTGAGGACGGTCTTCAGCTTCACCCGGTCGCTCGCGAGCGGCGCGGCGCCGAGCAGGTTCCGCCACACCAGCTCCACGGAGCCGGTCGCGAGCGGCGCCAGCTCGCGCGCCAGCTCGGCAAGCAGCTCCCCGGCGTCGACGGGCGCCAGGCGGACGGTCTCGCGGCCGAGCTCCAGGCGCCCCATGTCGAGCGTTGCGCTCACCAGGTCGAGGAGCTCGACCGAGTGCTGCTGGATGCGGTCGAGGACCTCGCGCCAGCTCTCGTGGGTGGCCCCGTAGAGGCCGTCCGCCAGCATCTCGGTGTAGCCCATGATCACGTTCAGCGGGGTGCGGAGCTCGTGCGACATCGTCGCCACGAACTCCGACTTGAGCTGGTTGGCGCGCTGCAGGTCGGCGATCAGGCGGCCGTTCTCGAGCGTGATCGCCGCCGCGTGGGCGATGCCGAGCATCAGGCGCCGCTGCCGGCTCGAGAACGGCCCGGTGCGCGTCGTGTACCCGATCACCAGGATGCCGACGATCTGGTCGCCGCGGGAGATCGGTGCGTAGAGCGCCGACGCCACGTCGGTGCGGCGCATGAGCTCGACCGGCACGAAGCTCTGGCGGGTGGCGTCGGGGATCGCGATCAGCTCGCCGGGGCGGAGCGCCTGCAGCAGCGGCAGGCTGTCGGGCGGGAAGTCGAGCTGTGCCAGCTCGGTCGATACCTCGGGCCGCGAGCCCACGTTGGCGGCGAGGCGATAGACGCCGCGCGGCTCGTCGAAGAGGAAGAGGCTGCTCCAGTCGCAGCCGAGGGCCTCGTTGGTGAGCCGGCAGACCTGCGCGAGGCTGTCGGGCTGGCCGAGGTGGCGGGTGAGGGTCTCGCCGACGTGGCCGAGCGCGGCGAGGATCTCCGCCTCCGCGGTCTGGAGGGCGGTGCGGTGGAACGCCTCGAAGCGGTAGCGGTCGAGGTAGTACGCGCTGCAGACCGATGTCGTCGCCGCCGCCAGCAGGACGATGCCCGAGATCGCGACCGCGTCGTCGCTCGCGAGGTGCGGGGCGGCGGCCGCGAAGCTCGCGAACGCGCCGGTGGCGGCGAGCGACTGCGCCCGCCAGCCCCACGGCAGCAGCACCGAGGCCAGGTTCAGGACGCAGCCGAGCACGATCGCGACGCGCTCCGCGGAGGCGCCGACGGTGCCGTGGTAGACGTTGATGCAGGCGAAGAGGACGACGAAGGCGACGGCGGCGATGGCGTGCACGTACGCCCTGAGGCGCGGCAGCCACGCGGCCGCGGCGGCGGCGATCGCGAGCAGCGCCTCGGCGCCGTAGAGGAGGCGCGCGAAGCTCGCGCGCGCCGGAAAGTAGTAGACCTCGGCGAAGGTGCCGATCCCCATGAAGAGGACGAAGAGCGCCATCGCCACGGTCAGGCGCTGGCGCAGCACCAGGACGGTCTCGCGCTGATAGGCCGCCCGCGTGTCTTGCAGGTCGCGGTCTGCGGGCATTCCCTTCTAGATCGGCCTCTTACGGCGAAAACTTTAGCGGCCCCCAAACCCCCGCGACGACAAGGCGGGGGACGTGCCCGGGGCATGGGGAGGCCCGCAGACCGCGCTCTGCGGGCCGACGCCCATCGGAGCACGGCGCCGCAGGCGCCGCGCGCACGGGGGCGAGATCAATGAACCCGCGGCCGGAAGCCCTCGCCGGTGACGACCGCCCGCGCGACCACCGGGACATCGCCCTCCGGGGGGAGCACGATCGGCATCGCCGTGGCGTCGAGGACGTCGCGGCGGACGTCGAGGCCCGGCATCACGCGCGCGAGCTCCATGCCGCGCGCGGTCAGCCGGAAGAGGCCGACCGGGGTGGCATAGAGGACGCGCTGGCCGGCGGCGAGGGCGCGGGCGCCGTTGAAGGTGATCTCGCGGACCCGCGGCACGAACTTGGGCGCGCCGCGCCGGACGATCCGGACGCGCCCGTCCTCCACGGCGAGCGCGCCGCGGACCGTCCACCCGGAGACGAAGACGATGGTGCGGGCGGCGGTCGTGAGGTCGATGAAGCCGCCGGGGCCGACGTAGTCGCCCGGGCCGTCGCTCCGGCGCGAGACGTTGACGTTGCCGGCGCCGTCGGCCTCGAGGACGCCGAGGCAGGTGGCGTCGAGACGCTCGTAGCAGAGACGGAACATCTCGGCCGACGAGACGATGCGGCGCGGCGAGAGCGCGGCGCCGAAGTACACGCCCGGGGCCGGCACGCCGCCGATCGGCCCGCTCTCGACGAGGAGCGTGACCGCGTCGTGCAGGCCGGCCTCGAAGAGCACCCGGCAGACCTGCTCGGGGAGCCCGATGCCGATGTTGACGCGCGCGCCCGGGGCGAGCTCGGCGGCCAGGGCGTCGACGGCGAGGCGCGCCACGGCGTCGTCGATCGTGCTCCGGCGCGCCGCGAGGCCGACCAGCCAGTTGACGAAGTCGACGCGTGCAAGCGCGTCCGCGATCGGCACGTCGCTCTCGGTGGTGAGCGCCGGCCACCAGGCGCGATGCGGGATCGCCGCCGCCTGCTCGGTCTCGGGGTGGTAGACGACGGCGTCGATCAGCTCCGCCGGCACGTAGACCCGGTCCCAGCCCTCGTCCACGATCGTCCCGACGTTGGCGATGACGCAGCCGTGGTGCCGCCGCGCGGCGCGCGCCAGCTCGGCGGTCTCCCCGATCATCGCGCAGCGCCGCACGTAGACGTTGCCGCGGCGGTCGGCGGCCGGCGCGTTGAAGACGGCGACGTCGATCGGCGGAATCCGGTAGCGCAGGCGGTCGCCCTCGACGCTGATCAGGTGCTCGCCGCGGCCGCCGACCGGCGAGCCGGTGCCGACGCGCGGGTCGACGAAGGTGCCGACGCCGGTCGCCGAGACCAGCGAGTCCTCGCCGCGGCCGAGGGCGTCGATGAGGAGGGCGAGCGTCCCCTGGGGCAGGCACTGCAGCTCGCAGGCGCCGTCGGCGGCGAGCGCGAGCATGGCGCGAAAGGTGTCGAAGTGGCCGGTGATCAGGCGGCGGCAGAGCCCCGGCTGTCCGAGCTCCTCGAGCGTGCCGGGCGCGATCCCGCGCCCGCCGTGGCCGCCGAGGTTCAGGAGCGTCAAGCCCGCGGGGTGGCCGGTGGCGGCGAATGCCTCGCGGATCGCCCAGAAGACGATCGACGCGCGCTGGTTGCCGCCGAGCCCGGAGACCGCCACCAGGTCGCCGTCGCCGATCAGGCCGACGGCGTCGCGCGCGGTCTTGAAGCGCGGGTTCTCCGGCACCGGGCTGGGATACGCGGTGTCGTGGCGGAGCGCGGTGAGCGCCGCGCACGCGAGCTGGCCGAGGACGCGGGCGCGCTCCCCGAGCGTCACGCGGCGGCGTTCCGGTGCCGCGCCGGCGGCGTGTCGCGGCGGATGATCGCGCCGGCCGCGAAGGCGAGCAGGCTCGCGACGCCCATCGCGCCGACCGCGACGCCGAGGCCGGTGACCAGGCTTCCGGTCGCGTCGGACACGTGGCCGACGACGTAGGGGCCGAGGGCCTGGCCAATGCCGGCGAGGAAGAGGATGTTGATCGCGTACGCGAGGCCGAGCCGGCGCTGCGGCACGATCTCGGTGAGCACCGTTTGGAGCGGGGGGAAGAAGGCGTAGATCGCGATCGGGCCGAGGAGGCCGCCGACGATCAAGGCCGGAAGGCTCGCCGACACCACGACCACGGTGACGAGCGGCAGCGCCGCGAGCGCGACCAGCCCCGAGAGGTCGAGCTCGCCGGCGAGGCGCCGGCGCCGGAAGCGGTCGGCGAGGACGCCCCCGGCGAGGCTCCCCGCCATGCCGCCGGCGAGGGCGGCGACGCCGAAGAGGTAGCCGGCCTCGGCGACCTCGAAGCCGCGGGCGCGCACCAGGAGCGACGGTATCCACGCCGCGTAGCCGAAGCCGCCGGCGATCATGATCGTGCCCGCGCTCCAGAGCACCAGCAGGCGGCGGTCGCGGAGCAGGCTCGCGACCACCCGTCCGGGCGGCTCCGGGCCGTCGTCGCCACGGAGATCGCGCGTGGCCTCGGGAACGCTCAGGAGGAGGGGCACCAGCGCCAGGCCGGCGGCGCCGTAGACGAAGAACACGGTGCGCCAGCCGAGGGTCTCGGCGAGGAAGCCCCCGAGGCCGACGCCGAGCCCGCTGCCGAACGCCGCGGCGGCGCCGAAGATACCCATGGCGCGGCCGCGCCCCGCGACCGGGAAGCGCTCGGCGATGAGCGACATCGCGGCCGGATAGAGGCTGGCCTCGCCGACGCCGGTGAAGAAGCGCGCCGCGAAGAGCGAGCCGAAGTCGGTAGCGAGGCCGCTCGCGGCGGTGGCCGCGCTCCACACCACCAGGCCGACGATCACGATGTTCCGCCGGATGGTGCGATCGGCGGCGTAGCCGAAGACGAACGACGCGATCGCGTACACGAAGGAGAAGGCGAGGCCGCCGACGATGCCGAGCTCGGTGTCGCTCAGGCCGAGCTCGGCGCGGATGCCGGGGAACAGGATCGGCACCACCTGGCGGTCGGCCCAGTTGACGGCGTTCACCGCCGTGAGGACGGCCAGCATGTACCAGGGGCTGTGGCGGAAGGACGGGGCGGGGGCGACGCCGGCCCGGCGGGAGGGAGAGGTCGTCGGCGGCACGGGGCGACGGCCGTCTACGGCGAGGAGCGTCCGTGCGCGGTCGGGCCGCTCCACGCGGCCAGGCCCTCGGCGAGGTTGTGGACGTCGTCGCGTCCTTCCCACAAGAGGAAGAGCGACGCCTGGACGGAGCGCACGCCGTGCTCGCAATGGACGACCAGCGGTCCCGGCAGCGACAGCACCTCGTCGACCCGCGCCTCGAGCTCGTGGAGCGGCACCAGCGTCGCCCCCGGGATGTGGCGGGCGTGGAACTCCTCCTCGGTGCGGACGTCGAGGACGCTGCAGGGCCGTCCCTCGGCGAGCCAGGCGGTGAGCTCCACGCAGCGCACGTGCCGGAGCCGCGCCTGCAGCGCGCGCATCTCCTCCGGCGTGGGCGCGTCGGGCACGGGCCAGGTCTACACGCGCGGCCGCGCCGGCG
>Ga0302046_10004227_pt1 | contig 12794 bp, 11 predicted proteins | sample RVTome_11_FD_200261 | JGI IMG/M metagenome (GOLD analysis project Ga0302046, IMG submission 200261) | Soil microbial communities from uranium-contaminated site in the Upper Colorado River Basin, Wyoming, United States - RVT147D111 (version 2) ...
AAAAATGCTCTTCTGTTGTTCATGATACGCGACTACGTCGAGACAATTACTTAACGAGTAAGGCGTTATTTTAGGCATCACTGATTAAACGTAGTGCATGATTCGAATCCGTCTAGAGACTGTGTTGTTCACAATACGTGACAACTTCGCAACAATTGCCTGATGAGTGGGGCATTATTTTAGGCATCACTGATTAAACGTAGTGCATGACTCGATTCCGTCTAGCGACCGCCATCACATGTGAACACGGATAGTGCCTGTCAATGGGTTCCCCGCTCGTTGCCCCTCGACGGAGTGCACAAGATATTGCGCTGACTAATATTGAAGTTACAATATCTATTTCGATTCGCGCGCCAATGCCGATCGTATAAGGACATCCGAATAGGCTAGCGCGATCAGGCTCTTATGCCGCAAAACAAAACTGGGCAGTGGCGGTGGCGTCGAGCGCGACATTCCACCGCGGAAGGGCGCTGGGGCATGCCCGGGATCGCGCGCAGGGGCGGCGATTCGCGAATCGGCGCCGCCGGAGCGACGTCAGACTGTGTCCTCGCCGTAATAGAGTTGTACCGCGTGCCGCGCCTCGGCGAAGAACAGCCAGCGCTCCATCACCAGGCCCACGCTCAACGATAGCACTGCCAGCAAGGTCGCGAACGTCGACGCAGCAGGCGGCAGCCACGGCGCCAGGACGGTCAAGGCCAGCGGCAGCGTGAAGCCGGCGCCGGCGGCGATCCGGCGCAGCCGCTCGGCGTGGCGGCGCGCCACTTTGAAGCCCATCTCGTGCAGCAGGTAGTTGTCGCCCGTGTGCGGGCGCTCCAGCGACCGCACCTTGCCGATGTCGCCGAGTCCGGTGGCGCTTTCGGCGGTCGCGACCGGTCGGGCACCGCGGATCGACCGCCAGTAGTGCTGCTTCCCGGCCCAGGCGAGCGCCAGTGCGACGGCGGCGAGGCCGGTCAGCGCCGTGCCGGCGATGCCGAAGAGGTGCGCCAGCCCGTTCAGCCAGACGGCGCCGCTGGCCAGGGCCAGCAATAGATAGTTCGGCGTCACCCAGCGATGGTGCCACTGCGGCACGGCGCGCAGCGAAGCATATATCTGCCCGGTGCAGAGCACGGTCAGCAGCGCGATCGCCGCACCGAGCCAGCCGAGCGCGCCCCAGGCACCGCCGTTCTCGCCCAGCACGATCCAGCCGAAGGCGAACAGCAAGAGCGGCGGGTAGGCGGCGACCGCGGCTACGCCCTCGCGCGACAGCCAGGAGGAGCGCCACTGCGACAGCGCCCGCCAGGCCCGCTCCGGATGGCCGAGATGGAAAGTCGAGGCGAGAAGCCCTGCCGTCACCAGGCCCAGGCCCAGCAGCAGCGTCGCCGCGCCGAGCCAGCGGTCCGCCGGCAGCAGGTCGAAGCCGGCCAGCAGCGCGGCCAGCGCCAGCAGCCCGTAGCCGGTGCCGGAGGCGGTGGTGAAGAGGATGATCGAGAACGTGGGCCGCATGGCAGCGTCAACGCGAGAGCATGCGGTCGACCCATGCCAGCAAGCCGCCCTCCGGCGCCGCCGGCTCCATGGCCGCGGTCGGGGCGGCCGCACTCTTGCGCGGCGGCAGGTACTTGTTGGTCGGCCGGCACTCCATCTCCGGCATCAGGTCGAAACCGCCGCGCTCGGCCACCAGGCGTGAGACCTCGGAGTCCGGGTCGCCGAGATCGCCGAAATGTCGCGCCGAGGCCGGGCAGGTGGCGACGCAGGCCGGCAGCCTCTCCACCTCCTCTAGGTTCCGGTTGTAGATGCGGTCGATGCAGAGGGTGCACTTCTTCATCACGCCCTGGTCGGCATCGTATTCGCGGGCGCCATAGGGGCAGGCCCAGGAGCAGAGCTTGCAGCCGATGCAGAGCGCCTCGTCGACCAGCACGATGCCGTCCTCGACGCGCTTGTAGGAGGCGCCGGTGGGACAGACGGTGACGCAGGGTGCATCCTCGCAGTGCAGGCAGGAGCGCGGGAAGTGCACCGTGCGCCCGGCCGCGCCGTCGCCGGCCTCGAAGCTGTGCACGCGATTGAGCCACACGCCATGGCCGTCGACCTCGTAGGGCGCGGTGTCGGTCAGCGGCGCGTGATAGCCGCCGGTGTTCCACTCCTTGCAGTTGACGGCGCAGGCATGGCAGCCGACGCAGGTGTCGAGATCGATCACCAGGCCGAGCCGTCTGGCCGCCGGCGTCTTCGGCAGATCGGTCATGCGCGCGCTTTGCGCTTGAATTGGGCGCCGAAGCGGAGCATCGAGGGCCGTTCGCCGACGCCCGGCAGGCGCGCGAGCGGCGCGAACTGCGGTTGGCTGGTGGCGTCTTCCGTGGCGTCGGCTCTTTCGATCTTGACCTTGAGGTCGTACCAGGCGGCCTGGCCGGTGATCGGATCGGCCGACGCGTAGCGCTGACCGCCGCCCGCCTCGGGGAGCAGCTCGTCGATCAGATGGTTCAACAGGAAGCCCTGCCGTGCCTCCGCCGCATCGGCGGCGAGGTTCCAGGCGCCGGCGCGCTTGCCGATGGCGTTCCAGGTCCAGACGGTGTCCTTGTTGACGCCTTCCATCACGCGCGCCCGGGCGCGGATGCGTCCGTGCCGGCTGCTGAGCCAGACCCAGTCGCCGTCTGCGATTCCAAGTCGCGCGGCCAGGGGTCGCGGCATGTAGATCGGGTTCGTGCCGTGTATCTGGCGCAGCCACGCGTTCTGCGAGCCCCAGGAGTGGTACATCGCCATCGGCCGCTGGGTGATCGCATGTATCTCGAAGCCTTCGGCGGCGCCGGATTGCTCCTCCAACGGCGGATACCAGAACGGCAGCGGGTCGAAGTAGCGGACGATGCGCCCACGGTGCCGCTCCGGCGGCAACGCCTCGCCGTGCCCGAGGCCGGCCAGGCGGAACTTCTGCAAGCTCTCGGAATAGAGCTGCGGCACGATCCGCTCCGCCGCGTCGACGAATCCCATCGAGACCGCGAACTCCAGGTAGTCGCGATTGGCGAATTTGTAGTAACGCTGCGCGGGCGCCAGCTCGTGCCGCCAGAAGCACTGGTTGTCGACATAGCGTTGCAGCTGGTCAGGGTTCACGGCGCCGATGCCGATGGCGTTGCCATCGGCGCCCCGGAAACCGGCGAGCGAGCCGATGCCGGGCCGGCGCTCGTGATGGACCAGATAGTCGGGATAGCCGCCCGGGAAGCGCGGCGTGCCGTCGTCGGCGGTCATGCCGGGCAGGCCGAGGCGGGCGCCGAGCTCGAGCAGCACATCCTGAAACGGACGCACATCGCGGTCCGGAGCCAGCACCGGCTGGCGGATGGCGTCGGCCGGGCCGTCGGCATCGCAGATCGGCCGGTCCAAAAGCGAGATGCAGTCCCAGCGCTCCAGGTAGGTGGTGTCCGGCAACACCAAGTCGGCATAGGGAACCGTCTCCGACATGAAGGCGTCGGCGTAGATGATGTAGGGGATCTTGTACTCGCCGGTGGCCGGGTCCTTGTCGGCCAGCATGGCGATGGTCTCGGCGGTGTTCATCGCCGAGTTCCAGGCCATGTTCGCCATGTACATGAACAGGGTGTCGATCGGGTACGGATCGCCGGCCCAGGCGTTCCGGATCACCAGGTGCATCATCCCGTGCGCGGCGATCGGCGCCTCCCACGAGAACGCCTTGTCGATGCGCCGGGGAGTGCCGTCGGCCTCGACGATCAAGTCCTCCGGGCCGGTCGGAAAGCCCAGGGGTGGCCCGCTCATCGACCGGCCGGGGCCGACCTGCTGCGGCTTGCCGGCGGGCTTCGGATTGGGCGGAACCGGCTTCGGGAACGGCGGTTTGTGGCGCATGCCGCCCGGCACGTCGATGCTGCCGAGCAGGAGTTGCAGCAGGTGCAGGGCACGGCAGGTCTGGAAGCCGTTGGAATGGGCCGAGATGCCGCGCATGGCGTGCATCGCCACCGGCCGGCCGACCATGCGCTCGTGCCGGCGCCCGGCCCAGTCGGTCCACGGCACCTCCAGCGTCACCTCTTCGGCGAAGGCGACGTGCGCCAGTTCGGCGGCGATGCGGCGGATGGTCTCGGCCGGGACGCCGGTCTCCGCGGCGACCGCGTCCGGTGCATATGCCGGCTCCAGGCAGCGCTCGGCGACGAGCTCGAATACCGGCACGGCGCTGCGCCCGTCCGGCAGCGTGTACCGGCCGGTCAGCGCCGGTTTCGCCTCGGCCTCCTCGGCCGAAACGGCGACCCGGCGTTCGCGGTCCCAGAGCAGTGGCCTGCCGTCCTCGTCACGGGCGAAGAGACCATCGTCGGCGCCGCCCGGGTTGCGCAGCACCAGCCAGGGCGCGTTCGTGTAGCGGGCCAGGTATTCGAGGTCGACCTTGCCCGCCCGGACCAACTCTTGCGCCAACGCCATGACCAACAGGCCGTCGCGGCCGGGGCGCACCGCCAGCCATTCGTCGGCGATGGCCGAGTAGCCGGTGCGCACCGGATTGACCGAAACAAACTTGGTGCCGCGCGCCTTCAGCTTCGCCAGGCCGATCTTGATCGGGTTGCTGTCATGATCCTCGGCGACACCGAACATCATGAAATATCGGGTGTGCTCCCAGTCCGGTTCGCCGAATTCCCAGAACGAGCCACCGATGGTGTAGATGCCGCCGGCGGCCATGTTGACCGAGCAGAAACCGCCGTGCGCCGCGTAGTTGAGGGTACCGAACTGACTCGCCCACCAGCCGGTCAAGGCTTGGCTCTGGTCGCGTCCGGTGAAAAAGGCGAGACGCTTGGGGTCGCTCGCCCGGATCGCCGCCAGCCGCTCGGTGGCGAGCCGCATCGCCTCATCCCATTCGATCTCGACGAAATCGCCGCTGCCCCGTTCGCCGACCCGCTTCAGCGGTTTCGACAGCCGGGCCGGCGAATAATGCTGCATGATGCCGGCTGAACCCTTGGCGCAGAGTACGCCGCCGTTCACCGGGTGGTTGCGGTTGCCCTCGATGTAGCGGACCTGCCCGTCCTTCAGATGCACGCGGATGCCGCAGCGGCAGGCGCACATGTAGCAGGTGGTGTATTTGACCTCGTCGGAGACGGTGGGCGAGGTTTCGACGCGGTGGTCCTCGCCGCTTCTTTTCTCGATCGACACCAAAACACCGACTCCCCGGGCGGCGCGGGGCGCGCGCCGACGCGGGCGATAATAGGCGCGCTGCCCACCCTACGGCAACGCCGCGAGGCCTATACGCGCCAGCTATGCAAGGGCCAGCCGTAGGGCGAGGGCCAAAGCTCCCAATTGGGGTCGTCGCCAAGCTCGTGCGCGGCATGCAACGGCCAGTTCGGGTTCCAGATCAGCGCTCGCCCGAGCGCCACCAGGTCGCCGGCGCCCTGCTGCAGTGCGGCTTCGGCCTGGCTGGCAAGGTGGATGCCGCCGCCGATCATCACCGGCAGTCCCACCTCTTGGCGGATGCGTGCACCGCTCTCTGCCTGGGCACCGCCCGGCTGACCGGCGTCCGCAACTACCGGCACGCCGCCCGAGGCCAGATCGAGCATGTCGACGCCGATCTCTCGCAGGGCCTTGGCGAACTCGACGCTGTCGGCCATGCGCCAGCCGTACTCGCCGCCGTCGAGCGGCGTCAGGCGAAAAAGCAGCGGCCGCTCGGCGGGCCAGACCTCGCGGACCCGCTCCACCACTTCGAGCGGCAAGCGCATGCGGGAATCGAGATCGCCGCCGTACTCGTCGCCGCGCCGGTTGTGCGCGGAGGAGAGAAACTCGTGCAGCAGGCTGCCGACGCCGCCGTGGATCTCTAGCACGTCGAAGCGGGCCTCCAGCGCGCGGCGCGCGGCTAGCTCGTAGGCATCGAGCAGCGAGCCGATGGAGGCGGCGGTGAGCTCGTGCACCGGCGGGCCGCCATGCCCGACGCCCTTGTTCGAGCCGGGCGTCAGGTTCCACAGCGACTCGTTGGGCGCGATCTGCCCGCCCTCGGCCTCGCCGTCCCACGGCCGCGGCAGCACCGGATTGTTGAGGTTGTGACAAAGCTGGATCGCGGATGCGACACCGTGGTGCCGGAGATACTCGGTGATGCGCAGCAGCGGCGTGACATGTTCGTCCTGCCAGATGCCGGCGCCGCCCTGCACCATGCGGGCCTGCCGCATGATCGCCGTCCCTTCGTAGAACACCAAACTGGCGCCGCCCGCGGCGAAGCGGGCGAGGTGGGTGAAATGCCAGTCACCGGCCATGCCGGCGACCGCGCCGTAGGTCGCCATCGGTCCAACCACGGCACGGTTCTTGAGCTCCAGGTCGCAGAGCCGATAGGGCGTGAAGAGCAACGACATCCGATCTCTCGCTTCTCCGGCGATTCACCAGTGCAGCGTCACTATAGCAGACCGCCGTGGCGATGCCGCGCCGCGGCTCATTGCATCACGCTCTGGCCGCCGTCGATGTAGATGGTCTCGCCGGTGAGGAACGGCAGGTCCTCGTCGTAGAGCGCGGCGACGAGGCGCGCCACCTCCTCCGCCTCGGCCGGGCCGCCGGTCGGGATGCGTTGCGCCAGGAACTCGTTGAAGGCGGCGCGCGCGCGATGGCTCCTGTTGAGGTCGGTGGCAATGTAGCCCGGCGCCACGTTGAGGACCCGGATGCCCTTCTTGGCCCACTCCACCGCCAGGCAGCGGGTCAGCGCCCCCACCCCGGCCTTGGAAGCACAATAAGCAGCGGAGTAGCGCACCCCCAGCTTGTCGAAGAACGATCCCAGGTTGACGATGGTGCCTCCGCCCGCCGCCAGCAAATGCGGATAGGCGTCACGAGAGAGCGCGAAGACGGCAGTGACATTGACCGCCAGCACGTGCGCGAAATCCTCCGACGAGCAGGACTCGCTCGGCGCCTCCAGGTGCGCGCCGGCGTTGTTGACGAGGCCGATGAGACCGCCGTCCGAAGCCGCAAGGCCGGCCAGCACGTGCCGGCCGGCCGCTTCGTCGGTGACGTCGAGCGCCGCCATCGTCATGCGTGGGGCCAGTTCCGCCGGCACCTCCCGGTCTTCCGGGCCGACGCCCTTGCGGCTGAGGCAGCCGACCCGGTAACCGCGGTGGGCCAGTTCCAGCGCGATCGCGGCGCCGATGCCGCGGCTGGCGCCGGTGACGGCAATGCAGCCGGGCCTGGCCATACTAGCGGTCCTTGATGGCGGGCTTGCGCTTCTCCAGGAAGGCGGTGGCGCCCTCGGTGGCGTCCTCGGTCTCGAAGGCCAGCGTGTTGAGGTCGGCCTCGATGTCGAGCCCGTCCGAGAGACCGGCGTCGCCGGCGCGCTGCACCGCCTCTCGCGCCAGCTTCAGCGCCAGGAGGCCGTAGCCTGAGAACTCGCGGGCGAAGGCCATCGCGCCCGCGAGCGGATCGCCCTCGACGATGCGGTTGACCAGGCCAATGGCCAGAGCCTCCTGCGCCTCGACCATGCGGCCGGTCATGATCATCTCCAGCGCCCGCCCCTGGCCGACCAGGCGCGGCAGGCGCTGTGTGCCGCCGTAGCCCGGGATCAGGCCCAGCTTGATCTCCGGCAGGCCGAGACGCGCTTTCGGCACGGCGAGGCGCAGCGTGCAGGCCATCGCCAGCTCCAGGCCGCCACCGAGGGCGTAGCCGTTGATCACGGCGAGCGACGGCACCTTCAGCCGGTCCAGCCGCGCGAACGTGCGCTGGCCGCGCTCGGCGGCGCGCTTGGCCTCGGCGATCGAGCGGCCCATGAACTCGGTGATGTCGGCGCCGGCGCAGAAGGCACGGTCGCCGGCACCGGTGATCAGCAAGGCGCGGGCATCGCTCGCCTCTACCTCGTCGAAGCAGCGGCCCAGCTCCGCCACGACCTCCAGGCTCAGGGCATTCAACGCCTCCGGGCGGTTCAGCGTGATCACCGCGAACTCGTCCCGCCGTTCGAAATCCACCGGCATCGCCTTCCTCCCAGTCCGCTACCAGGCCGAAGCCTTCAGATAGACCAGCCGATAGATGCCGCGCTCGGCGGCCGCCGCGGCACCCCGGCGCTGCAGGATCGCCGGCGACAGCAGCTCGTCCATGGCCTGGCGCACGCTCGCCTCGTCGCTGCCGTCGATGGCCATTACCCAGCGGGCGGTGCGGTCCTCGCCCTTGCGCAGGCGCTTTTCGGCATTGTCGCCGTCCAGGCTCTTCGGCTCGGCCTGCCAGTATTCGGCGCGAACGATGCCCGGCAGGGCCAAGGCCGCATCCGGCAACTCGGCCGAAAGCCAGGCGGAAAGCCGCGCCTCGTTGCCGTCTCCGGGCTCGAGCCTGAGCGTACCGACCACGCCGCCCCGGCCTTCGCCGGCGCGGGCGCGGACGCGCATGACCGTGCGGATGATGCCCTCGAAGGCCGGCAGCGAGCGGCGCGTCCATTCCGTCGGATTGTCCAGAGAGGCCTTGTACGCCGGGCTGAACAACACCTCGGGCGTTTCGGTCTCGTAGATGGCGAAAATCCGCGGGCTGCCCTCGATCGCGGTATAGCGGCTGCCGGAGACGAAGCCGGGGCAGGCGGCGCGCTCGTTGACATGCTGACGGACGTACCACTCCTCGAAGTCGGCCGTGTCCGCGTCCGCGGCGATGTCCGTCCAGACCGCCAGGATACCGTTCGACATTGGCGTGCTCCTCGTAGGCCGCAGGGATCAGCCTAGCGTCTGCCGACGCCCGGGGAAACGGCCGCGGAGCCGCGACGTTGCCGCGGCGGGCTTGGCGGGCCTACCCTAGCGGCATAGCCCAAGGGAGAAGCCGCATGCCCGCATCCTACGACCTCGACGGCAGGAGTGCCGTCGTCACCGCCGCCGCGCACGGCATCGGCAAGGCCGTCGCGCTGGCGTTCGCCGCAGTCGGCGCCCGAGTCGTCTGCTCGGATATCCAGGGCGAGGCGGCCCAGGCCACCGCCGAGGAGATCCGCGCCGCCGGCGGCAGCGCCATCGCAGTCGCGGGCGACGTCTCGGTGCTCGGCGATATGGAGCGGCTGGCCGCCCGCGCGATAGAGGCGCACGGCGGCATCGATGTGCTGCTCTTCGGTGCCGCCATGCAGGATGCCACCGCCGACGTGCTGGGGATCGAGCCCGAGGTTTGGAACCAGGTATTGGCGGTCAACCTGTCCGGCGCTTTCCACGCGGCGCGTGCCTGCCTGCCGGCGATGATCGCCGGCGGCGGCGGCTCGATCATCCTGATCGCCTCACAGCTCGGTTCGGTCGCGACCCCAGGACGCGCCGCCTATTGCGCCACCAAGGGCGCCCTGATCCAACTGGCCAAGGTGATGGCCGCCGACCACGCGCATCAGAACGTGCGCGTCAATACGCTTTCGCCCGGCGCCGTGGAGACCGATCGCCTGACGTGGCGCTTCCACGACATGGCGGCCGCGCGCGCCGCGCTGGCGCCGAAGCACCTCCTGGGCCGGCTGGGCCAGCCCGAGGAGATCGCGCGGGCGGCGCTTTTCCTGGCCTCGGATGCCTCCAGTTTCATGACCGGTGCCGACCTGCTGGTCGACGGCGGCTACAACGCCGTTTAAGAAAGACATCGCTTTACAAATCGGCGACTATCGATATATATATAAAGGCATACCTTTAGGAAAGGCGCGGATGACGGACCCGACGCCCGATGCTTGGCGCGATCTGTTGTGGGGCCCCCATGGCCTGCCGCTGGCGGTGATCTGTCTCGGCATCTCGTTGCATGCCATCAACATCCCGCTGACCGCCACCATCCTGCCGGCGGCGGTGACGGAGATCGGCGGCCTGGAATTCCTGAGTTGGGCCGCCACCACCTATCTTGTCGCCTCCATCCTGACCTCGGTCAGCGGCGCCCGGCTGCGGCGCCGGCTCGGCAATCGCGGCGCCTACTTCGCCGCCGCGGCGTTGTTCGCCGCCGGCTCGGCCGCGTGCGCCCTGGCGCCGTCGATGCCGGCGATGCTGGCGGGCCGTGCCGTCCAGGGGGCCGGCGGCGGCCTGATCCTGGCACTCGGCTATTCGCTGTTGCGCATCGTTATGCCCGAGAGATTCTGGGCCAAGTCGTTCGCGCTCGTCTCCGGCGTCTGGGGCATCTGCGCCATTCTCGGCGCCTTCATCGGCGGCCTTTTCGCCGACCTCTGGAGCTGGCGCGGCGCCTACGGCGTCATGCTGCCGCTGGCGCTGCTGTTGGTGCTTCTGGCGCAGATCGGCCTGCCGCCCGGAACGGACGGCGAACGCGGGAGTCCCGGCCCCTATCCGGTACGGCGCCTGATGCTGATCGGTGGCTCCATCCTGGCAGTGGCGTCGAGCGGCAATGTCGCCGAGCCGGCGTGGCGGGTCGCGCTCATCCTGGGCTCGCTGCCGCCGATCCTGTTGGCGCTTCGGCTCGATGCCCGCGCCGAGCACCGGCTCTGGCCCAGGGGCGCCTTTTCCGTCCACAGCATCGTCGGCAACGGGCTCTGGCTGGTCGTGCTGACGATGCTCGGGCTATATGCCTTCGGCGTCTATGGTCCGATCCTGTTGCAGACCCTGCATGGCGTACCGGCCACGGTGGCGGGTGCCTTTGTCGCCTGGTCGTCGATTTCGTGGACCATCGGCGCGCTGATCACCGCCAGCCTGCCGGGCATGCCCGAACGGGCGATCCTGATCGCCGGGCCGGCGATGATGACCGTCGGACTGCTGGGCCTGGCGGCGGTGATGCCGGCGGGGCCGTTCTGGCTGGTGCCGGTGCTGGTGGCCTGCCTCGGCGGCGGCATCGGCATCGGTTGGGCCTTCCTCAACAAGCGTATCATGCGCTTCGCCGAACCCGGCGACGCCGAGGTGGCGGCAACATCGATACCGACGACGCAAATGTTCGGCTTTGCCTTCGGCGCCGCACTTTCGGGTTTGGTGGCGAACGCCGCCGGGTTCTCGGAAGGCCTGACGGTCGAGAGTGCCGCCCGCGTCTCGCTCTGGCTCTTCCTTTCCTTCGCGACGGCGACGGCGCTGGCGCTTCTGGCGGCGCTGCGCATGACCGCCCAGGAGCGCGCCGCCGCAGCCATTCCCGATCCGAGTGCCTCCTGAGTCCGGCTTGCGGGGAATCGCGGGCTCCGTCATGCTGGCCCGCAACCACGTCCGCCGCGCAGGAGACGCCGTCATGAGCGACGCTGCGATCAGCAATTCCGGGATCATTGCTGAATACCTGGAGAAGACGCCCGGCTCGGCCAAGCTGGCCGAGACGGCCAAGCGCCTGCTGCCGAGCGGCATCGCGCACGACACCCGCTATATCGAGCCCTACGGCATCTACGTCGACCACGCCAAGGGCCCGCGGAAGTGGGACGTCGACGGCAACGAATACGTCGACTACTTCGGTGGCCACGGCGCGCTGCTGCTGGGACACAACCATCCCAAGGTGCTGGCGGCGATCCACGAGGCGATGGACCAGGGCAGCCATTTCGGCTCCAACCACCCGCGCGAGGTGCGATGGGCCGAGCTGGTGCAGCAGCTCATACCCTCGGCCGAGCGCGTTCGCTTCACCTCCTCCGGTACCGAGGCGACGCACATGGCGCTGAGGCTTGCGCGGGCGCACACCGGGCGCAGCAAGCTGGCGCGCATCCAGACCCACTTCCACGGCTGGCACGACCACATGACCTCCGGCTACTCGTCGCATTTCGACGGCAGCGCCACGCCGGGCGTCTTGCAAGGGGTGGCCGAGAACGTGGTGCTGCTGCCACCGGGCGACGTCGGCGCGGCGAAGCGCCTGCTGTCGGCCGACGACGACATCGCCGCCCTGTTCCTGGAGCCGACCGGCGGCTCCTTCGGCATGGTGCCGATCAGTGCCGACTATATCGCCGCGCTACGAGATATCACCGCCGAACGGGGCATCGTGCTGGTCTTCGACGAGGTGATCACCGGTTTCCGCGTCTCGCCGGGCGGCGCGCAGGCGCGCTTCGGCATCACGCCGGACATGACTACCTTGGCGAAGATCGTCGCCGGCGGGCTGCCGGGCGGCGCCGTCGTCGGCACCAAGGAGATCATGGACGACCTCGACTTCCAGGCCGCCGAGGCCAAGGGCAAGGAGAAGATCGCCCACCCCGGCACTTTCAATGCCAACCCGGTTTCGGCCGCTGCCGGCATTGCCGCGCTGGAGATCATCGCCGAGACCGACGCCTGCGAACGGGCCAACGCCTATACCGACAAGCTGCGCCGGCGGCTCAACCAGGTGCTGGCCGACGAAGGCGTGAAATGGGCCGTCTATGGCACCTTTTCGGGCTTCCACACCTTCACCAACGCCAAGGGCCGCGGCATCGATCCGCTGAACTTCAATCCCTACGACATCCCCTTCGAGGAGCTGAAAGCGCGCGACAAGCGCATTTCGCACCGCTTCCGCCTGGCCATGCTGGTGAACGGCGTCGACTTGATGGGCTGGCCGGGCGGCTTGGTCTCGGCAACGCACGACGAGGCGGAGCAGGACAAGACGGTGGAGGCCTTCGCCGCCGCCATCGCGATGATGAAGCGCGACGGCGAGATCTAGCGGCTGAAGCGGGCGACCAGCTCGACCTCGGGCGACCACAGGAACTGGTCGATCGGCGCCACCCAGTCCAGGCGGTAGCCGCCGTCGATCAGGAGACGGGCGTCGCGGGCGAAGGTCGCCGGGTTGCACGAGGCCATCGCCACCTGCGGCACAGCTGAGGTTGCGAGCGCCTCGGCCTGGGCCCGGGCACCGGCGCGCGGCGGGTCCAGCAGCACGGCATCGTAGCCGCCGAGTTCCGCCGCCGACAGCGGCCGGCGGAAGAGGTCGCGTTGCAGCGTCGCGGTCGGTCTCATACCGAGTCCGGCTGAATGACTCGGCAGCGAGGGATTCCCGGAGGAATCGTAGTTGGTTAGGCTCGTGTGTCATGATTC
>Ga0302046_10004228_pt1 | contig 12793 bp, 20 predicted proteins | sample RVTome_11_FD_200261 | JGI IMG/M metagenome (GOLD analysis project Ga0302046, IMG submission 200261) | Soil microbial communities from uranium-contaminated site in the Upper Colorado River Basin, Wyoming, United States - RVT147D111 (version 2) ...
CGATTTCGGCTATTGTCGGCCCGCCCGGTCCGCGCCGTTGGTCCCCTCCCGTTGCTTACTACCTAGTAACTACCTAGGAAGCTAGCTTTAGCTATCAACCGTGCTCTTCACGTATCGCTCTGACCCTCACTAGTAATTCATCGGCTAGTTTCTCTGCCGACTCTGGGCTTAACCAAAGGTCGAACCTTTTTCCACACCAATCTTCTCCTCTAAGACCGATTATCGACCTTCTTAATTGAACGCTTATCATCCCCATACTATCTTCTCTAGGGCGTATGTAGCTAATCTTCTTAATGCCCTTCATGTTCCTACCGCCACGACTTCATTTGTGTGGCTGGAACATAGGCTGATTACGACTGTAGGACCGGCTAGAAGGTCAGTGCGAACCCAAGCGGCTGAAGTGGTGCCACAACCGTCTACGGCACAGGGTCTCCCCATAGCTCTACACACTATGTACGCCATCTATTCATCCTCCTTCTTAGCTTCCATCGCTGCCGCCCTACGATAGGAGAGGTCTCTAAGATACCCCTTCTGAAGAACGTCATAAAATGCGTTCTTGAACCTGCTTCGTGCCGCGCTTAGGGCGTCATCAGCTTCCTTCCTTATCTCATCTGGTGTCGGTGTCATACTATCTATCTCCTTCAGTGATACTAACCGCCCGGATTGAACCGGGTCGGCTAGTGAGTCGGCTAGTGAGCCGTCTAAGCCAGGAAGAACGTCACACCTGCGACGACCTTCCATTCGTAGTTACCTTCGCTCCCACGTTGAACAGGGGCAGGCAACGCATCGAAGGCGCCCCGTGGCACCTTGTGGATAACGACTTCCGTAGCATGGTCAGTATCCGTCAGCGTCACATGGACGCGAACGTTCTCAAGGCTCATCCATTCAGGCTCCTTACTGTAGGTTTCTGTCATCTATTTCACGCTCCTTCCATCACTTCGATACTGAGAACGTCGGTCTCGGGGAGGTATCTGCCCATGAGGATACGCACTGTCATCATGGTCTTGGTATGGACTACCACACAAGCTTTCCTGCTTCTGGCGAAATTGTCGGAAGATGCGAAGGACACCACATCCTCCATCTTAGGCCCATTCGTAAGCAGCTCCTCTTCAATCCTGGCAGCCGTAGCGTCGTCCTTGCAGTAAATCGTCGTCAGGTACATTGCTTCACGCTCCCCGGCGGACTAACACAGTGTCCACACTCAGCACGTCATCTACGAGGGTTGAGGTATGTCTGTCATAACCTTCGGCGTGGGTCACAACCAGGGAGTCCGGCCATCCGTCCATCGTTGTTTCACCGTGGGTTACTGCCGTTTCAATCGCACCGTCGTCTACGAGGATTAGGGTTTCGATGTATCGTCGCTTCATGTGCTTCACGCTCTAGCTACCCCTCTATCTCCGCCGGTATATAACCCTTGTGATACGTCCCCTAACCGGACCCTAACCGGGCCCTAACCGGACCCTAACCGGGTCCTAACCATGAACCTCTACACACCTAGCCTCCACACCGGCCAACGAACACCCTTCCGAGTAGACGCGCCCGGTCTCACCCCCAACCCCACCTGTCCCCTCACCCTCCCCATCAACCGACTCCCCCTCCCCCTCCCCATAGGGCCAGCAATCTAGCCTCATGGCGTCTAGGGCGACGGTGCCGGGGACTACCTCATATCTACCGTGGCAGGGATACACCTGTCCAACCGTGAGGCTATGGGTCCGTCCGTTGGGGTCTACGAGGCTATAGCTCCCGGGGTCTCCGGTGGCCCATACGTCTAGTCCGTCGGTGCGGAGTCGGGCTATGCCAGGGTGTAGCTCCTGGTCGGTGTTGACCATACTGTCTAGGTGCGGTAGCACCCCAACCGCGCTCACTAGGACATAGCTCACGGCTATCACGGTGCCTAGCGTGTCGGAGGTCATGCGAACACGACCAAGACCGGGTAGGCGCTTTCGGCCTTGTGGTAGCTCTGTAGGCTATCGTATGTGGCTCCGCATCTGGGGCATTGGTATCTCACGTTCATAGGTTCCCACCTGATACTAGCTACCCGGATTGAACCGGGGTAGCTAGTGGGTCGTCTACTTCTTGGGCGCGGTCTTGGTCTCGGCCTTCGGCTTGCGGTTGCGGGGCTTCGGCTGCTCCTGTTCCGCGAGGGGGATGAGCACCTCGTTCCCGGTCACAGTGTAGTAGGCCTGACGACCCCGAGCCCGGCGTGTGATACGTCCGGCTCGAACGAGACCGACCATGCATTGCCGGACACTGTGGCTATTGAGCTTGGCTGCGAGGGAGATTTCCTCCCAATTCCAGAAGAGTTGTTCTCCGTCCTCGTTCGTTCGGTTCTCGGGAGCGCTCAAGAAGACATAGACGTTCTCCGCCGTGTCGCTGCGCTTGACGCTCAATTCGTTCTCTGTCAGTGGCATTCGTATTTCACCGGCTCGGCATTGGCGGCTACCCTACTTAACCGTTTGGTTACGTCCGTTCGGCGGTCGTTATGCCCCTCCGGCTAGAAGGGCTTATGACCCCTTTCGGCGCTCTGGGCCCATGGTCCCCGCGCTACCGCACGCACCGGACGCCTGTCTAACCTGTGAAGCTCTTCAAGGGACTAGCTTAGAGTCTAATCTCGACCATACCGCCGTATGGGGTCCGACTAAGGAGCTTGATACCTTTCTGGCTAGGTTGGTGGTGCCGGAGCGTTTTCAAACGCCTAAGTTAATGGTGTCTCATCCGCTATCGTCGGAGCACGAATTGAGCGCCGGAAGGAGCCCGGACGCTATCATCAAACTACATGCCGTCTATCGACGTGGTTGTAACTCTATCGCCATATCTCCGCATGTGGTCAGGTGGTGAAGATGCCGAGGTACCCCGTATACCTTATTCCAAAACCTAAGAAGTATTCGTCTAAGGAATGGCATGACCGTACAAAAGCTATTCGAGAATATGCTTTGAAACATCCAAACTACCCTTGTCTATGCCGCTGCCCCGATTGTTGCGCCGGAATCCATTGCCGCAACCTCATGAATCGCTGTGCTATGGCCCAAAATCTAAAAAGTCTTAAGTAGTTTGTGGGCTACTGTCACCCCTAGCCCGGCGGGTCGCCCGAGACTCACTAGCTAGGAGGAAACCCAAATGCCTAAAATCAAAGTAGCCGAGAGCGGCATCCTGCCTCAAGGACACTACGAGGGAACGATTGAGAGCCAGCTCCTAAGGAAGTCGGAATTCACCGACGACCAAGGTAAGGCGGTAGAGGCCACCTATCTAGACCTCTATATCGTCCCGGACGTGAACCCCGAGATTACCCTTCGACCGGGGTACAATTTCGAGCTTAAGGAAGGTAGTATGCTCCACAACCTTCTCATGCGCTTCGGGGCTACCAAGAAGGACCTCAAGGTCGGTAGCACGGTCACTACGGAGGACATCATCCCCGACGGTACTAGGTGCCAATTCACGATTGTGAGGCAACGCACCAAGAACCGGCGGACCCAAGAGGAACAGGAGTTTTCCAATATCGTCCGGGATACCGTCAGTCCCCTCGACGAACAGGAAGACTAGCCGAGTCGTGGCTAAGAGTTTAGCTAGATACCGGGACCCGTCCGCTCACGCGCCCGAACACGCGCCATATCAAACAACCGGGCCCGGCTAGTAACTAGACTCTTAGTCGCTACCCCGCTATATCCGTCGTCGTGGCTCACGTCACCAGAACATACGCTCTTCCCACCACACTAGCGGCGACGGAAGCGAAAGGGTATCATCATGATAACTCTCAAGGACCTACAAGAACGGATTATGCATATCAACCAAGCGAAGGGTTGGTATGAGGACGAACGCACTTTCGGGGACGATATTGCGCTATGCCATAGCGAATTAAGTGAAGCCCTAGAAGCGTTCCGCGACCATATGGGTTGGATAGGATTCTCCTTAGACTATGGTCCCGACCATGAACGGGAAGTCGGTAAGCCGGAAGGAGCCGTTGCGGAGCTAGCCGATACCGTCATCCGAATTTTGGATATGGCGTATCGGTATCAGTTTGACCTAGAAGCCGCGATAGTGGAGAAACTGAAGTATAACGCCACTAGACCCTATCGTCATGGTGGGAAGGTCCTATGAGCCGAGAAGTTAGTACGTTTGACCGTATTAGGAAGACGGCCTCGAACGTAGCTGATGCCGCGGCAGATTGTGAATTCTTTGGACCCGAAGACACGGGAGAAGATAGGGACATTCGTAATATCGACCATTTGGTGAACGAAATAGGTTCTCTGTCACTACTTCTTAACGACCTTCTTACGGACCTTCTAAAGTAGGTTCATGAAGCTGAAGGGAACCGGCTTACTTCCTATCGACTCTTCTAGTAAGTCCCTGCACTTCATCGGTTTTTCCCATAGTCTCCGGGCGTCATTGCACGCTATTTCTCGTTCGATAGGTTCCCATACGTTCGCCATGGAGTAATCACCCCGGTGCATAGCCATTTTAGACGATACCGGGGACCTCCATCCCACTTTGAACGTATCTTCTTTGGACCTCCATAGCATAGACCGTAGAGAAGTCCGATAGCTCTTATCGCCACTTAGGCGGACCATGAAGGGCTTGAATCCCCGGTTCATAGTTTCCTTTTCCCCGATTTGGTAGATTCCTGGTTTCACGAACGTACCTTCTAAGGCGCAAGGTTCGCCGTTCACGTCATAGGTTTCTACTTCCCATTGACCTACATTCTTCCCTATATCCAGCTTAAGAGGCCTAGTAGTCGTGACGGAGTCGGTAGCACTCATGACAGTATTGTCCAAATGGTCAGCGATAGCTTCCGCGACCATAACTCGGGTCCCTCCGGTGATAGTCGAAGCTGCAACGGGGCAGAATAGTTTCCCTGCCGTATGATAGTATTCATCCTCCGTTCCCTCCACTAACTTCCTAACGACTTGGAGCGTTTTTCCATAGGAAGAGTTAACCACTTCTTTAGACGCGGCATAGGCAGGGGGGTCCCCTTTGGATTGTTCCTTGAGTAGTAAGAATCGGTCGATAACGTCCCGGTATGGGTAACCGGCGTCTTCATTAGGTATGAAGCTCTTAGCCGTTAACGGGTCTAAGGTAGCCCGGTGTTTAAGAAAACCGTATTCCTTATTCGTCAGGGTCACATGAACGTCTTCATCAAAGTCGGGATAAAGGTGATTAGCTCGATACCAAGACGCTAGCATAGGAGGGGTCTTCTTATTGGCTCTTAACCGGCAATGGACGAACCCCACTAATGAGCTAGGCACGTATTCGGGGACCCATTCACCACACCGGAGGTCCGGTATCTGTCGTTGGATGGATGGATAGGCGGACTTGATGTCATACTTCCACACGTCCATAGTGCCTTTACGCCATAGGTCGAACCAACCTCCGCGATACGCATTCCATGCCAGCCGGTTAACGGGGTATGGAACGTCCCTCCAAGTATTCACGTCCCCATGCACCCTAAGCGCGTGCTCCGCCAGATTCCCCTTACTAATCAAGTGTTTAGGATAGAGCCCGACTCTGTGCATACCTTCTAGGTACCTCTGAGCTAGCTCCAGGGTCTTAGTGGCGTCCCACTTACAATAATCCCCGGCCACGGAAACGTCAAGCTCTCCGTCACGCACTAGGGCCCATAGATGCGCTCTCAACCGTTTAGCTTCGTGCTGCTCTTCACCTAGGTACTTCTTAGCGGCTTTAGCTAGAGAACAATTGTAGAATTGGAGGATATCATAGTGCGTATGCGTATGCTTCCCCCTCACAATCTTCAACATCTTCTTAGGTAGATAGGTGATTTTCAGCCCCCGGTCATCCCGATAGAAACCCTTCTTGGTCACCATAAACCAAGCTTCCGCGTCCCACTTCAGCAAAGCGGTAACGTCGAAATCCAGGTTCCACCAGAAATTACGCTTTTCACGTTGATTCCTATTAAGCAGGAAAGACGTTACGTCATCCCAAGAATCAATCTCTTTCCAACCCGTAGAGTTAGCCAATAGGAAGGCGTACCCCTCATCATCCGTTTCAGTGTCCCAACCTTCGACCTTAGGATTCTCGTAAGGCTTCGGCTTAGTTGGTTGGCGCTCAAAGGTCATATCCTCTAGGGCGACCTTGTGAGGGTTTGTCGGTAGCGTGAGGCCCAAGGTCCCACCTAAGGAGAATCCTTGATGAAAGGCGTCCGGGCCTTTTCCTCACTAGGTAGATTCTCCCTATAGACCATATGGTCGATAAGCTGCTTCCGGGCTTCGTCTTCAGTGATACCGTCCCGGATAGCTACGGATTGAGTTACACTAGAGAAGCGACCGCCGATAGTCCGTTGACCGCTAGGTAACTGACGGGAACCCACATCGAACATACGTTCCAAGTAGGTACGATTCCCGGTAGATTCAAACAACCCAAAGAAGGTACGTTCGGCCATATCCTGCCCAAACCGTGATTCTTGATAGAACCTATCAGAATGAGACTTTCTGAAGGTCTTCCCGGTACTAACGACTTCCATTAGATGATTCCCATTCTTGGCTTTCTTCACTAGCCGGAAATCACCCCACTTAACCGGCTCACTAAGACCGGCATCGAAGCTCTTACCCTTCGGGCTTGGGACCATGGGCCCCACAAGGCTCAAGGGCCCCTTAAGCGTACCCAAGACCGGTAGCGGGTCCATTCGGGACCTTGTGCATGGACCCGCTACCGCACATGAGGTCCCCATGGCTACCCAATGGTGTTACGAATGTAAGGCGTATCGGGCTCACGTTACTAAGTCAATCGGTCTTCCGGTCTATTGCTGTATATGGTGTGGGGCGTGCTCCTATGTCTGACCCTCTCTTTATCCAGCTTGTGAATCAGCTACAAGCGCGGTTAAGAGCTGATTACGACTTCTATTGTGTAGTAACCGGGCTGGAAGGGGTAGGCAAATCCTCCCTCGCGCTACAATTAGCCTATGCGGTAGACCCTACTTTCACACATGAAGCTATCGCTTGGGATGTCGATGAAGTCGTGAAGACGGCTATCCGTCTTCCACCACTATCGTCTATCCTCCTAGACGAAGCCTTCGACGCGGCATTCAACCGTCAAGCTATGTCGGGAGCTAACAAGAAGTGGGTCAAATTCATCGGTACGGCGAGAGCCCGGAATCTAGGTATTTTCGTCTGCTTCCCGAGATTCCAAAGCCTAGACCCGTATAGCCGAGAACATAGAGTCACGCATTGGATTAACGTCACGGCTAGAGGGAGAGCTACCCTTAGGACCCCGGTAGAGCTACCGGACGGGACTAAGACCTGGTCTTCCAAATACATACTCCGATTCCGTGATGCCACGTACCTTCCTTTCTATCAAGCTTACAAGGAAGCTAAGATGGAATACGTCAACAAACAGGGAGAAAGTGGGGCACGGACCAAGAAGGTCTAGCTCCCTCCCTTACGGGAGTCTCTTCCTAACGAGAAAGAGCGTAACCCAAACAATTAATAAGAACATCTAGAATCGTATGACATGGCCAAAGGTCTGAGAGATATCGGAACCGCTGCCAGCGGAACGATTGGAAGCGTCATCCGTGCCGTGATTGTGGTTGTCATCCTGGGAGCTACCGCCGGGCTTATCCTGGGAGCTATCGGCGACTTCAATACCGCGCTTGGCGACACGTCTACGAACTCGACTATCGTGGACACGCTCATGTCTAGTGGCGTGTTCCAGCTCATGGCTGCGGTCGCGGTCGTGCTCGGGCTGGTCGGGTTCGCCATCGCGTCGGTCAAGTTCCGTGGCGGTTAGTCGCTACCCCTCTTGACCCCACTAGCTATCTAGTGGGGCCCCACCTTTTCCCACTCCACATGCACCCAAGGAGGATAGTAACATGAAGACCCGTTTCTACCTAGTAACTATAGCCCTACTTGCAACCATTGCTCTAGCCGGAAGCGCGGAAGCACAAACCGAAGCCCCTGGTGGGTGGAATAGGTACGCTATCGGTGGGACGCATCACACCCCGTTTGTCGAAGCGGATAACAATACGTCATTGATAGCCGCCAGAGGGGGCAATGACGCCCTTAACGCCTACAATAGCACGGACGGAGGAGTCACTTGGACGAATCATACTATCATGGCTAGTCCTCCCGGTATTGGTATTAACAACCCTATCAACGTCAAGCATAAGGACGGAAGAACCGTGGTGTCCTATCGTGGCACCGGGGACGCTTATCATGTCATGTATAGCCAAGACCTAGATAATTGGACTTACGTCAACGATACTCATCCCCTGACCAACGACTTTGGGGACGCCTTCTTCATGGTTTCCCAAGACGAATGGTATTATACAACCGTCTTCTGGAATTGCTCAGGTTGCACCAACCAAATTAGGACGGTCATTAGACACACCGCGGACGCGGGGGACAGTTGGGCAACGACCGACACCACAACCCACTTCACGGGTCAAGTAACCGCTAAGGCCTTTGGGGTACTCTACGGTAACGAAGCTTCGGACATCTTGGTAGGTATGGTCAAGGGCGACGGCGCTTCAACCTTCACTTCTACAGCCTGTTATACTGCTAATACCGGCTCTTCTTGGGCATGCGCTAATCTCCATGGTAGCAATAACATCGAAAGGTCCTTAGAGCTAGGAGAAACAGATGGGGTCTTCTATGCCGTTAGTGGCGAACAGGAAGGCACCGAACATACAGAGATTTTCCAAAAACCCTGTCTAGAAGCTACATGCGGAGGTTGGCTCAAGGTCGGTACTCTTCCCAATAATAAGACCATAGACGGTGGAGGTAGTTTCTGGGGTATCGCAGGAAACGCGAAGCCTGACAACCCTAGCATTTTCACCGTGGGTTGGCCTCGCAATACCGTATCCACAGCGGAAGACCTTCACTTCCAATTCTTGGTTACCAATAACTCCCTGGCGGTTGATGATGACCTTACCGACCTAACAACCAACGGGGACCTTTGCTTCGCGGACGTGCTAGCGGACGGTACCCCTGCGTTCACCTGTAACGGATATTACTATAAGGGTTTCGCGGGGTTTTTCCCGGTAGCTCACGACCAAACCGCGAACGTCGATAGTGCGGTAAGCGTCAAGACAGATTGGGATACATCTACGAACCACTTGGTCTATAGCTACGATAGCACGAACCAAGTGACCCGACAGTCTGCAAGCGACCTTGTTACCGTTCAAACTCACGATATTTGTAGCGGAGTCACCGGGGCCATCGCTAGGTCGGTCGTTAAGGGTAATATCTATGTCGCTCCGAACGGGAATATTTGGACGGCTTGTAAGCACCCCACTGAAAGCAATATCGTCTTAGTCCATGCACCGGTTGGTCTTACCGTTGCGCCGGTAGCTCCCGAAAACTTCCAATTCTCCGGCACTTCCGGCTTCACGGTATGCGAAATGGTGATAATCACGAACGATATTGGGAGTGTCCTCAATTGTAATAACGATATTGGGTACCTAATAGACCCTGGCTTGTCAAGCTCTGACGGTCTTAGTGAGGTCTATCAGGCTGTAACGGGTACCCTAATCCCTCAACCGTGGATGCCGGATTATGGGCCCGGTATCACGTCTAATGATGAATGGGCTTTCGTCGGGTCTATTGATGATGTTCTGTGGTCAGTCACTAACTCCGATGAAGGAACCGGACAAGGCACTTTCCGCTCTTTTTCCGACTTTGAGTATAACGTTGGCACTGTATGCGGTAGGACTATCTTCACCCAAGCGGACCCTGGCGGACTTATCAGCCGGGCTGAATGGTTCGACGGATACGACGAACCTTCCACAAGCGCAGCCGTTAACGAGGCTAACCTCCTATTCAATAGGATGATTCCTAGTAAGGACTGTCAATACCTCTATGCGTCAACATCGACCAGGATTTACGTCATAGACGCCACAACCCTTGAAGTCCTAGCTAGGACCCTAACTACCGAAGAAGTAGACCCCGCTCTAGGCCTAAGAGTATGGACGGACTTTGACGTTGACGCGGCTAACAATTACATCTATACCGCCATCAACACCACTGACGGAGTCCTACAAGACCGTATCTACAGGTTCCCCATTCACGACTTCACGGCTAGCCTAACCGGCAACGGCACTGAAGGTAGCCCGAACCCTAGCGTGATGGACCCTTTCTGGGAAGGCTACGATAGCCTTGAAGACGTAACCGGAACAGAAGACCCCCGAGCAGAAACAAGCACGGGAACAGGGACAGGCGATACCCCATCAGTAGGCGGAGGGTCCGGTACGATTTTCGGTGACGTTACCGCGCTAGACGATTCATTCGGTACTAGCGGAAGCGGAGCCTTCTTCATCGGTATCCTCCTGGTCTTACTCCTAACGGCAGGTATCTACATCGAGACTAGGTCCACACCCCTTGCCCTAGTCGCCGGACTATTAGGCTTCGGGTTCGCCGTCTTCCTAGGCTTCATCCCTGCTTGGGTGCCTATTTTCGGTGCTTTCCTCGCCGCTGCCGTGATAGTCAATAGGAGGGTGTCCTAATGTCTAGTCCCGTTCAATACCTGTTCCTAATCGGAACGGTAGTATTAATGACGGCTCTGATTCAAGGAACCGGCGAAGTAGAATCTGTAGCCATGGAAGACAGTTTCGACTTAGAAGCCATAGAAGACCCTAGTTTCTTTGACATCATAGTCAACATTTTCAGCGCTATCGGGGACTTCACCCTCTTCGTCATCAGCCTAATGACAATCGACTTTGGGGATACTCCATGGTATCTCAAATACCTGCCTATCGCCGTAGTAGCCGGCGGTCTTGGAGCATACTTAGCGGACTTAATCAGAGGTAGATAGACATGAAACACATCAACGCACCGGGACTAGTCTCCGCACTGACACTGTCGGCTATCGTGGCCTCGGCTACGGCGGGCCTTTTGGGTATCGTGTTGGGTATCACGTTGGGTTTGTCGGGCTCTGTGGTGGCGGATACTGACGTTCACTTGATTGTGGTTGGTCCACAGGAGGTATTCAAGACGGACGATTTTGTGGAGTTTAACGTGACGGCTTTCAACACGGCGGTTACGTGGTTAACATGTGGGTTCTTCGGGATGGATGGACAGGTTTTGGGGCCTAATCCTTGTAATACTTCTATAGTCGACTCTACTCATGCAACGCTCACACTATCTCTCAACGAAGGGGTGAATGAAGTAGTACCTGGTTACTATACGATACAGGCTTTGGCTTGTTACGGTTTGGGTTGTGGTAACCGAGCGCAAGGCACGTTGGGAGTCGAAGTGTTCCAGAATGGAACTATGACGGTGTTTAGTCATGAGCCGATTGAGATTGATGGGGTATCGGAAAGTGGGTTGGTTGAGTTACTGATTTACGTTGGAATGGTGTTGTTTGGAATGTGGCGGGGATACTTCATGGTTAGTGTGGTGGGTATCGTGATGTTCATGCGTCCTTTGTCTTTTGGTTGGTTGGACGATTTGAATTTCACGTTCGCCGTGGCTTTCGGGATGTTGTTCTTAGTGGTTCATTACTTAGTTGATAATCGGACCGTGATATGGGCCCCAGAGGACCCGGAGGGTTAATATGGTCTCTAGGGTATGGAGGGGGCCATGAGGTCCCGTACCGTTAAGGTTGTAGGTATCTACCCCGAGAGCCGTTCTGAGCCTAAGACGCTGAAGTGTAAGGTGATAGATGGGGCGGCTCATACGACCGTTGGAGGTACTAAGGTGGTGCTTCCTTTGGATGGTCGGAAGGCTCACGCCGGCCCAACGTTTTTGGCTAACTTGGACAAGGGTGTTATCATGGACGTTAGCCCCTCCGGGGACGTTCTTGAGATTGATGGGTTCATGAATGCCATTTGGGCGGACAATATGAGTAGCCATCGGATTAATCAGTTTGATGAAGGCCTCGCGGGGTTGCTTAGGTCGGCTATGCCTTGGTTTGGCTTGGTGACTATGCTCATTGTTATCATGATGGGTATAAACATGTGGAAGAACGGTGGGGGTCTATGACCGACTACGAGGAGATGCTTGAAGAGATATCTGATACCGTTGATAAGGAGCTAGATAGGAATCTGGCTTTACTGACGGATGAAGATAGGCTCGAATGGATAGGTCGGTTGCCTAAGGCCCTAGTTAATGATTTTGTCCACCTGTATAACCGTGCTTTCCTGATTAATGAGGTTCTTCAGAAGTATGGGAGACCGCCTAGCTCTAAGCTAGAATATTGGCTGGATAGACAGCTAATGCTTCGGGCTTCGGCGGACGGGAAGCGAACCGGGGAGCTAATTCAGGCTATGCGTATCCGAGCAGAAGCTATCGACCGGGACGTTAACGGTGTGACCCCTCGGGCTCCGGATGTTCAAGAGAAGAAGGCCCCTAGGAGGTTAGGCTTTTGAAGGCCTTGGTGATTTGGTTGTATGGCACCGGCTTTTTGGCTGGATACGTATACGCCTATGCTCAATGGGTCGGTTTGGTTAGTTTCCTGGGGTTTCAGTGGTTGGGTTATCGGATGATGGAACGGTATGTTGAAGAGCTACGGGTTGTTCCTTCATGGATAGATGCCGAGGAATGGTGACCCTATGGATAGTCCGACTAGCTTCGGGGGAGAACGGCACAATCTCTCGTATCAACAATTGGTCTTCTATGCGGTCAATGACGCACGCATTGCCTTCGTCAATGGACGCGACTTAGATAGGCACATTCTAGGTCTTTGGTCGTTCGCATATCCTCTTTCTCGGAAGCCGGGTAACGCTGTTTGGTTGGACACTTGGAACGCTTTGCGAGACAGATACCCCGAAGGCGGAAAGGTCCCGTTTTTGGTTCGACACCGACAGTTTACTATGCTCCTAGATATGTTTTGGAAGTACAACATCCTGTCT
>Ga0302046_10004229_pt1 | contig 12793 bp, 11 predicted proteins | sample RVTome_11_FD_200261 | JGI IMG/M metagenome (GOLD analysis project Ga0302046, IMG submission 200261) | Soil microbial communities from uranium-contaminated site in the Upper Colorado River Basin, Wyoming, United States - RVT147D111 (version 2) ...
CAAAACAATGCGAGGAGATCCAGTACGGGGACCCCCATGAGCGCCGATCGTCCCGTCCTCACCTGAGCGAGGACATCGATCATCTCCAGCGGCTCGAGGGACTCGACGGCGGTCAGGAGCTCGGGTGGGACCGAGATGTATACGAACCCATCGCCCGGATCGGGAGCGCGGGCCAGGATAAACGGCTCTCCCTCGTAGAAATCCGTCCGTTCGGGCTCGGCCCGTTCGAGCGCGATGAACTGGACCCTCCACCGCAGCCGCATGCCGCGGTATTCATCGGGGCTCGCCCTCAAGCCGCCGGCCGACACCTCCACGAGCGTGGAATCGATGTCCGAAGTCACGAGACGATCCGACCGGACCCACCCTTCGATACGCACACGCGTCCAGCGGTTCCCCCGCTCGACGACGGTGATCGGCGTGCCCGCCCGTACCACAGCGGCCGTGTCGCCATCCGGAGACCGGTGCAGCTCGACGTTCTCGGCCCCGCTCATTAGCCGGCGCCCCGACGAGACGAGCGCGGGCGGTCGACTGGCATCGGCCTCGTCCGCCGGACGTGCGAACGAGGCTGCCGCCGCCGGTTTGATGGCGCTCATTCGCACCCACCCCGTTCGCTGTACCTGGGTCCACTCTCCCTGATCGAGCACGTGGTCGAGAAGGAATCCTTGCAGGAGCCGCGCGCCCACCGCGCCGGAAGGACGATCGAGCAGATTCTCTCCTCCGACAGGCTCCACGACCCGATCGTGCCCTTCCCGGTCAGTGGGAGAGAGCGAGGCCGAAGGCACCCAACCGTCCAGCTGGACCCGTGCCCACACGCCTTCGCTCCCCAACAGCTGAACCCTCGTGCCGACCGCCAGATCGGCCAACCGCCGACCGTCAGCGGTCTTGCGAAACGTCTCGCCGTCGACCGTCACTTCGTGGGTCTGGGCGGCGAGGACCGGGACCGTGACGAGGAAAGCCGACGAAACCGCAAGGATGAGCATCGATCGTCGCGGCGTCGAGTGGTCGAGCGTTTTTCTGGTAAGGACCCCGTCCGCCACCTACATTCCCCCCGCCCCGGCCCCGCTCGAACGGCGGGACACGTATGTTGCATATATAGGAGCGCCCCCGAACCAGTGTCAATCAACTATCAGAGCACGAGCACCTTCCGTGCGGGGCCGCGACCAAGCCGCTGTTTCTGGCCGCTCTTGCTGGTGGCCGTGGTTTTCCCCGCCGGGTCGGCCGGCCAGGAATCCATCGACTCGCCATACCGCTGGCGGGAAAAGGGGTTTCGGATCGGCCTCTTCGGCGGCTACCACGCCGCCAATCGTGGGACGCTCGATTTCGGGCAGGGGCCCGCGCCCATCGGGGGCGCCCGTTTGCGGCTTCGGGCCAGCAGCCCGCTCAGCTTCGAAGTGGGTGCAGGCTACGCCCCGGCAGAGCGTTGGGTAGTCGACCCGGGTCTCGAGACCGGTCCGGCGGTCGTGGACACGCTGGCCGCGGGGTGGCTGCGGACCGAGATCGGCGCGCAGCTCGCGTTGGCCGGCTCGCGGACGTGGAACGGGATCCAACCCTACGCGACGTTCGGAGCCGGGTTCGTGTTCGGTGTCAACGAAGGGGCGTCGGAGGTCTTCTCGGACCCGGTCCTCGAGCCGTTCAGATACGACATCTCGACCGCCCCGCTGCTCCATCTCGGACTCGGGTTCGAGATATTCCCGAGCGAGAAGATCGGCATCGGATTCGAAGTGCGAGACTACTTGATCCGTTTGAGCGCGCCGGACGCCTTCGTGCTGCCCGCGATTCTCGACCTGCTCGAGTCTAACGGCGCCCCATCCCCACCGGCGAAGGCGTGGCAGCACAATTTCGAGTTCGGGATGAGCATTTGGTACTACTTCTGAGGCAGGGCCTCCTGTGTCTCGCTCTGCTCGCGCCGGCCATGGTCGAGGCGCAGCGCCCGGCGTCCGACGGAGACCCGGCCGGGGCGTCGCTCCCCGCGGATCTGGCGACGCTGCGGAGCAATCTCGCCCGGATCATCGCGGATCCGGCGCTCGTGCGCGCGCACGTCGGCTTGATCGTCGTGGCCGCCGAGAGCGGAGAGGTCCTGTTCGAGCACGACGCGGAGCGCAGGTTCATCGCCGCGAGCACGAGCAAGCTCATCACGGGTGCGGTCGCGCTGGCCCGGCTGGGGGCCGACTACCGTTGGGAAACGGCGGTTCGGGCGTCGGGTCCCATCGAAGGCGGGGTGCTGCGTGGCGATCTATGGGTCGTCGGGGGGGGCGATCCCCTGCTCCGCCGCGAGACGCTCGACACGTTCGCCCGGTCGGTCAGGGCCGCCGGGATCACCCGGATCTCGGGAGATCTGGTCGGGGATGACCGGCGGTTCGGTGGTGCGCCGTGGGGACGGGGGTGGATGTGGGACGATCTGTTCGAGTCCGCCGCCGCGGGAGTAACCGCGCTCCAGATCTCGCCCGCCCGGATCCCCGCCGAGCTGCGGCCCGCCGCGGTGCTCGGCGACCGAGCGAGTCTGGTGATCCTCGAGAGCGGGACGAATCTCAAGATCCGCAACGAGGTTCGCACGGGTGCGCCCGGGTCGGATGTCCGTCTGGAGTACCTCCCCGACGCCGTGGGGTCGGAGGTGGCCCTTTCCGGCTGGGTCCCCGTCGATGGGGAACCGGTGTCGATCGGGTTCGCGGCGCCCCACCCGACGGGCTACTTCCTCGCTCGGTTCCGGGATGCGCTCGTCCGGGGGGGGGTCGCAGTCGAGGGGCGCGACCGCGAGCCGGAGATCGAGGAGCGGCCGGGGCGCGTGGCCTGGGAGCGGACGTTTCGTTCGGGGCCCCTCAGCGAGGCGCTCACCCGCATGCTCAAGTCCAGCGACAACCAGGTGGCGGAGACCCTCCTTCGGACCCTGGGAACCCTCGACGGAGACGGGTCCGCGGAGGCCGGTCTCGGCGTGGTGGAGGGGACGCTCGCCGGCTGGGGGGTCGACCCCGATGCCGTGTCGATGGCCGATGGATCGGGGATGTCCCGCTACAACGAGGTGGCGCCGGCCGCGCTGGCCCGGCTCCTGAGACGCACTTCGCAACTTCCGGGGTTCAAGATCTTCGTCGACGCGCTCCCCATCGCGTCGGTGGACGGCACGCTCTCCGGCCGCTTCCGCTCCACGGCGGCGACCCGGACCGTCCGCGCGAAGACCGGATCGCTGGCGGGGGTTCGAGCGCTGGCTGGGTTTGCCGTTGATGGAGACGGCGAGACGCTCGTGTTCACGCTGTTGCTGAACGGCTACGCGGCGCCGGCCGCGGTAGCCACGGCCCTCGAAGATCTGCTCGTCGAGCAGCTGGCGCTGTACCATGGGCCGGCGTACCCCGGGGGACGCGCCCGCCCACCCCGATGAGCGATGCAGACTGGGTGTCGCTCGACCAGGCTCTCGCCATGGTCCTCGCGAGCGTCGAGCCGGTGTCGACGGAGTCGGTCTCGCTTTCCGATGCGCTGGGCCGTGCGCTCGCAGCCCCGCTCGACTCTCCGGTGGACCACCCGCCCTGGGACAACAGCGCGATGGACGGTTTCGCGGTCCACGCGGAAGATGTCGCGGGAGCCACGGCGGAGCGGCCGGTGACGCTGCCGATCTCGGACGATATCCCGGCCGGTCGCTTTCCCCGGGGCTCGCTCCGGCGCGGGACCGCCGCCCGCGTCATGACCGGGGCACCGGTACCCGACGGGGCGACGGGCGTGATTCGGGTCGAACATGCCGCCGATGCCGGCGACTCGGTGGAGGTGCGCGACGGTGCCGATGCCCGTCGTCATATCCGGCGTCGCGGCGAGGACATCCGGGCTGGCGATCGGCTGCTCGACGCAGGGGTCGAGATCGGCCCGGCAGAGACCGCGATCCTGGCGATGGCCGGGGCCGCATCCGTGTCGACCGGGAGGCGGCCACGGGTCGGCATCCTGGCCAACGGCGATGAGCTCGCCGACTTCGACGACTACGACGACGTGATCGCCGGACGCAGGATCATGAACTCCAACGGTCACGCTCTCGCGGCCCAGGTGCGAACCGCCGGCGCGATCCCGGTCCCGCTCGGGATCGCCCGGGATGATCCCGCCGACCTCGCCGAGCGCATCCGGCGCGGCGCCGATTGCGATGCGATCGTGTCCGCCGCCGGGGTGAGCGTCGGTGAGCACGATCATGTCAAGCGTGTGCTCGACGGGCTTGGCTTCGAACGGCGGTTCTGGCGCGTCACCGTTCGACCCGGCAGCGCCACGTTGTTCGGATTGCTGGGCGGACGGCCGTTCTGGGGCGTGCCCGGGAATCCGGTCTCGGCGATGGTGACGTTCGAGATCCTCGTGCGTCCGGCGCTCAGAAGGATGGCGGGGTTCGCCCGTTTCCTGCCGGCGTCGATCCTCTGCCGGCTGAGCGGCGACGCGCGTGGTCCGGCCGATGTCGTGTCGCTCCTGCGGGTGCGGCTCGTCGACGTCTCGACCGACCCCCCGACCGTCTCTCTCACCGGGCCGCAAGGCTCGGGAATCCTGAGCTCGATGCTCGCCGACGGGCTGCTCGAGCTGCCGATGGGCGTGGAAGTGATCGGTGACGGGGAGCACGGCCGCGTACTCCCCCTGCGCCGGTGGTCCCTTCCGGGCTGATGGGGAGCCGCGCCGAGCTCTGGATCGCGACGAAGAAGGGAGTATTCCGGGCGTCGGGACCGCCCGGCGGTGCGGGCTGGTCTCTCGCGGGCCCCTGGTTGGCGGGTTACGAGGTCTATCACGTCGCGCCCGACCCTGATGACACGTCCGGAGCTGTCGCGCTCACGAACCACCCGGTCTGGGGGCAGCACGTCTTTCGCACTTCGACCGCCGGGAGGAGCTGGGAAATGGCCCCGGTGCCGGCGTTCCCACCGGGCTCGGGGCACAGGCTCGGCACCCTCTGGCACCTCGCGGCGGGGCCGGGCCCCGCGCGGCGATGGTACCTCGGCGTCGACCCCGGCGCCCTGTTCGTCGCAGACGATCCCGGGGCGCCGTGGACCTGGGTACGTGGGCTCGAGGAGCACCCTACCCGTGCGCTGTGGCGGGCCGCGAAGGGAGGACTCGCGCTCCACAGCATCCAGATCGACCCCACCGACCGTGATCGGCTCTATGTCGCCGTGTCCGCGGGCGGGTGCTACCGCAGCGACGACGGCGGGTCCTCCTGGGTCCCGATCAACGTGGGGATCCGGGCGGCCTATCTGCCAAGCCCCGATGGACCGGCGGGCCACAACCCGCACGCGCTTCGTCTGCACCCGGCCCGGCCCGAGCGACTCTACCGGCAGGACCACTGCGGCGTGTACCGCACCGATGACGGAGGTGACAACTGGGTTGAGATCACCGCCGGTCTCCCGAGCGACTTCGGATACGTGGTGGCGCTCGACCCCGGGGATGCGGACCGCGCGTGGGTGATCCCCGAAGAGAGCAGCCACATGCGCTGCGTATGCGACGGCATGCTGCGGGTGTTCGAGACCCGGGACGCCGGGGGCACGTGGGTACCCCGTACGGAGGGTCTGCCGCAGCGCAATGCCTACGTCTCCGTGCTGCGCGACGGCCTCGCAACCAATGCGGCCGGAGTCTTTCTGGGGACGTCGACAGGTCAGGTCTACTCGAGCGCGGACGGCGCATCGTGGGCCAGGATCCCGGGCGATCTCCCTCCGGTACTGGCGGTTGCCCCGCGCTCCTCGCCGACCGGCTGGACCTGATCGGCTAGACGCGCAGTGCGGTCGCGGCCGTGGTGTACCCTCCGCCGATCGCGGTGAGGACGATGGTGGCGGGGCGGGGAACTTCTCCGTGCCGCCCCCGGAGCACTTCGTCGAGCGTCACGGCCACGGTCGAGGCGGACATGTTCCCGTAGCCCTCGATATTGTGCACGACCCGCCCCTTCGGAAGCTCGATGTGCTTCTCGAGGCCGCGCGTGATCCTGAGGTTGGCCTGGTGTGGAATGACGATGTCCACATCGCCCCACGATAGATCGGCGGTCCGCAGCGCGCGCTCCGCGGCGCTCGCCATGGTGATGATCGCATTCCGCAGGATGCTGGGCCCGCCCTCCATGTGGAGCTTCGGGAACGGCTCATCCTCCCGCTCCCACCCCTGCCCCACCATGTACAGGGGTTCGCGCGCGAACTCACCATACATGACGGGGCGGCCGAGGATCCCGAGATCGCTGGATGCCGCCGTCAATACCGCCGCCCCCGCGCCATCGCCGAACACTACTGCCGTCCGCATGTCGTCGTAGTCGACGTATCGAGAGAGCGTGTCACCGGACGCGGCGAGCGCCGTGGTGACCAGCCCGCTCTTGATCGCGGCCCAGGCGCTGGCGAGCGCGTATACAAAACCGGCGCATGCGGCGTTGAGCGTGAATCCGCCCAGCCGGGGCGCGCCGATCTTCGAGGCTACCGTACAGGCTCCGTTCGGCACTTCGTCCGAGCAGGTAAGCGACGCGAGATAGATGACATCCAGATCGGAAGCGGCCATTCCAGCCGCCTCGAGGGCGCGCGAGGCAGCTCTTGCGCACATATCCTCGGTCGTCAGGCCGGACTCCGGAGTCAGGACCCTCCGGGCGGCGATCCCGGTCACCTGACGGGCCCACCCGTCGAACACATCCGCGTCCGACAGCGCCCGTGCGTCCTCGACGTGACGAAGCGTCTGACGGGCTCGTTCGACATCGAAAGACCGCCGCACGGCGTCGTGTCCATACAGATCGAGATTCGATACGCTCAACTCGGGCAGGAAGCTGCCGGTGCCGAGTATCTCGACGGCGATCGGAGCGGTCACGACTCTCTCACGCGCAGGTGGAGCAGGGTGTCTGGAGTGGCGGAAGTATAGAGCGCGCACACGCCCCCGGACAGCGACTATCCGAGCGGCGTGATCGGCGGGGGCGGGGGCGGAATGCGGCGACCAACGGTCCCGAGCGGGATCCCTCCCGCCGGCGAGGCGGATGGTGGCGGGATCGTCATCCTGCCGGACCGAATGCTCTGGCGGATCGAGCTCGCGGCTTCGAACGGCGACGAGCCGTCGCGTACCAGGCGCCTCACGGTGGACGAGAGGGTCAGCACGTCCTGGGCGTTCAACCCGCGGGACGCCGCGTCGGACACCATGCCCTCGGCGACATCGAGCTCGACCCCCGTATGGAGCAGATCATCGATGGCCTGGAGAAAGATCGCGAAGTCATCCGGATGCCGGCGAGCCAGGTCGCCCACCACTCTGCGATCGACCCCATGCCTCATGGAATCGGCGGCCTTCTCCAGGTCGACAGGGTCCGCGTTCCGGCCAAGAAGCTCCACCGCTCCCCGCAGCTCGTCCGCGTAGACCGTCACCGCATCCACCACGATGCCGGCCGCCATCCGCTTCGCCGCGCCTTCCACCGCCTTCTCCTGGAGGAGACTTCGAGGCACACCGTCGCCAGCCGCGTCATCGATGATCGCCTCGATTCTCGTGACGACCGCCGGGCCGTACTCGGCGCGGACTCGAGCCAGGGGATCCGTCTGCGCCGCGAGCGCTGAAGCGCCGATCGCCAGGGCGACCGCGCATCCCCTCGCCACGCATCGGAACATCATCGTCGCTCGGTCAGGGGGCGAGCGACCCGGCGCCGGCCCCACCGGTGATCGCGAGGACGGCGTTCCGATTCCCGAAGCGATCCTCGACATACCGCTCGGCGTGCGGATCCGTGATCCAATCGGTTCCGTTCAGGACGAACATGTACTTGTGGACTCCGGGCGTGAGCCGAACACGACCCGACCAGATCCCGTCCCCGTCCGGGTCCGCGAGATCGATCTCGGGCGCCCATTCGTTGAAATCGCCCGCCACCGCGACGCTCGTCGCGTCCGGGGCCTCGAGCACGAACTGGACGTATACGGCCTCCTCGGGGACCAGGGCCGTGGCGGCTCCCGTCGGCTCCGACGGCCGCGCGGGTCCGAACGGCAGGAAGAACAGGGTCGCGACGCTCGCGGCCGCGGCGAGCCCGATGAGGGGTCGCACGCGAACCGTGTGCGAGTGGACCCACCAATCCACGAGACGGGACCACGGTGCCGTCGGCGACGCCCGGAGCTCGTCCATGATCTGCGACTCGAGACCGACCGGCGCCCCCGCCGAGCCCGCACTCCGGGCCTCGGAGAACAGCGCCTCCCAGGCCTCGGCCCCGCGCCTCGACTCAGGCGTCAGCTCCTCGAGCCCGATCTCGCCGTCCAGATACGCTTTCAGTGACTCGTTCATCGGTAATGCTCTAACAGTTCCTGGAGCTGATCACGAGCCCTGTGGACCCGCATCTTCAGCGCCGGTACGGAGACATCCAGCTTCTCTGCCATCTCCTCGTACGACCAACCCTCTACATGCTTGAGGACGAACGCTTCGCGCTGCTCGTCACTCAGCGCCTGGAGGGCCCGATAGATCTCCTCGCGAATCTCGGCCCGCTCCACACCCTCCTCCGGAAGACCCCGCGTCGCACGGAGAGGTTCCCCCGACTCGAGCGGGACCTCGCGTTTGACCCGACCTTTCAGGTGGTCCTTGCACAGGTTCACGGCGATCCGGAACAGCCACCCTCCCACCCGCTCCGGGTCCCGGCAGCGCTCGAGATTCCGGAATCCCTTGATGAACGCCTGCTGGACGACGTCCGCGGCATCGTCGGACCGTCCCGTCATGCGCTCGGCGTAGCGGTACAGAGCATCCTTGTACCGTCGCACCAGGACGGCGTAGGCGTCCTGGTTGCCGGCCAGGACGTCTCGAACGATGTCCGCATCGCTCGGTTCCGTTCCGTGGACCCTGCCTTCGGGCCCGATACCGGGGATGTCGTCCTCTCTTCGAATCAGACGACCTCGAAGGGCGATGCGTCACGCGAGGGATCCGGTCCCGCCGGATCGCGTCTCGCCGGTGATCACGTTGCCCTGAGTTTAGCGCAAGCCGTGGGCCCCGACTACCTTGGCGCGCATGACCGCCACCAGCTCCGCCGACGTCTCCGACCTGCCGACTCCCGCGCTCCTGCTCGATCTGGACGTGCTGGAGACCAACCTCGAGCGCATGCAGCGACGTTCGGAGGCCCTCTCGGTCCGTCTCCGACCACACATGAAGACCCACAAGTGCCTCGAAGTCGGCCGGTTGCAGCGCGCCCTCGGGGCGAGCGGGATCACCGTGTCGACTCTCGAGGAGGCGTGGGCGTTCGCCGAGGACGGCTTCGACGACATCACATGGGCGTTTCCCCTCAACCCCTCGCGGATTCCGGAGATCCAGCGCCTGCGGGCCACGACCGACCTCGCCGTGACCATCGATTCCGAGATGGCGCTCGACGCGCTGCGCGCGGTCGGGGATGGGATCGGCGTGTGGCTCGAGGTCGATTGCGGCTACGGACGCACCGGCGTGGATCCCGCCGAGCCGCGTAGCGTCGAGCTGGCGCGCCGGATAGCCGAAGCACCCGGGTTGTCGTTTCGCGGGTGCCTCACCCACGCCGGGCACGCGTATCACGCGGACTCACCGGCACAGATCGCCTCGATCGCGGAGGAAGAGCGACGCGTCATGGTCGACTTCGGGGCCCGTCTCCGGGCCGCGGGAGTCGAGTGTTCAACCCTGAGCGTCGGATCGACACCGGGGATGTCGCTCGTCCGCTCGCTCTCGGGGATCCATGAGGCCCGTCCCGGAAACTATGCGCTTTTCGACTATGCGCAGACCCGACTGGGGGCGTGCGAGACCACCGACTGCGCGGTCTCAGTCCTCTCGACGGTGGTCTCGTCCCGCCCGGATCGACACCGGTCGGTCAGCGATGCCGGGGCCCTCGTGATGTCGAAGGACCTCGGACCTGACGACCCGCCGCATTTCGGCCGCCTGCTCGTCGGCCTTTCGGGCCACGAGCTCGACTCCGATGCGCGCATCGTTTCCGTAAGTCAGGAACACGCAACGATTTCGAGCCCCCTGGCCCCCGGGTCGCGAATTCGCGTGCTCCCCAACCACTCATGTCTCACGGTGGCCCAGTTCGATCATTTCACCGTCGTTCGCGGCGAGACGGTCGTCGACCGCTGGAGGATCCTCCGTCAGCGAGGTCCCCGGGAAGGCGTTTGGCCGACGAGGCCCGTCGCCTAACTCCCGCGTTTCCAAGCAGGTCGGAGCGGTCGACGCCGTGGTCCGGTACTTGCCTCGACATTCCCCCGGAAGCGTGACTTCTCGCTCGAGCAAACCGGCCGCGCTGGTTGCGGCGGGTGGACGATTCGGACCTGCGAGTACGATGAACACGAGCCGTGCCACAGAGTGCCTGGTTCTCCAGGCCGCCGGCGTCTCGATCGCCGGGCTGACCGCGAACATGCCGCTCGTATCGGCGTTCGCGGCGGCGGCGGCATTGATCGCGCTCGTGGTCCGGCGGCCGACGGAAACCGCGACGACCGCGGTGGCCGTCGACGGCCCGCCCCGCCGATCCCGATGGACCGAGTTCAGGGACCCGGGGGTTCAGTGGGCGTTTCGGGGCAAGGCGCGGGAGAAATCCTCCGACTCCGAGCCCGACGACGACCGGGAGATCGCAGCGGACGACGACGGCGGCGAGGACGGGCTGGCCGCGTACGAGGAGTTCACCGCAGGTCTGGACAAGAGTGACGTCGAGGAGATCTCGTTCCTTCCACCGTATGTCTCGGGACGCCCCGCGGACGAGGAGGAGCCCGATGATGCCTTGCCGCGCACGGGGTGGGACCCGAACCGCCACAGCGCCAGCGATCCCGCTCTCCTGAAGGACTTGCCCGACCTCGCGGAGTCGTCCAGCAACTTGCGAGAGCCACGGCGTTTTGCACTCGGCACCGTCGCGGTGATCTGCAACCTGCTGGAACCGAAGGACGTGGAACGCATCCTGGTGGAGCAGCGGCGCTACCCGGCGCTGCGTTTCGGGGACGCCGCCGTGCAGCTCGGCATGCTCACCGAGAGCCAGCGCGACGAGCTCCTTCGGGCCCAGCGGGAGGGCGTGTTCTCGGACGACGAGATCCGCCTCGCCAAGCGTCGCCTGGAGTCCTACGTCCGTAGCTAGCTAGCTAGCGGTTACGGTTAGCTGGCCGCCCCCGCCCGTACGTTCCGGCGAGCCGCCAGATACGGAAACACTCCCGTCAGCGCCGTGATCAGCAGAGTCAGGCCCAGCGCGATCGCCAGCTCGGACCCGGAAGGATCTCGAGCCTCGCGCCACGGAAGCCCGCTTCGGACGTACCCGCGAAGAGCGAAGAACTGCGATGCGAGCACCGCCGTCAGCGTCGCCAGCGCCCCGAGCATGAACAGCATTCCGCCCAGCGAGGTGGGGATCTGGGCGGCGTTGCCCGACTCGAACTTCGGCATCGCGACTCCCCACGCCAGCGCCTGCGCCACCAGCGAGAGAGTGATCGCCGCGATGCTGACCAGCGAAAGGGCCATGATCCCGGGTACGACGCCGAGGATCCGATTGGTGACCACGGTCAGCCCGAGGGCCAACACGAGCAGTGGCAGCGCGCCGGTCCAGTATTTGGACGACACGAAGGTCTCCGGTCTCAGCGGAGAGGATCGAAGCAGCCACAGCGTCTGGCCCTCGAGGCTGTACGCCGGAAACACGAACCTGGCCGCGACCGCGGCGAGGATGAAACCGGCGAGGGCGAGGTTCAGGAACACGACCATCGAGACGAGAAAGCGGCTCATCGTCTCGCTCGAATGCACGGGCAGGACACGGATGTTGTAGACGTAGACGAAAAGCAGGACTCCGAGCACGAGGAGCTGCGACCATTGCGTCGCATCACGGAAGAACACCCGGACGTCCTTGAGCACCATCTCGCGTCGCTCGAGACCCAGCGGGCGGAGCGCCCCGGCCACCGCGGACCACACCCGGCCATCCCGACGGCCGGATTCGTCGCCCTCCTGCGCGCGGGTGAAGCCCCGCGGGTACAACCGCCAGTGCAGCCACGCCCCACCAGCGATCATCGAGGCCATCGTGGACCAGAGCAGGAGAAGCCAGAAAGGATCGAACGCCCCGTCGAGATATCCGATCAGGGATTGAGCCATCCATTCCGAAGGCAGCCACGGGGACGATGGGGCGCGCAGAACTTCGAGAAAGTCTACCAGGTTGCGGAACCCCTCGGGGTTGACCAATCGCTCGGGCCGCAGCACGCGGAGCCCCACGACGAGCAGCACACCTGCGATCAACGAGACGAACGCGAGGATGTCGCGCGTCCGGCGGGCGGGGAAGATCCGAACGAGCGTCAGCGTGATGGCGCTTCCCACGGCCGCGGCGATGAACAGGTAGGGAACGAGCGTGATCACGGCGAGCGCGTAGAACAACGCTCCGCCTCCGTAGACGACCTGGTAGGCGGTCAGGACGGGAATGAGCATCAGCAGCACCATCCACGACGAGCTGCCCATCGTCTCGACCAACCGCGCGCCGTACAGACCCAGCCAGTCCACGGGCGCCTCATGGATCGTCTGGAGATCCCGCGCCAGGAAGAAGGATGACAACGCGGCGATCAGATTCGAGAGAAGCAGCATCGCGAGAAACAGGAGCAACGCGAGCCCGAGCAGCTTGGATGCGAGCAAAGGTCCGACTTCCGGTACGTCGCGCAGCGTTCGAAGGAGCTTCGAGGACACGACGAACAGAAAGACGAACGCGCCACCTCCCGTGAGCAACAATGTCGGGATGCGTCTTCCGACCGTGCGCCCACCCCGCCGGCCGCGGCCGAGGGCGCCGAGGAGCTTCGGCTTCAGGAGCAGAACGACTGCCCGGTGTGGGGCAAGCGGATCGGGTGCGGCGAACGAGCGGGCGTCCATGCCGCTAGCCCGCCAGCACGTGCATGAGCTCACGCTGGGACTGACCACCGGTCAGCCG
>Ga0302046_10004230_pt1 | contig 12791 bp, 10 predicted proteins | sample RVTome_11_FD_200261 | JGI IMG/M metagenome (GOLD analysis project Ga0302046, IMG submission 200261) | Soil microbial communities from uranium-contaminated site in the Upper Colorado River Basin, Wyoming, United States - RVT147D111 (version 2) ...
CCGCGCGCACGAGTTGAGCAAGCCCCGGGAGGTCGCCAGTGAGCTCACGACGCAGTTTTCTCAAGCGGGTGGCGGCCGGTTCCGTGGCGGCGGGAGGGTTCCCGTCCGTCCTGTCGGCAGCCGGCCGGGAACCGAGCGAGCGTGCCTTCGAGACGTTGACGCGGCGCTCGCCGGTCGCCGCTTCCGATCGGGTCGCGCTCGCCGTGATCGGGGCCGGCGGGATGGGGATGGCGGATGTCTCGACGGCGCTCGCCATCCCGGGGGCCGAGCTCGTCGCGGCGTGCGACGTGTTCGACGGGCGGCTGGACGCGGCGCGGGCCCGATACGGGCCGGGGCTGTTCACGACCCGCCACTACGAGGATGTGCTCGCGCGCGACGACATCGATGCCGTGATCGTCGGCACACCCGATCATTGGCACCAGAAGATCTCGATGGATGCGTTGCGGGCCGGAAAATCCGTCTACTGCGAGAAACCGATGGTGCACCGGATCGAGCAGGGCCGCGAGCTGATCCGCGCGCAGGCGGAGACCGGGCTGACATTTCAGGTGGGCAGCCAGGGCATGAGCTCACTCGGCAACGAGAAGGCTCGGGAGCTCTACCTGGAGGGCGCGATCGGAGCGCTCAACTACGCCGAGGGGTTCTGGGCCCGGAACGACCCGATCGGAGCGTGGCAGTACCCGATCCCCGCCGATGCATCGGAGCGGTCGGTGGATTGGGAGCGTTTTCTCGGCGACGCGCCTCCGCTCCCGTACGATCCGCTCCGCATCTTCCGCTGGCGCAACTACCGGGATTACGGCACCGGCGTTTCGGGAGACCTGTTCGTCCACCTGTTCTCGAGCCTGCACTTCGTGGTCGGCTCGAGAGGCCCGAACCGGATTCAGGCGACCGGGGGCCTTCGCTACTGGGAGGACGGCCGCGAGGTCCCCGACGTGCTCCTCGGGATGTTCGACTACCCCGAGACGGCCGCGCACCCCGGATTCAATCTGTCGCTGCGCGTGAACTTCGTGGACGGCACCTCGGGCAGCACGTTTCTTCGGCTCGTCGGGAGCGAGGGCGCGATGGATGTCACGTGGACCGATGTCGTGCTGCGACGAAACGTGGCGGTGGATCCGTTGGATACGTTCTCGCAGGAGAAGATGGCCGAGGCCGCGGCGGACGGTGGCGCGTTCCCCCCGAGGGCCCGCATGCTCCCACCCGCCGAGGCGCGTTTTGTCGTTGAGGATGGCTACCGGGGCGCCCATGTGGACCATTTCGTCAACTTCTTCGAGGGCGTCAGAAACGGAACCGCGGTGACGGAGGACGCCGAGTTCGGCCTCCGGGCCGCCGCCCCTGCGCTCGCCTGCAACCTGAGCTACTTCGAGGACCGGATCGTACGCTGGGATCCGGAGGAGATGAAGCTGTCGTGAGGATCGTCGCTGGCCGGCACAGGTCCGGCGCGTCTCAAGCCCGGGTGCTCGCCGCTCGGGTGCTCGCCGGGGCGCTCGTCGCAGGGGCGGTGTCGGCCGGGGGGTGCGGCGGGCCGGGTAGGGATGGCGCTCCCGCTGGAGATGCCCCATCCGTGGAATCGGGCGCCGGCGTCACCGCGGCGGAGCGTCCGCCCAACACCCTTACGGGCGCGGAGATCGACGAGGGCTGGCGCCTCCTGTTCGACGGACGCACCGCTTCCGGGTGGCGCGGCTACAACCGGAGTGTCTTCCCCGACACCGGCTGGGCGGTGATGGACGGCATGCTGGTGGTCGGCGCCACGGCGACGGACCCGGACACGCCGATCGGGGGCGATATCGTGACGGATGAAGTGTTTTCCAGCTTCGACCTCCGTTTCGAGTTCAGGCTCTCGCCGGTGGCGAACAGCGGCGTCCTCTACAGGGTGCAGGAGCTGCCGGGGGCGGAGATCTGGCACAACGCGCCGGAATACCAGGTGCTCGATGACCAGGCCTACATCGACATGGGCACGATGGACATGCGTACCCATCTCACCGGTGACAACTACGACCTGCAAGCGGCGGCCGAGAAGGACCTCCGGCCGCTGGGCGAGTGGAACGAGGGTAGGATCGTAGTCGACGGCTCACATGTGGAGCACTGGCTGAACGGCCGGCTCACGGTGGCCTACGATCTCGGGTCTCCCGAGTGGGAGTCGGCGGTCGCCGCCAGCAAGTTCGCCCCGTACCCGGGCTATGGCCGCGCCGCATCGGGTCCGATCGGGCTCCAGGACCACGGAAGGCTGGTATGGTACCGCAACATCAAGATCCGCACTCCGTGACCGGCGCTCCGCGACGCGCCCGTCGCCCCCGGTCGGCCGGGATCGCCGTGGCCGTCGTGATCGCGGCGGCCGCGGCCTCCGCGTCCTCCGGCTGTGCCGGTCGCGCCGACTCCGAGTCTTCCGATCCTTCCGCTCCCCAGGTCATCACGCTGTTCGACGGTGAGACCCTGGATGGCTGGAACGTCCACGGCACCGAATCATGGTACGTGGAGGATGGGGAGCTCGTGTGCGAGAGCGGCCCGGATGCGGAGTATGGATATCTGGCGACCGAGCGGTCGTTCACCGATTTCGACCTCGAGCTCGAGTTTCTCCAGGAGGCCGACGGAAACAGCGGGGTCTTCTTCCGGTCGAGCCTTGACGGCGTGATCATCGAGGGGTGGCAGGCCGAGGTCGCCCCTCCGGGCCTCTACACCGGGGGGATCTATGAATCGTATGGCAGGGGCTGGCTGATCCAACCGGAGGAATCGACGCCCGACGTGCAGATGGGGGAGTGGAACGAGCTGCGGGTTCGGGTCGTGGGTGACACCGTGACCACGTGGCTCAACGGAGTGCAGAAGGTGTCGCTGGTCGACGAGGAGATCGGGAAAGCCAGCGGGTCGATCGCGCTCCAGATCCACGACGGTGGGGGCATCAAGGTGAGATGGCGGCGGCTGGTGCTCACCGAGCTGTCCTGAGAGACTCCCGCCGGGCGTAGCGAGCGCGGCCTCATCGGCCGCCGTCGGCCGCGCGCGTCGAGTACACGCGCGCGATGGAATCGGTGCGCCTGCGCAGATCGACCAGGACGGGCTGAAGGGACGTCTCGTCGGCCAGATCGTTCAGCTCCCACGGGTCGCCATCGATGTCGTACAACTCCTCGTGATCCGACCCCACGCGGATGTAGTGCCGAGGACCATCGAAGGCTGCCAGGAGGTTCCCCCGCCGGATCTCCCTGTCCGGGTCGAGCCACGTGCGATCGGTAACGGCCGCGAAGATGAGCCCTCCGGACCCCGGGGGTGTCGACGTCGAATCCGACAGCCAGAACCGCGACAGGGAAGTCCCCGGGAGCTCGCCCGACCCGGCGCGCCCGATGACGTCGAGCACGGTCGCCGGGATATCGCGTACGGTCACCAGGTCCGGGACCCGGAGACCCGCAGGGATCCGGTCCGGCAGCCACATGACGAGCGGGACGTGGAGAACGGAATAGTAGACGCTGCGTCCGTGCCCGACTCGTCCTTTCTCATCGAATTCCTCACCGTGATCGCTCACGATGATGACCAACGTGTGGTCGAGGGCGCCGCGGCGGTCGATCTCACGGAAGATCGCCTCGATCTGGTCGTCGAGAAACGCGATCGAGGCATCGTAGGCGTCGACGTACGCCCCGACCTGGTCCGGTTGCACCGAGGACCCGGGATCGGCGGGGATGGGAGGCGCCGGCTCATCGGAGAACACGCCCTCCCAACCCGAAGGAGCGTCGTAGGGGGCGTGGGCGTCCATGTAGTTCAGGAACGCGAAGAACGGCCGCTCTCCGACGGTGGCGGACCAATCCAGAAACTCCCGGGTCACCTGCGTCCCCGGTTTCTGGGCATACTGATTGAGGTTATGGAGCTTCGACTCCAGACGACGTACAGGGTCGAGGAACATGCGGCCGAAGTGCGAGGCGCCCAGCACTTCCAGCGGGGAGATCACATCGGTATCCCAATGCTGGAATCCGCGATTCAACCCCGTGTGGCGGCCTCCGAAGCCCCGATTCGCGAAGAACCCTCCGGTAACGAATCCCCGGCTCGCCAACACCTCCGCCAGGGTCGAGTGAGCATCCTCGAGGGGCGTGGTCCATCCGGCCAGAAATTCGTGCGGGTAGAGACCGGTGACCAGGCTCACGTGGGTCGGGAGCGACCATGGAGCGGTCGCGATTGCCCGCTCGAACACGACCCCGCCCGCTGCGCGCCGGGTCAGGTTCGGCGTCGTGGCGCGGACGTAACCGTTGACGCTCACATTGGCCCCCCGCACGGTATCCCACACGATCAGGAGCACGTTTGGAGAACCCGTTGGGGGAGAGGGCATCGTCCGTTTCGCCAGACCGGCGGACAGCGCCGGCCACCCGAGCTGAATCGCGACCGCGACGACGACGAGGCCCGCGGCCGGGCCGGTGGTCCGGGCGACGAACGTGTGAGACAGCTCCCGGCGCGCCCCGACAACCCGCCAGACGGTGACCGCCAGACCGGTCGCCAGGGCAAGCGTGGCGTACTCGTGGATCTCCGGGTGGAACAGGAGCAGCAGACTTCCGGCTGACAGGAACGTCAGCACTGTCGCGCCCGCGCGACGGGAAGCGAGCCACGCGAACCCGCCACGCCCGACGACCATGAGCGGCAGCATGACCAGGAGGAAGAGCGCGCAGTACGAGACCGGGCTCATCCAGGACATGTGCGGGTTCACGTACAGGAACCGAAAGCCGAGGTCGTTCTGGAGATGAAGGAGAGCCGGATCCGCGAGGCCCGCGAGGGTGCCGAACCAAACGGCGAGGTGGACCAGCCCTCGCCGATCACTGGTCTCCCCGGGAACCGGGATGTCGCCGAGCCTGGGCCTCATGGACGGGTGAAAGCATGCGACACCGGCGAGCGCGACCAATCCCCCCGCCCCGAGGATGGCCAGCTGCGATCGGCCCAGACCTGGGGTTCCGCCGAGCACATCGACGAAGACGCCCGCGAGCGCCAGGGAGACACCCAGGGCGATCCCGAGCCACGGTCCCCAGCGTTCGAAAGGCCCCTCGTTCATCTTCGGCCTGTCCTCGGTCGGTGGATTCGCGGGCGATGTCGCAACGCGCCGACACCGCGTCGCAGGAGTCGTTCCAACGCGTGGATCGCGTGGCATCCGGGCGCTCGTCCGGCGGATCCGCCCGACCATTGCACCCGCGTGACGCTCAACGGAGATTGCCCCTCATGTGTTGAACCAATGCCGTAGCCACGACCGCGCGCGATCCGAGCGTTGGGATCGTGCCTCGACGGTCGCCGCGCTTCTCCGTTGAGATGCACCCACTCAGAAGGACTCAGCCACACATGAACCGAACCGTCCTCCACAAGAGGATCGCGCATCGGGTGGCCGCGGGAGCACTGTTGGCGTCACTGGTCGCCGCAGGCGGTACATCCGCGTCGGCGCAGTACATGCCGAGCCAGACCCCCGCTCCGCCTCCGTATTTCGCGATCCAGAACGCACGCATCGTCACGGGGACCGGCGCCATCATCGACAACGGCACGGTCGTGGTGGGCAACGGCCTCATCGAAGCGATCGGGACCAGCGTCGCCGTCCCCGGCGACGCGTGGCTGATCGATGGATCCGGACTCACGGTCTATCCCGGTTTGTTCGATGCCCTTACGAAGGTTGGTCTCGAGGATCAGGGCGGCGGGAATGGCGGCGGTGGTGGTGGTGGGGGGGGCGGCAACCCGTTCGCTCAGTTGACGCAGGGGCCGGTGTCGGAGGGCCCGGAGGATCGTCCGGCCACTACCCCGTGGGCGGACGCGGCCGACATGCTGGATCCCGACGCGGACGCGATCGAGACCTGGAGAAAGGGCGGGTTCACGACCGGCCTGGTGGCCCCCGACGAGGGGATCGTGACGGGGCAGGGCGCCGTCGTGAATTTCGATGGAGACGCGCAGGACATGGTGGTGAAGGCCCCCGCTGCGCTACGGGTCACGATGAACCCCGCAGGCGGATTCCGGGCCTTTCCGGGGTCGCTGATGGGAGTGATATCCTACATTAGGCAGTTGTACTCAGATGCCGATCATGAAAGGCGTTACGCTGCTGCATACGCCGCCAATCCGCGGGGGCAGCCCCGCCCTCGGTACGACCGCGCGCTCGGGCCGGTGCAGGCTTCGATCGCCGGTGGCTGGCCGACGGTGATGCCCGCCGACGGCGTCTCCGAGATCGAACGAGTGATCAAGCTCGGCCAGGACACCGGCGCGCGGCCCGTGATCGCGGGTGGGTACGACGCGTACGAGATCGCCGACCAGATCGCGGCGGCAGGCGTGCCCGTGCTCGTCAACCTCGATTGGCCGGAGCGGAATCGGGACACCGATCCGGAGGACGAGGAGTCGCTGACCTCCCTGAGGCGCCGCGCGTATGCGCCGACCACTCCGGCGCGTCTCGAGGAAGCAGGCGCTACCTGGGCCTTCTACAGTGGCGATGCCAACAATCCGGGTCAGGTGATGGACGGGGTTCGGTCCGCCATGGAGCACGGCCTCTCCGAGGACGCGGCCCTGCGCGCGCTGACCATCTCGCCGGCCCGCATCTACGGAGTCGACTCCGTGCTCGGGTCGGTCGAGCAGGGAAAGATCGCGAATCTCGTGGTCACCGACGGCCCCATCTTCGACGAGGACACAGAGATCAAGATGGTGTTCGTCGACGGGCACCAGCACATGGAGCCCGCCGACGCGGCGCGCCCGACGGCGCCGCCCGCCGTGGACATGACGGGGACGTGGGTGCTGTCGCTCAACAACGATTCCGAGGAGGCGACCGCCGAGCTCGAGATGACCCCGGAGGGTGAGCTGCGGGGAACGATCCAGGGTGAGCGCGGTGAGCAGCAGATCACGGATGGTTGGGTGAGCGGCAACGACTTCAGCATCACCGTCACGGCGTCGATGGGTCCGGCCGGACAGGTGGAGGTCGTGTATACCGGCACTGTCGAAGGGAACGCGATCGAGGGTACGGTGTCGTTCGGAGGCCGCGGCAGCATGGAGTTCACGGGCGTGCGCCCCGGAGGCGACCGATGATCGCGACGATCCGCATCTCGGCGATGACCGCGTTTTTCCTCACCGCCCTTCTGGCGGTCCCCGGACAGCTGCCGACCGCAGTCGAGGCATCGACCGCTCGGACCGCCGCACCGGACCCGGCGGGCCACGGGTCGGTCGGCCTGACGGGCACCTGGGCCATCACGATCGAGAGTCCTCAGGGAAACTTCGAGAGCAGGCTGGAGCTGGTGCACAACGAGGACGACTCCCTGACAGGCATGACTTCGAACGACATGCTCGGTGAGTCCCCGATCGACGGCGGTTGGGTCGAGGAGGACCGGTTCGGGTTCAGCCAGATCGTGGACATGCAGGGGCAGGCACTCGATATCCTCTACGAAGGCTCGTTCACCGAGGACGAGATGGCCGGGTTCATCGAGGTCGGGAGTGGAGAATTCAGCGCCCCGTTCACTGGCGCACGGGTCGAAGGAGGAGTTCGATGAGGCGATCCAATCTGTTCGGGCTCGGGGTCGCGCTCCTGGCCCCGCTGGCGGTGAGCGCGCAGGACCAGCCGGTCCTGATCACCGGGGCGACCATCATGACGGCGGCCGACGCAGGGAAGATCGAGAACGGCGCGATCCTGTTTCAGAACGGCCGCATCGTCGCGGTCGGGCCGGCGGCGCAGGTCAGCGCCCCGTCGGGCGCGGTGGTGATCGATGGGACCGGCAAGTTCGTCACGCCCGGGCTCATCGATGCCCATTCGCACATCGCGGCGGAGTCGATCAACGAAGGCTCCGTCCCGGTGTCGTCGATGGTGTCGATCATGGACGTGATCGATCCGACCGACATCGGGATCTACCGGGTCGCGGCCGGGGGGGTGACGACGTCCCACGTCATGCACGGGAGCGCCAATCCGATCGGCGGCCAGAACGCGATCATCAAGCACCGCTGGGGCGCAGACGCGCAGGGTCTCCTGTTCGAGGGGGCCCCCCCTACGATCAAGTTCGCGCTCGGGGAGAACCCCAAGCGATCCAACACGGGTGCGATTCCGGGCATCGAGGGACGTTATCCGGCCTCCCGCATGGGCGTGATGGACGTGATCCGACAGGCCTTCGTCGAGGCCACGGAGTACAAGGCCGAGTGGGACGCCTACGACCAGCGGGTCGCGAGTGGCGATCGGAGCGCGATCCCCCCGCGGCGGGATCTCAAGCTCGATCCGCTGGTGGAGATCCTCGAGGGGACCCGGTACGTGCATTCGCACAGCTACCGGGCCGACGAGATCCTCCAGCTGATTCGAGTCGCCGAGGAGTTCGGGTTCAGGATCCACACGTTCCAGCACGTGCTCGAGGGATATCGCGTGGCCGACGAGATCCGTGAGCATGGCGCCTCCGCTTCGACGTTCTCGGACTGGTGGGCGTACAAGGTCGAGGCCTATGAGGCGATCCCGTACAACGCGGCCATCATGACGCAGCGGGGAATCGTCGTCTCGATCAACTCCGACAGCGGAGAGGAAGCGCGGCACCTGAACCAGGAGGCCGCGAAGACGATGAAGTGGGGCGGTCTCGACGAGGAACAGGCGCTGGCGCTCGTGACGATCAACCCGGCGATCCAGCTCCTCATCGACGACCGGGTCGGGTCGCTCGAGGTCGGAAAGGACGCCGACATCGTGCTGTGGGAGAACTACCCCCTGTCCTCGTACGCAAAAGTCCGGACGACGTACGTGGACGGTGATGTGGTCTTCGATATCGAGGAGGACGCGTTGATGCGACAGCGGATGGCGGCAGAGAAGGACCAGCTGCGCGAGATGCTCGGCGAGGGCGAGAGCACCCGTGCGGGCGCGCGCGGCAACACGGCCGGCGGCCCCGGAAGCGGCAGGGCGGGAGGTGACCGATGAGGCGGATCTTCGGTAATGGGCCGGCCGCCGCGTGGGCGCTGGCGGCCGTGATCGCCGCCCCGGCGGCAGCCCAACAGGCCGACACCTACGCCGTCCAGGGCGCGACCATCCACACGGTCGCCAACGGGACGATCGAGAACGGCACGATCGTCATCCGGGCGGGGAGGATCGTCGCGGTCGGCCAGAACGTCCAGATCCCGGCGGGCGCCGAGATCATCGACGGGACCGACAAGCACGTCTATCCGGGCATGGTCGACGCGTTCAGCTCGCTCGGGCTGACCGAGATCGGCTCGGTGGCGGCGACCAACGACCAGTCCGAGATGGGGCAGTGGAACCCGCACCTGAACGCCCACACGGCCATCCACCCCGCGTCCGAGCACATCCCGGTCGCGCGGGCGAACGGGATCACCCACACGCTCGCCGCGCCGGGTGGGGGACGCGGTGGCGGCGGAGCAGGCATCTCGGGCCAGGCGACGCTCATCCACCTGGATGGCTGGACCGTGGAGGAGATGGAGATCGCGAAGTCCGCCGCGATGGTGATCAACTGGCCGTCGCTGGCGTCGCGCGGGCGCGGGTTCGGCGGGTTCGGCGGAGGCGGCAGCCGGTCGTTCCGCGAGACCGAGCGGCAGTTCGAAGAGCAGGTGGCGGAGATGGACGCGTGGTTCACCGCCGCGGCTCACTACAGACAGGCCACGGCGTCGGGCTCGACGCGCATCGACCGGGACCTGCAGCTCGAGAATCTCGCCCGGGTGCTCGATCGCGGCATGAAGGTGATCATCCGCGCCGACGATCACCGTGCGATCGAGTCGGCCATCGAGTTCGCGGACAAGTGGAACCTGGACATCTCGATCGCCGGAGCTACCGGAGCGGGTCAGATCGCCGGCCAGTTGGCCGAGAAGGGGATCCCGGTCATCCTCGGTCCCGTCCAGCGCGTGCCCCAGGGGGTGGACGAGCCATACGACGACCCCAACACGTTGCCGGGTCTGCTCCACGACGCCGGGGTCGAGGTCGCTTTCGCGACCTTCAACTCCGCGGACTCGCGAACATTGCCGTACGAGGCCGCGAACTCCGTGTCGTGGGGGATGCCACAGGACGCGGCCCTCGAGGCGATCACGCTGGCCCCGGCGCGCATCCTGGGCGTCGACGGGGATCTCGGGTCGCTCGAGGTCGGGAAGATCGGAAACGTCATCGTCACCGACGGCGACCCGATGGAGATCACGACCGAGGTCCAGTTCGTGTTCATCAAGGGCGTGATGGTCGATCTCGACAACAAGCACAGACGGCTGTGGGAGAAATACCGGAACCGGCCGGAGAAGAAGGTCACGACCTGACCCCGACCGCCCGTTGATCGCGACCTTCCGGGGTCCGCACCGGCTCATGCCGGACCGTGGGAGATGGTGCGCCGCCGGAGCGGGGAGTCGCGCGGCGGAGACGTGGACCCTGGCGGTGGTTACCGCGCTCGCGCTGGGAGCGTGTGGAGGGGCGGGGGGGGCCTCCTCGTCGCATACCGTCGAGGTAATCGACGGCGTCGAGACGGTGACCAACGCGGGAGCGGGCGCCTGGAGCGACGAGCCCGGGTCCGTCTGGATCGTCTCCGGCCCCCGCGTGCGGCTCGGGGCGCTCGAGGGGGGGCCCGAAGTGTTCGGGAGCATCGGCGCGGTGGCGATCGGGCCCGGCGGCACGATCTACGTGGGCGACGCCACCGCCCAGGAGGTCCGGGCATTCGACGCGAGCGGGGGGTTCCTCCGCTCGTTCGGACGAAAGGGCGAAGGACCGGGCGAGTTCGGCGCGATCGACGGGATCGCGGTCGAGAGCGACGGCAGCGTGCTCGTCCGAGACCCGCGGATCGGGAGGGCGTCCCGGTTCGACGACGCTGGCGCGTTCGAGTCCAGCTTCCGTCTCGAGCGGTCCTTCTTCGTGTTCTCCGACGGCACGAGCTGGTGGGTGGACGGCGAGGACCGGGCGTACGACCAGGTCCCGCTCTCGAGCGAGCTCGGCGGACCGGAGGGGCTCGGGCTCGTGTGGTACCGGAACGGGGCGTTCGGGGACACCCTCCGTGCGCTCGAGTTCTCGACCCCCACGGTGATGGTGACCCGGGGAGGGCGGACCGTGCTCGGGATGCTGCCGCCGTTCATTCCCCCGGCCCGCGCCGCGGTGCGCGCGGACGGGATCGTGGCCGCCACGCTCGGTCGGGAGTATCGGATCACCGAGAGGACGGCCGAGGGCCAACTCCGGCGAGTCATCCTGCGCGATTCGAGTCCACCCGTGCTCCCCGAGGGCGCGCGCGAGGACGGCCTCCGCTCGATGCGTCAGAGAGTCGAGGAGATGGCCCCCGGCGCCACGCTCGGCGATGTCGAGTTCCCGCCCCGCTATCCGGCGTACGTCCGCCTGGTGGCCGACCCGGAGGGCTTCTGGTGGGCGGGCCGGTACCGGGGCGAGCGCGACGAGGACGACCCGACCGCCCACCTTCCGACCGAGTACGACGTGTACGATCGAGACGGGATCTATCAGGGCGTTGTGGAGACGCCGCCCATCCTGATCATGCAGATCGGGGGGGACTTCGTCGCCGGGATCGACACCGACCCGATCGGCATTCAGCACGCGGTCGTGCACGCGCTCGATCGGCGGGGCGGGGTAGCCGGGGGCCTCAGTCTTCGGGGCCGGGCTTCCGGCGGGCCCGCTTGACGACCGCGCGCTGACGCTTCTTCTCGAGCCGCCGCTCCTTCGCGCCGCGGGTCGTCCGGGTGGGGATGCGGGGCGGGTCGACGCGGGCGCGCTCGGCCAATGCCGCGCGGAGCCGGTCGAGGGCCTGCTTGCGGTTGCGGCTCTGGCTCCGGGACTCCCGGGCCGTGACCACGATCCCGGTCGGCCTGTGCGTCAGCCGGACGCCGGTCTCGGTCTTGTTCTGGTGCTGGCCGCCCTGTCCACCCGCCCGGAAGGTGTCCACACGACACTCGGACAGGAGCTCGTCGTCCGAACGTTCGCGCGCGGCCTCCGGCGTCCCGGAGCGATCGGGCTCCCCGGGAGTTCCGGGGTCCTCCTCCCGCCCCCCGTCCGTCACGGCGCGCCTCGGCGTGCGGCCACCTCGAACGGCAGGAGCGCGATCACGTCCTCCGGCAGGCCGCTCGATGGGGCCGTCCCATCTTCGTCGAACAGCCGGTTGGGGGTATTCCCGGCCAGGTCCTCGATCGCGGGGTCCACGCGCACCGCGTACCGCCCGGCCGACCAGGGGACTTCGGGCACGAACCACCACCCGGTTTCGTCGGCGCCCGTCTCGACGCGTCCGGGCACGGGGGTCCCGGACACATCGACCACCGTCACCATGCGGCCGAGCAGGGCCCGGTCGAGGGGCTCGTCGAGCTCGACCACGGGCGCGTCGACCGTTCCGGCGCCCGGAGCCGCCACACCCCACGCGGACGGGTCGGGCGAGGTTCGGTCGGTCGGGCCGACGACGAGCCGCTTCTCGAACCCCGACGCCAGCGGCCGCCCGGCGCCGTCTCTCCACCCCGGGTCGACGATGAGCCGGTAGCTCCGACCCTCGCGGAGCGGCAACCCCGCCTCCTCGTGGGGGCGGAGATCCCGCTTGATTCGACCGGGGTCGAAGAACAGCGTGAAGCGGCGCCGCTCGGGGTCCCACAGCTCCTCGCGAACCACCAGAAACGGCTCCTCCACCACGGCGCCCGACTCGTCCGCGAGACGGATGTGGTCGTACGCGTCGCCGACCCGCATCGGAGCCGAGAAGTGGAGGTACAGCTTGAGGAGGTTCATCGGGACCCGGTCCGTCGACGGGTACACGGCCTCCACCGTCGTCGTCGGCGGGCCCACCCGCCGCGGCACGAGGAACTCGTGGCGTATCTCGAGATCCCCGAACGCCGCGATCAGGGCTCGATCCCTCGACCGCGCCGGGGAGAACACCGCCACGTACGGGATGCCCGCGGAC
>Ga0302046_10004231_pt1 | contig 12790 bp, 10 predicted proteins | sample RVTome_11_FD_200261 | JGI IMG/M metagenome (GOLD analysis project Ga0302046, IMG submission 200261) | Soil microbial communities from uranium-contaminated site in the Upper Colorado River Basin, Wyoming, United States - RVT147D111 (version 2) ...
GCCGGCGGAGACGGTAGCCGCGACGTAGCGGTCGAAGCGGTAGAGCCGGGGCGGGCTCGACTCCTCGGTCACCCGCACCACCTTGTCGAGCTGGACGGGCTCGCCGGAGGCCGCCGGCACGTAGAGGTTCTGCAGGTCGAAGGTCTCGTCACGGTCGGGACGGTCGACCTGGCCGATGATCTCGTACTGCTTGCCATCCATGATGAAGAACCCGAGGCGCTGCTCGGAGAGCGAGAGGGCCAGGATCTCGGCCACGTCCAGGGCCGAGATCCCGAGGTCGCGGGCGCGGTCGCGGTCGACCTCCACCCGCAGCTGTGGCTTGTCGAACTGCAGGTCGACGTCGACGGCGGTGAAGGTGGGGTCCTCGTCGACCCGTTCGAGGAAGGTCGGCAGCACGCTCTTGAGGCGCTCCAGGTCCGGCGCCTGGAGGACGAACTGCACGGGGAGGCCCCGGCGACGGCCCACGGCGATGGTCGGCTCCTCGCTGACGAACGAGCGGGCCCCGTCGAGGCGATCGAGGCGGGCCTGCAAGGGCCCTCCGATCTGCGTCTGGCTGCGCTCGCGCAACTCCGGCTCCTCGAGCCAGATGCGAGCGAAGCCCTGGTTCACCGAGCTCGAGGCGCCGAAACCGGGCGAGGTGACCGTGATGAACTCGCGCGCCTCGGGTACGTGCTCCGCGATGATGCCGGTGACCTGCTGCATGAAGGCGTCCATGTACTCGTAGGTGGCGCCTTCCGGCGCGCGGCTGGCGACGCTGAGCATGCTGCGATCCTCGCGAGGGGCCAGCTCCGAAGGCAGCTGCGAGCCCAGGAGGACGATCAGCCCGACTGCGGCGAGGAGGATGGGCAGCGCCACCCAGCGATGACGCAGGAAGCCCTCCAGGCTGCCGCGATACCCGGCGGCGAGCCGCTGGAAGAAGGGCTCCGTCACGCGGTAGAGCCAGGGGTGACGCTGCCGCCTCTTGAGCAGCCTGGTCGTCAGCATCGACGTGAGGGTGAGGGCGACGAACGACGAGATGGCCACCGCGCCGGCCAGCGTGATCCCGAACTCGCGGAACAGCCGCCCGGTGAGCCCGCCGAGGAAGAGGATGGGGAGCAGCACGGCGATCAGCGCCAGGGTGGTGGCGATGACGGCGAAGAAGATCTCCCGCGTGCCGACGATCCCGGCCTCCATCGGCTCGAGCCCGCCCTCAATCTTGGCGTAGACGTTCTCCAGCACGACGATCGCGTCGTCCACCACCAGGCCGATGGCGAGCACCAACGCCAACAAGGTCAGGACGTTGATGGAGAATCCGGCCGCGTACATGAAGAAGAAGGCGCCGATCAGCGACACCGGAATGACGAGGATGGGGATGATCGTCGTGCGCCAGTCGCGCAGGAAGGCGAAGATGACCAGGACGACCAGGGCCAGCGCGATGAAGACGGTCTGCTGCACCTCGCGAATCGACTTGCGGATGTACTTCGAGGTGTCGTAGCCGTAGGAGAGCTCGATGTCGGGCGGCAGGTTGCGCTCGAGGATGTCGACCCGGCGATGCACCTCGTCGGCGATCTGAATGTAGTTCGAGCCCGGCTGCGGGCGGATGGCCACCGCCACCATGGGCGCGCCCGCGCGCCGCAGGATGGTGCGCTGGTTCAGCGGTCCGAGCTCGGCGCGTCCCACGTCGCGCAGCCGCACGATGCCGCCCGCGTCCTCCTTGAGGATCAGCGCCTCGAACTCCTCGGGGGTCGTCATCCGGCTCATCGTCCGGACCGTCAGCTCGACCTCCTGGCCCTCTATGCGCCCGGCGGGCAGCTCGACGTTCTCCTCGCGGATGGCGTCGCGCACGTCCATCGGGGAGAGCTGGTAGGCGGCGAGCTTCCGGGGGTCGAGCCAGAGCCGCATGGCCTGGGTCTTGTCGCCCCAGATGTCGATCCGCGCCACGCCCGGGATGGTCTGCAGGCGGTCGACGAAGACGTCGTCCGCGTAGCGTGTCAGCTCGAGCAGGCTGCGCTCGTCGCTGCCGAGGATGAGGGCCACCACCGGCGCGCCCTCGTCGTCGGCCTTCGAGATCGAGGGCGGGTCGATGTCGGGTGGGAGGTTCGACTGGGTGCGGAAGACCCGATCGCGGACGTCGTTGGCGGCGCGGTCGAGGTCCGACCCGAGCTCGAACTCGACCGAGATCGTGCTCCGCCCCTCGCGACTGGTGGAGATGAGGCTGCGGATGCCATCGATGCCGTTGATCGACTCCTCGAGGGGCTCGGTGATCTGCGACTCGATGACGTCGGCGTTGGCGCCGCGGTAGTTGGTGGAAACTGTGATGACCGGCGGGTCGACCGACGGGAACTCGCGAATGCCGAGGCGGGTGAAGCCGATGGCGCCGAAGAGGAGGATCGTCAAGGACATGACGATCGCCAGCACCGGCCGCCGGATGGACAGGGAGTAGAGGGTCACGGCGCGGTCTCCTCGGCGGTGGCATCCCGCTCGGCGACGGGGGCGCCGGCCACGAGCTGCTGCACGCCGGAGACGATGACCCGCTCCTCGGGCTCGAGGCCTCGCACGATCTGCACCTCGGTAGCGGTGCGGATCCCGGTCTCGACGAAGCGCGGTACCGCCCTGCCGTCCTCGACCACGAACACCTTCTTGCCGCCGAGCTCGGGGATGACGGCGATGGCGGGCACGGTGAGGGCGTCCGGGATCTCGCGGATCGTCAGCTCGACGTCGGCGAAGGAGCCGGGCAGCAGCTCGCCCTCGGGATTGGGGCTGCGCGCCCGGGCGCGCAGCGAGCGAGTCTCCTGGTCGATGGTGGGCTCGATAGCGTAGACGCGGCCGCTGTGCCGCTCCTCCGAGCCCCTGACGCCGAAGAGGATGGTCTCGCCGACCTTGACCTCGGCCCCGTAGCGCTCGGGCACCGAGAACTCGACCTTGACCGGGTCGGTCTTCTGCAGGGTCGCGATCGGCGTCTGCGGGCCAATCGCTGCACCCACGCTGACGAAGCGGAACCCGATGAGACCGTCGAAAGGGGCCTCGATATGGGTCTTGCCGAGCCGCGCCTCGGCCAGCCGGAGCTCGGCTTCGAGCACGTTGCGCTCGGAGAGGGCGGTGTCGTAATCGTCTTGGCTGATCAGCTCCTGGACCAGCAGGTCCTGCTGGCGCAGCTCGCGCTGCCGGGCCAGATCGACACGGAAGCGCGCGCGATCGCGCTCGGCCTCGAGCTGCTCGTCCTCGAGCTGAAGAAGCAGGTGCCCCCGGGCCACCCGGACGCCCTCGTCGAAGTGGATCGACTCGACGACGCCGGCGATCTCGCTGCGGATCTCGACCTGCTCGTCGGCCTGGATCGTGCCGGTGGTCGCCAGCCGCTCGACGAGCGGTGCCGGCTGCACCAGCTTGACGTCGACGGTCATCCTCTGGGGCTCCGTGGTCGTCCCCGCGGCGGCGGCTTCCTCGTCGCCCGCCGGCATGAGTCGGGGGACCAGCAGGAGGGCCAAGGCGGCGACGCCGATGCCCAGCCAGAGAAGAGTCTTGGAACGTGCGACCACGGAAAGGTCCTCCTCGTCCGGGGCAGATTATCCGATCGGGCGGTGCCGGCGTCGAGATGTGTCCCGTGGCTCAGGCGCCGGGCGCGACCAGCAGCACGAGCCACGACGGAAGACTGCCGGAACGGGCCACGAGGACCGTCGGCACGAGCGGACCGCGGCGGAAGCCGAGGGGGCCGAAGAGCTCGTCCAGCTCCCCTTCGTCGAAGCCGACCAGGCCGTCCTCGTCGCTGTCGTCGCGAGCGCCGCGCAGGAGCAGAGATCCGCCGGGCGCCAGCACGCGGAGGATCTCCGCGGCGTAGCGGGCTCGCGCATCCCGGTCGATGACGTGGAAGCAGCCCCGGTCGATCGCCAGCCGCGCCTCGCCGTCGGCCACCGGCAGCGCGAGCGCGCTGCCGCAGCGCCAGTCGATCTCCAGCCCCGACTCCGCCGCCCGCCGGGATGCGATGTCGAGCGCCACCCGGCTGCGGTCGACCCCGATCACCGAGAGCCCGAGGGCCGCCAGGCAGAGGGCCTCGGTACCGGCACCGCAGCCGATGTCGAGCACCGTGTCGCCGGCCGCGACGATTCCGGTGGCCACCAGCGCCGGAAGCTCCTCCGACGGCCGGTCCGGCTCCCAGTGCTCGAGGTGGTCGCCGTCGCGGTACGCGCGGTCCCAGAAGCCGTCGAGGGCGCTGGCCTCGGGAGATTCGGCGCTCATGGCCCACCCACCCTACCGCAGTGACCCGGAGTCGATCGGCCTCTGAGCGCCGGTACCGAGTGGTCAGACCGCTAGGCGATGCCTCGGCGCCAGGCGCTCGACGGGGAAGCCGGCGGCTTCGCGCAGGGCGGCCTCGACGTAGCGCTCGGCCATCGTCTTGCGCCACTGGGCCTGGAAGTCGGTGTTGTCGAAGGGGGTGGCCGGCTTGGCGGCGAGGCGAGCGGCCTCGGCGATCAGATCGGGGGAGAGCTTCTCGCCGACCAGGACGGCGGCGGCCTCGGGCACGGGTAGGGGGCGGGAAGCCACCGCGCCGAGGACGATCGCGGCGCGCTCGACCCGGTCGGCGCCGTCGGTCCACAGCGCGACTGCGGCGGAGAGGACGGCGAAGTCGATGGAGCCGCGGCGGCGCAGCTTCCAGAACGAGGAGCGGCAGCGCCCCGCGTCCGCCTCCTCGGGAAGGACGATGGCCGTGACGATCTCCTCGGGCCGCTTGCCGAGGTAGTCGATGCCGTCGTCGTGGTAGAGATCGGCGACGGGGAGCTCCCGCTCGCCTTCGGTCGAGGCGAGCCGCAGCGTGGCGCCGAGGGCGGAGAGGACCGGAGCGGAGTCGGACGCGCTGTGGGCGAGGCAGCGCTTCGAGCTCGGCGCCACCCAGCAGACCGTCCCCTCCTCCTTCATGCAGTAGGAGATGGACCGGCGCCAGTCCTCGGTCTGGTTGTAGTAGGTGCAGCGGGTGTCGACGCAGACGTTGCCGCCGATCGTCCCCATCCAGCGCAGCGGCGGGGAGGAGATCGAGGCGACGGCGCGGGCCAGGGCCGGGTAGCGCTCGCGCACGGCCGGGTGCCGCGCGATCTCCTCGAGGATCGCCGTCGCGCCGAGGGTGAGGGGACCGTCGCCGTTCGCGATGTCGGCCAGCCCCGGGATGCCCATCAGGCTGACCACGGTCTCGGCCTTCTGGTGCCTCCGCTTCATGTTCGGCCAGAGGTCGGTGCCGCCGGCGACGAGACGCGCCGTCGGACCTTCGGAGGCGACCAGATCGGCGGCCTCGCCGAGGGTCGGTGGGACGCGGAAGCGGAAGGGAGGGAGACGGAGCATCGGAGGCTAATCGGTGGTGAGCGAGCGGGGATCGTGCTTGCGCAGCGCCTCCTCGCGCTCGCTCATCGTTGCGGCGGCGGCCGAGCGCATGCCGCTGCGCAGGGCCGTGCGGTACTCGGTGATCGCCCTGCCGTCGCCGCCTTCGGCCGGAGTCGGGACGATCAGGGTCTCGCCGAAATCGACCTCGGGAAAGGCCCCCGGACCGTAGCGCCGGTCCTCGCTCGCGAGGGCCTTGACGATCATGTGGGGGTGGATCGGGACCTGATCGATGCGCACCCCGACGGCGTCGTGGATGGCGTTGGCCAGCGCTGGCACGACGGGCAGCAAGGGCCCCTGGCCGACCTCCTTGGCGCCGAAGGGCCCCTCGGGATCCGGGTCCTCGACCAGGTAGGTCGTCACCGGCGGCATGTCGGTGAACGTCGGGCTCTTGTACTCGAGCATCGAGGGATGGCGGTGGACGAGCGCTTCGGAGCGCGCCGGCGGCAGGCGCCGGAAGGTCTGCTCTTCCATCATCGCCTCGCCGAGCGCCATGTAGACCGAGCCCTCGACCTGGCCGAGCACCAGCACTGGGTTGATCGAGCGTCCGATGTCGTGGGCGATCCAGACGTGGAGTGGCCGGTAGAGCCCGGTCGCCTCGTCGACCTCCACCTCGAGGACGCACGCCGTGTAGGAGTAGGTGGGGGAGGGACCGACGCCGGCGCCGCGGTACTTGCCGGGCGAGCGCGGCGGGGTGTAGGAGCCGACCGTTCCCAGCGTTCCGAAGCGCGCCTCTGCCGCGACGCAGGCCTCGGCGAAGGAGACACCCTTTTCGGGATCCTCGGCGTCGAAGACCCGGCGCTCGGCGAAGACCAGACGGCCCGTGGGGACCTCGAGCAGCTCGGAGGCGGCACGGGCCAGGAGGTCGCGGGCGCGCTCGGCGGCCTGCAGGGCGGCGTTGCCGACCATGAGGGTGACGCGGGAGGAGTAGCTCCCCAGGTCGACCGGCGTCAGGTCGGTGTCGGCGACGCACAGGCGCAGGTCGGCGAGGTCGACGCCGAGCACCTCCGCGACCACCGCCGCCAGCACCGAGTCGGAGCCCTGGCCGATCTCGGCCTCGCCGCAGTAGACGGCGACCCTCCCCGAGCGGTCGAGCAGGAGCTGCACGCCCGACTGCGGCATGTGGTTCCAGTAGATCGGGAGCCCCGCGCCGCAGAGGTAGCTGCCGCAGGCCAGACCCAGCCCGCGGCCGCGCGGCAGGGTGCCCCGGCGCTCGTGCCAGCCGCTGCCTTCGACCACGGCCTCGATGCAGCGGCGCAGGCCGACGGTGCCCAGCTGCAGCCAGTTGGCGGTGACCGCGCCGTTCTCCTCGAGGTTGGCCAGGCGCAGGTCGACCGGGTCGATGCCCAGCCGCTCCGCCGCCTTGTCCAGCTGCACCTCCCAGCCGAAGCGGGGTTGCGGCGTGCCATGGCCGCGTTTGGGGCCGCACGGCGGCTTGTTGGTGAACACCCGCACGCCGTCGAAGCGGTAGGCCGGCAGCTTGTAGGTGACCGTCTGAAGGGCTCCGGTGTAGTAGGTCGAGGCGACCCCGTAGCTGCCGTAGGCGCCGCCGTCGAGGGCCGTCTTCAGGTGCTGACCGAGGATCTGGCCGTCCTTGCTGAAGCCGGTGCGCGTGTGCATCCACACCGGATGTCGGCCCCGATGGCAGTAGAAGACCTCCTCGCGGGTCAGGGTCACCTTCACCGGTCGCCCCAGCTCCAGGGCCATCTTCGCCGCCGCCACCTCGTGGTTGAAGGGGTCGCTCTTGCCCCCGAAGCCGCCGCCGTTCGAGCAGGCCACCACGCGGATGCGCGAGGCCGGGACCTCCAGCACTCGGGCCAGCGCCCGGTGCACGTAGTGCGGGGTCTGGGTGGAGGAGTAGAGGGTGACCCGGTCGTCGTCCTCCGGCACCGCCACCGCCGCGTGCTGCTCCATCGGCAGGTGGGTGCTGCCCTGGTAGAAGGCCGTGTCCTCGAGCACCAGGTCGGCGGCGGCGAGCGCCGCCTCGACGTCGCCGAAGCGCATCGAGATCCGCTTGTGGACGTTGCCGCCGTCGCCGTAGTCGTGGATGCGCGGCTGGGCCGTCGCCAGCGCCTCCTCGAGCCCCGAGATCGTGGCCAGCGGCCGGTACTCGATCTTCACCGCGAGCGCCGCCTCCCAGGCCGCGTCTTCGGTCGTCGCGGCCACCGCGACGACCGGGTCGCCGACGAAGCGGACGCGGTCGGGACAGAGGGCGTGCTCGTCCTGGGAGACGGGGAGGATGCCGAAGGTGCTCGGCATCGAGGCACCCGTCAGCGCCCTCAGGAAACCCGGGACCTTCTCGGCGGCGGAGAGGTCGATCGAGACGATCTCGGCGTGTGGAACCGTCGAGCGTACGAGGCGCATGTAGGCCATCCGCGGGAAGGAGAGATCGTCGGCGAAGAGGGTGGCGCCGGTGACCTTGGCGCGGCCGTCGACGCGCCGGAACGGCTTGCCGACGATGTTGCGCGGCCGCTCTCCGGGCGAGGGTCGCGCGGCCGGCGCATCGGCGTCGGGCGTCTGGACGGGCTCGGCCATCCTCAGGCCCCCTCGTCGGTCGAGGAGGCGCCGCGCGGGGGCTCCCCGGGCAGCGTAGCGCCGTAGAAGACCTCGGGCGGCGGTCCGGCGTCCTCGCCGCGCTCCACGGCGGCCGCCCACTGCACGGCCTGGACGATCTTGTGGTACCCCGTGCAGCGGCACAGGTTGCCGGCCAGCGCCTCGCCGACGTCCTCGTCGGTGGGGCTCGGTCGCTCGGCCAGCAGCGCCTTGGCCGCCATCAGGATGCCGGGCGTGCAGTAGCCGCACTGCGCGGCGCCGAGGTCGGCGAAGGCGGCCTGCAGGGGATGCAGGGCGTTGCCCCGTTGCAACCCCTCGACGGTCTCGATCGCCCGGCCGGCCGTCTCGGCCGCCAGCACCAGGCAGGAGAGCACCGGCCGCCCGTCGACGAGGACGGCGCAGGTGCCGCACTCGCCGAGCTCGCAGCCGTGCTTGGTGCCGGTCAGGCCGCACTCCTCGCGCAACACCTCGAGGAGGGTATGGTGGGTCGGGAAGACCACTCGGTGGTCCTCGCCGTTCACCCGCAAGCCGAGCGTGATGGTCTCCGCTTCCATGGATCGGCCGGCCCGGGCCCGAGAGGTCCCGGACCCCGTGCCTCCGCCGGCTCCGCCATTGTATCCACGCCCCCGGTCCGGGGGACAACGGCGGTGCGGGAGCCGCCTCAGGCGGCGTTCGAGTCGCCGTTGGCGCGGGCGGTGAAGGCGTAGATCAGCATGGCGACGCCGAGGAGGGTGGGCACGGAGCCGATCATCCAGATCGGCTCGGGCGCGGGGATCCACTGGAAGCCGACCATGAAACCGACCCCGACGGCGAGGGTCAGGAGGCCGCCGAGCCTCAGGGCCTCGCGGCGCTCGGCGACCGTCGAGCTGCTGCGGCGCAGCATGCGCGCGATCTCGTCGGCGTCGGCGCCGCGGGCGATCATCGACTTGGCCAGCTCGTGCCGGTAGTAGGCCTCGCGCTCGCGCCGTCGCTGCTTCGTCCAGATGACGGTGGAGAGGAACATGAAGACGCAGATGACGGCGATGATCGGGATCAGGTTGAGGAAGATGTCTTCGAACATGGGCTGGCTCCTCCGGTCGGGTGGGCGGCTCCTGCCGCCATCGCGAGGTGGGACGCCGCCGTCGCCAGTTCGGTTGCACGGAGCGATACGCTGGCGGGATCTCCGCGGTGAAAAGGACGGGTCCCGGCGGCCCGATGCAACCGGACGCATGCCGGCGGCGTCCCACCGGACAGGAGGAGCTCCCGGGCGCGCGACGTGAGAGCAGGGGACCAGAATGACTGTGACGAGCTGGACCGTAAGGCGGTGGAGGCCGTGTTGGCGGGCGACGTCGGAGCCTTCGAGGCGCTCGTCCGGCGCTGGCAGGGGCCGGTGACCGAGCTCGCCCATCGCTTCTGCCGCGATCGCGCGCGTGCCGAGGACCTCGCCCAGGAGGCCTTCGTGAAGGTCTATCGCTCGCTGGCGCAGTGGCGAGGCGAAGGCCGGTTCTCGACCTGGCTCTTTGCGGTCGCCACCAACGTGTGCCGTTCCCGGTTGCGCAGGAAGGCGCTGCCGACGGTTCCACTCGAGGCCCTCGGGGAGGTGGCCGGTTGGAGGCTGGAGGAAGGCGATCTCGAGGAGCGGGAGCGGGCGCGCTTCGTCCGCGACGCGGTCCGCTCGCTGCCGGAGAGGTACCGCGACGCCGTCGTCCTCTTCTACTTTCACGAGATGGACCTCCGGTCGGCCGCCGCCAGCCTGGGACTACCCGAGGGCACCGTCAAGTCCCATCTCTTCCGGGGGCGCAAGCTCCTGGAGCAGCATCTCGCCGTCCTGCTGGGGGGCGAGGAGGAGGTTGCATGAGCAGTCTCGACCGCATGCTGACCGAGTCCGACGCCCCGGCGCCGTCGCCCGGTTTCGTCTCGGCCGTGATGAGCGCAGTGCGCGCCTTCGACCGCGGGCCGGCGCCCCTCCTGTTCCCCTGGGCCTGGCTCGGTGCCGCCCTGGCGGCGGCCCTGCTCGCGGCGGTGTCGGCGATCGTCGGTCGCGGCGAGCTCCTGGCGGCGCTGCCCCGGCTCGACGGTCGGGTCCTCCTCGCGCTCGCCGTGCTGGCCGCCTCAGGGCTCTTCTCCTATCTCACCGTCGAGTGGGTGCGCGACTAGCGCGCCGCTCGACCGGAAGACCCCGCTCCCGCGCGTACGACTCGACGACGTCGGCGAAGCTGGTCAGGAGCAGGCGCCAGTCCTGCGGCTCGAGATGACCGACCTCGAGCTGCTGCCAAGCCGTCGGATGGGTCGAGAGCGAGCAGAGGTACGCGCAGGCCGCCTCGTAGGGCACCCGCTCGCCATGGATGTGGATGACCGCGCGCGGGGCGCCGGTCTCGATCAGCTGTAGCAGCGCGTTGAGGATGCGCCCCTCGTCACGCAGCCCCGCCCGATCGAACTCCTTGTCGAGCCCTCTGGCGAGCGCCGTGACGCTCTCGAGGTCGGTCAAGATCCACCCCCGTCCTGGGCTCAGGCCAAGCGCGGCGAGTATAGCAGCTCGTCTGTTCGGACTTCGGGAGACGGCCGAGCAGGCTCACCGCCCGATTCCGGGCTCCCAGCCGGGCGTCGCTGCCTGGAAGTAGACGGTGAGGTAGCCGGCGGTCGGGATGTCGGAGTGGAAGAGGCCGAAGGCGACGGTGGCGTTGGCGCCGCGCTCCAGGTGCGGCGGACCGTGCCAGCGCGCCGCTGCGCCCTCGCACGGCTGATCCGGCAGGCAGAGTGCCAGCGCACCGCCCGCCGAGGCCTCGTACTGGAAGGCCGAGAAGCGGGCGTTGCGGGGCAGCACGACGGCCGCGGCGACGCAACCGCCGGGAAGGCCGGCGAGGGCGGCGTCGAGGGCGCTCGCCGTCTCGCCGTCGAGGAGCCCACGGGCGCCCTCGAGCGGGCCGGCGTACCCTTCGAGCTCGAGGGCGTCGGTGTCGGCAGCCGCGGCCATGACGGCGTCGAGGCCGTCGAGGTCGCCGCGGGAGCAACCGGCTCCACCGGCGGAGACGACTCGCGCCGCCACGGCCCACTCGCCCGGCCGGCACTCGACGCAGGTGCGGCGGCTGTACGAGCGCACGGCGTCGACCTCCGGCACCGGCAGGGCCGGTGGAGGCAGCGGCGCGGGCGCGGGCGCAGGGGCAACGGTCGGCTCGATGGGTGGCGTCGTCGGGGCCGGCGCGACCGGGGCCCCTGGCACCTCAGGCTCTCGAGCGGGTGCCCGGGGCGCCTCCGGCTCGGGCGCGGTCTCCGGCGGCTCAGCAGGCTCGGGAGCGGGTGCGGGCCTGGTGGCCGGGGGCTGGTCCGACTCGGGCGCGGTCAATGGCGGCTCTGGCTCCTCCGGCTCCGGCGCGGGTGCCGGCGGCTCCGGCTCGTCCGGTGCGGGCGCGGGTGCCGGCCCGGTGGCCGGGGGCTCGGCCGGCTCGGGCTCGGTCTCCGGCGGCTCTGCGGGCTCGGGAGTCACCGGCTCGTCCGGCTCGGGGATGGGAGCCGGCTTGGCCGGGGGCTCGGTCGGCTCGGGCTCGGTCTCCGGCGGTACGGGAACCACCGGCTCCTCCGGCTCGGGCGGTGCAGGCTCGCCGGCCGGGGGCTCCTCCGGCTCGGCGGGTGGCTCGGGCTCGCGGCTCGGCGGCTCGGGAGGGGACGGCGCCGGCGCCGGCGGTTCGTCCGGCTCTGGGGTCGCCGGAGGGGGAGGAGGCTCGGGGCGAGCTGGCGGCTCTCCGGCGTCGGGCGGATTCGCCGCGCCGTCATCCGCCGTCGGCCGCTCGATATGGGGCGAGGTGGGTGCCTCGGGGCGGACGGTCGAAGGAGCCGGCCGTGCGGGCTCCGCCGCGGGCTCCTCGGCCAGGAGCAGGGGCGGGCTGGCCGGGCCCCGGGCCTTGCCGAAGCGCACCTTCATCGAGGTCGTCGAGCGGTCGGTCGCCTCCAGGAAGGACGCGGTCACCTCGGGCTTGTCGTCCCCGGCCAGCTCCACCACCGCCACGAAGGTCATGTAGTCGGGATGAGAGATCTCCACCTGCCAGGTGCCCCCGGCCAGCCCGGTCAGCGTGGCCCGGCCGTTGCCGTCGGTCGTCACCGGCGACGGGCCGGTCTCGAGCGCCTGGCTGCGGTAGCTCAGCCGCACGACGGCCCCGGCGACCCCCCCGTCGCGCCCGCTGACGCGCACCTCGAGCCCCGCGGGTCCGGTCCACGGCTGGGCCGAGGACCCCCCGGCGACGAGCAGGGCGACGAGCCCGGCGAGGATGGCGCTTCGACCCGACATCTCATGCTCCCCCATGTCCACCGTGCCGACGGCGTCAGCTTAGCAGGTGGCGGAGAGCCGGCTGATAGGATGGCCCGGCGCAAGGCTTCCGACGGATCGTCCCCGGCGCCGGCCGCGCCGTCGACTGGACCAGACAAAGGAGCTCAGATGGCAGGACCTCCACGCACCGACTACGTTTGGATGGACGGCGGGCTCATTCCCTGGGAGGACGCCACGGTCCACGTGCTGACCCACACGCTCCACTACGGCCTGGGCATCTTCGAGGGCACGAGGGCCTACGAGCAGACGGGCGGGGGGAGCTGCGTCTTCCGCCTGGGCGACCACCTGAAGCGCCTGTCGGGCTCGGCCCGGATCTGCGACTTCGAGCTGCCCTTCGACACCGACACCCTGCACCGGGCGACGCTCGAGCTGCTGGCCGCCAACGGGCATGCCTCCTCCTACATCCGCCACCTCGCCTTCCTCTCGGCCGGGGCGATGGGGCTCTATCCCCGCGACAACCCGGTGAGGGTGTGCATCACGACCTGGCCCTGGGGCGCCTACCTCGGAGAGGAGGGCCTGAAGAACGGCATCCGGGCGAAGATCTCGAGCTTCACGCGGCCGTTCCCGAACGCGGTGATGACCAAGGGCAAGATC
>Ga0302046_10004232_pt1 | contig 12783 bp, 8 predicted proteins | sample RVTome_11_FD_200261 | JGI IMG/M metagenome (GOLD analysis project Ga0302046, IMG submission 200261) | Soil microbial communities from uranium-contaminated site in the Upper Colorado River Basin, Wyoming, United States - RVT147D111 (version 2) ...
CGCGCACGTGGAGCGCGCCGTCCGCGACGACTACGTCGCTGGAGCCCGGCGACGTCTTGAGTCCCGCCGACACGAGGAGCGCCGTGAGCGACTGCGTGCCGACCTGCGTCGAAAAGCCGTGGTCGGACGTGACGAGCACGTTGGTTCGCTCGAGGATGCCCCGCTCGCTCAGGCCCTCGAGCAGTCGGCCGATCTCGGCGTCCACGGCCCGCAGGACGGCCTCGGCTTCGGGCGAGCCGATCCCGTGGTCGTGGGCGGTCCCGTCGGGCTCGGTCAGCCAGGCGGCGAGGACGTCGGCGTCCGCGCGGTCCACGCCGATGCGCAGCACCGCGTCCACCGCCCGTGCGACGAGCGGGATCTCGGGCCCTCCATCCGGCACATCCGGCACGGGCCCGAGGAGGTGCCGAACGACGCGGTCCAGCGTATCGGGAATCGTCACCTCGTGATGCACGAGACCGGCGCCCGCACCGCGGTGGTTCATGAGCGCGCCCGAGCCCGTCGACCCCGACGATGCCGCGAAGAGGACGCGGCCCTGCTCGTCGAGCAGCTCGCCGAGGGAGGGGGCCGTCAGGAGCTTCCCGCCCGTCGCCCGGTCGATCGCGCGCAGGTTCTCCAGGTCGGACGCGCTCAGCACGCGGTCGGGATCGACCTCGGCCATGTAGACGCTGTTTCCCAGTAGGCCGTGCCCTCCGGGGTAGCGGCCCGAGAAGATCGACGGCGAGTTCACGCGGGTGACGGTGGGGAACACAGCGTGGTGTCGGAGGCCGCGAACGCCACGCTCCGCCAGAGCGTTCAGCTACGGCATCAGCGCGGGAGTGACGTAATCGGGCCGCAGGCCGTCGACGACCAGGATGAGGACCCGGTCCTTCTCCGCCTGCGCATCGACTGCGCTCACGGTTCCGAGAAGCGCGGCCGTGACCGCGGTCAATGTGCGTGAGACGCTCGCAGGGGTCATCGGCTCGGGTCTCCTCGTGCCTCGGGAAGGCGGGACAGCCGCGCGCCCAACCATGCGTTGCCCGCCGGGGCCGGGTCAACGCCCGACGGCCGGCCATCGCTCAGCCGGTACCGACCCGTTGCGTGACGGTGACGTTCACACGGTCGTTCGCGAGCCGATGCATTCCGGTGACGGATCGGCGCCGAAACCTGCGACGTCCGACCCCTAGCCTATGGCTGCAAGCTCTCGTCGTGTGGAACTCAGCCAGGGAGGTTGGAGTCGTGATGAGAACGTCGTCGATATCAGTGGTCGGGCCGCTCCTCGCGGCCCTCGTTGCTGCCCCGCCCGCGTACGCGCAAACGGGCTCCATCGCGGGAATCGTCGTGGAGGCCGTGGGCGGCTCCCCGCTTCCGGCCGGGACCGTGCGCGTCGAAGGTCCCGGCCTGCGGGTGCTCACGGCACCGGACGGTGCCTTCTCGATCCCGCGCGTCCCGATCGGCAGCCACGTCGTGGAAGTCACGTACACGCGACCCGCGGCCAGGCCAAGGCGCTGCAACAGCAGAAGACGTCTCCGACCATCACCAGCATCGTCTCGGAGGAGCTGTTCGGGCGCTTCCCGGACCGCAATGCCGCCGAGACCGTGAGCAGGCTCCCGGGCATCTCGGTGAGCCGCGACCAGGGGGAGGCGGAGTACGTGCAGATCCGCGGCATCGACCAGGAGTACAACTCGCTCACCGTCAACGGCGTGCGGATCCCCGCGCCCGACGGCGACGACGGCATCCGCAGCGTCGGGCTCGACCTCATCAACAACAACCTCCTCGGCGAGATCGAGGTTGTGAAGGCGCTCACGCCGGACATGGACGCCGACGCGGTCGGGGGCGTCGTGAACTTCGGCTTGCGGCAGGCACCCAGCGGTGGCGTGGGACGAGTCGCGATCGGGTTCGGCCTCAACGACCAGGCGTCCGACTTCACGACGTACGGAAACGACATCGCCGACGCGTCGTTCGTGGTGGGCGACCGCTTCGGGGAGGGTCGACTCGGGCTCCTGGTCGACGGCGCGTACTACAAGACGTCGCGACAGTCGATCCTCAAGCAGCTCGAGTACGACGACGAGGACGGCTCGGTCGACGAGCAGATCTTCGCGCAACACACGAACGACTACGACGTCAAGCGGCAGCGCTTCGGCTTCGGCGCCACGTCGGACTACCGGCCGGACGGCGAAAACCGCGTCTACGTCACGGGAAGCTACAACGTCTATCTCGACGACGAGATCAGGCGCATCGCCGAGTACGTCATCCCCGACGAGGAGGATACCCGCGAGACCCGCAATCGCCTGGAGGATCAACGCGTCACGCTCCTCATGGCCGGCGGTGAGCACGACCTCGGGCGGGTGCGCGTCGAGTACCGGGGCGCCTTCATTCGCTCTACCGAGGAGCTTCCCGACCGGACGTATCTGCGCTACCAGCGCGACAACTCGTTCGCGGGCTACACCAACGACCAGATCAAGGACTTCGACGGAACCACCGAGTTCACCGGTCTCGATCCGCTCGAGCTGAACCGCCTGCGCTACGACGACCGGCTCAAGGAGGACGAGGACGTCACAGGTCAGTTGAGCTTGACCTTCCCTTTCCGGACGGGCGGCGGGGAGAGCGGCGTCCAGGTCGGAGGGAAGGTGCTGCACAAGGACGCGGCGTATCGCGCGGTACGGCATCAGATGACCGATTTCAACAACGGCGGCCATACCCTGGCGGAGGGCACGTTCGGCTTCGAGGACGTGCGCTACGACGGGGCGGAGCTGGGGCCGTTGCTGACGGACTGGGGCGGGCCGCGTGACATCGCCGAGGACTTCCAGGCCACCGAGGACGTCCTCGCGGCGTACGCGATGATGACCTTCAACCCGAGCCGCGCGCTCACCGCGCTCTTCGGCGCGAGACTCGAGCACACGAGCAACGACTACACGCAGCCCAATCCCGAGACCGCGGACGCGCCACTCACCGGAACGGGGTCCTACGGCAACATCGTTCCGTCGGTGCACCTCACGTTCCGGCCGGACGACCGCAGCAACCTGCGCGCGGCGTGGTGGAACGGCCTCGCGCGCCCGCGCTACTGGGACCTGGTGCCGCGACGCGTGGTCGACGACAGCGACCGTACGATCTTCTATGGCAATCCGGACCTCGAGCCGCGCACGGCGCACAGCTTCGACCTGATGTATGAGCGCTTCACGGCGGGCCTCGGGGTCATCGCGATCGGCGGGTTCTACAAGCGATTCCAGGCGTTCCACACCGCACGCGTCTTCCAGGAGATCGTGGACGGCTTGCCCTACGAAGCGACGCAGATCGTGATGGGCGACGGGACCGCCAGCTATCTGGGGTTCGAGGCCTGTCGTTCGTGCTGGCGGGCAACTACCGCGCGGCCATGCTCACCGACGTCGGTGAGGCGTCGTACCGGGACCAGTACGTCGAGGGCGAGTTCCACCTGGACGTTTCGGTCGCGAAGGCGGTGAGCGAGCGGCTGACGGTGTCGGCGCAGGTGAACGGGCTGACCGCCCGGGAGGAGCGCGAGAGCCTCGGCCGGCCCGGAACCGCGGGCGCCCGGCTCCAACAGTGGGAGAGGTACGGTCCCTACGGCACGCTGCACCTGCGTTACTCGTTCCGATGATGGTCGGCCGGCGGCGGCTCATCGACGCGCTGCTCCTCGCGTCGGTGGCCGCCGCCTGCGGGTCGGCCGCGCGGGAGCCGGCGGCCTCGCGGACACCCGACGGGGAGGTCCTTCCCGGCCGACCCCGCCGCGTCACCTTCGTCGCTCACCGGGGCGGGATCGTCGCGGGCCATCCGGAGAACACGACGGACGCCTTCCGCCAGGCGATCCGGCACGGCGTCGACGCGATCGAGATCGACCTGCGCGCCACGAGCGACGGGCAGATCGTCGTCATGCACGACGAAACCGTCGACCGGACCACCGACGGTCGGGGCGCGGTCGCGGACTTCACGCTGGCCGAGCTGAAGACGCTCGACGCCGGGCGGGGCCAGCGGATCCCGACGTACGAGGAGCTTCTGGAGCTAGTCGCGGGAACGGAAGTGTCGCTGCTGCTCGACATCAAGGAGGGTGGCACGCTCGACACGCGCGAGGTCGTGCGGCTAACCCGCGAGCACGACGCGGCCGCGGGCGTGATCGTCGGCGCGCGGACGCTCGATGGCCTGAGAATTTTCCACGAGATCGATTCGACGCTGCGCATGCTCGGGTTCGTCGCCGCGGTCGAGGACGTCGAAGCGTTCATCGAGGCCGGCGTCGGATGAGGGATGCCCAGGCCCCCCCGTACCATGTCACCGTCGCAGCGCCTGGGCTTCGTTGGAGGATGCCCACCGCCCTTCGGATCGAAGCGTATCGCTTTTTCTTCTACGCGGGCGACGCTCGCGAGCGCATGCACATTCACGTGCGTCGGAATCGCAAGGAAGCTAAGTTCTGGCTCGAGCCCATTTGCCTGGCACGGAACTGTGGATTCAGCGCTCACGAATTGAATCGGATTGAGCATCTCGCGGCACGGCACGCACAGACTGTGATGGATGCATGGCATGACTACTTCGGACCTTGATACCGATCCGTGCGTGATCCACGTGGAGGTGACTGACGAGCGCCTGAGCGTCCGGCTAATGGACGGTCGCACGATCTCCGTGCCGCTCGAGTGGTATCCCCGACTCGTGCATGGATCGCCGAAGGAACGCCTCCGATATGAATTGGGCGGCGGCGGGCATGGCATTCATTGGCCGACCTGGACGAGGACATCAGCATCGAGAACCTCCTGGCGGGGCGACGGAGCAGCGAAAGCGAGCGGAGCCTCGAGAAGTGGCTCCACCGGCGAGAGGCCAACGCGAAGCGGCCGTAAGGACGAGACCGAGGAGCGTGGGAACGCGCCTTTACGACCACTCCTCCAGCAGCCAACGAGCCGCGGGCACCCAGGTGAGGCCGCGCCGGAGCGCACGCGTGGGCGGCACGGCGTGGAGGGTCACCAGGAAGGGCCGCGCTTCCGGATACGCCTCGGCAGCGGCTTCCAGTCCCCGCACCTCGCGAATCCACGTTTCTTCCTCCTCGCTCGCGAGGCATACCTGCACAAGGAGCGGAGCCTCGCCCGCGCGCCCTGCCAGGAAGTCGACTTCCCACCCGTCCGGGGTCCGCACGTACGACACGTCGCAACCCCGCCGCTCGAGCTCGATCATCACCGCGGATTCGAGCGCCCGGCCGCGGTGCTCGCGCCCGCTGCGTTCGAACAGCGTGATAAGCCCCGGGTCGACGGGATAGGCCTTGCGCGGGTTCACCATGCGCTGGCGCTCCGATGCGCTGTGCATGGCCACGGTCCGCACCAGGAAGGTGTCCTCGAGGTGGGCCAGGTAGTCGTGTAGGGTGTCCTTACCCACCGGGATGCCCTGCGAGCGCAACGTGTCGTAATGCTTCTTGACCGAGAAGGCGCCGCCGGGATTGGCCAGGAGTTGGCGTTCGAGCCAACGGAGCGCCGCGGGGTTGGTCACGGCGTGACGCTCGATGACGTCGCGCAGCACCACAACGTCCACGTAACCGGTGAGCAGCGCCGCGCGGTCACGGGCCTCGGCGCCCTGCGCCTCCGGAAAACCGCCCTCGGCGAGGTAACGCCGCAATCGCTGGTCGAGCGCGGCGCGTTCGGCGGGAGGGAGTCGCTCCCAAGGCCCGGCCGGCTCGGCGCCCGCGTGCCGCAGCGCCTCGCGAAAGCTGAACGGGAACACCAACACCTCCATCGCGCGGCCGCGCAGGCTCCTCGCGACCTCACGGCTCAGGAGCCGCGCGGAGGAGCCCGACACGAACACCTCTACGTTTCCCGCATCCATCAGACGTCGGACGAGGCCCTCCCAACCCGCTACGGTCTGCACCTCGTCCAGGTAGACGGTCGTTGCGCTCGCTTCCCGCAACCCGGGGAACTGCCGGGCATGCTCCTCCAGCAACCAACCGAGGTCCGCCACCGACATCTCCGCCAGCCGCTCGTCCTCCAGCGAGAGAAGCAGCTGCGACTCGGGCGGACGTCCGTCCGCGAGCCGGTCACCCCGGCATTGCCGCAGAAACGAGGTCTTGCCGCCGCGCCGCACGCCGATGACCGCCAACGCCTTGCCCGGAATGGCGGGCAGGCGGACGTCGCGACGGGTGAGGACCGGCTGAGGCGCCGCCAACGACTCGGCCAGCTTCAGCCGCAGGAGGTCTCGTGAGATTGTCATTGTAACAAGGACAATCTGTGCTCATCTTGTCACTCTGTCAATGACAATCCAGCCACCGCCGTCCTACCCTCCCGGTCCGCCTGAATGTGCCCACGTCTCGACGAGGATGACGCCCGCCGCGGCGTTCGGGTACTTGGACGTGGACGCGGGGCCGCGCAGGACGCGGATCCGTTTCACGGACGAGGCGCGGATCTGGTCGAGCACCTCGATGGCGTGCCGCTCCCCACCCGCGTCGATCCGGACGCCGTCCAGGTAGATGGAGGGACGGTCGCTCAGGACGAACGAGCTCACGCCCCTGAGGCGCACCCTGAGGCCCGATCCGGCCCCGCCCTGGGACCGGCTCGCCGTCAGGCCGGGCACGCTTCGCAGCAGCATATCAGCGGCAGTGCGCGTGTCCTCGTCGGTTGCGACGATCTCCGATTCGGAGTGCCCCCGCGCACGCTCGTCCGAGTCGCGCGGCACGGCCACGAAAAGCTCGTCCAAGAGCGCCGTGACCCGGTGGAGGTGGAAGTGGATCAGCGACTCTTCCAGGGGGGCGATCTCCACCATTTCCACCAGCGTGATGTATCCGTTCCGCTCGACCTTCAGAACGATCTGGCCCGCGGGAATGCCGGGCAGCAAAAAGCGCCCTTCCTCGTCGGTGCGGGCGCGAACGCTGAAGTCGTGGAGGGCCACGAGGACGCCCTCCACCGGCTTCATGTCCGCCTGGTCGAGAACCAGGCCGCTCAGCGACGCGACCTCTCGGGCGGCCCGGGCCGCCTGCTCCTGCGCCGGCACCAGATCGGGGCAAATCGCCCACGCTGCGGCCGCAAACATGCACAGGCCGATGGCCGAAGGTGCCCGCCCCCGAGCGGGGGGAGCCGCGGTCCGGGCTGGTGTGGCCTGTCGTCGCATCGCTGGGTTTCGCTGGAGTTACCTGCGCGTACCCCTTGGCACCGAAAAGTATCCTGGCTCGTGGCTCCGGCCGGTGACCCGCCCTGGGCTGGCGGTCGCTCCCACCCCGTCGCTGGCCCGACGCTCGGCTCGGCTCGTCGGCGGCCTAACCGCCGGTCAGCACCTCGAACTCCTCCGTGCCGCGGAACCGCTGGAACGAGGTGCTGGCGCGCGCATCTCCCTTCCACCGCTCCGATGACCGAATGGCGGCACGCAGCGCGTTGAGCGCCGCCCGGTCGCGACCAGCCTCCGCATACAGCTCGGCCAACGTGAAGAGATAGGAATCCCTTCCCGGGTACATGTGCGTCGCCGCCTCCTGCTCGGCGATCGCCTCCTCGATCCTGCCCTCCTCACGAAGGGCCTCGGCACGGTCGGCCCGACGCGAGCTCAGCGTGATGTTGAGCAGTCGCCTGAGCTCGTTGAACGGATCGACCGCGTCGTCGACCCGGATGTCCACCCATTTGTCGGTCGTGCGGCCGCCGTCGATGGGACGCACGACATAGATGCCGGCCGCCTGCATGCCGCGTATGTCTCCGCCAGCGGCTTGTCCGGCGTCGAGGGCCGCCATCAGCCGTTCGGACAGCTCCCCCGCGGTCTCCTCGAAGGCGCGTGCCATCTCCTCGACGACCTGGCGGCCGGCCAAGGTGTTGCCCTGAACAGAGTAGGTCGTCCCGATGATGTGACTGGCCCACCGCCCGGCCTCGGCCGGAAGGCCCCCGCCCGTATAAGCGGCGGCCCGTCCCCGTGCGTCGATGACGGCCACCTGTCTCCGGTCGCGGCCGGGATCCTCGCTGGTCATGATCTGAATGACCTCCTCCGGCGATCGCCCCTCCCTCAACAGCTCGATGGCGCGCGGCCCGTACGTCTGATTCGCTGCTGCCTGGGTGGCGATGGCTCCGATGCCGGCGACGGCATACGGGACGATCGCGCCGGCGCGGAACGCGCGCGACTGTACGCCAACGCCGAGCTCCCGGGTCTCCGGGTCGTACGCAACGATGGAGAAGGTCGATACGAACTCCTCGCCCGACAGCATGTCCCGCTCCAGCTCGCGATGCTGGGCGTACGCGGGTGAAGCGATCACCAGGAACCCGAGCAGTAGCATGCGCGTCGTCATGATCCGACCCCTCTCGTCGTTGGCGTCGTCCGACTGGTCCCCCGCATGGCGCTCTCACTTGCGGCCGCACCTCCCGGCCGCCTTCCAGTCCCAATAACGCTGGCGAAGCGTGATAACCGAACAGCCCGCCTAGTGGGGGATAATGTTCCTCAAGGTGACGTGGGAGCCGTCACTGTCCGCAGCGTGGCCGTGTGACACACCCGAATCAGGCGGGGCGGGTAACCTGCTCGACGTCAGAGGCACATTCATATTGTCGCATCGTACCCCGGGGTATGTGACCCCGCAAGGGAGGTGCGTTCGGCTCCATCCTTACTCGGCGTGGATCCCGGGGCCATCGCTCGTCGGACACTACGACGGAGACCTGCCCTTCCCTCGGGTCGAAATCCTCACCTGGATGCTCAACTGAAGGGAGTGGGTCGCCTCCTGCTGGGCCACCGTGAGTGCATCGCCTTGACACTAGTGGGGCGCGTGGTTAGTACGGCTTCCGCACGTGTAACCCGCTTCAGGAGGGCTCAGTATGCTATTCGAATCGACTGTTCCCAATGGGTCCCGAGCTTGGAACGCCCTACGTCCCCCTCACCGATGTGCAGTCCTGCTCATAGCTCTTGTGTTGGCGCTGCTGCCCGCAGGCAGCGAGGCGCAGGTCACTGGATCGGTTACCGGCCAGGTTGTCAGCGAGGGCGACTTGAACCCCCTGAGCGGCGTACAGGTTCTCATCGAAGGCACGGGCGTCGGAGGCATCACGAACAACGCCGGGCGGTTCCTCGTCGTGAACGTTCCCGTTGGGGAGACCACCGTCAGCGCGACGATGATCGGCCGCCGGCCCGCCCAGCGGGTCGTGACGGTCATGGCAGGCAGCCCGGTGGTCGTGAATTTCCAGATGGGCCAGACGGCCATTGGCCTCGACGAGATCGTGGTTACCGGTACCGCTGGGGCACAACAGGCGCGTGCTCTCGGAAACACGGTCGGCGCCATCGAGGTGTCCGCAATGCAAGAGATCGCTCCGGCACCCACAATCGACGCCCTGCTCTCAGGCGGCGTTGCGGGGGTGAACGTGGCGGCGGGCGGGGGCGCGGTCGGGGGTGGGAGCAACATCCGCATCCGTGGAGCCGGCTCGATCGTCCTCTCGGGCCAGCCGCTCATCTACATCGACGGCGTCCGGGCGAACCGGGGCGGACCCGGCGAGGACGTCACGCTGGGCGTCGGCAATTCGCGCCCGCCCTCGCGGCTGAACGACATCAACCCGGAGATCATCGAGTCCATCGAGATCATCAAGGGTCCCGCGGCGGCGACGCTATACGGGACCGAGGCGTCCAACGGGGTGATCAACATCATCACCAAGAAGGGCGCGCAGGGAGACCCCGTGTTCACCCTGACGACGAAGGTCGGGCAGAACTGGTATCCCGACCCCAAGAAGCATTGGCCGGGGAGCTATTTCACCTGCACCGGCACCGGGACGCACGGCTGTACGCCCGGTGAGATCGTGCACGTGAACGTGTTCATGGAGGACTACCTTCGCTACGGCATGGACCACTTCCGGGTGGGCATGCCGCACGGATACACGGGCACGGTATCGGGCGGCACCGACGCGCTGCGCTACCACTTCACGTTGGGGTGGGACCGGGACGAAGGCCCCGTACCCAACAACAACCAGGACATGCTGAACGCCCGTGCGAACCTCAACTGGCTCCCACGTGAGGATGTGACCGTCGACTTCGGGTTCGGGACGGTCCGCTCCGAGCTCGAGACGACCACGGGACGCCAGCCGGCGCGCATCACCGGGTTCCACTGGTCGTGCCCCGGCTCCGGGTGTGAGGAGGGTACCGGCACACCCAACGCCCTCGACGGCGATTTCCGGGGCTACATCGCGTACCTGCCGGACATGTACGACCGGTTCCTCACGTCCGGGCAGAACGTCAATCGGAACATCTACACGCTCACGACCACCCACCGCCCAACGGACTGGCTCACGCACCGCCTGGTGGTGGGGATGGATCAGGTGGAGACGCAGGGCTTTCGGATCCACCGCCACACGGGGGGCCTGGTGGGCATCAGCTCCCGTAACGGCTCCAGGCAGATCGAGTACCGAACCACCGAGAATCTCAGCTTCGACTACTCCGGGACGTTGACGTTCGAGCCGTTCGCCGGGTTCGAGTCCTCGACATCATCGGGCTTCCAGTACTACGAGAAGTCTTCGGAGTGGCTCGTGGGATCGGGCTCGAACTTCGCGGTACCGAGCCTCCTGACCATCTCCGCGGGAGAGAACCGGGAGACCTCCGACGGTGTTCTCGCCAACAAGACCGTCGGGATGTATCTGCAGGAGCAGATCTCCTGGCAGAACCGATTCTTCCTGACCGGAGCCATCCGGGGCGACGACAACTCCGCTTTCGGTGCCGAGTACGACTTCGTGCTCTATCCGAAGCTGAGCGCGAGCTGGGTGGTCTCGGAAGAGCCCCTCCTCGAGGGAGTCGACTGGATCAGCTCGCTGCGGCTCAGGGCCGCGTGGGGCCGGGCCGGTCAGCAGCCGGACCAGTTCGCGGCCGTGAGGCTCTATACGCCGGAGCCGGGCTTCGACGGCGTGGGGGGCGTGACGCCCGCGACGTTCGGAAACCCGGAGGTCGAGCCCGAGGTCGGCGAGGAGATCGAGGTCGGCTTCGACGCCGCGATCTTCGACGACCGTCTGGGCCTCGAGGTGACCTATTACAACCAGAAGCGCAAGAACGCGCTGCTCAGCATTCCGGTGAAGCCCTCGACCGGCTTTCCCGGCACCCAGCTCAGGAACATCGGAGAGATTCAGAACAAGGGACTCGAGCTCGGGCTTAACTGGGACGCATATGACGGCGGGAACGTGGCGCTTCATTTCAACACGTCCGTGCATCTGAACTCGAATGAAGTGACGGATCTCGGTGGATTGGACCCGATCCCGGTGTTCGGACAGAACGCGTCCACCGGGTGGACGGGCCAGCGCCATGTGGAGGGCTTCCCTCTCGGATCCATCTTCGAGCCACGCGTCGTATCGGCCGACATCGTCGGGGTGGGCCAGGACGCCAGGGCCGTGAACGTGATGTGTGAGAGCGGCCCGCCCGCGTGGCCGGGCACCAACATCACGCGGGGAGGAGGACCTCCGGTCCCCTGCACCGCGGACGACGCTCCGGAGGTCTACAGGGGGGCGACGGTTCCCACGCGCGAGTTCACGTTCAACACGACCCTGTCCCTCTTCGAGAACATCCGCGTGTTCACCAACTTCGAGTACTCCGGCGGATACGTCATGGTGGACGGAATTACGGCCGCCGCCCACATGTTCTTCCGGAACACGAAGGCGATCCACGAGCGGACCGACCCGATCCTCCTGGGCTATGAAGCCCTCGGAGCCATCGGAAGCAACCAGCCGGGCCTTTTCGACGCCAGTCAGCTCACGCTCCGCAACGTGTCCATCAGCTACACCCTCCCCCAGACCTTGGCCGCGAGGGTCGGCGCGAGCCGGCTCAATGTGACCCTGTCGGGCCAGGACCTCTGGAAGGTCTGGAGGGCACAGACCCACGGATTCGGGCAGGAGATCGTCGATTCGGAGATCCGGACCACGGGCGGAACGAGCACCGACCCCGGAGGCATCGCCGCCTATACGCAGGACGGCTTCCCACTGTTCAAGCGCTTCCTGGCAACCGTTCGGGTGACCTTCTGATGCGGTCGCACAAGGAGGGGGCCGGAACGCGAAGGACGACTCCAGACCAAACCATCAAGGGAAGATGTGTCATGAATAGCGTGATCGAGAGGGTACAGGGGTTGCGGCGGGTTGGCATTCTCGCCGCCCTCCCGCTGGCGGTCGGGCTCGTAGCCTGCGATACCGCCGAGCTCCTCCAGGTGGAGCTCCCCGGCAATGTCACGGCCGACGACATCGAGAGTCCTGCGTTGGCGACGACGATGCGCGTCTCCGCCATCGGCGACTTCGAGTGGGCGTGGGACTCGTACGTGAACTTCGCCGCTCGCCATTCGGACGAGTACCACCATTCCTCCGGGAACTTCACCGGGAGGCGGCAGATGCTCCGCGACATCCCACCGGATCTCGGGGCCTACCAGAACAACATCTTCGGCCGGTGGCACCGGGCGCGGTACATGCTCGAAAGCAACTTCGAGCGGCTTCAGGCCTTCACCGACGCCGACGTCGCCGACCGGCTGGAGTACATGGCCGAGATGCGGGCGTACGGGGGCTTCGTCTACGTGGCCTTCGGAGAGGGCTTCTGCGGCACGCCGCTCGACGGGGTCGGGCAGGTCCGGACTCCGGCCGAGCTCCTGCAGAGGGCCGTGGACGTGTTCACGGAAGCCATCGATCTCGCGGGGCAGGCGGGCCGGACCGACCTCGTGAACGCTGCGCTCATCGGCCGAGCTCGGGCGTATCTCGGACTGGAGAATTATGCCAACGCCATGAGCGACGCCGAGGCGGTTCCGGACGGTTTCGAGTTCCTGGCGACCCGTGAGGCAGGTGAGGGACGGCGCGAGAACTCGATGGCGAACACCAACCAGCTGCAAACGAACCAGCAGGCAACCGTCGCCCCGAGCTACTATGA